>Ga0172382_10005324_pt1 | contig 19257 bp, 13 predicted proteins | sample Leawel138RmetaG_FD_122245 | JGI IMG/M metagenome (GOLD analysis project Ga0172382, IMG submission 122245) | Leachate microbial communities from a municipal landfill in Southern Ontario, Canada - Leachate well 138R metaG | ecosystem: Engineered > Solid waste > Landfill > Unclassified | place...
AGAAACGAGTACGACCCATACATAGTAAAGACAACAGTCACAAAGACAAAGGATGACTATGCATACAACTTCTTCAGGTACGTAAACTTCATGCTTGACGGTATCAAGACATTCGTCGGTGCAGACGGTACCTATCTCGCAGAGTTCAACCTCTATACACTTGAGGACTTCGGATACTTTGAAGACAAGGGATGCTGTGACCCATTCGTCACAACACCAAACGACTATGGATTGGCCATTACAGGTGGATGGAGAAAAGTCGTAAATGAAACTACCACAGAGTATGATGGGCCCTTAGTCACCTTGGATCAAAACCAAGGTGGAGGCACATGGGCACCTTGGGAGTTCGTTGATGCAACTGAGACAGAAATACCTGGCAAATTCATCCAGTGGATGCCAGCTCCAGTGTGCAACGGTTTCTGTCCAGATGCAAACTTCGACACACTTGAACTAAGGCTCTGTGACAACATAATTGTTCCAGAATGTGAAACATCCTACACAATAAACGGTCCAGATAACTACTTCACAGTAGAGGTAGTCGATGTTGACTTTGGTAAATGGAACAACAATACTGAGGATACTACAACATTAGGATATATAGTCCTTCCAGATCCATACAGAGGAAACTACAAAGGAACAGACAAAGACGGCGCAAACCTTAAAATCAAGATGACCACAGCAGGCCAGACAATAAAATACACTGCAAACGTCAAGATCGACCCAGTTGAGCTCATAAAGCTTGACATCGAAATGAACACCTCCACAAACACAAGGAACTTGATTCTTGTCGGTGGACCAGTATACAACAGCATCGTAAAGGACTTAGTCGACATGGGAGCATCCACAGTTGACTGGGCTACCTCTGCCGGAGAATGGGAATGGATAGCAGACCCAATGGCAAGGGGATACGATGTATTAATCGTTGCTGGTGCCAACAGAGAAGAAACAAGAATGGCAGCAGAAGACCTAGTTGCAATGTTGAACTAAATTAAAATAAATATATTTTATTTTTTCTTTTATTTTATTTAATACTTTTTTTAAAGGCAATTACCATCTTCTAACGTAATACTTTATATATAGGCCTTGTTTTGCGGTTTCATTGTGCCTTTATTGACATTTATTTAGTAAATTATAGTCATTATTTTATCAAGTCATTGTATATTATATATAATATTATTAATAATTTTTTTCTATATTATTGCAACCAAAAGATTTATATACTATTAAAAAATATTATATTATAGCTAAACGTTATTGTTTAGCAATAGAGGTGAAATAATATGAGAATAAAAATGTTAGGAGCCGCTTTAACGGGGGCCTTGATGTTAGGAGCAACATTAGCAGGAGCAGCATCAGCCGCAACAGTTCCGCCAAAAAGCTTTTTCATTGATCCAATCACAGGAGAACCTGACGTTGTCATCGCCGTTGGTGCAACAGCCAACGCATCTGACGTAGTTTCTGCATCTATAATTGCAGCAGCAGTCGGAAACATGGCAACAGTTGAAGAAACAAAGACTGTTACAAGGTCTGCAAGCGCAACTTTTGACTACATGATGGACTACAACTACACATACGATAAGCACAAACAAATTGCCTACTACAATGCATCATGCACAACTCTAGCAGGAGCAAATGCAAAATGGTTTGTAGACTATGAGCTTTACTCCTCAATGTTCTGGGAAACTGCATCTGGAGACGGAGTTAAAGGAGAAAAAGAAATAAATGGGTATGATATCTCTGTAGCAATAGTTATGCCAAAGGAGATAAGAAACCCAATTCAAAACGATGTAGTTGCAAGAGAGTTGAACACCCTTTGGTTCTCAAACAGCCCAAAGGACTGGGACGCAAATGACAGAATATATAAGGGTTCTGCAACATCCGGAGCAGGCACAGGCAAATACTGGCTTGTAACTACAGATGTGAACGATTCACCAACAGATGGAATAATCGCAAAACCAACAGTAGTTACATACGCCGGCGGAAGCTATGACAATGGAAATGGGTCATGGGACCTTGAATACGCATTCTTCACAACAAGAGCATGGGTTAATGTATCTGATGATCCAAAAGTAGGACTTAAGTTCGACCAAACAACTGACTGTGACTACATCTTCGGTGGAACAGGTACAGCAATGGAAGCACACGAAGAAATCCAGGTTATATTAGATGATATAGAAACAATACCAGACGGCATTGTTGATATGAGGGGAGACAGGGGTTCTGCTTCAGGTATAGTATACAGGACTGCAGAAATCAGATACCCGCTTCTCGAAAACGGTCAGAACATCTGTGGAATAAGCCACTGCGACGGTATGGTAGACTTTGAAACAGCCGTAAAAGGTCGTTTAAATGAAATTAAATTCCTTGGCAAGTACTACACACCACTATTTGCAGGTGCAACATACAGCATAGATGAAAATGTTAACTTAGGCGCATACTTTGCATATGGTAAACCGTATGCAGAGAAAGAAAAGATCATGAAGGTAGGGGACTCTTACTCCTTCCACGGATGGACAATAAACCTATCTGACGTAAACATCTACGAAAACAAGGCATTCATTACGGTCGCTGGACCAGAACTTACCTCACCATTTAGCTTCATAATGGTCATGGACTCTCTTGGATTATGCGGACCATGCTGCCCAGACTGCGCAATATACGGCGGAGGAGGAGCATTCACATCCAACCCAACACATAGAAACGAATACGACCCATACACGGTAAAGATATCAAAGACAAAGGAAGTAGATGGAAGAGCATACACCCTTTTCAACTACATACCCTTCATGCTCGACGGTATCAAGACATTCGTCGGTGCAGACGGTACATATCTTGCAGAGTTCAACATCTATGCAGTTGAAGACTTTGGTTGGTTTGAAGACAAGGGATGCTGTGACCCATTCGTCACAACACCAAACGACTATGGATTGGCCATTACAGGTGGATGGAGAAAAGTCGTAAATGTAACTGATGCTGATACAGGCTATGATGGGCCCGTAGTCACCGTGACTGATGAGAAGGGCCAAGTCGTTGGAAGCTGGGCACCTTGGGAGTTCGTTGATAATACATTAGATGAGGCACGGTATATACTATGGCAGCCAGCACCTGCATGTGCGCCATGCCCAGATGCAAACTTTGACACCCTAGAACTACAGCTCTGTGACAACATAGACATACCAGACTGTGAAACTGCATTCACAGTTAACGGTCCAGAGAACTACTTCTCTGTAACAATCAGCGATGTAGACTTTGGAAAGGCAAACAAAACATTGAATAAGGAATCACTAAATGATTCAATAAAGGTTTACGGCGGAGCTGCAAACAGCGACTCTACCGACACTGACGGTGCAAAGATCACAATAAACCAGACCACAATAGACACAGCACAGTCAATAACATACACCAAGAACGTAAACATCGACCCAATTGAGCTCATAAAGCTTGACATTGAAATAAATACCGCATCACTTCAAAAGAATCTAATTCTTATAGGTGGACCGGTATACAACAGCATTGTAAGTGACCTTGGTAACATGGGCGCATCAACAGTTGACTGGACATCATCACCTGGTGAGTGGGAATGGATAGCAGACCCATTCGGCAGAGGATACGATGCATTGATTGTTGCCGGTGCAAACAGGGAAGAAACAAGGCTCGCTGCTCAGCAGTTAGTATCTCAACTAAGATAAATAAATTAAAAATTTAATTTTTTTATTTATTTTTATAAAAAAAGTTTTATCCTTTAATTCTTGCAATCTTTATTTTGCCCATCGTTTCGTGGTATTCAACTTCTTTGCCTTCGAGCTCTTCAGCGCTAAATTCACTTGGCAAAGGGATCTCAAAAGTTTCGTAAGTTTCCATGTCCATAAGCTGAATCTTCTCGCCCATTACAGCGTTTACTAGACCACTTTTCTTATCGATTATAGGCACAAAGACCTTATCAGAAGTGGGCTTAACAACTGTCCTTCTCTTGTCATCATAGACCCCAAAAGCCTCAATCCTAGCCTTGGCTGCGCCATGTTTTCCAGGAGAAGATGTTTGAATCTTAATAATTTTACATGGCTCATCATCGATTAGAATGAATCCCCCTTCCCGTAAAGTCCTGACCTCAACTTGCTTTTTGTCACCCATGTAATCCCTCCTTTGAAATAGGTCGCAACTCCAGTTTTTAAAGCTTTCTTACCCCTACGTATAAATCTAAGACAAAAACTTTAAAAACGGCTCTTCAATCCTAACAATAGTGATAGGCATGAAGAGACAGTTTTTAGTAATTGGAGCATTATTTTTAGTCTGCTCTACGGCAATGTGTATTGGTCAGGTCCAGATACCCGACAATTTTACTCAAGCATATGGAAGAATTGAGGCGACTCAAAAAGAGATAGAAACTATATATTTAGCATATGAAGCACAGGTCGACAAGAGAGTCGAATATGTTGAAAAACAGAAAATTAGCGTTAATGTAGATAACAAATACCTTTTATCACTTCTAGAATCTGAATCCCTATTAATCGATGAGCTATCTCAAAAAAGTGTAACATACTCAGGTCAAATAAATGATCTATTTAATGAATCAAAGGAAATAAAAAATGCCGATGCAAAATCCAAGGCTACTGAATTAATAATTACTCTTAGAAATTCTCAACAGAACCTTAGTAACGGTGCTTTAAGCCTTAAAGAGGCAACTCAATTATCAGGCGGTGCTATCTATTACTATGCAACTGGTGCTGACCTAAACGATCCAGTAATAAAAAAAGAAATAGAAGATCTAAACCTAAATTCAAAATCACTATTTGACATGGCGGTATCCCAACTGAGCTCCTACTATAACGGTACTATAGAAGCAAAAGCATTGTACGAAGAGTTAATAAAACTTAAATAATTTTTCTATTCTTTTTTCTTCTAATTTTAACCACAATACTTAAATATAAATCTCCTCTGAAACGAAATAAAAAGGAGGTTAGAAAAAATGGACTTTACTTTAATAGCTATCCTAATTGGGATAGTTGGTATTATCTATGGTCTTGTATTGGCAAAAGTTGTTCTATCATACAAAGTCACCGATAAGAACATGCTTAAAATATCAAACGCCATATACAAAGGTGCTATGGCGTTTCTAAAAAGAGAATATACAACGATAGCAGTAATTGCAGCAATCCTTGTAGTTGTTTTTGGTATCTTCATTAATATTGAAACTACTGTAACGTTTGTCGTTGGGGCTATTTTCAGTGCTCTAGCCGGATTTATAGGCATGAGTATATCCACAAGGGCAAATGTCAGGGTTGCATCTATTGCAAAGCAGGGCGTTGGAAAAGCCCTAAGGCTCTCATTTCAAGGAGGGGCTGTAACAGGGATGACCGTTGCAGGCTTAGCCTTACTAGGTGTCAGCGGATTCTACTACTTTTACAGGGATCCAGCCTTAATAATCGGATTTGGTTTTGGTGGATGTTTAATCTCGCTATTTGCTAGAATCGGCGGTGGGATATACACAAAAGCCGCTGATGTCGGTGCTGACCTTATTGGAAAGATAGAGAAAGGCATACCTGAGGACGATCCAAGAAATCCTGCTGTTATCGCTGATAACGTCGGTGACAACGTGGGCGACTGTGCAGGGATGGGGGCAGACCTATTTGAAACATACGCAGTAACAGCCATAGGTGCAATGCTTTTAGGGGTTACACTTGGCAAAAATGACATTTATGTGGTATACCCATTGATCCTCGGTGCGATAGGGATCATAGGCTCAATACTAGGGTCATTTTTTGTAAGGGGAAAAGATAACATAATGCAAACATTGTACAAAGGTGTTTTTGCTTCAGCAATTTTCTCATTAATAGGCTTCTACTTTGTGACTGTAACTTACCTTAAGCTTGATATCGCATTATTCCTAACTACAGTTGTAGGGATAGTCATCGCACTTTTGATGTTCTTTATCACAGAATATTACACAGCAAAGCCACATAGGCCTGTTAGAAGCATTGCGCACGCTTCTCAATCTGGAGCAGCGGTAAATATCATCACAGGGCTTTCTGTCGGGATGGAATCGACACTTATGCCAGTTTTAGTAATATGTGCGGGGATTCTGATCTCCCATTCACTGGCTGGTCTTTATGGGATAGCAATAGCCGCAATGTCAATGGTATCTCTAACAGCAATAGTAGTTGCACTTGATAGCTACGGCCCAATAACAGACAACGCCGGCGGAATCGCAGAGATGGCACACCTACCTGATGAAATCAGAAAGACAACAGACGCTTTAGACTCAGTTGGGAACACAACAAAAGCAGTAACAAAAGCTTTTGCCATAGGCTCTGCAGCACTCGCATCACTTACGCTTTTTGCTGCATATGTCGATGAAATTGCAAGATTTGTACCTGGGCAGGAAATTATATTCAGTCTCTCAGATGAAAAGGTCATTGTGGGGTTATTCCTTGGTGCATTGATACCTTTCCTTTTCTCATCCCTTTGTATGAAGGCGGTCGGGAAAGCAGCATTTTCCATAGTTGAAGAAGTCAGAAGGCAGTTTAAAGAGATGAAAGGTATTATGGAAGGAAAAACTGAGCCTGACTATGCAAGGTGTGTTGACATTGTCACAAAGGCATCGCTAAAAGAGTTAATGCTTCCAGGTATCATAGCAGTTGTATCCCCCCTACTAGTGGGGTTTGTACTGGGAAAGATAGCATTGGGTGGGATGTTAATCGGAAGCATACTGTCTGGATTCCTATTGGCTTTAATGCTTGCAACTGGCGGTGGAGCATGGGACAACGCAAAGAAGTACATTGAAGATGGAAACCTTGGCGGTAAAGGAAGCCCAGCACACGCTGCAGCTGTAGTAGGCGACACAGTCGGCGACCCATCAAAAGACACAGCAGGACCAGCAATAAATCCACTGATTAAGGTAATGAACACACTTGCTATAATCTTTGCAGTGCTTTTCGGTTCAGGGATAATTTAATTTATAATTTCTTTTTTTTAATTTAAGATAGATTATTTGATTTTTCAATGTCAAATAGGACAAAAGAATATAAAAACAGAATATTTATAAAACATTTTTACCTCTTTAATTCATGGTGGCCTTTGCCTTTTTTGTCTACGCATTCACATCCATATTTGTAATTGTAAATCCAATCGGGGCCATGTTTACATTTATGTCATTGACCGCTGATAAGAGCCACGAAGAAAGGATTAAACTTGGGGCAAGGTCTGTTTTTATAGGGGGTTTACTAGCAATTATATTTGCCATTAGCGGTGAACTAATTCTAAGATTCTTTGGGGTCACAGTTGACAGCTTGAGAGTTGCCGGTGGAATTATACTTTTTAAAGTGGCTTTGGACATGGTCTATGCAAAAACATCTAGAGAAAGCTTTACCGAAGAAGAGCGAAAGGATGCAAAAGACAGGGAAGACATATCGGTTTTCCCAGTTGCAATGCCACTCCTTACAGGCCCTGGAACCATAACAACAGTAATTGTCATAATAAGATCAGTTCCTACAGTAGAGCTTAAGGCTGTAGCAATTTTAGCAATACTTGCTACCTTTGCTATAACATCTTTGATGTTCAGATTTTCAAGCCCATTAAGCAAGATATTGGGCGTAACAGTCACGCTCGTCTTTACCCGTATAATGGGTTTGCTGCTTGGTGCAATAGCTATCAACTTCCTTGCAACTGGAATTAAAAATATCTTTATCGCTATGTTATAGTAAAAAAGAAAAACAGTTTGTCGCCTCGCTCATGTTTTTGTCTATAGTATTTCTGAATGTTTCGACGTCTCGAAACGGTCTCTACAAGGTTTCAAAAGAAACATAAATGCTTCTTTATAAAGGCCTCCAAACTTACGTTCGATTAAGTATTTCGACCATACTCAGATATCTCTTCTATCTAGATACTCAGGGATACATCAGTAATAAGAGACAAGCTCTTTCTACCAATGTACTTCAGCCTCTGAAACAAGAAACATACTTTGACATTGACACAAAGCGAAGTTTCGACCTGTGTATATTACAATAATCTTATTTATACTTAAAATTTACTGTTATTGATTATTTACAATTAAGAAAAATAATTTTAATTTATATTTTTATTTTATCCCAACAAGGGATGTTCTTCACTGGGTTTAATAATTTGAGGATTATAGCTATGTCAAACGTCTCTTATCAGATACTCTGCAATCCCGTATCCTACCTTTCCATCCATTTTGTATTCAGTTAATGTTTCGTGCATTATTGATTGTTTCTTTTTATCTCCGCTTGTAAAGGGGAGCTTTACATTCTTTATTATCTTTGCATTGACTTTATGCATTACCCCTTTCCTGTCCAAAAGCTCCATTTCAAATGAATTGGGGCTTTTATCTTGATTATACTCTGTGTTTATTGTAGCTTTCATTATGGGTAAATTTTCCCCCCCAATATGTATGAAACCTGCGTCTACCTCACCTTCTGAGACTGTTAGTTTTGTGACGTTTAGTGCCACATCTTTTGAAAATTGGCATGTCAGCCATATCCACATCTTGGGTGCATTCCAGTCCCTAACCCCCCAAGAATGATCCCGCTCTCCTAAGCCAGAAATCTTATACTCGTTGTCGCCGACCTTAAGCTCTCCTCCCACTTTACCAAACTGTTCCAAGTGCTCAGATGCTACAGATTGGGATATTTTTTCTTTAAAACCGCTTACGCACTCCCTGTAATCAAATATCTTGTTCAAGGATTCAAAGTCTAAGTTAAACGAAACATCAACAGGCTTTTTATTGGAAAAGTTTAATAGCTTTCCATTAAACTTTAGATTCCATTTCTTTTCAGGTTGTATCTTATGAAATGTCAAGTTTTTAGCTGAAAGATTATCATTTTCATACTTGTCATCTTCTTTGAGCCCTATATAGGAGCCATCAGGAAGCATAAAGAAACAGAACATATTTTTTAATGGCTTGTTAGGTTTAAGGCCAATCCTCATAAAAGCGCATATGTCATTTTCCTTGTCATAGAAACTAAAGTAAAAGCTCTCATTCCATTCGATATGGGCCCCTTTAGGATGAACTATATCGGTATCCATCAAGGCCCCTCCACCAGGTAAATAACCCCCTCATTGCCATCGATCTTTACCTTTTGACCGTTTTTGAATATCTTAGTTGCGTTGCTCACTGCTGTTACAGCCGGGATCCCATACTCCCTCGATACAACTGCACCGTGGGAAAGTACCCCGCCAGTTTCGGTAATAAGCCCCCCTATCTTAGAAAATACAGGGGTCCAGCCTGGGTCTGTATTGGAAGTTACTAGAATCTCTTCGTCCTTGACGTCAGGAAGCTCCCTTATGGATTCAACAACTCTAATGATTCCAGACGCTATGCCCGGGCTTGAAGAAGTTCCTGTGATCTTAACTAGATTATCCTGTCTTTCGATACTATCATCAAACTCTACATTGCCCCTCAAGAATTTTGGCGGTAAGATGCTCTTGTATTTTTCAAACTCTTCTTTTCTCTTTTTTATTGTGGTCTTATCTATTATGAGCTCTCCTTTTGAGATTTCAAATATCTCCTCCTTAGAAAAGAAAAATATGTCCCTCTGTGAATCAATAATCCCTCGCTCTAAAAATCTCCTTCCATACTCCATGAAAAGTCTTCTTTCTCTTGTAATCTCATGGTCAAGATAGAATCTTTGATTTTCCCTGAATATCAGGTACCTCTGGGAATAGTCTAAGACTTTGGCAAATACCAGCTTTTTAATAAATCCATTTTTTGTCTTAGAAACAGCATCAATAACCTCAACTTCGGCTTTTAGTCTTTCTTCCCTCCTCCTCTTTTCAACTTCTTCCAAGTCTACTTCAGCTGAATCCATAAGACTTTTCAAAACTTCAGTTACAAGCGATGGGTCGTCAATCCACCTTGGGTAATAGATCTCTCTGGTATGGGAGCGGTGGCCGTAGTCATACATAAACTCGTTGAATTTATATGAAAATTCTTTTAATTCTTCATCTTTATTGAGCCGATCTAAAAATTCTGAAGAAGGCAATCCATTAATTAGATCCCTCACCCTTTTATCCTTTTTAGCCTCTTTTGCAAGCTTTGTTATTGCAATATTTGTTACAATAGTTTTGTTGTCCGGAAGCCCTGTAATCAATTTCGAATACAATGCCCCTGATTTATCCCCAAGCCAATCTGTTAGCCATCTTTTCAGAATCAAATTAGACCCTATGCTGTGAGTCACCATGCCGTATCTTATCAATCTGTGATGCTTCAGGAATTTTTCTCTCAATTTTACAAACTCTTCATGAAGATCCTCATAAGTTAATCTCTGTAAATCAATCTTATCAAATTCTTTGATGTAGGCTAAATAGTCACTTGCCCATTTGAGATAGGCGCCATCAGTTGTAGATATTTTTCCATCAGGGTCTAATATCGCAATCCTAACCTCGGCAAGAATCCTCTTGAATAACTTTGCATCGGCATTGGCAATCCTTTCCTGGTCATTTTTAGGGAAGTAATTTAGGAGTTCTTTTGTCCTTCCAATCTTGGGATTATATGTAAAAACGTCCTCAAGCGCTTGGGCATTAAAGTAGACATGACCTTTGTGCAATCTTAAAAGATCCTTATCCCTTAACTCTTTGTAACCCATAATTTTGGCCCCTTCCTTGAACACATATTTGGATAGATCCTCCCCTAGCAGAGAAAAGAATAGGGGTGAGGTCACATCAGCCCAGTATTCATCAGAATAGCCTCTAGTCCAGAGGGTCTGGTCCTTTTCAATTGTGGTAATCCCTCGTGACTGTAAAATAAATATCTCTTTTTTCGATATGGCCCACTCAATATCCTGAGGCGCTTTAAAATAAGATTCTATTTTCTGCCCTAGATTTGAGAGGTATATTATCTCTTCATCTGTGAGTGACGGTACCAGTTTTTTTGAATTTTCAATTTCTGAAGATACACTTCCCTTATCAGAAAAGTATATGCCCTTTGTTTTATTACTTATCTTTCTTTCAATAATCTCTTTTGATTTTTTTTCTAAAGTAAATCTGTCCGGACTTACAATGCCGGACACTATGGATTCCCCAAGACCCCAGCTTGACTCAATAACTATCTTTTCTTTATCTGCTGTTATAGGGTCTGCTGTGAACATGACACCTGCAGCATTTGCATTAACCATGCTTTGCACAACTACCGCCATGCCACATTCAAGGTGATTAATATTTGAGTTCTGCCTGTAACTAATCGCCCTCTCATTCCAATAGGACGCCCAACAGAGCTTGATATGCTCTATAACATCTTTTGTTTTTATATTGAGAAAAGAGTCTTGTTGGCCTGCAAAAGAGGCTTCAGCAAGATCCTCTGCCAGTGCAGATGAGCGTACCGCCCATAATTCAATTTTCTTGTTTTTTGAGAGTATTTTTTCTATTTCCTTTACTATCGATTTGTCAATACCGCCGGACAATATGAGCCCTTGGATATTTTTCGAAGTAAAAACTACATTTTTTTTATAGTCAAATTTTGTAGCTTTGAGAAGATCAGATATTTTTTCCTTGAAATTATTATCAACAATAAATCTCTCATACGCCTCAGTAGTAACAACAAATCCGTATGGAACTTGAAATCCTTCAGCCTGTAATAAAGATAGATTCAATGCCTTGTTTCCAACTGAATTAAAATCACTCTCCTTGACATCAGAAAAAGGTAGTACGACATCTGACATAAAATCCCTTCTTTTTTTTAGTCATTTTGTTATTATACTTATAAAACTTCGTTTTTCCTAATTTTATTGGTATTAGACCTAAAATATCTATAATTAATCTCCATTAAAAATAAATAACTGACTTCTATATCTTGTCTATGCATGCCCCAAAAACTACCCTCTGCACGGTATGCAGGGGCCATAAAAAGCTCTGTGGCAGAGGGGTCTGCCCAATACTTGAGAAGAAGAGGATTAGGGAATCTATATCACCTTTAATCAATAAGGACATATTTGGGGCATCGCCTTCAGCATTTTTTGTTGGAGACTGGAACTATCCCAAAGTTTTGGTCGGCCCGTTAGTTCCCCCAGTGCACGAGGGTACAGAAATATTCGACCTTCCTGAAGGGTGGCATGGCAAAGAACTTGATGAAATTATAAGATTTAGATCACTTCTTGTAAGGTCAAAAGAATTTCTAAAGGTCACCGATGCCAAAAATCCCAAAGGGTATCTAGAAAAAAGTCAGGAAATAGTTATGTCAAAGAAGCCCGTTGACGTTGAGCTAACCTTAAAAAAAACTCCCCATTTTGCCCTAGAATTTTCCCAGTTTTCTCCCCCCACAGGGCCATCAGGTTTCGTTGAAAGCTTTGAAATAGCTGAAAATCCAAAAATTCCCAAGGTAATCGACAAAATTAATTCAGATGATGTCAAGGCATCAAAAGGGATATCTCTGCTTTATGATAAGGATATACCTGTATCGCACATTTCAAAACTCCTATCTGCCGGGCTTCTAGGGGAACAGAAAAAAAGAAAACTTGTTCCAACAAGATGGAGTATCACAGCAACGGATGATTCCCTTTCTAAGTTTCATCTAAAGAAGGTAAAATCTTACCCTGAAATAAATAAATTTGAAGTTTACTATGATGAAGACGTTGGCAACAGATTTGTCGTCTTCCTATTCCCTTCAATGTGGTGTTATGAATTTCTTGAGTGCTGGCTCCCAGGGTCACTGTTTTTAGAGAGTTCACTTTCGCCAAACGTAATATCAGACCATGAATTATTTGATGGGAGAAAAGAATATGCGTCTCTTACAGCTGGCGCATATTATGCAGCAAGATTTTCTGTGACTGAGCACCTTTTTGAAAAGGGGAGGCAGGCAGGTGCTTTGGTGTTCATGGAAGTCCACCCAACATATCATACCCCAGTTGGCGTATGGCGTGTCAGAGAGATCACTAGGAACGCTTTGCAAAAAAAGCCAGATTATTTTGACACAGAAGAAGAGGCTCTAAAGAAAGCTTCAGAGATCCTATCCCTTCCTTTTGAGAAATACAGAGAAAAGAGCAAAATCTTAGGATTCAAACACAAACAAAAAACATTATTTGATTGGATTACCCCATGAGAAAGGCTTTTATCCTTTTTTCGCTCTGTTATTCTAGGTGTTTTTATGGATATTAGAGAATTTATCGCTCATGAAAAGGATATTATCAAAATTGATAGGGAACTAGAAAAATATGAGATGGCAAAGATTGTTCATGAGAATCCAACTAAAATACTGCAATTTAAAGATAAGGGCCATGACGTTTTTTGTAACATTTGGTCTACAAGAGACCGTGTGGCAAAATACCTTAAACTGGACAAATCGAATCTACTTTTCTCACTGAAAGAATCCATGGATAAACCAACACCTTACAAAATCGTTGACAAAGCCACATTTCTTGATAATGAGATTAAGAATTTTGATCTTAGAAAAATTCCAATTCAGTATCACTATCTTCAAGATGGCGGCCCTTATGTTACATCCGGTGTTGTTTTTGTAAAGGATGAAGAGGGCAACAGGAACATGTCTTTTCACAGAATGATGGTTACAGGGAAAGATACATTCACAATTAGAATTGTCCCAAGACATCTTTTTGCTATGCATAACGAAGCAAAGGCCAAAGGTAAAAATTTAGAAATAGTTATGGTAATAGGGCTACCCCCTTACGTATTGATGCCTGCTGCGATGTCAATATCATACGGTATTAATGAGCTTGAAATTGCAAATACTTTAAAGAAGATGGGCATTGGAAGTGAGCTTACCGCTTATAGATTTCCTAATGGAATAGATGTACCTGCATCGTCTCAGTTTGTTTTTTGTGGGAAGATAACTCTAGAAGATGGGGATGAAGGGCCCTTTGTTGATATAACTGGAACCTATGACTCTGTAAGAAAGCAGCCAATTGTAAAGATAGAGAAGGTATACCAAGCAAAAAATGCATTTTTCCATGCGCTTATGCCAGGCGGGTATGAGCATTTCCTTTTGATGGGGATGCCCAGGGAACCTATAATCTATGAGGGCGTATCAAAAGTTGTACCAAAGGTATATGGTGTCAGATTGACTGAAGGCGGGGACTGCTGGCTTCATGGTGTTGTATCAATCAAAAAGCAGAAAGAAGGCGATGGGAAGAATGCCATAATGGCTGCACTTGCATCTCACCCTTCAATGAAAAGAGTTGTTATAGTTGACGAGGATATTGATATTTATTCTGATACCGACGTTGAATGGGCAATTGCGACAAGATTCCAAGCAGATAGGGATCTATTAGTCGTAAATAACGCCGCAGGATCAAGCCTTGATCCATCTGTCAAAGGAGATGGTACTTCAGCAAAGATGGGGATAGACGCAACAATGCCGCTAAAAAACAATGAAGGATACAAAAGGGCAATTAATTTTTTCAAAAAATAATTTATTATTTTTCTCTTAAAACAATCACTATTGAAATTAAAATCAAGGCCCCTCCAATTATCGTGCCTTGGGTAACAGTTTCGTTTAATATGAGAAATGCTAGAATGCCAGCTAGCACACCTTCTGATAATACTATGATTGAAGCTTTAGTTGCTATAATGTGTTTTAATGCAATACTATAGAGTAGAAATGCACCGGCAGTGCACAAGAATCCCAGTAAAAATAGCATAGACAGCGAGAAAGGGGTGAGTATCTCAGAGCCATAGAAAAATGGTGACATAATAATAGTTGCAAAGATGAACATCCATAGAGTAGTTGTCAGGCCATCATATTTCTTACCAAGCGCCCTCATGCTTATAGTGTAAAGGGCCCAACCAAATCCAGAAAATGTTGACATCACGTTCCCATAGAAGTTTGTGGTGACGTTTATAGAAGATAGATCATAATAAAATATTATTAATCCTCCAGCAATACCAATCAAGACTGCAATTGTCGTCTTCTTTGAGGCCTTCTCTTTTAGTAATAATGCAGATATTACAAGAACATAGAGAGGGGCCATTTGTTGCAGAAAGATTGTATTTGCTATCGTGGTAGTTTTGAGTCCAATTGTATAGGTGTATATAGTAAAGGATAACAATATTGCAGGAACTAAAAGGTAAGGGATGTCCTTTAATTTTATTTTAATCTTTGACGATTTTTTAGTTAGGATGCCATAAGCCAATAAGACAATTGATGCAAAGAGGAATCTATATGCAACTATCATTCCAGACTTCACTTCTGGCATCCACCTCACAGGTATACCTATAAAACTCCATAAAACAACAGCAAAAAAGGTGTATGATACGCCCCGATAATTGTCTTTAGGATCCATTAAATCAAATCTTTTCTTTGCCATTTTTCTTTTTGAGATATATGGTATAACCTAGAAATACTGCCAGAACTAAGGTTAGATACAAAGACCATGCAGGTATGGATTGTTTAGAAGGATTGCCAAGCCAAGTGAAGAGATTTTTTGCAAATTGCTTGTTATTCGAGTCCCCTATTTTGCCGTTATCAAAGATAAATGAACTTCCTATGACCGCCACTTTACCATTTCCCTTTTCTGAAACTGCGGCTACAATGACATTCTCTCCACCAACAGGTTCACTACCAATAGCGAATGTATCATTGTCACCTCTTGCTATCGCCACGGCATTACCTTTTAGCTCAAGAGAAGCTGGCTTGTATAGTACAATTGATGTTATACCCTCAGTTATGGGATGCTTTGCAAGATTATGGATTATTGGAGTGCAACTACACCCTTGTCTGTTTGTTGGATCATCAGTTCCGTTTTTCATTAATCTAATCCCAAAAGGTTCTAGAAGAGTATTAACGGATTCTCTTGTTGGATCAATCATGTCCATATCATGAGAGCCAAGAACTAGTATACTTCCTCCGCTTTCAACAAATTTTGTTAGTGCAGTTATCTCATTTTCTTCCAAAGGATTGTTTGGATTCCACAAAAGAACAATGTCTACCCCTTTAAGCATCTCATCTGTAAAAGGTGTAGTATTGATTTTATTCTTAAATCCCAAGGAGCCAAGTTCTTGGGAGAGGATCCTTCCTGTTCCTTCTGGATCGCCCCACCAGTTGTCTGTATCATGATATTTATCAATTAATATAGTTTTTTCAGCATAAACAAAGTTTATAGATAGCAATAATAGTACTAGTACTAAAACATATTTTTTCATAAAAATAAATATAAGATTTGATTTAAAAGCATTTTTAATTATTTTTTCTGTTCAGCCTCTAATAATCCCCTTTGATTCATAATACAGTTATCATAGATTACTTCTATCTCGTTATCCTTACAGAATACTATAGCTTTCTCAGATTCAGAGCCAGGTTGCATCCAGACTTTTGTTATCCCAATTTCTTTGCATTCTTTGACTATCTGCTCTGTAATATGTGGGGGGACTACAGTGTTAACAACATCAACTTTTACGGGAATTTCAGAAAGTGAGTGATAGCAGTTATCACCCTCTACAATGTCGGCTTTTGGATTTACAGGAATGACTTTGTATCCAGAGGCCCTTAAATCCCTATAGATTATATTCCCATATTTATCCCTGTTATCCGATGCCCCAACAATGGCAATGACATTTTTTTTGTCAAGGAAATGTTTGAATTCCAGAATATCACATCCTCTTGATTACTTTTTCTATTCTATCCATGGCTTCAGAAAGGTCGCTCTGCGGAACATCAGCAAATGAGAATCTCACATAGCCGTTCCAGTCCTTTCCAAAAGATATTCCTGGCACACATAACACCTTTGCTACTTTTAATAAAAACTTAGCAAATCCTAATGAATCCATTCTGTATGATGAAATATCTGAGAATGCATAGTAAGCACCCTCTGGGAGATTAGAAAGAAGCCCAATCTCATTTAGCCTCTTAACAACAAAGTCTCTCCTCTTCCTATATTCTTCAGTTGCGGCCTTTACAAAATTCATTGAAGTTTCATCATTTACAGCTTTAAACGCTGCGACCTGTATAAAATCAGGAGCGCTTACAACTAGGCTATTGTGTATCGGTAGGATATTATTAATAATATCCTCAGTTGAATGCATATAACCTATCCTCCAACCTGTCATTGAATATGCCTTTGAAAATCCTGATAAAGTGATTATATTTTCCTTTCCATACTTTGCAATGCTTTCATGCTTCTTTTCAAAAACGATGTAATCGTATATCTCATCTGATACTACAAGAAAATCCCGGTTCACAGCCATATTTTGAAGTTTCTTCAGTTGCCTTCCATCATAGATTTTACCTGTAGGATTGTTTGGAACATTAATTAACATAGCTTTTGTTTTATCATCGATTGAATCTTCTATAGCCTCCATATCAAGTGAGAAATCACCTATCTTACAAGGAACTTCAACAACATCTGCCCCTACAAACTCTGCCATTATCCTAAAAAAAGGATGTGAAGGGGTGGGGATGATAACTTTGTCACCTCTTTCTGCATAGCTTAGAAGTGATATCGATATGCCTTCACTTACCCCAACCGTCACAAGCATCTCTTCAGGCGTGGCATCGATTTTGTTATACTCTCTCATTTTGTTTGCTAAAGCCACCCTTAACTCTTCAATCCCACGTGAAAGAGTGTATCTTGTGTGGCCCTCATCAAGCGCCTTCTTTGCGGCATTTATAACAGGCAAAGGTGTCTTAAAGACCGGTTTTCCCTGACCCATATTTATTAAGCCATCTACTTTTTTAGCAAGCTCATTCATTTCTTCAATACCTGATAACTTTATCTTTGAAACACCAGAAGTAACTTTTACCATACATGTTAATTAGTAAAAATTATATTTAATAATATCGGTATTAAACCTTAAAAACGAATCGCATCTAGTTTTAATCATGATAGCAAGTATAATAGGTGCTACAGGATATACCGGCGGAGAATTATTGAGACTTCTTTTAAATCATAATAAAGTTGAGATAGGGGCCCTGACATCAGAAAGCTATGCGGGGAAAAAAGTTTCTGATTTACATCCAAACCTTACAGGATTAGTTGAACAGAGCTTTGTTGGACTAGAAATGAACAAGATAATAGATGAATCTGATATTATCTTTGCAGCTTTGCCTCATGGGGCATCAAACGAGATTATCTCAAAACTCTATTCAATTAATGAGAATGTTAATCTGATAGATCTAAGCGGTGATTTTAGATTTGATGATCTAGCTGTCTATGAAGAGTGGTACAAAATAAAGCACACCGATCCAGAACTCAATAAAAAAGCTGTTTTTGGATTACCTGAGTTATATAAAGAGAAAATAAAAAAGGCCAAACTCATAGCAAATCCAGGGTGCTACCCAACAAGCGCAATCCTTGGTTCAGCACCTCTTTTGAAAAATAAACTTGTAAAGACCGATGTAATTGTTGACTCAAAGTCTGGAGTTTCAGGCGCTGGAAAAAAATTGACCGCCAACACACATTTTCCCGATGCTAATGAGAATTTTTCAGCGTATGGCATTGCCAATCACAGGCACTCCCCTGAAATTCAACAGGAAATGGAAAAACTTTTTGCAAATAAGGTTAATCTATCTTTTACACCACATCTTGTTCCGATTAATAGAGGCATATTCACAACAATCTATATGACTTTCAATAATTTTATGGAAACAAAGGATGTCATTAATCTTTACCGTGAATTCTATCAAAGTTGTCCATTTGTCAGAGTCTTAGACGAAGGAAAGTTTCCCCAGACCAAAGCAGTTTCTGGTTCCAATTACTGCGACATAGGGATAAAATCGGATAAAAGGACTGGCAGGGTAATAGCAGTCTCTGTAATCGATAACCTTGTCAAGGGGGCATCAGGGCAGGCTGTACAGAATATGAATCTTATGATGGGTTTCGATGAAAAAGAAGGGCTTAAGGTAGTTCCATTATTTCCGTGAGGCGTTTAAAATGTTTGATGAACTTTACAATAATCTGGATGAGATAAAAGAATTGAAGGATATGTTAGTTGTGATAAAATATGGGGGCCATGCAATGAAGGACGAAGAACTAAAAATGGCCTTTGCCAAGGACATATCTTTGATTAAATCACTTGGAGCATCCCCAGTTATAGTCCATGGTGGTGGGCCTGAAATAACCTTAATGCTTGATAAGCTTGGCATAAAATCTGAATTTTACAAGGGACTTAGGATAACTGAAAAAGATACAATGAAAGTTGTAGAAATGGTTCTTCACGGTGTAGTAAACAGAGAACTTGTTACTTTAATAAACAACGAAGGTGAATATGCTGTTGGGATTTCAGGAAGGGATGGCGGCATAGTCAATGCAACTAAAAAATCTGTTGATGGGGCGGATTTAGGTTTTGTCGGCGAAGTCA
>Ga0172382_10005327_pt1 | contig 19253 bp, 21 predicted proteins | sample Leawel138RmetaG_FD_122245 | JGI IMG/M metagenome (GOLD analysis project Ga0172382, IMG submission 122245) | Leachate microbial communities from a municipal landfill in Southern Ontario, Canada - Leachate well 138R metaG | ecosystem: Engineered > Solid waste > Landfill > Unclassified | place...
ACCCAGGCATACAGGCTGTGGGTCGACATGCCCAAACGAGCAGCTACCTCCGCCACTGGCAGACCTCGTTCGGTCACCTGTTTGACTGCTTCGATTTTGAATTCTTCGGGATAACGCGGGTTGTTCATGGCACCTCCTAGTGGGCCGTATTATGAGGCCTGGAGGTGTCTACGAAACTAGGGGCGATTCATATGGCTTTGTAGCTGAGGTCTCGCTGGATGTGCAGGGTGGGCTCGATGACTTCATATTTAGGCGTTGTCGATCTGCCGGTTTTCAGCCAGTTGAGATGCTCCAAGAGCTCACGAGCGAGCTGCAGCCCCTTAGCAACCATCGAAGGGAAGTCGAGGGTGCCCGGCGCATATTCTTCCGGGTGGGCAGCTTTGTTCCCACTGTCGCGCAATGTGTCCAAGGCTGACAGTATCTTCCTAGATGAGCCCTCCGCGTTGTGCACCTTTTGGATCTTGCTGGCGATATTGAACTCAAACCTTGCCGACGGCGTTATCTCATCGCAGAACACAGCTGCAAAGCTACGCAAGTGGGTTAAAGCGTACGCTGGGGTAATGAAGGCCAGGTCTTTAGCCTGCTCGTAATGCCCGGCTAGGTCGGGGCTGACGCTCTGTGCAAAATCGATGTCGTTCATAGGTGGCAAGAAGGCGTGAATGTGGCGAGAGTGGATAGATGCTTGGCACAAAATACTCGGACTCAGCCGGTCAGTCACAGACTTTGAGAAGGGGCCCGGTATCGGCGCTGGTTAGGGCTTCATGCGGCGGGAGCGATTGCGTGCGTCGATAATTGCTTAGACTTGACCACCCATTTGCACTCATCAACCTTACCAGTTATTAGCAGCGAATCTGACCGGCATGCTTCATGCCCCTGGCAGGCAGGGAACGGCCGAAAGCAGTCATCGAGTGCCTAAGAAACTCGAAACGATTCAGGCCGCCAAAACCTGTGGCGGCAAAACGAAATAGTATCGGAGTTGTGGATAACAGCATGACATCAGCGGCTAACGATGACCTTGATTTCCGATCTAGCGGGATAAACGGCACGTAGGCCATCGCGAACGAATCCGCTAGGCCCACGTCCCCAACAAGATCTCACAAACCATCAGCCATACGCTCCTCCAAAGCCTTAATATTCCGGGCTATGGCGCGGAGGGTTGTGTGAATGCGACCGCGTGCAACGTCTAGTGTGATCTGTTCCTTGTGCACGTCAAACTTGAATTTATCGACCAACAAGTCTTCCACATTAGGCAAGGGTTTCAGTAGTTTTCGAGATACTTGAATCCTAAAAAGCCCTAAAGTTGAAAAGACGGCGATACTCAAGCTGCGGCTCAGGAATGAGAGAGCCAAGCTCACGTACGGTTCGTACTCCGAGCCACTGACTGATTGGTACTCCTGGAGCCTCAGCGGTAAGAGCTTCTTCTGCAGCTGCTCCGCTTTAAGCTCCGCGTGCAAGTGAAAGCTGAACAACTCAGCGTGCATCCCGCTCATGCGACTCTTCTTGAGCAGGTAGATCTCATCGTTATTCCACCGTAACGCGTGCTCACCACAGTAGCGGAACACGTCGGGCGTATTCACCATGATTTGACGCCAGGGCTCAAGGTCTTCAGCGATGGCAATCAAGTTGTCCAACTGTTCATCAAGCGGGATGTCCAGATTGATCTGATCCAACAATCTTTGCAAAATCGCTCGAGCATGATGCGCATTTTCCCAGGTGCTGCCACGTAACAACCGCTTCCAACTTGCCTGTTCCGACGCTGAGTTAACCAAGAACGAGTAGTTGGATCCACTGCGCAAAAAGTAGTCCCCTAGTGATAATAAAGCCCGCTCCCAGCGGTACTCCGTCAAGCTGTTCAATCCGCGCGCATTGAACATTACTTCCGCCTTTTCGAGGTATCCGGAAAAGCGTTGTTGTAGCGCAAGGTGGTCGCTAGATCGCCAGTGTGACAAGCCGGTTTTGCATTGATCGGTGGAGGCGCCGCTGAACTCCAGCAAGAACTCAATCTGCCCCTTGAAGTAGCCATGTTTTTCAGCGCGCTCGATTAGCTCGCGCCAACCACAGTGCCGCAGCAACAACTTGGCCTTTATCTGCTCTTCACCGACCTGCTGTAGGTTAAAACCTGGGGTGGGCTTTTCGTTACTGGCGAAGTAGGTGAGGATATCTCCGGCGTGCGGCAGCAACCCCTGTACTGCCAGCAAACTGCGCTGCATATCGGCGGGGCGTTCGTAGCTGGAGTTGACTGACAGGTTGTAAATCACCCGCATCCATTCCAGTAGTGCTTGCCGCTCGGGCTGCTCAGCAGTAACACGTAGGAACGCGACGAATGCAAAAAGCTGCACAAGATCGGTATAGGACAGACTCGCAGGATCGCTGACCAAACGTTGGAATATGTTCGCTTCGTTAAAGTATGGGTTGCCCGGCAATAGCGGCGTGAACTGGTTGCCCTGACCACTCCAGGTTTCCAGCAGCAACATCAGGGTTGCAGAGAAGTCCCGCTCCAGCCAGCTTCCTTTTTGATAAAGGGCATAGGCTGACTTCAATGGTTTAGTCCTAAAGGTACTGACATCCTCTAGGTAGCTGGATGGCTCCGGATCCCGGCAAAGGAAAGCTACGGCATGGAAGAAATTCATGATCGCATCGTCGTAAAGGTGGGTTTCCTTGTCGCGATACGCCCAGAAGAAATCGGCCCAACTGGTATCCATGCGACGAGCGAAGTAATCGGCGATTGAGAAGGTTTGACGGCCGATAATTCTGGTCTCATCGGCGAACTGACTCTTCAGTTCATGTTCATAGCGGGCCTTAAATGTCTCGAACGCAGTCAGCGGTTTACCACGGGCGTTCATCTTGATGTACAGGTCATCGGACAGCCCAAAATGGTCGAGGTCCAGCAACTGGAAGGTGATCACAGGTTGTTTTTCATCCATCAACCGGGCATACGCACCCATGATGTTGGCGAATCGTTTATGAATTGCCTCCAACATAATCAGGCATGATTGAATGGTTGGGTCCAAGCGCCAGTAACGAAAATACCAAGCCTGGTTGGTTATCAGCTTGATCAATGAAGCTCCGTCAGCGGCCCCACGCGACGGCCAGAAGTTCACCAGTGCATCGAAGAACTCGGCACTGCTCGATCGTACTCGGTAAGAAAACCGAGAGCCTTCTCCTTCGCAGAACACCTCCTGAAACTCAGCCTGGCAGCCGTCGCGCCAGGCCAGGTACCAATGCAGTAGGAACAGGGTGGTTAGCCGCTGCTGGCCATCGAGTGGTAGGAAACGGACCGGGCCGTCAATATCGACGCTACCGTAAATGAAGTCCAGGTTTAGTGGCAGAGCGGTGTCATTGGGTAACAACTCAAATGCCTGCTGCAGAGTCCCAAGAAACTCCTCGCGTACATCCTCTGCCGCCGGGCGGCCCTGGGCATAATCGCGCTGGATCATCGGGATTTGAATGCGCTGGTGGCGACTCATCAGCTGTTTCAGGGTGATCTGGCTGCCAGACTCGCTCATTGGGTAATCTCCTGGGCTGCACTGAAGAAGCCCACTAGGGATCGGGTGAGTTCGGCTTGGTAGGCCTCACGATCATCTTTGCTCCAGAACATCACGTTGTCGGCCTGCGGGCTGTAACATTTGAGGAACACATTGCGAGTGCAAAGCGGCACGAAGATCCCCGACTGGTCGAGGTCAAGCAGAGCCTTGCGCTTGACGGCGAACACAGCGTTCTTGTAGCTGCGGTTGGTTCTTTTATCCAGCAGAGTCAGGTTGCAGATGCCATGGTCGGTCGGCGCCTCGTCGTTCTCTTGGAAGAAGGCCAACAATTTTTTGTACAGCGCTTCGAAGGCCTCATCTGAATGATCTTTCTTTGATCTTTCGATAAAAGAATGAATGCTCTTCAACAGTTGCCTGATCTGCTTCACCTTGTCTTCCTGTTTCTGGGCTTCCAAGTAGCCCGCACACAGGTTCAACCAGTGCACTTGGTCATGCAGGCGCATCGGGCGGCTGGAGGCAATCGAGCGTACATGTTCAATGTCCCACTCCCCGGACTTGAAACTGTCGAACTGGAAGCGCAGGTTGGAGCGAGGGCTCCCCAGAAGAGTCGCCAGATTGAACAGCAATAACAGCGAGCGAATGCTTGGTGAATGACGGCCATATTCCAGTTCGGCGAGACGTTCGCTGACACACAGGAGAAGCGCCTCAGGTGACAGTGCGTCGATGTCTTCGTCACCGATGGTGCGTATAAAAACCTCTTTGCGAAGCTTACGTTCAAAATCACTCTTGGTGGTATGAAGCGAAAGTTCGCAGATTTTTGCGACATCCATGCCCTGATTAATCAGGAATCCAACGATGTGGTAAAGCGTGCGATCCTCAAACCACTCCTCGAGCATCATGAAGGTCTGCTTGATGCGTAACCATTCATTCGAGGTAGCGCAGGAAACTTTAAGTTTCCTGCTATAGGCATGGAATACGCTATGCTCGCCCTGGTCTATTCCGTCACTCTGTCCATCGGACTTGGCCACCAACTCAAATAGCAGGCCGATCCGGTTCTGCGGGCGGCCCTGCTGGTTGCTGAGGAAGTACCAGAATTCGTCTGCTTGCAGGGCCTTCTCCAGTTGATCCCATTCGTGGGCGATCTTCAGTTGCCTGAGAGCGCTGCCTGAATCGCTAGCATCCTCATACTTGAGGAACAGAGCGCGGATTAGCTCGTCATCGGTCAGGGGAATCTTGCCTACGTTGAGTCGAGTGAAGGCATCAACAGCGTTGTCTTTGGCAGCCAACTCGAACCAGATTACCCGGGTCTTGTTCAACAGCGTCGACTTAATTTCATCTACTTCATGAGCGTGCTTGCTGAACCAACTCTCGATGGTTTTGATTGCATTGAACAAGTGGAAGTAGTCGACATTGCTTTCAGCAAGAGATTCACTTGGTCCATCAAGAAATGCCAGTAAGTGCGGCCGGGTTTCGTAGTCCAGCGTGAATAGCGGCTGGCGGTACTTTTCCGCCAGCCGCTCATTGAAATGACGAAGAATCAGCAGCAGTGTGGTCAACCGTTGCTGGCCATCGACAACCTCAAATAGGCCGTATTCAGATATCTTGATAACCAGTGGTTGGAGACAGTAGAAATCGTCCGGCTGCGGGTTGCGGCGGCGGATGAATTCGCGGATGTCGTCCAGCAACTGGGTCACCTGCAGGGGTTTCCAGCGATAGCCGCGTTGGTAGGCTGGAATCCAGAATTTTGCCGGGTTGCCCTGCTTGTCAGTGAGCAGTTCATGTATCGGTTTAAGGTATAGATCGGAACTATTCATTCGAATCCTTTCGGGGCGGGACGACGCAATGCGGTAGCGCTATCAAGGCAGTTGGCCATCATTATGCTATCCGACAATGGCTTCTGCATATGAGGGACGGTCAGCCACCTCGAACCGTTTACGCACGAAATGGGGAAAATATATTTTCTCTGCCCTAAACGTCCGTTTTTGGGCCGAAAGCGGACGGATGCTGCCGGGAATAACTCAGTTCCTTTTCCCCACTGGCTGGTTCTTCAGAGCTCAACAAGCCATTGCAGGAATTCGGGGGCGATGTTATGTGATATCGATCACGTCATCAAAGTGGAGCACCCGTGCCAGCGCCAGACTAGCCAGGTCAGCCTCGGCTACTGTCTCCGAGGCCCACCAAAACTGTGCGGACGCCAAGCCAGCTGCACGGTTGCGTGTCCTTTTGGATGGCTCACGTTATCTCACTAACATCATGTGCCATTATCGATTCGAGCATACAGCTCTAACATCAAGGCCGCTGTCACGCTACTGGATTCAAAAAATTTTCAGCCCTGTATTACCTACTGGAAGCCGAGCACAAAAAGCTCGTCTCTACCTCGGGGTATTTTCTCTTGAACAGGAGTCTGAATAATGAGTATTTGCTGTCCTTCCTGCGGCTCTCTTCGCGTTGTTGCTCGCCATCATGGTCGCAAGATCGGTGGTGCTGTTGGTGCCGTTGGCGGTACGGCGAGCGGAGCAGCCGGCGCTATGGCTGGTGCAAAAAGCGGCGCGCTTATAGGAGCTTTCGCTGGCCCGGTGGGTATAACGCTGGGTAGCCTAGCAGGCGCGATTCTAGGCGGCCTAGCAGGTGGAACTGCCGGGGGCCTGGCCGGAGCCAAGATGGGTGAGGAAATCGACTCTCACGTTCTCGACAATTATGAGTGTCACCACTGCGGTATTGCTTTTTCACAAACTGAACGTTAATTCCGCTTAAACATTGAACGCAACGTTATTACATTGTTTTTTTTGAAAGGGTAGCAATATGGCTCATCTCATCGAACAAATGGCCTATGTCGGCGATACACCGTGGCACGGCTTAGGCAACAACCTGCCGAAGAAACAGCCCATCGAAGTCTGGCAACGTGAAGCCGGTATGGACTGGCAAATCCTGGAAAGCCCTGTCCATTTCAAATCGGACGCCATCGGCCATCTCGGTACGATTCATTCATTCCCTGAGCAGAAGGTGCTCTACCGTTCCGACACCAAGGCTCCGCTTTCGGTGGTCTCCAAGCGTTATCACACCGTGCAGCCACGCGAGGTGCTGGAGTTCTACCGGGATCTCACAGAAGTCTCTGGCTACGAGCTGGAAACCGCTGGCGTGCTCAAGGGTGGTCGCAAGTTCTGGGCGCTCGCACGCACCGGGCAAGGCACAGCGATCAAGGGTAACGACCAGGTCAACGGCTACCTGCTGTTGGCTACGTCATGCGACGGCACCTTGGCCACCACCGCAACGCCGACCACTGTTCGCGTGGTGTGCAACAACACCCTGACCATCGCCCTGGACGGCACTAGCCGAGCGATCAAGGTGCCGCACAACACTCGCTTCGATCCGAATCTAGTGAAGAAGCAGCTCGGTATCGCCGTCTCGCAATGGGACGACTTCATGTATCGCATGCGCCATCTGGCTGAAAGCAAGGTGCAGTGGCATGAAGCAATGGGCTTCTTTATGAACGTCATGTGCGAGGTCAGTCCGACCAGCCAGCTTCCTGAACAGCTACCCAACGAGCGCGCCCTACGCAAAGTTCAGGAGCTGTACGAAGGCCGTGGCCGGGGCAGCCAGCTGGAGTCGGCCAAAGGCACCGCTTGGGGTTTGCTTAATGCCGTGACCGAATACGTAGATCACGAGCGGCGTGCACGCAGCACCGAATACCGGCTGGATTCTGCCTGGTTCGGCCAAGGCGCGCAGATCAAGCAACGCGCCCTGGATGCAGCGCTGCAACTCGCTGCCTAACCCGTCACCCCATCTCAACCGTATCGCCCGGTCAGCTTCGCGCTGGCTGGGCGTTTTTATGTCTGCAGGAGAAGCATGATGAAAGCCACTTCATTAAACCGCAGCCCCAGCAAACCACGCCCCGCTCTACGCCTGATAAGCACCAAGGAATTGCCTCGCGAAGACTGGCTGCAGATCCGTAAGCAAGGCATCGGTAGTTCCGATGCAGCTGCAGCCGTCGGCCTCAACCCCTACAAGTCGCAGCTGGAGCTGTGGCTGGAAAAGACCGGACGCGATACCGGATTGCCGAAGACCGATCCTGACGATGAGGACAGCCCAATGTACTGGGGCAACGTCCTGGAACCCATCGTGGCCTGGCACTACAGCAAGCGCACCAAGAACAAGGTTCGGCGCGTCAATGCCGTACTGCAGCACCCGGACTCTGAGCTGCCCTGGATGCTGGCCAATATTGACCGGGAGGTCATCGGTGCCGACGACGTGCAGATCCTCGAATGCAAGACAGCCGGCATAAACGGGGCACGCCTCTGGAAAGAGGGCGTGCCCGAGTATGTGCAGCTACAGGTGATGCACCAGCTCGCCGTCACCGGCAAGCAGGCTGCCGATGTGGCGGTTGTGCTTGGTGGGCAGCACTTGGAGATCCATCGTATTGAGCGAGATGAGCAGATGATCGCTCGTCTGATCGAGCTCGAACGCCGGTTCTGGCAGTACGTGGAAACCGACACCCCACCGCCCGCCGACGGTACAGCTTCCGCTGAGACGGCGCTGCGCTGCCTGTTCCCAACGGATTCGGGCGAGACCGTGGATTTCAGTGGTCATGCTGGATTATCAGCGGCCTACATTGAACTCAAAGCACTACGCCAAGCGATTGCCGATAAGAAAAAGCGTGAAGCTCAGCTCAAGCAGATGCTGCAACAGGCCATGGGCGATGCGTGTCGGGCTGAGTTCACCAACGGCTACATAAGCTGGCGCAAAGCCAAAGACAGCGTTGGCTTCGACGTGGCCCGGCTACTTCAGGAAAGGCCACATCTCAAAGCCAAATACTCGCTGATCAAACCCGGCGCACGGCGCTTCCTGGTCGGCTAATTCCATCCTGTTCTCATAACTCCCTCCCCTTGGCCAGCCCATGCAGTTTGCGCTGCGTGGCTGGCCTTTTTTCATTTTCAGGAGAACGACCATGCTCAAAGGCCTGGCTATTACTCCGCCGGTGCTCGGGCGGATTTCCATCGGCAAGGTCATCGAAAAGAACGGCAAGCGCCTGCCGGAGAAGGATGACCAATTCACGATCACCTCTCAGGTACAGAGCCGCGAGGGCTGGCTTGTGCATCCGCTCAACGATGAGCTGCGCCAAAGCAAGGACGACAAGCTGCGCAGCATTCCGGTACGCCTGCTGTTCAACGAGCCAGAGCTGAACTTCCGCGCTGACTACACGCTGTTCGATCGGCAATCGGGGCGCCCGGTTTGCGTCGGCAATGGCGAGACCTGCAAAAGGGTTACCCAAGCCGGCATGCAGTCACTGCCCTGTCCTTCACCGGATGCTTGCTCGCTGGCCAAAGGCGGTGCCTGCAAGCCCTATGGCCGACTGAACGTGATCATCGGCGATGAGGACCCGCTGGGCAGCTTTGTGTTTCGCACCACCGGCTTCAACAGCATCCGCACCCTCGCCGCTCGGCTGCATTACTTTCAGGCCATCTCGGGTAACCGCCTGGCCTGCCTGCCGCTGGAATTGCGCCTGCGTGGTAAGTCGACTCGCCAGAGCCATGGCACGCCGATCTTCTACGCGGACCTGACGGTACGCGGTGGCATGGACATGGCCGAAGCGCTGGTGTCCGCCAGCGAATTCGACTCACGGCGGCAGGCTGCAGGCTTCGATCAAGCCGCGCTGGATGAGGCAGCAAGACGAGGCTTTGGCAATGGTGCGTTCGAAGATAGCGAGGAGGATGCCAGCGCCATCGTTGAAGAGCTCTACCCCGAGGGTGAAGCACCTGCTGCAGCAACAATTTCTCAACTCAACCCCACCAAACCCAGCCTGGCTGAAAAGCTCGATGCGCAGGCTGCTCGTCAAACCCCACCCACAGACCAAGACCAAGGAGGCCGCCATGCGCCTGCACAAGCTGAAAGCCAGTGACACGACCGGCACCTACCTGGTCGAGTCGCCGGTTACCGAAAGTGACATCCTGCTGATGGCCAAGCAACTGGCCAGCCATCGTCTGCGCAAGGGCCGTGCACTGACGTCTCCCAAGGAGGTGTTCAGTCACCTACAGGCGCTGCTGGCTGACTACGAGCACGAGGTGTTCGCCCTGCTCATGCTCGACAGCCGCCACCGGGTGATTGCGTTCGAGGAAGTGTTTCGCGGAACCCTGGACGGAGCCAGCGTCTACCCACGTGAAATCGTGAAGATCGCCCTGGAGCACAACGCCGCCGCCCTGATCCTGGTGCACAACCACCCTTCGGGTGACCCTGAGCCCAGCATGGCGGATCGCAACCTCACCACGAAACTGCGGGACGCACTGAATCTCGTCGGTGTGCGCACGCTCGATCACATCGTGGTGGGGAATGAAGGCTGCGTGTCACTGGCAGAACTGGGCTACCTGTAAGGAGGTGCCAATGAAACTGCTGTTACGGACTGTCGCCTCGGTATTTATGTTTGCCGGGATCCTAGCAGGCTGCCTGGCGCTATTGCTGCTGGTGATTCTGATGGTGCGCTTTCCGCCACTGCTGATCGCTGTACTTGTCGCATGCTGGCTTCTCAGTCGACTACAGAATTCATCACAGAAGGCACTCAGATAAAAAGCTTAACCAGGACGAGTAGCCACGTGGCTACTCGTCCCGCAAACATTGGCCAATTTTCTTTTTGGATTTTTCCAATAGAACCGCAGCTCATAAACCACGCCTACAAGTCATCCAGACTGACTGGTACGGCTGTCTCACTTGAACGAGCCTTAGCAATTTCGATCAGCTCAAGGTCGTCTGACTGATCAGTTCCTGCAACTGCACGGCTTGGCCATCCTTGAGATTCTCAGGGTTGCGCAGCAGCAACCAGCGACTGCGTTTGACCACCTTTCGCGCCGATTTGTCATTGCGCAGTAGGTTGGCCTGATCGACGCGGATGCGGTCGATCACCTCACGCCCGTAGCGCGCCACCACATGGAACAGGTCATACACCACTTCGGCTTGAGGGCAATGCTGCTTCACCTCCAGATCGAAGGCGGTGTTCATGTCCATGGCGACCGCTTCGATTTGCTGGCAGCGCTCATCGAGCAACTCGAAGAATGGACGAATGGCCTCACGGCTATTGCCGTGACCAACCCACAGCACCCGCGTTCGCTCGGCGTCCATGATCACCGTGGCGTAGCGGTGGACTTTGTGCAGGGCGAACTCATCCATCACCAGGCGACGCACAGCACCCGGCTCGAAGGCCGACCTCAGCCTCCAAGCGGCGTTTATCGAGTGCCTTGAGGGTGTGCCAGTGCAAGCCGGTCAGATGACTGACGTGGCTGATAGGCAATATCCGCAGCAAGCCTTCGAGCCAAACCCGTAACCGCTAATTCAAACGGGAAGCCGGTTCCATCCAGCCAATCGATCCGCTCGGTCACTCGCCCACAGCGCAGGCAGTCGACGCGACGTACGGGCAGTTGAGTAGGACTCGTTGATCCAACAGATCGCGGTCACGCACTTGCCGTAGACGCCGGTCATGGATCAACGGACTGGGCTGCTGGCAACGTCCGCACCGAGGCACTCGCGTGGCTTGGGGTTCCAGCTCAATTAGCAGGGTATTTTCAGCAGCGGGGCGAGAGGCGACGACGTCGTAGCCTGGCCAAAAAACGGCAAGATCAATAGGATGCACGGCGACAGCAGGGTGTGGGAGTTGGTGTGTTTGGCGACTGCCAATCTACCCACTTCCCTGCCTGTCAACTTACTCTTCCCCCAGAGTCCGCGAAGAACCTTATTTTTTGCCCCGATGAAGGACGTCGGCTATCAGCCAATGCCTGAAGTACCAGCTATCTGAGCTACGAATCTTAAATTCAGAGTTCAATTGAACAACAGCGCTTGTGTCCCAATCAGAGCCCCATCGATTGCATCATCTCACTTTCACTAACCGCCTCTGGTGTCACTACCGCGTCTTTAAGCATCAGCTTTCCGCGCAATAAGCGGTCAAGGTGTACATCGAAGGAATCAAACTGGGGGTGAGTAACGGCAGGCAGATGGATAAACACAGGCTTGGTTTGGCCGATCCGGTAAACCCGATCGGACGCTTGCGCTTCTTTAGCCGGGTTCCAATGACGCTCTAAATGCACCACATGGTTGGCCCCAATCACCGTCAAACCGACACCAGCGGCTAGCGCTTGATGGAGGTGCCCAGCGACATACAGATTGTGACGGCCAGCGCTGGGGCATTGGTACCAGCCAGGGTGCGTAAGGTTTGGTTGCTCGATTGTTGCATGCCACCTTTGAGCGCGGAGCCTGCGAAAGCGGTGGTGTATCCAAGTGCGCCGGCTTTAGCTGTATCGAGGGCCACATCCTGGGCAGCTTCACCCAACTGTTTTTTGTCTTGAGCAACATTGAACGCGTTGGTCAACAACGAAATTACGCCACCGATGACAGCGCCGTACTTCGCTCCCTCAATACCTGCCCGGTGGCTGGTGCGAGCGATATCTTTTATCGTCTCGCGCAGCGGCTTTTCTGCGTAGTCGATGGCCTGCTCGGTCGTAATCCCAAGGTTAACGATGTCTTCTTCAGCAAGCTGGTCGAACCTGTCGGCGCGCTCGCGGAATTTTTCGGCGAGCTCCGGTTTTCCTTTCTGCTCAGCCTGTAGTGCGTGTTTTCTTAAGTTTTCCGCACGATTGCGGCAGTAGGTCTTGGCGTCTTCGACCTGTTCGCTGGGCAGTTCCAGCTTCTTACCGAAATATTTACTGTACTTGTGATCTTCATGGCTCACCTGGTTGGCAACTCTGTTTCCGCTGGCTTCCAACTTTGTCTGGGCTTCGTAAATGATCTTGCCGTTTTCATCCACGCGGACGCGATCCACCGCTTCGCGGTACTTTGAGTCGGTCTCAATACCGTAATGCTTCAAATCATCGCTGCGAATCGTGCGCTCAGGCGATTTGCTGATGATCGCCTCAGCGTTGTCACGACTGGTGCTCGCCACTTCGCCCGCCCAACCCGCCCGCTGTTTGACGCCCGTATTTTCCTGGTTGATGCCTTTCAAGCCCTTGCTCAGCACTTTCCCGGCTTCATTGTCGACTCCGGTATAGGCTTTGACGTACTCGGCACTGGCACTGCCATAGCGGCTTACGGTTTCACTCGTGGAAAGTGCAGTTGCTGTGTTGCTTATATCCCGCTTGATTTCGTATCTGCTGTCGTCTTGCGCGCTGTCGCTTGAGGAGGGTGTAAGAGTGTTGCGGGACTTCATAGAGCCTCCTTGCAGGTTTCTCTATCGGTAATGGTGGCCTGCATATACAGCCTGCCCATTTTGGTCAGTTTTTCTTTGATTGCGTCTACCCACCGTTTGGGCTCATGCACGTGAATGCTCTCACCCAGCCCGAACAGCCACCAAAGCGTTTCTTGGTTTTCCGGTACCAAGGCGCGCAGGCGTTTCCAATCGCTGCCCCCCAGAGCCTCCAAACTCTGCTGCGTGCTCAGAGGGGTTTCCCCGAGCAGCCAGGCAATCTGCGGAGAGACGTCGGCAATCAGCTCCACCTGTTTGATAGGGGCTGCGCTGTTGAGATCGTTTCGAATGTAGTGGTCAATCTCGAAGTCGACGCGAGATCGGGCCGGAATATCTAGGCGCTCAGCCTGCTGGATTCGATGCAGTGCAAACTGGCGCAGGTCGTCATAGCCTTCGACGCTACCAATCAGGTAGCTGATGGAGTGGCGTGAAACTAAGCCTGCGGGGTGGATTAGCAGTTTCTTCAACTCGGCTTTGCTGCGGCTCAAATAGCTGATCTGCAGCTGCTTACGCTCTACCAGGGCGGTAGAGGTCTGGTTCCAGACATGTGTGTCGATCTTTGCGGGTTGTAGTGACTTGCCATTGGGGATCGCCCGAACCTTGCGTGCCCAGTGCGCCAGACCGTTATTTTCCAGATTATCGAGATAATCGCGCGCCATACGAAACTGTGGTCCAAGCTGATCCAGCACGCTCTGAGGGAGCAGGGACTGGAGGTGGCTTTCCGCGAGGTACAGCGCCAGTGCAGTGGGGGTATCCATGGCCGACAGATCAATGGGCGCTTTGTCCGATAGGCTCCAGCGAAATGACGGGGAGCTTTCGTCGCGCAGCAGGGCAAACGGAATGGAAAGCCGATCAAGGTCGCGCTGGACAGTGCGCAGGCTTACCGAGAAACCATCATCCTTGAGCTTCTCCAGCAGGGTTGTGGTCGCAATGCGGCCTGGCTCTCGGGGAATCAGGCGTAATAGGGCAATGAGCCTGAGGAGCGTGTCCTTCGCTTCGGACATAGCTACTTCCTTGTCATACTGAAATAGAGTTACTTTTTTTGGCGCCACTTATATGGCGAACTTACACAGTTTAATATCAATTTCCCATACTGCGATAGGTATTAGCTGTACCCAAGCGAGCGGCACTAGCCACTAGAGTCTCCAGACGGGTGGCCTGGCGCATAAAGAGCTCGGGGGAGCGACACCTGGGGCAATGATCGAAGCTCTCTTGCTGTGAACTTTTCGCGTCGCTGATTACCGAAGTCTGGTGCCAATCACAGCGGTGGCAACAATGAGTCAGGGCCTTACGCATGTGTCGCGCCTCCTTCTGTCATTCGGATGGAGGAGACATTACCAAGCCGTGACGTCAAATCCTGTCGCTGGCAGCTAACCGATGTCCAACTGGCCCGCCTCGATTCATGTCATGCACTCGGGTTCTCTTGGAGATTTGCAGCCTCCCCCAGATCACCCAGATATTTCTCACTCGGACTGGGGCTTTCTGCCCGACTATATCTCCTTTGTTCCAGGGTTGATGGCTTCAAGGTCGAAAAATGAATACACGACGGATCTGTTTCCCCCTGAGCGCCCCCCCGTGAAATCCGAACAGCTGATGAGTACTCTGGATGGAATCAACATCGTTGGGGTCGAGGGACACTGCAGCCTGGACGCATTGCTAAACCAGCAGAGTGGATCATGCGAAGAGAACTGCTATCACCCGCCTGCAACACTCGGTGTCTGAGCTATTGGCCGCAAGGCCAACTAGATCGATAGAGGTACTCTTCCAGCGTTAACGCTATTGGATTCAAAAATATTTCAGACCTGTATTACCCACAGGAAGACGGGCACAAAAGGCTCGTTTCTACCTCTGGGTATTCTCTTTGAACAGGAGTCTGAATGATGAGTATTTGCTGTCCCTCCTGCGGTTCTCTTCGCGTTGTTGCTCGCAATCATGGTCGCAAAGTCGGTGGCGCTATTGGCGCCGTTGGCGGCACGGCGAGCGGAGCAGCAGGCGCTATGGCTGGCGCAAAAAGCGGCGCGCTTATAGGGGCTTTCGCTGGCCCCGTGGGTATTACGCTGGGTAGCCTGGCTGGCGCGATTCTGGGTGGCCTGGCAGGTGGAACTGCCGGGGGCCTGGCCGGCGCCAAGATGGGTGAAGAGTTCGATTCTCACATACTCGACAACTATGAATGTCATCACTGCGGTACTGCTTTTACACAAACTGATCGCTGATTCGCTGCGCCAAATAATAAAACGTTATTACGTTTAGATCGTATAAGGAGTACTGCAATGGCCCATCTCGTCGAAACAATGGCATACGCTGGCGCTACCCCCTGGCATGGCCTGGGCAACATCCTGCCGCAGAAACAATCTATCGAGGTCTGGCAGCGTGAAGCCGGTATGGATTGGCAGATCCTGGAAAGCCCCGTGCATTTCAAATCGGACAGCATCGGTCATCTGGGCGCAATTCATTCCTACCCGGAACAGAAGGTGCTCTATCGCTCGGATACCAAGGCACCGCTGTCGGTTGTCTCCAAGCGTTATCACACCGTGCAGCCTCGGGAGGTTTTGGAGTTTTACCGGGATCTCACCGAGGTCTCGGGATATGAGCTGGAAACCGCTGGCGTGCTCAAGGGTGGCCGCAAGTTCTGGGCATTGGCGCGCACCGGGCAAGGCACGGCAATCAAGGGTAACGACCAGGTCAACGGCTACCTGCTGTTGGCTACATCGTGCGACGGCACCCTGGCCACAACCGCAACGCCGACTACGGTGCGCGTGGTCTGTAATAACACCCTGACCATCGCCTTGGACGGTACAAGTCGAGCCATCAAGGTGCCGCACAACACCCGCTTCGATCCGACGATGGTTAAGAAGCAGCTCGGCATCGCCGTCTCGCAATGGGACGACTTCATGTATCGCATGCGCCATCTGGCTGAACGCAAGGTGCAGTGGCATGAGGCAATGGGTTTCTTCCTGAACGTTATGTGCGAAACCAGCCCGACCGGCGCACTGCCGGAGCAACTGCCTAACGAGCGTGCTCTGCGTAAAGTGCAGGAGCTGTACGAAGGTCGTGGCCGTGGCAGCCAGCTGGACTCAGCGCGCGGCACTGCCTGGGGTCTGCTCAATGCCGTCACCGAGTACGTCGATCACGAGCGCCGGGCGCGCAGCATTGAGTATCGATTGGACTCTGCCTGGTTCGGCCAGGGCGCGCAGATCAAGCAACGCGCCTTGGACGCAGCGCTGCAGCTCGCTGCTTAAGCTGATGCGGCATAAACACAACCCCTGATCGCCACAAGGGTGATCAGGGGTTGTTCAGCTGCTCTGCGTTAAATGATCGCCCTTACTCAGGCGTTCGCCCAATCCTCGACGCGCAAACCTGGAACTCGCTCAAACTCACGAAGATTATTCGTGACCAGAATCAGTCCCTGGGCACGTGCGTGTCCTGCAATCATCTGATCATACGGGCCAATAGGCTTGCCGATACGAGCCAGCTCAGCTCGCAATTGCCCGGAATGAGCCGCTGCCTGAGCGTCGTAAGGCAGTACTTCCAGGCGCGCAGCAAAACCTTCAACGTCCGCCAGATTACGCTCGGGATTAGCGGACTTCTCGGCGCCGTAAATAAGCTCCATCAGGGTGACAGTGCTGATGCTCAGCTGCCCTGAATGGCGCTTGAAGGCTTCCCGCACCTGCTCAGGGCGATTCTTGATCGTGAAAATGCACATATTGGTATCAAGCATGTACTTCAGCATCAGAACGCATCCCGCTCTTGATCTGCAGGCTGCTCGCGATCCGCCATGTAGTCAGCGGTCACACCTTCGCCATCGAACCAGACGTCCCAAGCCTCGCCTGCCGGCGTGATGATTCGGGCTCGACCAACTACCACTACATCCACCCGCTTCACATCCTCAGGCAGCGCAACCGCCTTGGGCAAACGCACCGCCTGACTGCGGTTGCTCTGAAAAACTGCACCTTGCTCCATGGAAACCTCCTGGGGATATGCCTTGCGTATAGCCCATTGTGCCAATCAAGCGGGATATGTCAACGACATATCCCTAACTAGCCATCCACCTACCACCATAAACGCCCGGTCAGCCTTGTGCTGGCTGGGCGTTTTTATGCCTGCAGGAGAAACATGATGAAAGCTACTTCATTGAATCGCAGCACCAGCAGCAAGTCCCGCCCCGCCCTGCGCCTGGTAAGCACCAAGGAGCTGCCACGCGAGGACTGGCTGCAGATCCGCAAGCAAGGCATCGGCAGTTCTGACGCTGCGGCTGCGGTCGGTCTGAACCCCTACAAGTCGCAGCTGGAACTCTGGATGGAGAAGACCGGTCGTGATGCTGGCCTGCCCAAGGCCGACCCACAGGATGAGGAAAGCCCGATGTATTGGGGCAACGTGCTGGAGCCCATCGTGGCCTGGCATTACAGCAAGCGCACGAAGAACAAGGTCCGCCGCATCAATGCCGTACTGCAGCATCCGGATCCGGAGCTGCCCTGGATGCTGGCCAACATTGATCGCGAGGTGATCGGTACAGACGAGGTGCAGATCCTCGAATGCAAGACAGCCGGCATAAACGGCGCACGCCTATGGAAAGAGGGCGTACCCGAGTATGTGCAACTGCAGGTGATGCACCAGCTCGCCGTCACCGGCAAGCAGGCGGCGGATGTGGCGGTACTGCTGGGTGGTCAGACGCTGGAGATCCACCGCATCGAGCGGGATGAGCAGATGATCGCTCGCCTGATCGAGCTGGAGCGCAAGTTCTGGCACTACGTGGAGACTGATACGCCACCACCGGCTGATGGCACGGCTTCGGCTGAGTCGGCGCTGCGCTGCCTCTATCCGGAGGACAACGGCCAGGTCATCGGCTTCAGCCAGCATGCTGGTCTTTCAGCGGCTTACATCGAGCTGAAAGCTGTGCGTCAGTCGATTGCCGACAAGGAAAAGCGCGAGGCTGAGCTAAAGCAGATGCTGCAGCAGGCCATGGGCGATGCCAGTCGGGCGGAGTTTTCTAATGGCTACGTCAGTTGGCGCAAAGCCAAGGACAGCATCGGCCTCGATGTCGCTCAACTGCTCAAGGACAAACCCTACCTGCAGGCCAAGTACCCGCTGCTGAAACCCGGTGCGCGGCGCTTTCTGGTCGGCTGAAACCCAACCTCTCCAACCCTTCCCTCCCCTTGGCCAGTCCATGCAGTTCGCGCTGCGTGGCTGGCCTTTTTCATTTCCAGGAGACTCACCATGCTCAAAGGTCTGGCTATCACTCCACCGGTACTCGGGCGGATTTCCATCGGTAAGGTCATCGAGAAGAACGGCAAGCGACTGCCGGAGAAGGATGACCAGTTCACCATCACTTCCCAGGTGCAGAGCCGCGACGGCTGGCTGGTACACCCACTAAACGATGAGCTGCGTCAGAGCAAGGACGACAAGCTGCGCAGTATCCCGGTGCGCCTGCTGTTCAACGAACCGGAGCTGAATTTTCGTGCTGACTACACGCTATTTGATCGCCAGTCAGGTCGCCCGGTCTGCGTCGGCAATGGCGAAACCTGCAAGCGAGTCACCCAGGACGGCATGCAATCGCTGCCCTGCCCTTCGCCAGATGCCTGCCCGCTGGCGAAAGGCGGAGCCTGCAAGCCCTATGGCCGGCTGAACGTGGTGATTGGCGATGAGGATCTGTTGGGTAGCTTCGTCTTCCGTACCACCGGCTTCAACAGCATCCGCACCCTGGCCGCACGCCTTCATTACTTCCAGGCCATCTCCGGAAACCGCCTGGCCTGCCTGCCGCTGGAACTGCGACTTCGTGGCAAGTCCACCCGGCAGAGCCACGGCACACCGATCTTCTACACCGACCTGACCGTACGCAGCGGAATGGACATGACCGAGGCGCTGCGTAACGCAACTGAGCTCGATCAACAGCGGCAAAAGGCGGGCTTCGATCAGAACGCGCTGGACGAAGCGGCAAGACGCGGCTTCGGCAACGGTGCCTTCGAGGAGAACGAGGAAGACGTCAGCGCCATCGTCGAAGAATTCTTCCCCATCGAGAGCGCCCACGAACAGCCGCTCTCCAAAGCCATATCGCGCTCGTCGGGCAAACCCAGCCTGACTGAAAAGCTGGAAGCCAAGCACCAAACCCTGAATGCCTAAGACTGGCCACCCGGCCCATGGAGCTGAATATGCGATTGCACAAAATCAAGGCCGGTGAGACCGCTGGCACCTACCTGCTCGAGTCACCAGTCACTGAAGCCGACATCCTGTTGATGGCCAAACAGCTGGCCAGCCAGCGCTTGCGTCGGGGACGGCAACTTACAGCGCCACAGGACGTATTCAGCCACCTGCAGACGCTACTGGAGGCCTATGAGTACGAAGTCTTTGCCCTGCTGATGCTGGACTGTAAGCACCGGGTCATTGCGTTTCACGAGCTGTTCCGGGGCACCCTGGATGGCGCGAGCGTCTACCTGCGGATTTCGGAGCACCGTGACCGGCCGTTTCGGTTGATCGTGACCGCTCATTTCGCTAACGCGTGACCGCTCATTTCGGTAGCAACGTGACCGATTTTCCGCCTGTTCCGAAACAGGTGG
>Ga0172382_10005328_pt1 | contig 19251 bp, 16 predicted proteins | sample Leawel138RmetaG_FD_122245 | JGI IMG/M metagenome (GOLD analysis project Ga0172382, IMG submission 122245) | Leachate microbial communities from a municipal landfill in Southern Ontario, Canada - Leachate well 138R metaG | ecosystem: Engineered > Solid waste > Landfill > Unclassified | place...
ATTGAATTTAACTATCCAAAACGTACAGCCCTTCTATATCAACCTTATTATTTTTATTTCCTGACACTCCTCATATCACCACCCCCTATGCAGGTAAGGATAAAGCCAAACACTATCAATGGGGACTGCGGGGTGAAGCCTGAATTGAAATTCTGTAACCATGGTTACAGAGAGAAAGAGGAAGTTAAGACTGAATACTCACACTTAATTAACAAACCATTAAATATACATATATGTAAAATATAATTGACCCAACAAATCAAAGCCGATACTGTTACACATATGCCAACTTAATCAGCTCTCGCGATCCAGCGGGAGGAATAATAATAAACAATTAGACATAGATTGGAGGCAGCTATGCCCGACAACCCAACTGTTATGACAACTAATAAATCTATTGATACTGCCGTACTCTATGGCAATACGACCATTAGCGCCGACGGCTATCAAGTTACCGACGGCTATTTTGGCCAGGCCTATATTGATCAGGATGAAATAAAACAACGGCCCTCCCCCCACCGTTTTATCCATGGCGGTTTTGAAGGCACTGCCACCCGCTTTGCGTTTTATTTTCCCGCTACTAGCAGCTATCGCGGGCGCATGTTTCAACCGCTGGAAGGTGCCAATGGCGGTAATGAAGTGGCTTTTGGTGGCGGTATGCTGGGAGAAATGTTCCAGCGGATTGCCCTGAGTGAACGCATGGGCGGCTATATGGTGGAATCAAACCAGGGCCATATCGGCGACGATGTTGACCCCAAAGCCGGTGAAGACCCCGGCCTCTACGGCTGGCGCGCCAGCGCCGAAGCGGCCCGTTTTTCAAAATTTATTGCCCGCCAAATTTATGGTCATGCCCCGCAATACTGTTATGTCTGGGGCGGTAGTGGCGGCGGCCGTCGCTCACCTTTGTGTCTGGAAAATGCCCCGGATGTTTGGCAGGGCTGCATGCCCTCAACCAGTGGTGGCGAAATTGCAGAGCCCGGTAACAATAATAAAGTCCGCAGTGGTGGACCCATCGGTTTTGGCCAGATGTTTAACGTGCAGCGGTTACTGGGTAGAACAAAATTGCTGGAGGTCGTTGATGCCATGGCCCCCGGCGGCAGCGGCAACCCCTTTAACACACTGAGCACCCACCAGCGCGAAGAACTGGCCCGACTCTACCGCATTGGTTTTCCACGCGGCAACGAGAGCATGATTCTTGAACCCATGGGCCAGATCTGGCTGTGGTCATCATTGGCCGAATCGCTGGTCGCCGATGACCCCAGCTATTTCAGTGACTTCTGGAGCAAAGAGGGTTATGTCGGCCATGATATGCCCGAGGCAGTCGACAGCGACTTGATCAATACCACCGCCACAGTTAAACGTATTGTTACCGGCAGAGACCTCAATGAACAGGCGGAGTTTTCCGGCCCGCAATACCAAACCATGCGGATTTTTGCCGCAATGATAGGTGGTGCCGGCCCCGCCTACGACATGCCCTATGCGATCGAACTGGAGGGGCTCGACAGCGGCTACCGACTTGGGGCCGGGGTGAAAATCATCTCCGGTGAAGCCGCTGGCCGTCAACTGTATACCACCGGTATCGCCGACAATATTTTTGCCTGCGATGGCCAGGGCGATGCCAACTTACTGCGCTTTACCGGTGTTAAACCTGGCGATAAAGTCCACGTCGATAACCGCCACTTTCTGGCTTTTTGCTATTATGCTCGCCACCACGCGATTGACGAACAGCAATTTGAATCACTTACCCTCGACAATCAACCGATCTATCCACAGCATCCCATTCCTTATATGTCCTCGTTAATGGGCAACTGCTATTCGGGCCAATATAAGGGCAAGCTGCTATGGATCCATCACACTCACGACTCCTCCGTATGGCCTGCCAATGGTTTGCTTTATGCCAGCGCTGTTTATGCCGCGCAAGGCGCCGAACAAGCGGCCGAAAACTTTTGCCTGCGCTGGAATGAAAATGCCGAGCACGGTCCGCCATCCATCGTGCCACCCGAACCTAATCGCGCCAGCGCTACTCGCTTAATCGATTTTACTGCCATCACCGAACAGTCCCTCGCCGACCTGGTGGATTGGGTTGAAAATGGCATCAAACCGATCAGCTCCCAGCACCGCTATGCCGATGGAAAAATCAGCCTGCCGGCGACGGCTGAAGAGCGCGGAGGCATTCAACCGGTGGTGCAAGTGACCGCCAACGGCAGCAGCCGCGCCGAAATCCGCATCGGCGAAAGCGTCAACCTTGAAGTGAGTGCCAGCGTCAACAACGCCGCCGGAAAAATAATCAGCGTGGCGTGGGATTTTGATGGCAGTGGACAATTCCCGTTTTCACAGCCAGAAGTAGATGGTAGCTTAACCAGCGTCCGACTTAAAACCAGTCATCACTATGAAAAACCCGGCACCTATTATGTCTCGGCCATGGTACATTCACATCGAACAGGCGACATGACTGCCAGCAAACTTCGCATCCCCAATGTAGCGCAAGCGCGAGTCATCGTCAGTGAATAATTGAAGCAGCGAAACCGTACTAATAAATATAGCGAGAATGATCAATGGGTAAATTACAGGAAGATTTTATTCAGGAGTTTTGTGACCTCTGGGGCGACGGCAGCGACAGCTCACGCCCGCAGGTGGACAAAATTTTATCGATGATGGCCGAAGATGCCGAATGGCAACTATGGGTTCCCGGCGGCCCGATCATTAAGGGACGCGAAGCGCTGCGTCAGGAAATTGAACGACAGATGAGCTTTGCCACCAACAACAAATGCAACATCATACACATGGTGTCATCCGATAATATAGTGATGACCGAGCGTGCCGACCAGGCCGTGGTTCGTGGTAAACCCATGCCCCACTCAATGGTGGCAGTCTACCAATTAAATGACCAGGGACTTATTAGCCACTGGCGTGAATATCTGGATACCGAGGATCTGAAACAAAAAAGCGGGATATCACCCAACGAACGTCTTTAAGTTTTCCGACTTAACACTTTTTATCAAAAATAATAGTGAGCTAACATCATGGGAAGAATAAATAATAAAGTAGCTATTATCACCGGCGGCGGCAGTGGCATTGGCCGCGCTTCAGCACTGCGTTTTGCCAGCGAAGGTGCCACAGTTGTGGTAGCAGATTTAAATGCAGAAACCGCCCAGGCCGTTGCCAATGAAATCACTGCCGCCAACGGTCAAGCGCTGGCAATGACTATCGACGTAGCCGATGAAGAACAACTGCAACACATGGTAACAACCACAATAAATACCTTTGGCCACCTCGACGTACTATTTAACAACGCCACCAACACCGACCCGGTGATGTCAAAAAAGGATTCCAATTTTTTCACCTTTGATGCCGAGGTATTTCATCACCGCATGCAAACCAATGTACTCGGCGGAGTACTGGCGGCTAAATTTGCCATGCCGCATATGCTCGAACGCGGCGATGGCTGTATTCTGTTTACCTCATCAAGTAGCTCCCTGCATGGTGAAGTTGCCCAGTTCAGTTATGGCGCCACTAAAGCGGCCGTCAACTGGTATGTGCAATCGATCGCCGCTACCTTTGGCAAGCAGGGTATTCGCTGCAATGGCATTGTGCCCGGCGTTATTCGCACCCCAGCGATGGAACGCTGGGCCAATGAAGAAATGAAACAAGCCTTTCTGGATATTCATAACTCACCACGACTGGGCTTACCCGACGACATTGCATCGATGGCATTGTTTTTAGCCTCAGACGAGGCTGTGTATATCAATGGCTCGCTATTTCAGGTGGATGGCGGCATCAATTGCAGCACGCCAATGGTACCGGTAGTACGTAAGTATCTTAGCTAGGCACACGATGGGGCTGCGCTGATACCTTGGCGATCAAACTGGTTGTTCGCCGAATCCCAGCCCTCTTAAAAACCTGGCAACGATTTTTTTTATTTCTTTTTTCTGCGCATTTATTGACGGAGTCTTTTCACGTCCCTGAATAATCGGTTGCGCGTAACCACGAATCATTGACAGGAAATCCCTGATTGCACCCTTTTCAATTTTAATATCCAGCCCTTGCTCTTTAGCGATATCCTTGAGCAACTTGCCAAATGTTTTATACGCCTCTTCGATAGATTTTGTATGCAGTACCGCCACATCAGCGTGTCGAAATACGGCTATATCCAGCATTCTGAACGTAGCCACATTATCCGGATCAACAAAGGTAGAAAAAATCTGATGACCCAAATCGTTGAATAGCAGCCACGGATCCTTTATATCAATAATTCCTCGGTAGACAAATTTATCACGTAGAAAATCCTGACCGCTCTCCAGTACCGCTTCAAAAAACAACTCTTTACTGCCAAAGCGATTGTGGATCATCTGTCTGGAGACACCCGCCTCTTTAGCAATCAACTGCATATTGGCCCCCTCAACACCACTGAGGAAAAAATGCGAAAAAGCCACGCGATATAAGTTTTTTAATACCGCCTCGCCATCATTCAAGCTAGGGCGACCCCGTCTTCTTGTCAATTGACTGTCTGTTTTCATCATTCAGTAGATTCAGATTTTATGAGCGTTAAAAACAATGCGGAGCTAAGCCCCAGTGTTGTTTGCAGCCGCCAATTATAGCGATGATCGATGCCGCTGTCACTGCGCAGAACAATGATAGCAATCACAAACAGACATAATTACCATCAATTAATTAAACACTATTGTAAATTTAAATATTTGTCTGTATTGTCCAATTACCTATTTAAGCTAGTAATTTATTAGCTCCCCAGGTGAAAACATGAACAATAAAAAACCAACCACCGCAGCAGTATAGCCGACCTATTTGACGCAATTAATACGGATAATCCTTCAGGAGATAACCCCATGACGACAGCCCCCCTAACCACCCAGGCGACCATCAGACTAGATGATTATCAAGTCACCGACAGTTATTTTGGCCAGCCTTATATTGACCGCGATGAATGGCGGCAAGAACCCATTCCACATCGCAATATTCACGGCGGCTTTGCCGATTGCGATACCCGCTTCAATTTTTACTTCCCTGCCCAGGAAGGCTACCAAAACAGAATGTTCCAGCCCATCGAAGGCGCACACGCTGGGCACGAAGATGCCTTTATCGGACTGCAAGGGCAAATCATCGGCGGCCTGCCGCTAATCGCGCGGCTAGGCGGCTTTATGGTGGAGTCTAACTCGGGCCATATCGGCGACGATATTGACCCCCGCGCCGGTGAAGACCCCACCCTCTACGGCCATCGCGCCAGCGTTGAGTCCGCGCGCCTGTCCAAATTCGTCGCCGCCCAGATTTACGGGGCAATGCCTGCCTACTCCTACGTTTGGGGCGGCAGCGGTGGCGGTCGCCGCTCACCGCTGTGTTTTGAGAACGGCCAGGATGTATACCAAGGCGCGATGCCGTTTATGGGCGGCGGTACCATCGATAAACTTGGTTCTACCGATAGAATTCGTACTGAGCAGCCTGTTCACTTTGGCTGCATGTTCAACGTGCAGCGCGTGCTCGGAGACAAAATTTCCAGCGTGATCGATGCCATGCAACCCGGCGGCAGCGGTAATCCCTTTGAAGATTTAAATACCCATCAACGAGAAGAGCTAAATAATTTATACCGACTGGGTTATCCCCGCGGTGATGAATACATGATTGCCAATCCCATGGGGCAAATTTGGCTATGGACCTCCATCGCCGATATGCTGCAACAAGAAGACGCTGAATTTTTTAATAACTTTTGGACCAAGCCAGGCTACGTTGGCTTCGACCATCCGAACCTGGTCAACAACGACCTGATCGATATCGAACTGAGCGTCACCAAAGTCATCACCGCCAGCGAGTTACTGCAAAGCCCCAGCTACGCCGGCCCCGAGTACGCCAAGGCCAAACCGATGGCTATGCTGATGGCCTCCAAAGCACCCGACTTCCCCATTGCGATAGAGGTAAAAGGCTTACCTGCTGGCTACCTGCTGGGTACCGGCGTCAAAGTGACCAGCGGCAAAGCCAAGGGCCGACAACTATACTGTATGAATTTTGCCGCCGATGTGATGTTCTGTGATGGCCATGGCGAAGCAAACCTGCAGCGGTTTACTGGGGTCGAAGCTGGCGATAAAGTCCACATCGACAACCACGCCTTCCTCGCTTTTTGCTACTCCTACCGTCACCATATTTCCGATGACCCTTCCAATGATTTCTTACGCATCGACGGTGCACCACTCTACCCGCAACACGGTTTACCACTACAATCATCCTTAATGGGCGTAGCCTATTCCGGCGACTACAACCACGGTAAATTAATGTGGGTTCACCACACTCATGACGCTTCGCTGTGGCCACCACAGGGCTTGATTTACAAACGTGGTGTTGAGCAGGCTCAAGGCAAAGAAAAAGCAGCCGAGAACTTCTGCCTGCGCTGGACCGATAATGCCGAGCACGTACCACCAATGTTTGCGCCGCCATCGGCCACCCGAGCCAATAACACCTGGCTTATCGATTACGGCCCAGTTATTGAACAGTGTCTGGCGGATTTATGTGATTGGGTAGAAAACGGCAACTACCCAGCTCCCACCCAATTCTCCTTTGAAGATGGTCGCGTGACTCTGCCAGCCTCAGCTAGCGAACGCGGCGGTATTCAGCCGGTTGTCTCCATTGCGGCTAACGGCAGTTTGCGCGCTGAAATCAGCGCCGGTGAAACCGTAAGCCTGACAATGCAAGCCGAGGTGCCACCCAATGCCGGCACCATCATTGATGTTGAATGGGATTTTGATGGCATGGGGAAATTTCCTGAGCACGGTGAAGTCGACGGAACTCAAACCAACGTTTCGCTAAGCACTCAGCACCGTTACGATAAAGCAGGCACCTACTTCGCCACCGCACGAGTGACTTCTCATCGTCAGGGTGATATCAACGCGACATGTCGGCGCGTTACCAATCTGGCATCAGCACGTATTGTCGTTGCTTGATAGTTAACCCAAAAATCCTGCGCGAGTTCAGCACTCGCGCAGGATTTTTGGGTCACCAATGCACTACAAATATTCTCCTCCTAAAATTGCCAACAGGCATTACACCATGCAAAAAGATCTAAACTATAAACAACGTTACGGTGAGTGGGCTCTCATCACCGGTGCTGCCGAAGGTATTGGCGCAACGTATTGTGACCGGCTTGCCGCCATGGGCATGTCACTGATACTGTTTGATATCAATGCCGATGCCCTGCAACAAACCGAAAAAAAATTAATCCTTAACTACCCGCATATCAACATCCGCTGCTGTGTGGTCGATTTAGCCGATACTACTGCGCTCAATCAGGCGATTGATGCAGTTGCTGCAATTGAAATCGGCCTGCTGATCGCCAATGCCGGTATCGGCGCCGTCGGCCGCTGGCTGGAGGTACCGCTGGAAACCAAACTGACGCAAATCGCGGTTAACTGCACTTCAACCCTGATCCTCGCACATCGCTTGACCCCCGCCATGGTTGAGCGGCGTCGCGGCGGCATCATTATTATGGCCTCCGGCTCCGCAGAAATGGGCTCATCGTTTATTGTTACCTATGCGGCCACCAAGGCCTTTGACCGTGTCTTCGCTGAAGGCCTCTGGGCCGAGCTGGGCCCCTATGGCATTGATGTGACCACGGTAATGCCCGGCGCAGTTAACACCCCAGGCTTTCGCGACTCCCTGCCCGCAGGCAAACAGCCGACTAAATTAATGCAGCCGGTAGATCCCTGCGTGGTGGTCGATGCTGCACTGGCAGGGCTCGGCAAAGAAATTAACGTCCGACCGTCTATGGGCTCAGGATTTTCATCCATCATGATGAAGTTGATGCTGCTATTTATGCCCCGCAAACAATTTTTAGCCATGGGCAACAAAGCCGTAGTTGACATGTACGATCGCTAACCACAGCAGATCATTCATAGGAGCTTATCGTGAACGCCACCCTCTCCCATCTCGCCGTTATCAACCTTGCCAACCCTGACATCCAGCAAAACCCTTGGCCCATCTATAAGGAGCTCAGGGAAAACGCACCGGTCACTGCGATCAAATCTGAATTCACCCGTAAAAATGGCTTGATCGTAACCCGCTATAACGATGTCACCATGGTTTACAAGGATCCACGATTCTCCAACGACATGTCCAGGCATATGCCCAGGCCAATGCGTTGGTTAATGAAGCGAGCGGGGTCTTTCGACATTATGATGCTAAAAGACGACCCTGAGCATCGACGCTTACGCGGCTTGGTCGACAAGGCTTTCACCCCCAAAATGGTCGCCGAGATGGCCGACCGTATAGCCACCATTACCGAACAATTGCTCGACAACATGAGTGGCAAATCGCAGGTTGACCTGGTAGCAGATTTTGCCCGGCCCTTACCGATTACTGTCATCTCAGAAATATTGGGCATACCCGAAGAAGAGTGCTTTGAGTTTCATCAGCTCACTAATACCTCATTCGATGTTTCGTCCATGTCTGGGCTGAGGAAACTGATGGTGCTGCCGAAGATGCTGCGCATGACGCGGTTGTTCAAACGGGTGATCAAACTCCGCCGGCAGCAACCGGATGACCGTCTGGTGACCGCCTTGATAAATATCTATGATCAGGGCAGCCAACTCACCGACAGCGAAATTCTCGGCATGGTATTCCTGTTATTGTTTGCCGGGCATGAAACCAGTGTTAATTTGATCAGCAGTGGTGCCCTGGCGCTACTGGAACGTCCATTGCAACTCACCAAACTGCGCGACAACCCGGAGCTGATTGACTCCGCTATCGAGGAGCTGCTGCGTTTTACCAGCCCAGTGGTCTACGGCGCCTCACGGTTTCCTACCGAAGATCTATACATCGGTGAAACTCTGGTACCGAAAGGCACCGAAGTTATCGGCATTTTAAGCTCCGCCAATCGCGATGAAACCGTCTTTGACACCCCCGAACAACTGGATATAAGCCGTAACCCTAACAAGCATATCGCCTTCGGTGTCGGCATCCATTTTTGCCTCGGGGTCTGGCTGGCTCGCTCTGAAGGCAAGATCGCCATCAACGCACTACTGCGACGCTACCCCGATCTCCAGCTCACCGACACATCGAATAAACTGCATTGGAAGACCTCTCAAACCAGTGCACTCCGGGGCCTGCGAAGCTTACCGGTCACACTCAGCAAGCCAGCATTGTAACTACCGGAGCTCACTATCGAGCACTGGAATACAATAACAAATAACCGTTATGGCAGGTGACAACCATGAACAATGATGACTACGAGCCCTGAGGATTACAGCTAACAGTAACGCCGACGATACTCCGCAGGGGTTACCCCAGTGGTTTTTTTAAACGCCGCAACAAAGGCCGCGGCCCCTTTAAAGCCACAGCCATAGCCAACTTGTTTGATCATTAGCTGATGATTGGCGAGCAAGACCTTAGCCTTATCCACTCGAGCGCTAGCCACAAACTGCCGCAGCGTTGTACCCAGGGTATTTTTAAATTGTTCGGAAAGCTCCCGTGCAGATAACCCACAGTGACTGGCGATGCTGTTGATACTCACCTCTTCGCTAAGATTGTCATAGATATAATTGCGTACCAGGTTGAGCTGGCGAGTCGACAAGCGACCAGGGTTAAGCTCTATCACCGGCCGCGAGTTCATAAACTCACGGTGCAATTCAATACCCATAACAGCGAGCATATTTTCGATCTGTAATTCGCTGCCAAAACCCGGCGAACATACCTCCTCACCTAATTTACGCATCCCCATCAACAAATAGTCATTGCGAATATTAAAGGTTGTCGGTAAGTCAATATTGTCCCAGCGCCAGTCATAACCACCCAGCATGGCAATACGCTCTATTTCAAACATACAGGTCACTGTACGTTGCAGCCCTTTTTCCCAATGCCACTCAAGCTCAACACCCGGTGGAATAAAAATTAACTGACCAATCGAACGGTGATCAATACCACCAGCATAGCGTGCACTGAGGCTGTGTTCGGGCACGGCGACATATTCAAGAAAACAATGGCGCTCAGAGTAATACACCCCGCGGCCCGAGGACGGTAAATCCAGGTTATGCACTTCAATATCATAGGCCGGGGCGGAGGCTTGCGCATCGCGGCAACTGTATAGCTCTGAGTCGGTACGAAACGCCTGCTGCTGAATACTATTCATGATGCCAGCGGCATCATGAGCAATAAATTGCTGCTCTCTATCCATTACCACCCCTTGTTAATTTCTACACCCATCGCCTAACAAGTCATTGAAGCGGCACAACATACCTAAGCCGAAGCACTGAGTGGACGTGACGAGGTATTTGTGCAGAAACGTATTCACGGCGCCCTCTGGAACAAATACCCCATCGCGGCTACGGACGGACCTAGCCACATATTGAAATGTTAGCAACAATTTAACATTCCATATCACAGATTAACACTGCTCTCTTGTAACCATCTGGCCAACCGCAAAAATGGCCATAAGCACCCCTTAGAATGAATAGGTCAATTCCATCCCAAAGGTTCGGGGGTCGCCATAAAAGGCGGTTTTCGCTGGCAAGGAAGCCTGCAACGTTCCCGGGGCACTGGTGTACTCCTCATCCAATAGATTGCGGCACCAAAGCGCCAAATCCAACCGGCCATCCACCAGCCCGGACAAATCGAAGCGCGCATTCATTAAATCGTAACCCGGCAAGGAGATACCGCTCTGTGCATCCCACTCCTCGGTATAATAGTAATCTGCACTGGCCGACAAATACCCCCCCATAATCTGAGTTGGAAACTCATAACGAGCCATTGCCGTGCCAGAAAACTTCGGCGTCGGCAGGTTAACATTGTCCTTAGTTAAGCGTTGAGTACCAATAGCAGGCGCATTCACCTCATCAACACTTTGATCAACAAAAGTACCCGTCAGGGTGAAGGATAAACTATCACTCGGCATCACCATCAATTCGACCTCAATACCCTGAATCGTCATATTAGCCGCATTAACCGCCACCGAAGAGCGGGTTGGAGCATCCGGTGCTCCAGCGGGCACCGCACCACGCACACTCACAAATTGCACGGCATCGGTGTAATCCGTATAAAACAGTGAAACATTGCTACGCACTGCCACCTCGCCTACACGCCAATCTGCCTTTACCCCAAGTTCATAATCATCCACTTGCTCTTCGTCAATGGTCTGAAACGCGCGTAAATCTGGGCATTGCCCAGCCCCCGCAATACAGCTCGGGTCGCTTCCGCCGGTAGTAAAAATAGAGGTAAACTGTGGCGTGTTGATATTTATCCCACGATAACCTCGACGGTGCGTCACATAGAGAAAAATATCATCATTTAATTGATAGTCGAGACCTAAGGTCCAGGTTGGCGCACTGCCATCCGCCTTTACCGATTGCACCCCTGCGCCTTTACACTCGGACCAAGTCAAGAAGTTTGACAAGCCGCCAATACCACAGCCTTCGATTTTATCCCAGCTATAACGAGCGCCAATATTCAGCGTTAACGCCTCGGTCAGCGGATAACTAAGCTGGCCAAAGACAGCGTAGTTTTCGTTTTCAGCCAGCGCCGTGGTGTGAAAGTCGGTGACGCCAAAACCTAATAAATTAAACGCCTGCGCACTGGTACCCATCGCCTTGGTTGGCTGGTCCTTACTGTAAAAAGCACCCACGATCCAATTGAACCGATCATCACCACCGAGGATTTGAAACTCATTGGTAAAGTATTCTTTTTCATCCTGCGACTGCAAATGATAAATAACCAACGGCCCCAGCGGGCCATCAATGTCACCCACACCCTGAGTATTCGCAGTAATAGTGCTGGAAACATGTCGATAACCAAAAATATTACGCAGCGTGATGTTTTCGCCCTGAAACTCAGTGGTATTGGCCAAACCCCACAACTCCGTCTGCTCCAGATGTGAGCGGTTATTACCATCACTGTGAAAATTATTGGCCACTTGGTGTGCACCTGCGGCCAATAACGACGTCACTTGATCAGCCGCCGCCTGCTCATAGGCACCGGCGATAGCTGCACCCAATGAAGGCGTAAAAGCAGCCATAATGACGCCAGGATTATAGCCCACTACATGATCAGATCCCGGCCTGCGATCGGAATGAAAATAATCCATCACTAAGTTGTTACTCCATTGCGCCGAAGGGTCCAGCCGTAATGAAACTCGCATGCTTTGCTGGTCAATTTCATTGGTATCGGGACCGTTGGTCACGTGGTTGTTTTCCGTCGCATCACGGCGACGTAATTGGCCCGCTACTCGCAGCGCAGCAACATCATCAATCAAGGTAATATTAGCGGCTCCTTCAACCAGATTGGCATCGTAGTTACCTGCGCCCAATCGCAAATAACCTTCCTGTTCGTAAGCCGGCGTATTGGGAGAGATCAACACTGCACCACCAATCGTATTGCGGCCAAATAACGTCCCCTGTGGCCCTTTAAGCACCTGAATACTGGCAAGATCAAAGGTAGAAATATTTCCTCCCACTTTCGGCAACGGCACATCATTACTGTAAATTACCACTGACGGCACACCTTCCCCCAAAGGGATAATGCCAAATCCCCGCAAAGACAATGACACATTATTGGCCCCACCCTCATAACTGAAACGAAAACCCGGAACCACGGCAGTAAGATTTTCCAACTCTTGCACTGATGCTTTATCCAGGCTGTCACCCGATAGTGCGGTAATAGATACCGGTACATCCTGCAGACTTTCTTCCCGGCGGCGTGCAGTCACTATCACCTCCTCCAACGAGGACGCCTTACGATCATTACTGGCTATATCCGCCAAGCTGGTCGAAGCAAAAAAAGACATACAAAGTGTAAGGGACGAGACAGTTACTATTAATGGGCTTCGTGTCATGCACATTACTCCTGAGTTATTGTTATAAGATTCAACGGCAGTTTTACAATGGCGCTCTACACAGGCCTAACGCTTGCGACGAAAAAAACCGTCAAAGTCATACCGAAGACTAGGGCAGTTGTAACCAGCAGTGTTAGAAAAATGAGTATCGCCGAGATAAAGCACATATCGCCCATTAACGAGCTGGCGGTCATCGATACCTGATTAAATTCAGCGATATGGGTAGCTATTGCCTGCAACAATAATCTCAGCAATCATTTCGACCAAGCCGGATCAGCCAGGCCGATATTTGGACAAGTGCTACCGACAAGATCAACCTAGCATCGAACCATGAATACAACCTTTTACGGTATTGCCTATGAACACGATCGCAGACGACACACAGCAGCAAATCGTCCTTGAAATACTCGAATTACTGCACCAAAAACAACCTGATTTTGTTAAGTTTGCCGAGGCCTTTGACGAAGACACCTACTATCAGGTTCACGTACCGGCGATAAAACCACTACGTGGACGCGATCAGATTGTTACCGAATTGGCCCGTCAGTTTAGCGACTACGAAGACTGCGACTGCGAAATTATTGCCTGTGCGGCTAGTGGCCACTTTGTCTTTACCGAACGCCGCGACCACGTCACCATGAAAAAAAACGGCCAGCGTATTTTTTCCAGTGTGTGTGCCGTGTTCGAATTTAATGCGCAACAAAAAATCATCGCCTGGCGTGAGTATTGGGACATTCGCGATATTCAATATCAATTAGGTATGACCGAAGAACAAATGCTTGACCTCCTACCCCGCGACGCTTTAATTCAGGATTAATACCATGATTCTTACCACACTTAATATTGACCCCACGCACTTCGAAGAGCGAACCGGTTGGAGCATAAAACCTCAGGGTGCCTGCAAAGGCGAGCAATGTGTACCCCTACCAGCTCATACCCGCAATGAAGACAACAGCCTCAATGCCATAGTAATTGCCGAAGCACTGGGGATGCCCTTGATCAAGGATGAGAAACACCCCCTCTGGGTACTTGGCCCAGAGTCCCTTACCGGCCAGGCACTCACCACGGCTAAAGCACCCCATCTGGTACTGCCCGACCTGCAAGGCAAAGATTTCGACATAGCTAGCTTGCGCGGTAAAAAGGTACTGCTGACCACTTGGGCGTCCTGGTGCGGTTGCCGCACTGATGGGCCAATCTGGTCTGAAGTAAGGGAGCGCCTTCACCCCAAAGGGCTGGAGATTGTCACTATTGCAATGGATACCGCTGGCGCTGATGCCGTACGGGAATGGATAGAGCTGGCCAAACCCAATCACCCGGCGCTCATCGACCAAGCTCATATCATGGGTGAATTGTTTGGGGTGGTGAATGTACCTAACGGTATCTGGATCAATGAACAAGGCGTGATTGTCAGACCACCGGAACCCTCCTGGCCTGGTCGCACTCCGGTTACCGAGATGGAACTGGACGACATAGAACAATGGGAAAGCGTAAAACAACTGACGCCAGCGCATGCACGGATTCTAAAAGAAGTGAAGAAGATGCGCTTTGAGACAGAACTGTACTTGGAAATGTTGGAAGACTGGGTAGAAAACGGTACCGCCAGTCCGTATGTGCTGCCTGAGGAAGAAGTCATCGCACGCTCACAGCCACGATCACTGTCAGTAGCCGAAGCCGCCGCCCGCTACGAACTTGGCCAACATCTGCACTTAGCCGGCTTCCATGCAGACGCCATCCCCCACTGGCGTGAAGCCCACCGCCTACAGCCGAACAACTGGACATATAAACGACAGGCCTGGTCTTTTGAAGACCCTACAGTACAAGACCCTCAAGGTGTGTACGACGGCAGTATGCTCGGTGATTTATTGGATGTTGGTGCAATTAATTACTATCCAAAAATCATTCCTTAAACTCGCTCTAATTTGGCACGGACATAATTTGGGAGACATAATTTGGGGGCAGGCACCACGGGACAATTGAGTAAACAAACCTGAAAAACATTCTTTGCTAGATCAATACTGATTACGCTATGGTTGTTTATGATGGACACTCCTCTTTGATTTTAGTTACACGCAAACTAAGTCTGGCACATTGTGATGCCGCTAGTGGGGTGTCCATCTCATCAGGCACTGCTCCAATCAATGGTCGAATTAGGAGACCGATTCGCTCAACGTACCCGGCCGCAGGTCTAATCTTTTCAACCGATGCTGACGAATAACTATCAATTGGAGTCCCACAATAACGGGGATCAAAAGACCAGCGAGGATAGCCAGGGAAACGGACAGAGGATGTTGCACCCTATCAGTCAGAAAATCACTCAACATGCCAATTCCCAAGGGCCCCAAACCTGTACCAAGAAGTGCAGCCGCCAGCGATAGAACAGCAATAGCCTGCCCTCGTACTGCCAAGGGAGCCGAAAACTGAAACGGTAAGGAAGATAATGCGACGATCCCGCTGGTTAGAAAAACTACAAGCGCTATTAGTATCATTGCCAGTGAGAAACTACCTACCAGCGGGGCGCTAATCGCGGGAACAAACAATAACACGGTACAAGTCAACATGAAGGTGAGCGTTCTTCCCAGCATGTCACTTTTCGCTCGACTGACGTACCAGCCAGAAAGGAGTGTACCGGCACTACCTGCCACCAAGTACAGCGGCCCAAATAACATGCCCATCTCCCCTTCGTCGACACCATGTGACCGAATCATGGCTGCCGGAAGCCACGCTATATGCGCATTAAGCACCATGATTATCAAGGCGACACTAAGAATATAGAGTGCACAGAACTGCCACTCACTGAGTATAAATCTAAGCAATTTCGCAACAGACGCATCTGAATTAGATTTCGCCCGAGTGGGATTCGGGTCTTTTAATGTTTTTCCGACAATCAGTGCGAGAAGCAATCCGGGCGCTCCCACTAAAAAGAAAATCAACTGCCACCGTTCCAGCTCACCTAGTCCAGGGATAACCGGCATCGTCCAACTCGCGCTAAGCTCATAAAGCGCCCCACCCCCCCATAAATGCAAGCCCACCTCCAATGAACGGGCCCAGCATAAACAGGCTCGTAGCCTTTGCCAGTCGCTTATTATCGAAACTGTCCGCCATCATGGTCATTGAGCCAGGCGGTAAGCCTGCTTCGCCAATGCCCACACCGATTCTGGCCAGCATTAGCTGCCAAAACGACGATGCCATGCCACAAAGCATCGTCATGAGGCTCCACACAGCGACACACCAACCAATTATCACTGGTCTGTTTCCAGTATCCGAAAGACGTGCCAACGGCATAGTCGCAGCGACATAAAATATCGAAAATGCCACTCCCTGAATCAGGCCAATCTGAGTATCGCTGAGCAATAAACTTTCCTTAACAGGATTAACCAACAAGCTCAGTACATAGCGATCTATGTAAGCAAATGTGAAGCAGAGCGTAAGGATAAAAGCCGAATACCACGCACGCCCAAGATCCAACTCAGACTGAACAGAATTTGAAGGTATTTGCTTACTGCTAACAGTCATTGCTGAAGCCTCATTACACCAGGTATAACCACTTGCCCCTTGAAAGGAAGCTGACTATATTTTTTGATTTCATCAGTTTTTTTCTTGCTCATTCTCGTACTACCTTAGCCAGAGTTTTCCATATAAGGAAAACTTATATGCAACGAACCCAGAGCATTCTTATGAAACTTGGGTGATGATTATTACGGGTAAAGCTAGAGAGAGAATTCACGCAACGTCTGAAACTATGCGTGAACTCTCTTCTGACTAACTGATTTTGCAGAGTAGAAGAGTGGCCAAGGTGCCCACTCTTTTATGACCGTCAATCTTTAGAAACTGTAGGAAAACTCAACGCCAAATTCGCGAGGGTTATTGAGCGTTCCAAATGCTAAGACTGGGGGTGCGTATGAAAGCCTTCTGTAGTACAGCTCGTTGGTGAGATTCTTGCCATAAAGGGAGACTTTATAGCGGTTTTCATGGTCACGCCAAGTAATGCTCCCATTAACCATCTCCGTCGAATCTCGCATTGGATTGACCTTCTCTCCATTGAAGTTTACGAGGCCGTCAGCTGTGCCCGCAGGTGCGCCTTGATCTAAGGTCATCTGCTCATCCGTGTAGACCCACTCAAGGGAAAAAGCAGCAACGCCCTGTCCAATTTCAGCTTCATAAATAGCATTCAGTCGGTAGGTCCACTCCGGCGATCTCGCAAGAGGTAGATCCGTTAGATCCACGGGTTGTGCTCCGCCAATGGGGGAAGCACAAGGCACTAAAGAAGGATCGTTAGGTTGAGGGCCATTTAAATCTTGGCAAAAGCCATCATATCTGGCGTCCAGCCAGCCTATGGAGGCGTTCAATGTAAGATTGTCTCCAACCAAAGCATTCACTTCCAGCTCTACACCATCAAATAGTGCATCAGCGGCATTCTGTGTTACCTGTTCCACTACATCGTTGAGAGTAGTCCTTGAGACACTCCTCTGAAGCCCCTCTGCCTCAGTTCTGAAATAAGCAGCATTGAAACGCAGCCGATTATCCCACGTGTCCCATTTCACCCCTATCTCATAGGTCGTATTCTCTTCCGGATCATAGGGTCCGGCTGCCGAGATGCTCCCTGCTTCTCCATTATAGCCTCCAGCTCTGAACGCACGGGCAGCATAGGCATAGCCAAACAAGTCGTCGTGAATTGGTAATTGACGCCGAGCCTGGGGCTAAAATCAGTCCACTTTTCACTATCCTTTATAGGGTTACCGATACACCCTGTCTGACCAGAAGGGCATATTGAAAAATCCTTCTCATCAACTGAATATCGGCCAGCCCCTATCAGGGTCAACTTATCTGTTAGATGCCACTCTGTATGTGCGAAGAAGGCATACTGCTCGTTTTTTTGACCGGAGAAAGCAGAATCAAGACTGGGGAAATTTTTTCTTCGGAGATCGTATTCCTGCTGCATCCACAGGGCACCGACTACCATATCAAAGTTACTAGAAAACTCAGATGCAAAACGGATTTCATGTGAATTCTGCCAATGTCCTATCTTTTCCTCATTGTGAAGAATCGTCAGAGGACCTGAATCGGAATCGATGGCCCCGTGCTCCTCTGTGTCTTGGTACCCAGCCACATAGGTCAGAGTCCCCAGATCATCAAACGAGTAGTTGTATTCAATCTTTACACCCCAAATTTCCATCTCGGAGCCAACCGCCAGGTCTCTATCTTGATTAACTTTGAACGCACTCGAGCTCGGCTTCTTGGCGCAAGACTTGTAAGCTGCCTCGGGGCCTGCGCCTGGAGCATTACTGGTTGCAACGAGTCTGACGAACAAATCGTTCTGCAAAGAGCCAGGATTGACTCTTGGATCCTCACCACAGTAATTCAAAGGAACTAATACAGTGGCATCATCGCGGTAACGGCTATAGCTACCTCGTGCTGTGACGTTCCAATTCTCTTGCTCAAACTGAAAGCTTGGCATAACGGTAAAACGCTCCTGCCCTCCGATATCCTCAGATTTACCATTAAAAGTGTTTTCGTAGAATCCATCTGTTTCTGTAAACTTAGCCGCCAGCCTGAAGGCTGACTGACCTTCTTGGATAGGCACGTTGATCATCGCGCTTACATCTTTACGCCCGTAATTACCTACTAGGAAGCCTATATTCCCTTCCACTTCATCTATATGGGCTTGAAATGGTTAACCAGCACTGCACCTGCTGTGGCATTTCTCCCTTGAAGCGTCCCCTGTGGTCCTCGCAGAATTTCGATTGACTCCACATCAAGAAAGTCCGCCAATGACGTACTAACTCGCCCATCGGTCACACCATCTACAACAACAGCAACAGCAGGATCAATAAAGGCTCCGCGGTTCAACACACCCTGGCCACGAATATAAAACGCAGCAGAGTAGTTAGAGATCCCCTCCAGTTCCAACGATACGTTCGGGGCTACCCCGGAAAGGTCGGTCATGTCCTTTGCGAAACGCATTTCAAGCGCAGCTCCCGTAAAGGCAGAAGCTGCAATCGGTACCTCTTGAAGCGATTGTTCACGCTTTTGAGCAAGAACAATGACCTCCTCCAGACCCCGACTCGCCGCCTCCTGCGCGAGAGCGGAATGATGAACCGCTGTCGTACCTAACGCTAATGCAATAGCAACTGCAAGTTTATGATTATTAGCTATTTTCATGCTTTCCTCTTTTATTATAGAGATTAATTATTATGGTGCGCGTATCTATATTTCAATGCGCTGCTCATGCTGAAAGCATGGCAAAAATTGGTACAGCGCTCTTCGAAAACTTACAAGTATTCACCGTCCCCTTATGCTGAATATCTTGCCCTAGAGGCTCATTACTGACCGTAGTAATCACTGCGCCAAATAACCGACTACCGAATCGATAATCGGTTTTAGATTATAGCTAACAGAACAGCAAGTCAACTGCCTAGCTAGACGGCAGACACTTG
>Ga0172382_10005329_pt1 | contig 19245 bp, 18 predicted proteins | sample Leawel138RmetaG_FD_122245 | JGI IMG/M metagenome (GOLD analysis project Ga0172382, IMG submission 122245) | Leachate microbial communities from a municipal landfill in Southern Ontario, Canada - Leachate well 138R metaG | ecosystem: Engineered > Solid waste > Landfill > Unclassified | place...
CGGAGGACGCGGAGAACAGAGAAAACGCTCAAGGGTTCGTGCGTTCGGGACTGCATGGTCCCTTGCCGCCCGCGCTTCGCCGTTTGAACATCGCGCAACTGACGGGGAACAAGGGGGTTGAATAGACCGCGTGGTCCAACATTCCCTATCTCCGCGCCCTCCGCGTCTCCGCGCCCTCCGCGTTGACCCATCGGATAGACCCAACCGCCTAAGTGGCTCGTGTCCAGACTATTTCAGGCGGCCGCGCAGGGAATTGGGGAGGGCCTCGGTGATTTCCACGTCCACGAGCTGGCCGATGAGCGCCGCGGGGCCATCGAAATTGACTACACGGTTGTTTTCCGTGCGGCCGGCCAGCTGGTCGGGGTCCTTGCGGGAGGGGCCTTCCACCAGCACGTGCTGCACCGTGCCCACCATCTTGCGGCTGATGATCTGGGCCTGGTGGTTGATGAGGTTCTGCAGCTGCTGCAACCGGACCTTCTTCTCCTCCAGGGTCACGTCGTCCGGCATGTCGGCGGCCGGCGTGCCCGGGCGCGGGCTGTAGATGAAGCTGAAAGAGGCGTCGAAATCCAGCTCCTCCACCACGCGCAGGGTGGCCTTGTGGTCGTACTCGGTCTCGCCCGGGAAGCCCACGATGAAGTCCGACGACAGCGACAGGTCGGGCCGGATGGCGCGCAGCTTGCGGATGATGTTCTTGTATTCGAGCACCGTATGCCCGCGCTTCATAAGCGCCAGGATGCGGTCCGAGCCGCTTTGCAGCGGCAGGTGCAGGTGGCTCACCAGCTTGGGCACGCGCGCGTACACCTCGATGAGCCGATCGCTGAATTCCATGGGGTGCGAGGTGGTGAAGCGGATGCGCTCGATGCCGTCGATGGCCGCCACGTACTCGATGAGCAGGGCGAGATCGCCGATCTCCCCATCGTGCATCTGCCCGCGCCAGGCGTTCACGTTCTGGCCGAGCAGGTTCACCTCGCGCACACCCTGCAGGGTGAGCGCCACGATTTCGGCGATGACGTCATCGAACGGCCGGCTCACCTCGGCGCCGCGGGTGAAGGGCACGATGCAGTAGGTGCAGTACTTGGAACAGCCTTCCATGATGGACACGAAGGCCGTGGGCCCTTCGGCGCGCGGCTCGGGCAGGCGGTCGAATTTCTCGATCTCCGGGAAGGACACGTCCACCACCGCCTTGCCGTCCGCCCACACCTGCTTGAGCATCTCGGGCAGACGGTGCAGGGTCTGCGGCCCGAACACCAGGTCCACGTAGGGTGCGCGTGCGCGGATGGCCTCGCCCTCCTGGCTCGCCACGCAGCCGCCCGCACCGATCACCACCCCGGGCCGCACCGCCTTCAGCTCCTTCCACACCCCCAGCTGGGAAAACACCTTCTCCTGCGCCTTCTCGCGCACCGAACAGGTATTCAGCAGCAGCACGTCCGCCTCTTCCGGGCGCTCCACCGGCGTCAGCCCGCAGGACTCCCGCAGCACGTCCACCATCTTGGCGGTGTCGTACTCGTTCATCTGGCAGCCGAAGGTGCGGATATGGACAGTGCTGGGCATGTTGAGAAAACCTGAAAAAAGCTCTGAACCACGGGACACGGGGAAATCCGTTTTCCTGTGAGGGCATAGGTCACGTTGCGAAGCTACGTAACATCTTTGTGCCGCCCATCGTCACATAGGCGCTGCGCACCAACGTGACCTACTGCATCTCCCACCCCCGTGTTCCCCGTGGTTGACTGCTTTTTTCTTAGCGGCATTCGCACAGCCGTAGGTCACGTTGCGAAGCTACGTGACATCTTCGCGCCGCGCATCGTCACGTAGGCGCTGCGCGCCAACGTGACCTACGGCACCTCTTACCCCCGTGTTCCCCCGTGGTTGATGCGTCTTCCCGTATTTACCGGTACTCGCACAGGTACGCCGTGTCGCGCGTGACCTTGAGCTGGAATCTGGAATCGCCGGGGACGTTGAAGCTGGAGCCGGCGGCAAAGGTCTGCCACTCGGCGGCGCCCGGGAGCTTGGCCGCCAGCTCGCCGCTGATGACGGTCATGACCTCCGGCGAGCCGGTGCCGAATTCGTATTCGCCAGCGGCCATTACGCCCACCGTGGCGGCGCTGCTCTCGCCCTGAAAGCCCAGGGACTTCACCTTGCCGTCGAAATACGCGTTCACCTTGAACATGGCGGGTTCTTTCAGGGGGAGAAAACGGACCGGCAAGTTTGCCGCCGCTTTCGGGCCGTTGCAAGAGAAAAGCCATAACACGGGGACACGGGGAACACGGGGGAGAGAAGTGTTGGATGCACGAGGGACGTCCACACCGGAACGGCGAGCGACTCGGCAAGAATCTGCACAAAAACAAGGATATCCCCGTGTTCCCTGTGTCCCCCGTGTTTAAGCTTTTTTCAACCCAGGCCAGAAACGGAGGGGAAAGCGATGAGGCGTCTGCTGGCAGTCATGCTGCTGTCCCTGCCCTTCGCCGCCGTCGCCCAGGGGGCGCGGGTGGTGCAGTTCAATCTCATCGACGAGCGCGGGTTGGCACAGCCCATCGGGCGCATCGCCTTCGAGGATACCCGCTACGGCCTGCTCATCTCGCCCAGCCTCAACAGCCTGCCCCCGGGTGTGCATGGGTTCCACATGCACGAGAACCCCAGCTGCGCGCCGGGCAGGGAAAAGGGCGAAGTCAAGCCCGGTCTGGCCGCGGGCGGCCACTACGACCCCGACCGCACCCGTCGGCACCGCGGGCCCTACCGTGACGACGGGCACAAGGGTGACCTGCCCGTGCTCTACGTGGACGAAAAGGGCAACGCCGAGATCCAGGTGCTGGCGCCCCGCCTCAAGCTGCGCGATTTCAGGGGTCGCAGCGTCATGATCCACGCGGGCGGCGACAACTACCTGGATGAACCTCACGCCTTGGGCGGCGGCGGCGGGCGCATTGCCTGTGCGGTGTGGTGACCGGTCCGCGAATGAACGCAAATGAACGCGAATTTCTTCGCGTTCATTTGCGGGCCTCCTCCTGGTCGCTCCGTTCACGACACTTGGCCTCGTCCCAGAGGGCATCCATTTCCATCAGGTCCGCGTCTTCGGGACGCTTGCCCCGCTCCCGCAGTGCCGTCTCGACGAAACGGAAGCGCCGTTCGAACTTGGCGTTGGTGGCGCGTAGCGCCGACTCGGCGTCCACGGCGGCATGACGCGCCAGGTTGGCACAGGCGAACAGCAGGTCGCCGATCTCCCCGCGCAAGGCCTCGAGGTCCCCGGCGGCGATCTCGCTACGGACCTCCTGCAACTCCTCTTCGATCTTCGCCAGCACGCCCCCCACATCCGGCCAATCAAAACCGACACGCGCAGCGCGCTTCTGCAGCTTTTCCGCGCGGGTGAGCGCGGGCAGCGCGCGGGTAATGCCATCCAGTGCGCTGGCATGTCCGCCCTTGCCGGCGCGTTCACGTGCCTTCTGGGCCTCCCAGGCGACCGTCTGTTCGGCGGCACTGCCGATGTGCGCCTCACCAAACACGTGGGGGTGGCGGCGCTCCATCTTGGTCACGATGGCGGCCACTACATCGGCGAAGCTGAACAAGCCCTGCTCCTCGGCCATGCGCGCATGGAATACCACCTGGAACAGCAGGTCACCCAGTTCGTCCTTGAGGTCGTGAATGTCGCCCCGTTCGATGGCGTCGGCGACCTCGTAGGCCTCTTCAATGGTGTACGGCGCGACGGTCGCGAAGGTCTGTTCGCGATCCCAGGGGCAACCCGATTGCGGATCACGCAGGCGGGCCATGACGGCGAGCAGTTCGTCGATGTGGGTCATGGGAAAAATCCAGTCCAGAGGCGCAGAGATGCGGAGATCGCATAGGCGATCAGGTCCGCCCGATGGTAGCCCTACGTCATGCGGAACAAAAGGATGAAACGCCGCTAGCGCCGGCGTTAGACTCTGAGCCCATGAACATCGGACTGGCACTCGGCAGTGGCAGTGCACGCGGCTGGGCACACATCGGCATCATTCGCGCCCTGGCGGAAAACGGCATCGAACCTCACATCATCTGCGGCTCCTCCATCGGCGCCTTGGTGGGGGCGGTACATGCAAGCGGGCGGCTGGATGAATTCGAGGCCTGGGTGCGTGCGTTGGACTGGTGGTCCATCGTGCGCTTTATGGATCCCGCCTTGGCCGGCGGCGGGTTCATGGAGGGCGAGCACCTCATGAAGGTGCTGTCGGAACATCTCTTCGGAGGCGACATCCAGGACCTGCCCGTCACCTTCGCCACGGTCGCCACCAACCTGCGCACCGGACAGGAGCTGTGGCTACAGCAGGGTTCGTTGCTGGAAGCCGTGCGCGCCTCCATCGCCCTGCCCGGCCTGTTCACACCGGTGCGGCACGGGGATTCCTGGCTGGTGGACGGTGGTCTCGTGAATCCGGTTCCCGTCTCCCTGTGCCGCTCCCTGGGTGCCGACGTCATCATTGCCGTCAACCTGAACGGCGATATCGTGGGTCGCCGCCTGACCACCTATCAGGCCGTGGCAAGCGAGCCGCGCAATGCGTCGCCGGCCCTGTGGGACCAGTTCACCGAACGCCTGCAGCAAGGCTTGAAGGAGAGCAACCTCGGACGCCTGATGGCCCGTCGGGAGCCGCCGGGACCCAGCATGTTTGACGTGATTGCCAGTTCTATCAACATCATGCAAGACCGCATCACCCGCTCACGCATGGCGGGTGACCCACCAGACATCCTGCTGGCGCCAAGGCTTGGGAAAATCGGCCTGCTGGAATTCGATCGCGCCGAAGAAGCCATCGACGAAGGCCGCCGCGCCGTGGAACGCATGCTCCCCGCCATCCGTCCGCTGCTCAAACCCGGGTCGGTGGCGTAAAGAGGAGGAAGAAGAAGATATTCAACGCAAAGGCGCGAAGGACGCAAAGGCATAACGGGCGCACTGTTCCTCCTGCGCCTTTGTAGCAACCCCGTTGCCAGCGACGACGGGGGACACCGCCCGAATTGCAATCCTTTGCGCCCTTCGCCCCTTCGCGCCTTTGCGTTGGGCTGTTTTTGCGTTGGGCTGTTTTCTTAGATCGCCATCAACCCATGGCGCAGGGCGATCTGCACCAACTGGGCACGGTTGCCGACGCCGAGCTTCTGCATGATGCGCGTGTGGTGCACGCCGGCGGTCTTGGGACTGATGACCAGCAGTTCGGCGATCTCGGCCACGGACTTGCCTTCAACCAGCATGCGGAACACCTCGAATTCGCGTGGTGAGAGCACGTCGGCCGGGCTGCGCTCGTCGCTGGAGGAGGGCTCGGGCATGGCCGGGTCGATGAAGACCTTGCCGCTGGCGACGGTCTCGATGGCCTCGACCATGGCCTCTGGCGCAGAACGCTTGGTGAGATAGCCGCGCACGCCCGCCTTCATCGCCTGGTTGAGCATGGCCTCGTTATCGTGCACGGAGAACACCAGCACCTTGGCCTCGGGCTCGCGTGCCAGGATGCGACGAACGGCATCCAGCCCGCTGGCACCAGGCATGTTGAGATCCATCACCACCACGTCGGGCGCATGCTCGCAGAAGGCGCGGTAGCCCATATCGCCATTGTCTGCCTCGGCCACCACGCGGATGTTGTCGGTGCCTTCCAGCAGCCGGCGATAGCCGCCGCGTACCACCGGATGATCGTCCACGAGAATGACGGTTATCGTTTCACTTGCCGACATGGCACGCGCTCTCCTCTCTCGTTTTCAATGGGAACACGGCGCTGATGCGAAAACCGCGTCCTGGATGACTTTGTATTTCGAAGCGGCCGCCTGCCGCGAGCACGCGTTCACGCATGCCGAGCAGACCGAGTCCGCCGTGGGATGCCCCCTCCAGACCGAGGCCGTCATCGGCCACGGATACCGTGAGGTTGCGATCTTCCTGCTCGATGCACACCTCCACGCGGGTGGCATGCGCATGCTTGATGACGTTGGTGATCGCCTCTTGTACCAAGCGATAGGCGGTGATCTGCACGGCTTCGGGGAAGGGTCCCAGCACATCGGGCATGGTGAGCGACCAGGCGATGTCGGGGTGGCGTGCGCGCCACTGCGCGACGATCTCGCGCAAGGCCTCGCCCAAACCGAGTTCATCGAGCATTTCGGGACGCAGACGCCGCATCATGTTGCGCACCACCTCGTAAACACGACTTGCCACTTCACCGATGGCCTGGCTACTGGCGAAGATGCGTGGCTCACGGTCGCGGCTCAGGCGGCAGATGGACTGGGCATCCGCACGTATGGCGGTGAGGCACTGGCCCAGTTCATCGTGCAGTTCACGCGCCAGGTGCGCGCGCTCACGCTCCTGGATTTCCAGCGATTCGCGCGCGAGACGGCGATTTTCCTCCAGCAGCGTCATGGTCTGCAGTTCGGCACGGTTGCGCTGAATGGCCGCGGTGATCACGCGCGCCGCCACGCGCAACAGCGGGAAGTCACCCTCGTACCAGCGTTCCACGGCGTGCGCCTTGTAGAAGGCGATGATGCTCACCAGCACCTGTTCGGCAAACAACGGCACGAACACCGACGTGCCGCCGTCAGCGCCCGCAGGTCCCACCACCACATCGCCCTTGTACAATGCCGGCAGCGCGGCAAGCGCCTCATCCAGGTCAGGGTGCGGACCCTGTTCACAGCAGCCTGCATACCAGTCCACGGTCAGGGCCGTGGTCTTGGTGAGGCGCAGCAGATAGGCACAGTCTGCCTGCATCAGGGCCGCCAGTTCGGCCAGGCCCTCGCGGATGGCGTGTTCAATGTCGTCGCGCGCCACGAATCGTGACGAGATGGAAGACAGCGCACGCGCGGCCATGAGCTGGGAACGATGCGTTTCCTCATTGCGACGGCGTTCGCTGATGTCGCGAGCGAACAGGCAGAAGTATTCCGCACCCTCGTACACCAACGCGTTAGCCGTGATTTCCACCGGCAAGGTGCTGTGATCGCGCCGGCGCAGCTGTGATTCGAAGGTGATGGAGCCGGGGCCTTGCACGGTGTTGAGCAGCCTGGCGGCCTTCTCGTCCTGGGTGACAGCGGTGAAATCACGGCCGACGATCTGTTCGCGCGAGCAGCCCAGGAGGTTACACGCGGCGTCGTTGATGTAAACCAGGCGGCGCGCGGCATCGGTCCAGATGACGGCGTCGGCCGCGTGGTCCACCGCGAACTGGGTGAAGCGCAGGGCCTGGTTGGCGCGCGCCAGCTCCGCCGTGCGCTCCGTCACGCGCGCCTCCAGTTCATTGGTGGCGCGGCGCAGCGCCTCTTCGGCGGCTTTACGCTCGGTGATGTCCTGCAGGGTACCGGCCATGCGTAGCGGCGTGCCCGCGGCATCGTAGGTGACGACGCCTTCGGCCTGCACCGTGCGTAGCTGGCCATCGGGGTGCAGCACGCGCAGGTCCAGCCGGTAGGGTTCTCGTTGTTTCAGCGCAACTTCCAGGGCGGCTTTCACCTGGGGTCGGTCGTCCTGGTGCACGCGGGCCAGGAATTGCTCGACACTGGGTCCGAACTGGTGGGGGGCGAGGCCAAGGATACGGAACACCTCATCGGACCAGTAGAGCTGGTCGTGCACCATGTCCCAATCCCAGCTGCCGATGTGGGCGATGCGCTGGGCTTCGGCCAGACGCGCCTCGCTGCGCACCAGTGCTTCGTTGGTGGTGCGCAGGGCCGCGGTGCGCAACACGATGCGGCGCTCCATCTCGTCGCGGGCGTTACGGAGGGCGCGCTCCGCGCGTTTTTGTGCGGTGAGGTCCGCACCCATGGCAACTACCTGCGCGATGCCGCCGCTACCGTCGGGTACGGCCGTTTCGGTCCAGGCGACCTGGCGCACATCGCCGCCGGGTGTATGCCAGCGGTTGAGGTATTGGCGCGGATAGGTGGCGAGCGTGGCCTCCCGGAAGGCATCCCGCAGCCCCGCCGCGTCCACCTCATCCACCAGCACCTCCCAGACGAAACGCCCGCGTACCGCCTCGGGCGCGAGGCCGCTCAGCACCTGGGCCGCGCGGTTGAAACGCAGGACCCGGCCGGCGGGGTCGAGCACCAGCACCAGTGCAGGCACGTGCTCGAACAAGGCCTCACCCAAACCATCGGCCGCTGCGGAGGCTTCCCGGGCAGACACGGCACGTTCGCTCACCGTGGATTCAGTGCAGGCACCGGCCGCACTTGTGCGCTGCGCACCGCGGCGCGCGAGTCCACGCCACAGCCATGCCATCAGTGCCCAATGCCCTGCGCTCATGCCGACCTGCGAATATCCACAAAGCGAGACTGGGCATCGTAACGCAGAACGAACTCACCGCGTATGCCTTCGCGCGTGACGAAGGGCCTCAGTACGCGTGCTGGGAAGCGCACGCGGCGCCCGTCCACCGCCACTGCCCGGACCTCGGCAGCATCGCCCCGATACCAAGCAAGGAGTTGCTCGGGCAGGATGTGTAGGCGAAGGCGGATCTCGTTCACGGCGGTGTTCAGGACGAAGTGGCTGGCCCCCTACGGACCATCCGGCCTACGGATATCCGTGGATCTGCGGTCATTTGTCTTTGTTCATGCGCCCGATGCTGGTAATGGGGACCACCACGTCACCCTGCGGGCGCCTCTCATCGGTGAAATGCGGGCGTGCCTGGTCACTGCGGCCTGCCGCGTTGGCCAGTTCCCTCTCACGTTCGCTGATGAGCACCAGGCACAGACGCATGTCATCAATGGTCTGCTCACTCAGTGGATGGCGCATGCCGGGCTGGGTGGCTGTGTCGCGGGCGACGCTGGCCAGGACCTGCTTCATGACGCGCAGGATGCGCTCCTCGCGGGAAAGTTCTTCACCCATGATTTCTCCGGAAATTTCAGAGGGCGGACAGGGCGGCAGTGTACACCACAACCCGCGCGTCCAAGCCGATATACTGCGCACGCCGGCAAGCACGCTATGCTCGCCCCAAACCTCGGAGAGACCACATGCAGCCACCCGACGCCCTGCTTCTTGTCGCACCCGGCTGCCCCCACTGTCCCGGTGTGCTCGATGCCCTGGGTACCCTGGTGAAGGAGGGCGTGATCGGCCGTCTGGAAGTGGTGAACGTGGCCGTACACCCGCAGTTGGCGGAAGACCTGGGCGTGCGTGGCGTACCTTTCACCCGCCTCGGCCCGTTCGAACTGGATGGTGCACGTACCGCCGCGGAACTGCGCCGCTGGGCCGGGCTCGCCGCCCGACCCGACGGCATGGCCGAGTACCTGCAACAGATGCTCGCCGAGGGTGGACTGGCCAAAGTGGAGGCGGTGCTGGCGGCGGAACCTGCCCATTTCCCGCTGCTGCTCGGGCTGCTGGAGGATCCGGAACTGCCCCTGCAGGTGCGCCTCGGCATCGGTGCGGTCATCGAAGGCCTGGCGGGCACGTCCGCACTGCAGCAGGCCATCCCCCTGCTCACGCGCCTCACCAGCCATGGGGACCATCGTGTGCGTTGCGATGCCTGCCATTTCCTTGGGCTGACCCTGAGCCCCGATGTGCGCCCCATACTGGAGTCGTGTCGAGCCGATCCCCACCCCGAGGTACGTGAAATCGCCACGGAGGCCCTGGAGGCCTTGGTGGCCGATAGCTGAAATCAGCGCCGGGGCTGTCGGGACTCTCGTTCGCAGGCTGTCCCCCCGGTTCCGCGCGTCCGATACTTCTCCCAGGCCCACGCGCCAAAGGAGTCCGTCATGCGTGCGATTTTCACCCTGCTCTCCGCCCTCGCCCTCACCGCCTGCGCCGTGCACTCGGCCGATCCTGACTCACCGTATTACCTGCTGCCCACGGGCAGCACGGCCGTACTCGAACAGCCGGTCCGCATCCCGTCGCCCGGGGTGAGCGTATGGATCCAGGACGGGCGGGTGGGTACCGGCCGTGACCACTATCGCCCTGCCTGCAAACTGGAGATGTGGACCCGCCCCGACCACGGCCGTACCGTGGAGCCGGACACGTTCCGGGTCAGCCGCGTCGATCGCAATCAGATGCAGGTCGCATTTGACACGGGGGTGCGCAAGGTCGTGTTCGATCAGGCCGACGATAGTGCCACTGCATATGAGATGGAGACACGCATCTATCTGGCATCGGAGCGCCAGCCCGAGGTCTATCGGCTGGTCTGCACCCACTGGTCAGGCGGAGTGGGCAGCAGCGATTTCCCGCAACACCTCTCCATCAATCAGATAAGGGGTACACTCGAGGGCATCTTCCGGCTGGAACTGCCCTGAATCATCGGGCGGGTCAGGAGGACCCATGCTCAAAGCCACGCGCCTGCTACGCCACGGTGTCTCCATGCTGCTGGCACTGGTGGCCCTCGCGGCCGCCCAGACCGTGCCGGAACGCTTCGGCATGCGCCTGGACATCCAGGGCGCCATCGGCCCGGCCACCAGCGATTATGTGCAGCGCGGCCTGCGCCGGGCCGCAGAGGACGGCGCGCACGTCGTCATCCTGCGCATGGACACCCCGGGCGGGCTCGACCTCTCCATGCGCGACATCATCCGCGACATCCTCGCCTCGCCGGTACCCGTTGTAGCCTGGGTGGCACCAAATGGCGCGCGCGCCGCCAGCGCCGGCACCTACATCCTCTATGCCAGCCATGTGGCCGCCATGGCGCCGGCAACCAACCTGGGTGCAGCCACCCCCGTGCAGATCGGCGGCCAGAATCCCCTGCCCGAGCCCAGCGGGGAGCCAAGCCCGAAAGACGCGCCGCAGGCCGAAGATCCCGCGCCGCCAAGTGGTGACGCCATGCGCCACAAGGTCATCAACGACGCCGTGGCCTACATCCGCGGCCTTGCACGGCTGCGCGACCGCAACGCCGATTGGGCGGAAAAGGCGGTGCGCGAGGCCGCCAGCCTGGAATCCACCCAGGCCCTGGAACTGAACGTCATCGACCTGCTCGCCACCGATCAGGAAGAACTGCTGACAAGACTGCATGGGCGCAAGGTCGAGGTGCTGGGCGAGGAACGCACGCTGCAGACCAAGGACCTGCGCATCGAGGTCATGGCGCCCGACTGGCGCGCGCGCCTGCTCGCCGTCATCACCGACCCCAACGTGGCCTACATTCTCATGATCATCGGGATCTACGGCCTCATCCTGGAATTCAGCAACCCGGGCACCATCGTCGCCGGCGTGGTAGGAGCCATCTGCCTGATCCTGGCCCTGTTCGCCTTTCAGGCCCTGCCCATCAACTACGCGGGCGTGGGTCTCATCCTGCTCGGCATCGCACTCATGGTGGGCGAGGCCTTCACGCCCAGCTTCGGTGCACTCGGCATCGGCGGCGTGGTGGCCTTCACCATCGGCTCGGTGATCCTCATTGACACCGATGCACCAGGTTTCGGCATCGATCCGGCGCTCATCGGCGCGGTGGCCCTCGCCAGCGCCCTGCTCTTCGGGCTGGTGCTACACCTGTTCTTCCGCGCGCGCCGCCGGCCGGTGGTGAGCGGTGCCGAGGCGCTGGTGGGTGCCGACGCCGTGGCCGTGGACGATTTCACCGAGACGGGACACGTGCGCCTGCACGGCGAGCTCTGGCGCGCGCGCACGCAGGCGCCGGTGCAGAAAGGGCAACGGCTGCGCGTCACACACATCGAAGGGCTCACCGTCGAGGTGGAGCCGCACACGAAGGCCAAGGGAGGTTAGTCATGGTCAGTTACTTCGGATGGCTGCTGATCGGTTTCCTGGTCGTGCTCGTGATGAGCGCGATACGGATCCTGCGCGAATATGAGCGCGGGGTAGTGTTCATGCTCGGGCGCTTCTATGCGGTTAAGGGGCCTGGCCTCATCATTCTCATCCCGGGCATCCAGCAGATGGTGCGCGTGGACCTGCGCACCATCGTCATGGACGTGCCCACCCAGGACGTGATCTCCCGCGACAACGTCTCGGTGAAGGTGAATGCCGTCATCTACTTCCGGGTGGTGGATGCACAGCGCGCCATCATCCAGGTGGAGAACTTCTTCGAAGCCACCTCGCAACTGGCCCAGACCACGTTGCGTTCCGTGCTCGGCCAGCACGAGCTGGACGAGATGCTGGCCGAGCGTGAGAAGCTCAACACCGATATCCAGAACATCCTCGACGAGCAGACCGATGCCTGGGGCATCAAGGTCTCCAATGTGGAGATCAAGCACGTGGACCTGGACGAATCCATGGTGCGCGCCATTGCCAGACAGGCCGAGGCCGAGCGCGTGCGCCGCGCCAAGGTCATCCACGCCGAGGGCGAGTTGCAGGCCTCCCAGAAATTGCTGGATGCGGCACGGATACTGGTGGAACAACCCCAGGCCATGCAACTGCGCTACCTGCAGACCCTCACCGACATCGCCGGCGAAAAGAATTCCACCATCGTCTTCCCGCTGCCCATGGACCTCATCGAACCGCTGCTCAACAAGCTCAAGAGGTGAAGGTAAACGCGGAGGACGCGGAGGCGCGGAGGACGCGGAGATTGATTCGTGTATCCGCAGCTCGTGTGCTCAAGGCGGCGGCCTGGTGACGGACCGGGAAAAGCAAGAACCACGGAGGCCACGGAGAAAAGCCATCATTCTTCTTCTCCGTGGCCTCCGTGGTTGATGCTTCCACCTTTGCCGTCGCGAGGCGCGGGACGAGATAAATAGCAGAAGATTCACCCGGGATAATTCTTCTCTGCGTCCTCCGCGTCCTCCGCGTCCTCCGCGTTGTCGTCGGTTAAGGGCCCTATTCCCTAGTGATGCGCTCTGGTAATATGCTGCGCCAGTGAAACGCGCGAGTCAGTGATGGACGAGAACGAATTCAGGAATGCCTACCGCGATGTCAACGAGCGCCCCTGCCCATTCGGCAAGGCCGTACTCACGGGCTGCGCGCAGTGCTCGCGTGCGCAGAAGGTGCTCATCGCCGAGCGCGAGGCCATCACCTGCCTGTCTCCCTCGGCCCACACCCGTTGTGTGGCCCTCATACCGGCGTGGCGCGAAAAGGCCCTGTTCGCGCTCAGGCTCACCCATGTGGCCGACAAGCTGCCCCACGGCAAGGAGATCAAGGTGCAATGCGGCGGCCTGGCCGGCCTTGCCCAGGCCATGGCCGAAGCGGCCCCCGTCAGCGACATCCACGCCCTGCTCGAGCACGCCCTCACCCGCTTCGGCGACGCCGACCACCTGCCCTACACTGAGATGATGAAAAGCGTGGTCAGCTACCGACCGCGCCGGAAAAACTGTTGACCTGACAACGCGGAGAACGCGGAGAAAAACATCCACGAATGAACGTCACATGGCTTCGTGTAGACCACGCCCCCGCTCAAGGTCACGTGGCAAAAACGTGATGGTTCAACGCGCCGCAGACACGCGAGGCCCCCTCATCTTTCAACTCTCCGCGTCCTCCGCGTCCTCCGCGCCTCCGCGCCCTCCGCGTCATCCCATGCAGATTTCAATCACTGCGCCAGCACCACATCCAGGAACATCATCACCACGAAGCCGACCATGACGCTCCCGGTGGCTTCCTTCTGAAATCCCTTGCGGTGGGTTTCCGGGATGATCTCGTCGCTGATGACGTAGATCATCGCACCCGCGGCGAGCGCCAGCATCCATGGCAGCATGCCCGCAGCGAGGGTGACGATGCCCGCCCCCAGGACCGCCCCGACGGGCTCCACCAGGCCGGTCAACAAGGCTACTGTGAAGGCCTGCCAGCGCCGATAACCCTCCGCCGCCAACGCCAGCGCCACCACCAGGCCCTCGGGCATGTTTTGCAGCGCGATACCGATGGTGAGCGCCAGACCGTTGCTCATGTTGCCGCTGCCGAACCCTACCCCGACGGAGAGGCCTTCGGGAAAGTTGTGGATAGTGATGGCAATGACGAACAGCCAGATGCGCCGCAGCTTGTGTGGGTCTGCGCCTTCCGGACCGGCGATGAAGTGTTCGTGCGGCAGCCAGTGGTCGGCCCCGAAAAAGAGCAGTCCGCCCGAGAGAAAACCCGTGACCACCACCGTGGCCGCGAGGGCGGCACTGTCGAAGCGCAGTGTGCCTTCGGCGAGCGCGGGATTGAGCAGAGAAAAGAATGACGCCGCCAGCATCACGCCCGCCCCGAAGCCGAGCATCATGTCCTGGGTGCGTGCGTCGACGGTGCGCAGCGCGAACAGGGGCAATGCGCCGACGCCGGTCGCCAGCCCCGCGGCCAGGCTCGCCAGAACTCCCGTAAGGAATGGGGAAAACATCATTTCTTCCATGATCTTCCTCAACTGACCGCTGCGGGCGTTGCGCACCGCGGGACCTTTACTAGTTTTTCATTGATTTCGATTATCGCCTCCCGCTGAAGGATCAGCACATGGATCATCTCACCCGCATCTGGCTGCGATTTGCACCCGGTGTGTTAACGACAGGCGAAGGCACGGCCGTGTTGGCGGCGATGCTCGCTTTCGTGTGGCTGACCGCTATTGCGGCGCCGACCTCGCCCATCTCCCCCGAGGCACTCAGCCGCGCCGTGGAGCGGGAACTGCGCGCCGACCCCGTGTTGCGGGAGACCGACCTGTACGCCATCAGCCGCGCCGGCGAGGTGACCTTGGGCGGCACCGTGGATCGCCTGCTGTGGCAGCGCCGCGCAGAACGCGTGGCCGAGACGGTGCGCGGCGTGCGTGCGGTGGTGAACCGCATCGCCATCCGTTCCCCGAGCCATGTACCGGATCACGAGCTCAATGAACGCGTACAACGCCTGCTGACGTCCACACCGGTGCTGCGCAGTGCCGGTATCGAGGCTGAGACCCAGACTGGCGAGGTGCGGCTCACCGGCGAAGTAGGCTCTTTCGCAATGCGTGAAGCGGCCGATGACCTGGTGGCCAGCGTCGTTGGTGTGCGCCAGGTAAGAAACGAGCTCACCCTAGCGCCCGGGCGCGTCCTCACCGGCACCACACTGGCGGAGGCGGTACGCCGCACCTTCGCCTTCGACGCCCTGCTGGCACACGATCGCATCGAGGTGGCCATCGACGGCAGCAAGGTACAACTGAGCGGAGAAGTACGTAGTGCTGCCGAGCGCCGGCGTGCACGTCTGCGGGCAGGGGATGCCGGTGCCGCCGAGGTGGATATCTCCCGCCTTGCGGTCACCCACCACCAAGGCTGGAGCTCCGGGGACGCACCGCCCGACGAAGCCATCGCCCAGGCCGTGAACGAGGCGTTCGCTGCCGACCCCCGCTTGCAGGCCTACACGCTCGCCGTGAAGGTGAAGGAGGGCCGAGTGAACCTCGACGGGACCCTGCCCACACTGCTCGATCGGCGCCTCGCAGCACGCATCGCCCAGCAGGTGCGTGGTGTGCGTCAGGTGCATGAGACCATTGCGCTCCCGCCGGAGGTTACGCATCCGCGTGCGCTCGAAGGGCGCGCACGTGAGGTCCTGCGCACTGATCCGCTGATAGGGGATCAATCCATCGTGGTGACCGTGAGTAAGCAAACCGCCGTGCTCACCGGCACGGTGGCGATGCCCTGGCAACGCCAGCACGCCGAGGCAGTGGTCGCCGCAGTGGAAGGGATCGGCGCAGTCCACAACCAATTGCGCAGCATGCAACGGGTACCCTACTACGGCGACAAGCCTTACGTGGGCGTACCCCATTTCATGCTCGGGGACAGGCGGGCCGCACCCGGGCAGGCGCCGCCGGAGGATGCCGTCCTCGCCGAGGCGGTGCGCGCACAGTTGCAATGGAGCGCCTTCCTCGACGCCACCGATGTGCGTGTGTCGGTGAACCGCGGCGTGGCCACACTCACCGGCAACGTGCGCACGCCCTTCCAGGCACTGATGGCCACACAGGAAGCCCACGAGGGCGGTGCGCGCCAGGTGAAGAACCTGCTCTCGATCAGGAAGCGTTAAGTCCGCAACGAGCCATGGGGATGCCCGCTTTCACGACCGCGTCAGCGCATCAGTCCAGCGGCCCACAGCCGCAACCGCAAGCCTGGGCCCGTGGTGTAACCCACCTCGCGGAATCGGATACCGCCGGTGCCATCGAGAATGAAGGTTGTGGGCACCGCGCGCACACCGTAGCGCGCCGCGAGCAGGCCGTCCGGGTCATTGATCACCGGAAAGGCCAGGCCGTTTTCGCGCATGTGCGCAGCAACGGCATCCGCACTGCCCGACTGCATGGCCACCGTGAGCACTGGATGGTCGTCGGCCACGGCGGCAATGGCATCGTCCTCCAGGGTGCAAACCGGGCACCATGTGGCCCAGAAGTGCACCAGCACGGGATGGCCGCGCAATGTTGCAAGATCCAGCGCTTCACCCGCGAGACCGACACCGGAAAGCGGCGGTGCCGTCCCGCTCGCCAGATCCCGCACCTGCCAAAAGCCCACGGCCAGCACCAACCCGAGCAGCGCCAACGCCTGCCATAACAGACGCGGCCATTTGCGTGCCATCACGTATGTGGTTTTCCTCGTTGCCCTCCGGGTATGCTAACCCAAAGCGCCTCCAAAATGGCGCGATGCCCTGCTCGCAGGCACCTGAGCCGCACACGTGCACAAGCGCCTTCAGGCCACTTCGCTTGCGTATCCACCCGCCGCGACGTAACCGCGCCCCTCCAGGAGACTCAGCCGCACCGATGCAGGGAGCGCACCCTTGAGCGAACGGAGCGCAACATCGCTGTTCCCGGGCACGGGCTTCATCTCGTAGGCCCCTGCGAACAGGCGTGCGCCCATCGTACGCAAGCGCGCTTGCCCCGCGCTGTCGTCCGGCACATACACACCGAGTGCGGTGGCACCGAGCTTGCCGGCGCTGGAAGCAAAACGCCCCACCGAATCCCTCGCGAGGGCATCGGTCTCCAGGTTGAACATCACCTCGGGGGTGAGAAAGCCGATGCGCTCCACCGGGCCGGTGAGGCGACGCAATTCGTTGAACAGGGCACCATAGTCAGCGCCTCCGCCGAGGGCACGGCTGAGCGTGGGGCGGTAGTACACGTACGAGAGGCGATCGTCGTCCATGGCCTCGCAAAAATCGAAACCGTAATTGGCGAACTGCAGCAACCGCCATTGTGCCTCGTCGAAGGCGACCACCGCCACGCGTGCACCACGTTTTAGAGCGTGATCGAGGAAATGCGCCAGTGCTACGTCAGCGGCCGTGGCATCGGGCGCCTCCAGGAGATTGAAACCTCCCGACACAAGCCCCGGGAGCACCTCATCGACGGGACGTATGCCCAAAGGCGTGAACACATGAGCACCATCATTCTGGACCCCAGCCATTGGGACGCACCTCCTCGTGGAACAGGGTAAGCGTAGTTACCATTTCCGTGAGAACAAGAAGCAGCAATCATGAGGTCGTATGGCAGGGCACGCCCCGTCAGACGGCGGCGGGGATCCGGAAGCGGTCGGCGAGACGCAACAGGCCAGCGAGATACGGCGCCGATTTCACGATTTGCTCGACGAGCCGGCGCGTCATACTGAGGACGTCCAATTCGGCCACCATGCCGCGCACCGGCAGTCGACCGGCCGCGCCTGCGCGCAGCAGTGCCGCTTTCAAGGCCTGGTATTCCGCTTCCATCTCACCCAGCGCAGTTGCCGCGACGGTCTCGTCATAGTCCGGTGCCGCCGGATCGGCGAGGTCAACCAGGTGCACGCAGAGGACGCGGAAACCGGTGAGCTGGGCGGCCAGTGCCGCATCCTGCATCGGCGGGAGCTGCGGGCGCTGGACAGAGATCTTGAGGGACAGCTCAGCGATGTTGGTGTAGTACCGGGCCACGCGCAGTGCATTGGGCAGGGACTCAACCACCTCGGGCGGCTGATTGCCCGCCACCACCTTTGCCCCGAAAGCCCCAATGGCCTCCACCAACCCATCGATGGTGGTCTTGTCGGCCTCCAACCCGGCGACAGGCGCGGTTTCCGCGCTGAGTACCCCGCGCGCCATCACGCGCGCCATGGCGCCGGTGCGGGCCAGTTCGAGGGCTAGGGCGTCCACCGCCAGGGCTGGGGTAGCCACGACGTTCTGGTCAAGATGGCGCGGCCGGGCTGCGTCGGCCTCGGCCGCAAGGAAACGGTTTTCCAAAGCCTTGACCAGACGCGGTGTGAACGGCCACAGGATGAGCACACCAAGCACATTGAATACGGAATGGAACAGCGCCAGTTCCGTGGGTGCGCCGCCGCCGGCAAGTCCGGTCACACGTGCCGACATGTCCACAGCGGTGAGGAGCAGCGGGAACAGGAGCAGGGCTACGATAGCGGTGATCACGTTGAACGCGACGTGAATGGCCGCGGCGCGCTTGGCATTGGGGGTGGCACCGATGGCGGCCAGCACGGCCGTTGAGGTGGTGCCCACGTTGGCACCGATCACCGCAGCGGCGGCATTGGCGAAGGGAAGCACGCCGCCGGCCGAGGCGGTGAGCACGATGGCGAGTGAGGCGCTGGAGGATTGCATCAGCACCGTGAGCATGAAGCCGATGACGAAAAACCCGATCAGTGCCAGCGGCCCGCTGGCGGCGAACACACCCACGGGCAAATCCTGGCCGAGGGATTCGAAACTCTCGGAGAGGATACCTATGCCCATGAAGAACACGCCGAAGCCCGCCAGCGCCTGTCCCAGCGCCGCACGGCGCCCCGTGGTGAGCGCAAAACCCATACCTACGCCCACCAATGGCAGGGCCAGGGCGGCCACCTCTATCTTGAACCCCACCACCGCCACCAGCCAGCCGATCATGGTCGAGCCGATGTTGGAGCCATAGATCACCGTCACCACCTGGCCGAGATTGACCAACCCGGCGTTGATGAAGCCGAGCACCGCCACCGTGACCGAGGTGGACGACTGCACCAGCGCGGTGATGAACACGCCCGATGCGAGGCCGCGCAATCGGGTGCGCGTGGCATTGGCGAGGATGCGGCGGAGCGTATCGCCGGCAGCCAGCTTGAGGCCGTCGGTGAGCAGCCGCATGCCCAGCAGGAAGAGCCCGGTCCCGCCGAGGAAGGTGCCGGCCGCCGTCAACATGGCTCGGTCCGATGCAGGGTAGGCCCGGCGCATGCCCGGCGCAGGGTCTCCGCAGGGCGAGGCCCCCGCAGCCGATGTATCCGGGCAGGCGCCATGGACCTGGCCCCGCGCCAGGGCTGAACGCGCGGAGATACGTATCCCTGGACGGCGCGGGACACCCCCAGGGTCAACAACACGCTATCGTTCACGTGCGGCAGGCGCTCCCGCGCGGCTGCGCGCCACCAGGCGCGCATGAAGAAACCGGGGAGAGGGCCACGTTACCGTGCCCAGGTACAGGGGTTTGACGAGTGCGTACCATTCCGGAGTCATGGCGCGCAGCGTAAACGGGAGCCCATGGCAGCGGCAAGCGCACCCTTGCTGCGTGGAGGAATACAGAAAAGAACGGCCCAAACCCGGGACGCAGA
>Ga0172382_10005330_pt1 | contig 19236 bp, 19 predicted proteins | sample Leawel138RmetaG_FD_122245 | JGI IMG/M metagenome (GOLD analysis project Ga0172382, IMG submission 122245) | Leachate microbial communities from a municipal landfill in Southern Ontario, Canada - Leachate well 138R metaG | ecosystem: Engineered > Solid waste > Landfill > Unclassified | place...
CGTCTATTACTCGGGCCACGCCTAAAAGTGCTCGCATGGTGCGCCCCTTCCGCTTTTGGCAGTTTCGGTTTCGGTAACGATACTGCCGCTGCGGCAGGGCGTCAATTGTGGGAGGACGAACTTAGTGCGGTGGCTCATAGCCGGGGGTAGGGCATGTCCTTTCCCAGAAACCTCGCGCGATTGCGCAGATCTCAGGCGGAGAACAGTTCGACTTTCGGAATGCGCGTGCTGAATGTGGGTTGGGTTCTGCAGTGTTTTCGGCACGATAGCGCTGCCGTGAGGAACGCACCATCGCCGGCGCGCTCGCGCTGATTTGAAGTGCAGGATGGGCTTGAAATCGGCATGAACACGCGGGGTTCACCGGAGGGCATAGGCACCCTGGGCGCCCGGCAGAAGCCTAGGCGAACCCGCCCCAACCAGGCCGTAACCTCCCCCAAGCCAGCCTGGACTCATGCGCGAAGACCATCTAAGGCGAATCTACAGCGAGCACTGGAACTCCTGGAACCCGCGCCCTTCGAACGAGCCGGCGCGCGTGCTGGAGGAGTTAAGGGACAGGCGCTGGCAACTGCGAATGCCGCAAACCGACCTGGCTATATTGGCCGAGGTCTCGCCGCGCTTCATCCACGACCTCGAGCGCGGCAAGTCAACAGTTCAGCTGAGCAAGGTGCTAGCCGTAGCCACCGTACTCAGGCTGGAACTAACCTGGCAGCAGCCTCGAGGGCGGATCATGGAGTTTCAGTAGCGCTAGGGTGGCCGTGGGCCAGCGCGCTATGAAAAGCGCGCATCGTTCAGGCGCCAATACAAGTCTGTGCCAACAAGATGCTCGTGCTGAGCAGCGAAGTCGAAAGCCGTGTCCCCCTCCAGCGATCGGGCTCGAGCGTTGGCGCCAGCATCGAGAAGCACCTCGATACACTCCATTAACCCTTGGTCGGCTGCAAGCATCAGCGCAGTTAGGCCCTGGTCGTCACGCGCATCCAAGTGGGCGCCCATGTCGATCAACGCCGTCAGAGGCTCAAGGAAGCCAAGTTCAGCGGCGTACATAAGTGGGCTCCGACCGTACTCGCCACGGTTTTCTAGATCCGCTCCACCTTCAACGAGAGCAACAACATTCAGGGGCCTATTACATCTAACAGCCTGCAGTAAAGGAGCGTACTTCGAGTCCGGCCCCTCTATATTTGCATCTGCGCCGACCGCAAAGAGACGGCGAACCAGAACATCCGTGGGGTACTCTGCAGCGAAGCCCAATAGAGAGTTGCCAGCCGCACCCCCAGGCACTTCGTGCTCAGCTACGGCTCCCGCGTCCAGGAGTGCCTCCACTACCGCGGAGTTCCCGGAACCTAATGCATCATGTAGAACCGTGACATAGTCACCACCGTAGCCATTCACGAAAGACCGAAGGCGGCCCTTGCGACGATCCATCGTCTCAAGTTCCCTAACGCGTGCGATCAACACCTTAACGACATCTAGATCGCCGGACCAAGCGGCGTGCGAGAGGAGTGAGTACCTTCCGGGGCCATATCGGGCTTGCATACCGTCAATCTCGACACCAGTCGAAATCAGCGACTTTAGCCATTCAACATCCCGGGTAACGACCGCAATGAAAAGCTGTTGAATTGGTGTGCAAGCGTCAACGACTGCACCTGCCGACAGGAGGTCGTTCACCAGATCCGTGTCGCCCCGTTCGGCCGCCCACATCATTGCCGTCATACCGCTAGAGTCGCGGGCCTCCAGATCCGCACCTCTAGAGATCATGGTAGAAATACTTTCGCGGTCCCACTTAACCGCGCTAGAGGGGTTGTCGCGAAACAGCTCGTAGACCCTCTCGTCGGGCCGCCGTTCCAGGTAATCAGTCGCGTGCGGGGGCGGATCGCAAAAGATTCGCGAAGACTCTTCGGAGCACAACTCGCCATGCAACTCAGGTGGCAGGTACAACTGCTCCTTCGCGCGCGTGGCCGCAACGTAAAGCAAGTTCAGTTCCTGATCGAAGTCCCGCTCGTCACTCAGCGTCCACTCGTTCTTCGACTTCAAGTAATCGCGGTAAGAAAGGCGCCTGTCTAATGACCAGAAATCATCCAGCAGGGTCACCACGGCAGACTCCAAGCCCTTCGAACGGTGCGCCGTCGAGAGATGCAAATCCGCCTCATTGGCATGGTCCCGGGCAAGACCCTCAATGCGCTCAAGAGTATTAGCAAGCACCACCGGTCCGTGCTCCTCGAGTAGCTTCACCAAGCGCGTCGCAACTGGATCACCGCCCTCACGAGCCTCCACCTCAAGTTCCTCACGGTCCCTATATGGGAGTGGTGAGTTGTATCTGGGCGGTTTCCCGACCCATAAGTCGATCGCCGCTTCGATCTCGCGCCTGAAGTTAGTGAATCCCCCGGCGATGAAGAATGGACGGTTAACCCCTGCCATCAGAAATTCCATCAGTCGGGCGTTCGTCCGGGCCAAAATCATGCCGTCATCGGCAATCCCCGAGTGAAGAGCGGTACTCGCTTTGGGGTTTGGGCGAATAAGGTTTGGGGGCGGACTACTGGTGAAGCTAAGGATCTTGTTGGCGGCGGTGGCGGCCTGTGAGCCGAACCGCCAGGATTGAGTCAAGGGAAGGCGCGGGCCCGCGAACGTTTCCATGGCGGAGACCGCACCACGAAACGCGTAGATGGACTGGTATGTGTCGCCGACGATGATTAGCGGTACCTGAAACCGCGTGGCGATGCCAATCATTACCGGGTTCAAGTCTTGGCTCTCGTCAATCAGGATGTGAGAGAACGGCGCTTGCGTGTTCTGGCTCGCCTGCTGCTCAACCGCAAAGGCCTTCAAGTACATGTCATGAGTGAAGGGCCCGCCGGTGCTGCGGAAATCCATAAGGTACTCGACCACCGGAGTGGCGGTGCGCATTACTCGGTCGATATCCCACCCTTCGACCTTCGGTGCATGCATATGCTGAACCGAAAATGCCGGGTCGTCACTTATCAAGTAGCGTTTGAAGGCCCAGGAGATGCTACGCAACACAGCGGCGGGTATGTGTGCGCCTTCCGCACCCAATGCAGCGCGGGCTGCCTCCTGCAACTGACTGCGCCGGATGCTGCCCTTCTCCAACCGATCCTCGTAGTCGAAGACCCGCATTAGCCGGAACACGAACGAGTGCATGGTGTGCACCTTCACGTGCTTCGGGAACTTCGCTCGCGCCTCGGTGCGTATGGCGCTGTTGAACGCCAAGTAGAGGCTTCGGTTGGAATCCCAACGCTTAGCGTGCTCCACCAGCGTTGAGGTCTTGCCAGTCCCCGCAAATGCTGGAACTACCAGGGTCGAGGTTGGCTCATGCTCGACGATGGCCTCTTGCTCAGGCGTGAGACGCAAAGTGGATCTAGACGTGGAGAGGGCCACCTTGGAATGTTCCTCCTATTGCAGGGGCTAGTTCATGCCACCGCTCCAAAGTGGGGTGACGAAGTCGAGCCTAAGGTCCGCTTGCCGCCGTGTGCAATAAGAGAAAGTACTTCTACCAGCGGGTTAGTCCCGCCATCCCCCCGAACTCGGCGTTCAGCCTCTCCTCTGCCTTGCCCTCTGCGAACTCGAGGATCGTGCCGCTGTTCTGAACCAGGTCCGTCAGCACCTCCATCAGGCGCGCCTGGGCTACTTCCTCGCCGGGCCTAAGCGCCTCAGCTTCCTGCAACGTGGCGGCCACGCGGCCGCTGGCGGTGCGCCACACCGGCTCGGCTCTGGTCCACGGCATTACCACCGTATGCAAGCGGCCGTCCTGCAGCAGGTTGAGGGTCTCCTGGTAACCCCACACGCCGCCCTCGCGGATCTTATCTAGCAGGCCCATCTCGAACTTCAGCTCGGTTTCGGCTATCAGGTCCTGCACCAGCGGTTGCCACTCGTGCGCCGGGGCGTCGGGGTTAGTGGGCGGCGGCAGCGTGCCCGCCAAGCGCTCCTTCAGCTTGCCGTTCATGACGCTCTGCATGGCCGCCAACGCCGGCGCCTGACCCACCAGAATCAGGCGGTGCATGCGCTGCTCACTTACCAGCTTCTCGACCTCGGGTAGCAGGTTGCGGTACAGGCGGGCCGTGGCTTCCTCCATGCGGTCGCGGTAACTGTCTACTGCCGCGCCGCCGCGGGCGGCTACCCCCAAGCCGGAGGCTGGGCTTCGCCGCGCTTCGCGCTGCACGCGCCACTCGTCGGTGTCGACGGTGCGTACGAAGTCGACCAACTCATCGACCTGCCCGAGGAACGCCTCGAACATGCGGGCCCGGTCGGCGGCTACGTACAGCACGCCGTAACGCTCGCGTTGATCGAGCACGTACAGCAGCGGCGCCACCAGCGGGCGGCCCCAGTTGGCGATGACGCCGTCGGAGGCGTTGAGGAACGGCAGGTCGGTCTGCAGGTAGTAAGCGTCGAAGCGCTGGTCCAGGTCCTCGCCAGCGAAGATGACCAGCGTGCGTCCCTCCGGTCGGCTGAACTGAGTGGTGAGCCTGCCGGTCACGCGCTCGATGTACTCCTTGGAGATCCCGGCGCCGCGCATTGCTTCGGCGGCGCGCAGCACGACCGCGCCTTGGGTGTTATCAGGGTTGGCTGGGTTGACGTTCAGGTACAGCGAAAGGACGGGTTGTGCGTGCGAGTCTATCTGCTCTAGTAGGGCGAGCTTGAGGTTGGCACCGATCACGAAGGCACCTCCTGGGTACGTCGCTGTTTTCACCGTAGCAGACGTACCGGAGGGTGCGAGGCGCGGCGCGCACGCGCGGGCCAGAGATTTAGTAGAGCCTGACTTGCCCTTCGGAGCTAACCCCAACCGTGAGGGTGGTGCTGAGTCCGGAAACGCGGAAGGTGGCGCCGCCGTTAGCGTCTAGCTCGGTGCCCGCGGGGCAGCTGCGCGGTTGGCCGCTAGGCAGCCACATGACCGCGAACTCGGTGTCGGTAGCCTTAAGGCCCCCGAACTCGGACAGCTCAAGGGTGCGGCCGGGCAGGGCGCCGCTGGCGCAACCGGCCTGCGACTCGCCGTCGACACGGGTGGACTGGAACTGCTTGGTCGCGGCGTCGAAACTGACAACCACAGGGCTGTTGGACGCCATGGACTCCAGGCGGCCGTCTTGGATGAAGTTCACCACCGCGTCCGCCACGTGGCGCTCGACCGGCGTCTGGAGGCTCATGTGGATGATGCCAGACAACAGGGCGACTATGGCGACCGCGATTAGTGTTTCGGCCAGCGTGACGCCGCGTTGGCGGGCGAATTGCTGGAGGGGCATCGATTCTCGATTCTTCATGGGGCGGTTCACTCTCGGTTCGTGTGGGTGGGCCTAGCGCGCCTGCGTGGTGAGACTGTTCTCACCTGCGTACCTGCATGTTAGAAAACTCACGCTTACGGTGTTCTTACCCGAGCCGATGACGCCCGCCAGCAGAGCGCGCGGGGTGCATAGGCCCGCGCGCTCTGGGAATGGTTCGCCTACTTACTCGTCGCGTTCGAAGTCGCGCACGAACAGCTCCTGCTTCAGGTACACGAAGTTAGGGCTAAGCGGCGGGAGTTGGTTGATGTTGTTGAACCTCTCGTCGTACTCCCAGTGGCGTGTGGGTGCGTTGTAGATGTTGCAACCATTTCTGTTGTGCTCGTTACCCGCCGCATTGAGCGTTCCCGAGCCGCCCGTGCCGCACCACGTGCCGTTTACGTGCTGTGCCCGGTCGAAGCTCACGAACGAGCCGCGGTAGCGTAACGTGCGCCCTGACCAGTCCTCGTGGAAGCGTGGGTAGTTCTCAAGCCCGCCGTTGTAGGCGCCGCCCCAGCCCCCACCCTCGCGGTTGCCCGTGGAGTCAGTGCCGGACAGGAAAGCCGCGTTCACTTCAGTGGACTGCGCGTCTCGGCTACCGAGGCTGAGGTACGAGATGCCGTCGGCGAACGCCACTCCGCCAGGCGGGTGGTTGTAAGCCTCCGAAAGCACGTTTAGCGAGTCAGCGATAACAGACGCAGGACGCCAGTTGCTGGTGGAACCGCCCGAGCACGAGGCAGAATTGCAGTTGTAATCGCCCTGCAGGTAAACGGCTTGGTCCGAAACCACGGTGAGACCGTTAATGTTGGGGGCGCCGGGTAGCGTTGAACCGAGCGTGGCCGCGTTCCTGAGGCGAATGCCGTAGCTATTGGCTGCGTCGTCTGAATCGTCGCCTTCGACGGTGAAGAACCACACCAGGCCGCCGTGGGTCAGGTCGTCGAGCGAGAAGCCGAACTGGAGCTGGTTCTGGTGCACGCAGTTCATCAGGCCAGCCACGTCGATCTCCAGCATCCTGATGTGGGTGTGTTCGCGCCAGTTGTAGAAGGTTTCGGATGTTTCCGCCACTAGACCCGCGCTACCGGGGTAGGCAGGGTTACTGCCGGTCGGCGAGGCGCACGCGTTGATTGTGTTGGTGAGGTTGCTCTCGACCGTATCTACGTTATTGGCAGCTCGCGCTTCAATCCTGGGCGGCCCGTCATCGAGCACCAGCACGAGGCGCAGCTCAGCGCGCTGCCAATACTCGCCTCCCGGTTCGAACGAGCGAAGGGGCGGCACCGTGAGCGTCTCGAGGCCCGTCTGAATCTGTCCGTTCCATGCGTTCAGCGTGCTTTGGGGTATGGCGTCGCACGATCCGTTCAGCCGCTCCGGTGACTGGGTTGGACCTGTTGCCGCGTTCAAGTCGTCTATAACCACTGTCCCGCGAATGTCGCAGGCCACTGAGTCCTTACGCCGGCGGTAAAGGTTGGTGGTGTCGTCTGAACCTGGCAGCTTGGCCACTGTCACTTGGCCCGTGATGCTCAGTGTGGCCTGCGACCCAAGGTAGAGGTTGCCGTTGGAGTGAACTCGGCCGTTGAGGGTCATGTCGGGACCGGGGTTTATCTCAAGGTCCTTGTTGTAGAAGGCTGCGAACTGGAAGATGGGAACGAGGCGGCTTCGGAAGATCATCTCGAGCAGGGCCTCGACCTGTTGCCCGCTGGCATGCCTGGCCCGCGAGAACACGCTGTAGCGGTTCTCTAGCGCGTTTAGACCTCCGAAGAGCTCGTTGGGTGGGATGCGGGTTAGGGTGCCGCCTTCCTCGTTCTGGTCGTCTTCAACCACGTACGTCATGACTTCGCGGTTGTTGAAGGAGTGCTCTTGGCACTCGAAGTCACCCGACCCCGTGTTGCCAGCAGTGCATGGGGCAGTGTCGGATGGGCTCTCGCCGTGTGGCAGGTTGTCGGTCCGGAAGATGCTGAGGATCTCTTCGCCGCGCAGGTTGAGGCCCGCCTCGGCACTGTAGAAGCCGCTGGTTGAATCAGCCTGAGCGGTTGAAGTGGATACCTCGAGGCGGGTGATGAAGAAGTGGACCGCCAGCAAGCCCATGATGACGACCATCATGAACAACACCGTCACTAATGCGAATCCTTGTCTGGGTCGGGAGTCCATTTGCACTACCTCAATTCGAGAGCACGTTGCGGGGGAAGAAGCGGGAGGTTTGGGTTCTTTCGACTTCGCGCGCGCCTTCGACTACCTCTCCCGTTATGGAGAGCTCGACGCTGGTTAGGCGCGACCAGTCGGACCCTGTTGCTAGGTAATTACCGTGCACGACGCCGTCGTTCGTTACTACGGCAACACCGAAGTCGCTGACTCTGTTGGTCAGCCGCAACGGGTTGTTGTAGTCGCGGTTGATAACGAGCTCGACCACGTCGTCGTTCAGGTAGTAATGGCGTTCTTCTACTAGGATCATGACGGGCATCTCTTCGACCGCGTAGGTGCTGGAGATCATCCCGGATTCGATCTCGATTGTGAGGTTCGGGGTGGCTGGTCCGGTGAACCTGAAGAAGTCGGAGCTTCCCGCCATCTTGTATATAAAGGCGCCAACGGTGGGGCCGTTCTCGGTTCGAAAGTCCTGCCAGGCGGCTAGTGCGGCGGGTATGCCGTCCGCGTTAGTTTTGCTGGCGGGGTCGTTCAGGTCGCAGTACGGGTACAGGCCTAGTGGCACGTCGGCGGTGCTGGAGGCCAGTGACACGCGAATGACGCTGGTGGCTGAGTTGACGCTGGACTGGCAAACCGGCAGCGTGTCGCCCAGCAGGTTGCGCCGCACGAAGAGTTCGTTCCCGTTGCGCACTTCAACGGCGGCTAGTGGGTGGTGAATGCTGCCGCTTCCTCCGTAGCTCGTTAGTCTCTCTCCGGCTACCTGTACGTCGGCGCCGATTATGTCTACGAGACCTCTGAGGTTCTGGTTGAGTTCGGTTCGTGACCGGTCCACTTCGTACATTTGCCGACTGGACATGGTGAGCGCCACGGCGGACCCGATGATGACCAGCGCCACGGTTATGGCGACCAGTAGCTCGATGAGCGTTATGCCGCTATTCGAAGCGAGCGAAAACCGTTTCGATTTCGTAGTACGTTTCACCTTGGTAGTCCACCTCCAGCCTCACGTGGTTCGCGTCGGTAGTGGTGAAGCAGTCGGGTGACCCTGCTGCGCATACGGTGATGGTCACGTCGTATGTGCGAATGCCGGAGTCGATAGTCATTGATGCCGGCCAGGAGCCCCACTGCCCTCTGAGTTGGTCGAGAGTTTGTTGTGCGGCAGCAACGGCTCCGGTGCGAAGCTCGGAGCTGTTGTTCACGCGGGCGTTGTTGGTGAAGGACGGCAGTACAGCGATGATGAGGATGGTCAGCACCGCCATGGCCACTAGTGCCTCTATTAGGGAAAGCCCAGCTAGGCGAGTTGACGCCGTAGCTCTTGTGTCGCGGGCCTTTGGTCTCACCGGATCTCCACCGCCCCTCCTACGAACAGTTCAACTTGCCGTGTTCGTCCGTCTCTGCCGGTGAAGTTGAACTCGGAACTGGTTTGCGCGAAGCCGCGACTGTTGAAGCAGGCGGCTACTTCGCCTGGCTCGACCAGCTCGCCCCCCACGTACGCTGCGAGGGTGGCTTCGAAGTCTAGGCGGACGTCGTACCGACTGTCGGGGGTCCAGTTGGTCGATGTGCAACTTACGGCGTGCTCGGCGATTAGTGACCCACTGCCAGCCACTACCAGGCGGTAGGCGCTGGTATTGGCCATGGCCCTGGCGCGTGCCTGCTTGAGGCCGGCCGCTACTGCGTTGGCGGCGTTGGTTGCCTCGTTGTTTAGTGGGCGGAGGTTAATGGCTAGGCGGTCTCAAGTGGTGAGGGCAACACCCGGGGTTCCGGCGTAGCATCGTCGGGCCCTCAGGAGGTTGTCGTTGAGTCTGTTACTGCCCGATTACCGCCGGCGATTGAATCTCGATAAGGTCGATGAGCTCGTGCGCCTCGCGCGGCAAGGTGTCGACTACCGGCAGATCGCCAAGAGCGTCTCCTTCGCGCTCGCAACCGTCTACGCCATCGTCGGCCCGAGCGTGGGAAGCCGCCAGGAGCGCCGCTCCCCGGCGCATCTCAAGCTGTCTGAGCGCGAGGAGATCCGCGCCGGAATCGAGCGTGGTGACTCGCTGCGCGCCATCGCGCGCTCCCTGAACCGCAACGTGAGCTGCGTCAGTCGCGAGGTGAAGCGTAACGGCGGCCGCGCCGCCTACCGCGCCTGGCGCGCCGATGAGCGCGCCGTGCAGGCCGCCAAGCGCCCACGGGAGGCGAAGATCACCGCCAAACCCGAACTGCGGCGCGCCATCGAAGAGAAGCTCAAGAAGCGCTGGTCACCGCAGCAGATCGCGCAGCACCTCAAGAGCCGATACCCGCATGATGAGAGCATGCAGGCCAGTCACGAGACCATCTACCAGAGCCTCTTCGTGCAGACGCGCGGCAGTCTGCGCAAGGAGCTCACCGCCTACTTGCGAACCAAACGCCAGAACCGCAAACCGCGCGGGCGTGAAGAGACGCGCGGGAAGCTCACGAACATGATCAACATACGCGAGCGCCCCGCCGAAGCCGAGGATCGCGCCGTGCCCGGCCACTGGGAAGGAGACCTCCGCCTCGGTGCTAGGCAGCACTCCCAGATCGGCACGCTGGTGGAGCGCAAGACACGCTTCGTGATGCTGCTAGCGCTGCCCGACGGACGCAGCACCGAGCTCGTGGTGAACGCCCTGAGCGAGCGCATCCTGAGCCTGCCTGACGCGCTCAGGCGCACGCTGACCTGGGATCAGGGCAAGGAGTTGGCCGCCCACGAACGCTTCACCATCAAAACCGGCGTGCCGGTCTACTTCTGCGACCCGCACAGCCCCTGGCAGCGCGGCAGCAACGAGAACACCAACGGCCTCCTCCGCCAGTACTTCCCGAAAGGCACCGACCTGCGCGCCTACTCCCAAGCCGACCTCGACGCCGTCGCCGACGAACTCAACACTCGCCCCCGCCAGACACTAGGCTGGCGAACCCCCGCCGAGATGTACGCTCAAGAAGCAGGTGTTGCCCTCACCACTTGAGACCGCCCCAATCAAACAAGTGGCCCCCGACAACTGCCGGGGGCCAATGGCTAGCGCGTAGCTCGAATAGCGGGTCCTGCTTAGTCGTACAGCTGTTCCCGCTGACCGTAGGTGAAGAACGTAACGGTAGTGACGTCGTCTACGTTGGTGGACGGGAAGAATGGTGGAGCCATCCCGAGACCCATCCGTGGGTCGTAAGTGTAGATGCGGTCATAGCCGGTACGGGTTGCGCTACTTCCTTGACCACTGAAGGTACCGAAGATGCCACGGCGTTCCTGAATCATGCCGCCCATGAGGTAGAAGCCGCCCGCGTCCGTATTCTGGTAGTTTTCGACGCGGATTTCGTTCTGCGCACTCATAAGGACCGCATGGACCTGAACATCGTCGGGAGCGTTGTATACACCGCTTCCAGAGCCAGTGTGGCCGTGCCCGACAAGAACGCTGCCTCCTTGTGTGTACACACCCAGCACGTTCTGCGCCGCCAAGTTGGTGCAGTTAGCGCTTTCAACCGTACGGTCACTGTTCCTAGTTGGGATGCTGGAGCACGGCGGCGACTCGTACTTAAGGTCTCCGGTGATCCTGATGTCGTGGTCGCTGGCCAACGTTATCTGAGCGAACGAGGCTATTGCGGGTGCGGCGGTGGTCGAGTTGCTCGAGGTCGTACGTGAGGGGCCCGTGAACCGGTTAATCACCCCGTTTACGTAGACGACGCCGTTGAATGGTCTTCCGCTGCTCCGAACGCTCCAGGTACCGCTGCTGTATACCTCAACGACTCCGGCCGCATTGATTCGGTACACGGTGCAGGTGTTGTTATTGCTACCAGTGCAGCCCCGCACGTACTGGTAAGTGGCTTCCGGCGTCCACACTCCATTCACCAAGCTCGGGGTCACGCTGTTCATGTTGCCGTTCCAAGTGGCGTCAGTACCGGCAAAGAATTCGAGCCTTTCCAGGCCGCTGTTGAAGTAAAGGCCCTCGTCTGCCCGGTCGACGCCTTGAGCGACATTCCGCTGGTGGAAGTTATTCTCGGGCAACGGGATGCTTGGTGAATCCCAGCCGACACCGGCCGCGAAGTTCGGGGCATTGCCCCCGAAGTTAGGGCTTGAGCCAAGTACGGTGTCCGGTATCAGGTCGACCCGGCGTGTGTCGCAACGCCACTCCTGCGGTCGACGGCGGTCGTACCTAGGCAGTGCATTGTCTTGGGGCACTCGCCGTGTCCGGTATGCACCATTGCGCCACACGTAGTTGCCATTGGGATCAAGGAAGTACTCCCACCGGGTGGTGATTGTTACCCACCTACAGTTGTACTCCTCAGTGTGCTCATAGTTGTAGAGGTAGGCTCCCCGTTCAACCGATGTGCACGACGCGTTGCTGCAACCCGCGCTGCTAACACTGCCACCGAACCACGGATCGTACGCGAAGGCGAAGTGCCCGTTGGTGTGCGTGGGCCCGTCAATCATGGTTTGGTCGGTGAAGTAGATCTTGTTGACCGAATTGCCCCGGTAATCCACACTAACTTCGCGGTTCGTGAAGTACGCCCACATGGAGAAGTTGGCCTGGCCAACCTCGAAGCGGTACTCGCCTTGCGTCACGATGTTTCGCCTGTACTCACCAAGAGTCGCTTCCGAGACGAGCACGAAGGGTAACGCGTAGGTCTGCACACCAGCTCCGTCGGCGTTTCGGCGGGGGCCGGACACGTAGCGGGGAGCGGGAAGGCGAACGTCGCTTGGTAGGGCAACGCCACAGGCGTTATCAGCGAAGTAGAGTCGCAGTTGAATCTCTGCGCCCGTATCCGTTGGCACTATGGCTTGGTCACAAACCAGCGCGTCGACTCCTGGCTGAAGCCTGTGAACCACTGACGACAGGCTCGATATTACAGAGGACGCTGTGGGAGTGTCGCCGCCGCCGCTGCCGAACACCCAAGCACCAGGAGCGGCGTAGTACCGGACCGACTCTCTTAGAAGCTGGTTCACATCGTTGGCGAGCAAAGCGCCAGCAACGTTACTGCCACCGCGGGCTAGTAGAAGTGTCTGGACTATGGCAGCGTCATCGCGGCTGTGGCGCATCTCGTTTAGTGTCCTGCTGAAAAGCAGGGTGCCTATTCCGGCCACAAGGACGAGAGCGAACAGCGCCAGCACCATTGCGACGCCGCGGTTGGAATCTAGCCGCACGGTAGGACCTCCATTAGGGTGAAGTGCGCATTTGAAGTTAGGTCGACGTACCCGGAGTAGGTGCGCTGGATCTCTCTACCCCTGCTTTGTTCCAGTGAGCTGATGACCATTTGTACGCGATTGAGGATGTACGTGAAGCCGCTACCATCGACGTACCTGCGGGTCGGTACTCCGCCGCTCAGGAACGGGGAGTCTCTGACGATGGTCGGATTAGTTGCGCTGGCGGCGCCAGTTGAGTAAGTGTACTCAAGCCGCAACTCATCGACGTTGAACGCAAGCGGGTACTCGTTTCCGTCACCTATGCTCTGATAGATCGTCCTATCCTCAGAGTCGAACCGCAGACCCAATTGCGAGATCTCGAAGAGTTGAACGCCGCCGCCCCAATCAATAGTGTTCCGACATGAGCCGTGGTTTAGCCGAAAACGGTTGTTTCCTAGGTCGCTAACGCTGCCGACGGTATAGACAACTCCTTGCCCGTTGGCGTTCACCATGACCACGCTCTGACCATTCAACAACTGAGCCTCTGCCGACCGTGCGGCGATAACGGTGCTTGTATCTACGGAGAAAGTGCTCGTGTTCTCGACCGGGAAGCCGGCCGCCCCTGATAGGAGCATGAATGAGATGCTGTCTTGCCCTGAAGCGAACGGCGTTGCGGTCACACTCCCGAAGACTGCACTGCGTATGTCTTGAGTGACGACCTCTACCACCCTTCTCAGCCTCGCCTGGGCGGAAGTAATGGCTTCCTGGTCGGATTGGACTCGCAGGGCATTCAATATGCCCCCGTACGCAAGTGTCATAACGACAGCGAACACGCCAATAGCGACCAAAAACTCAACGAGCGTAAAGCCACCTTGCCAGCTCTTCCTGGTGGGAATCATCAGTTGATACCCGGTAAGCTTTCCCCGCTTGATGCCCCTGGGCCGGGTCCCGCTGTGTCGCCAGAAACGCAAGACTCTCCATCGGCATTAGTCCAACAAACGGATATTCGGTAGTGTGGAATAGTTGTAGCACCAATGCCAATGCGAGGGAACTGAGCGATCTCGGCACGGTACAGGTTCGTATCCGCCAGGTTTGCTTCACGGCCGAGGTCCTGAAACTCAGTGGCTAGCGAACCGTAGTCCCAGGCCATCGCACCGAACTGTGAGATGTCGCCCCCGGCAATCCGACGGCCGAAATAGTTCATCACCTGCGCCGCTTGCGAACGGTTTCCGGCAGCGAGGTTCTGGCGCATACTCGATACGATGGTTATCGAGACAGCAGCGAGAACAATCCCGAGCACGAGAATGGCCACCATGACTTCTATAAGCGTGAATCCATCCGCTCGGCGCTTACCAGCACGTAGTCGCCGCATTTGAGCCTACTCTTTCTCGGCGATTACCTCGCCGATGACAGAAACACGAAGGGTTGTTGTGCCTCGTGAGGTTGAGACGGATATGCCGTCTGCAACCAGGGCGAAGCTATCTGTGCTGATCTTTCCGGGCGGCGTAAACACCAACCGCGGAAGGTTCGTCAACACGCCCGCCGGCAACTCTTCAGTACGCACCAACCGCCCAGAATCAACCTCGCGCACGTCGATGCGCCTACCGGTCAATGTGAGCTCAGTATTGCGTCCACGGGCTGAGGCCGCGGATGAACCCTGCCAAATTGATTGCTGTATTGATCTAATGGCTGCCTGTTCCTGTTGCGATTCTAGAGTTCCACGACCACTCGAGACCATTAAGGCGAACAGGATACCAGCAATAGCCAAGACAACTAGAGTCTCGATGATTGTTATTCCCGAAGCTCGGCCCAATACGGCGCTACGATAAAAGGAACGGCGATGATCACCGATGGACAAACGCGTCAGATGCGTCGACCCGGGGCCTGCCTTGATACTCTTCTTCATGGCTTAAGCCTAAGAAGTTCTGGCAATAGTTGGCACCCCCAACCGGGTGGTATGTCGAGCACCTCCCCTGAACCAAAACCCAGGGTAATCGCACAGTTGGCTCTACGGACTTCCCTAGGAGTTTTTGTAGTAATCGGTATGAATCTCCTGCCACGGGGCGTCCTCCGCACACTCTGTTGATTCAGTCAACATGACTTGGGCATACGGATGATTAGTGCAAGTGCATGAAGCAGTTCGTGCTACTTCTTGTACTTGGATAGCGCAATCTATCCATGAGTGTGGCCAGCGCGGTGGGCACAAGACGCCCGGTCGTTTGACGGGCCCCACGACCGGGCTTGCAGGTGTAGGCTTACGGTGGCGGGATTATGCCGCCTGGACCAACTGTATAAACGATGCCCGAGCCGTTGGGGTGGTGGACTCCCCAACCGTCCTCAAATGCCGCCGTATCGTCGACCCAGGTTGCCTGACAGTTGCTCGCCATGTTCTGCGTTACAGAGTTCAGAGCCACAAGACTGAGTGCGAACGCCTGGGAGTCGATAAAGGCAACCTCCTGGCTTGCAGCGATTTGCTTGGCGCAGGCCACTGCGGCTGTGTCGTTTGAGCGTGCTCTGGCGGCAAGTAGATTTGGAATCAGGACCGCCGAGAGGACCCCTATAATCGCAATCACAATCAGGAGCTCAATCAGCGTGAAGCCGCTGTGATGACCGTGCATCTGACCGCTCCTCTCAGGTCACATTTATGAGTGTGGCCGCCGAGTGGCGGCCACACTTGTTCCATCCAAGGCCTATGACTAGGCGGTTACCGCTACTGGCGCTCGATACCGTCTGCGGTGCTCCAGTCGAAAATCTGACCGCTGAGGCTCGTCACAGTGCCCGAGGCTGCGGTAGCCGAATCGGCGCCGCCGGTGACGGTGAGGTCCGCGCAAGCGTTGTAGTCGTCAGCATCTGCGACGAAGCCAGTGTATCCACCGCTAACGGCGTCAATCGCGTGTATTTCTGCACCGGTAAGGATTTCCTTCGCGCAGGCCTGTGCAGCGGTGTCGAACGCGCGTTCACGGGCGGAGAGAAGGTTCGGAATAAGAACGGCTGCGAGGATGCCGATGATCGCAATGACGATCAGCAGCTCGATGAGGGTGAAACCACCCGTGCTCTTGGTGCGCATTGTGCGCCTCCTTAGGTTCGGCTCGCGGGATAATGTATGAATGATTGCCCGGTCGCCTGGGTAGAACTTGCACAAGCTCTGCCTGTGCTGTGAGAAGAGTATCAGAACGTTCTAACAAGACTCTTACAGACTTTTCACGTTCGCGTTACGCGCGTTGGGCACGGGCCTAAGTGCGGTAGGCCTAAGTCCCAGGCAAGTACATATGGCGTCAGCAGCCCACCACGAATAGCTCGCGAAGCCCACACTCCCCTCGCCCACCCGCCCCCGTGTTACTATCCCCTCTGCCCCGTCGGACCAACGCGGTGGCGACCCTCGAACCAGGTCAGGTCGGAAGAAGCAGCCTTAAGGGGTGATCGTCAGGTGCCGTTGGAAACCGGCGGGGCACTACTATCTACCCGCCCGCTTTCGGATCTCGGCCAGCAGCCCCTCCGAGGCCTCCTCAATCAGGTCAAGTACGTGCTCGAAGCCTGCCGAACCGCCCAGGTACGGGTCCGGCACCTCCACCTCGGCGACCTCCGAAGCGAATTCCAGAAACATACGCACCTCGGCGCGCTGGCCATCAGCTAAACCACCGAACTCCTGAACGATCCGGTTGTAGTTGCCGCGGTCCATGGCTATTACGTAGTCAAAGCGCTCGGCGTCGTACGTGCTCAACTGCCGGCCCGTTAGGCCCTTCATGTCGTAACCACGCGCAGCGGCGTGGCGCACCGAGCGCTGGTCTGGCGGGTCGCCAACGTGGTACGCGTGCGTTCCCGCCGAGTCCACTTCAACCACGTCGTCCAGGCCCGCCCGCCGCACCTTCTGCCTGAACACCGCCTCGGCTGTGGGCGAGCGGCAGATGTTGCCCATGCACACGAACAACACGCCCACCTTGTTGGGCGCGGGCTGGTCGGACGTAATCGACATACGGGGCATGCTACCCGCTGCTATGGTCGCCGCAATGTGCCTCGACTACTAGTTGGCCACAGCGGTTTGGGTAGAGACTCTCCACAGCGACCAACTGGGTGCCGGCAACTACTGGCAGTACGACCCCGCTACACAAAGGGCCGTTCCCGTAGCCGACATCAACGGCGTAATAGTGGCGCAAGCGCTGTTCGAGGGCGGCACGCTGCGCGTTCGTGTGTCGCGCCAGAACGGCGACCCCGACGCGGCTATCTACAACTTCGGCCTCGACCAGTTCCAGACTTTGCGCCCTGAGGTGCCGTGCCTGCTGTCCACGGCGGCGCCCACTTACATCGACCAGTGGACTTATAGCCAGGCCAACCTGGCGGTCATGGGCGGGCACCCGGACCGGACCATGGTCCTCTTCATCTGCCGCGGACCCAACCAGCCAGCCATGATCATCCGCTTCGCACCGGGCATAGACCCGCTGCTCAACTGGATGATGGCGTTCATCGCCAACGTCTCGCCCGACGCCGCCTTCAGGTTCCAGCACACCGGCGAGGGGCAGTACTTCGGCGACGCCAACCCGGCCGTGCGCACCCTCATTCACCTGACGCAAGACCCACCGTTCCCGCTGGTCATGCTCGGCTCGCCGGCACCGTTCGCCACGTTGGCGCTGGGCAACCTCGTCGAGGTACTCGGCAACTTGCCTTGCATTGAGGTCACCCGCAGGTAGTACCTGCCTCAACCTTTACGCTCGCCGTAACGGCCACGTAACGCCAGCCGCGCCACCATCTGCTCATAACGAGCCCCGAGTTGACTCGGGATGGAGGCCCACATGCCAGTTGACCGTCGAGCGAACAGCAAGCCTGCTATCCCCTGGTTCCATCTCGTTGGGCTCGTCAGCCTGCTAGCACTAGTGGCAGCCTGCGGCGAAGCGGCACAGAAGGCCCCGCCCCCGGGCGTGCCAAGCATCACCGCCGTAACCGCCGAATGCAGCAACAACGTACCTGTACGGGTCATCAGCTGGAGCACGGCTGAACGTGCAACGACCTACCGCCTGCTGCGCAACGGCGAGCAACTGACCGAGCTCGAAGCCACCGCTAACACCCACACCGACGCAACGCCGGCCGAGTCTGGTGAGGTTCTCACCTACGTGGTTCGGGCAGTCAACGCCACGGGCACCAAAGACTCGGAACCGCACGAGTTCACCGTGCCCGCCACCGAGTGCGGGGAACCGGGCGGCGACCCGGAGGGAAGCCCTCCCAACCCGGTCGAAAGCTTGCAAGTACAGGTTTACTGCGATCCGTTCGGCATGGTGCTCGCCAATTGGGAAGCATCAAGCGGCGCCACCAGCTACACGCTGCTTCAGGGCGACACCATCATCCGCCAGGTGGCCGAACCGGAGGGCACCACCTTCAACTTGCGCGCCGAGCTGGCGCCGGGAGTACCCTTCGAGTTCACGGTGCAGGCTCACAACGAGGCTGGCACTGTGAGCGGTCCGGTCACCGTGTCCGACTCGCCCCAGTGCGCTTCCGAGCAGGTGCTCTTGGTGGCTAGTTACGCAACGGTGCTGATGTTTGGAACCGATAACAACGTGTGGGGCTGGGGCGCAAACTACGGCAGTGTACTCGGGGCGGGGCCGTCCCGGGCTCCCAAGCCGCAACTGGCGCCGACCATGCCCTCCCCAATCACCAGGATCCTGATGCGCAACTCGGTCGCTGTGGCGCCCGACGTTCTGGGCCGCGTGAACGTGTGGGGAACCAGCTACGAAGGCCGCCTCGCAAAGCCGGGCGTTACCCACATCCCCGAGCCGCAGCCCTTTGATGGCCTCCAAGACATCGTCGACGTGGCCATGGGCGAGGAACACATCCTGGCGCTCGACACAACTGGCCGCGTGTGGATCTGGGGCACCTTCCTGGGCCGCCGCATCGAGCAACCGGAGCGCGTGCCTCTAGCCGAAGGGATCATAAGGATCGCGGCCGGGAACGATACCTCGTACGCGCTGCGCACCGACGGCACCGTTCTCGCTTGGGGCAGCAACCAAACGTTGGACGTGCTGGGGCACGCCACCGCTGCCGACTATCCCGAGCCGCTGCTCGTGCCCGGCATCGAGGGCGCGGTGCAGATTCACGCAGCGCACCGCAGTATGTTCTTCCTAAGGGACGACGGCAGCGTCGCCAACCTCGGCGAGTCGCTCCTTGCGGAGCCAGTCCCTGGCGTGTCCGAACGACCAGAACTGCCGCGCCTGAACGGCCTGAGCATCGAATACGATTTCGTGCTGGCTGTTAACGAGCAAGGCGAGGTCCTAAGTTGGGGCAATAACGATTACGGGCAACTCGGCAGGCCCACTCGGGCACAGGGGCACCTCGAGCCACCTCGGGTGGTGGAGGGCCTCCCCCCCTGTGCGTGCTGTATTTGCCGGTGGCAGCTTCTCCGTAGCTGTAGACCTGAGCGGGCAGGTACACGTATGGGGAAACAACGCGAGTCATCAGCTGGGCCTGGACGGCGTTCCGGAGGTCAATACCTTCACGCCCGTTACGCTTCCTGAACAAGCTGTGGCCGTTGAGGCGGGCGCCTCCTTCGTGTTAGCCCTGGGCGCCAGCGGCAAGGTCTACTCGTGGGGCGAGAACCAGCACGGGCAGCTTGGCCGCACGGCGATTGGACACGTCGATTGGCACCCCGGCGAGGTGGAGAACCTGCCAGTCATCGTTCAGGTGGCTGCCGGCGAGAACTTCGCGCTGGCGCTCGACGACACCGGTCGCGTTCACGCGTGGGGTTACGCCGCC
>Ga0172382_10005331_pt1 | contig 19234 bp, 16 predicted proteins | sample Leawel138RmetaG_FD_122245 | JGI IMG/M metagenome (GOLD analysis project Ga0172382, IMG submission 122245) | Leachate microbial communities from a municipal landfill in Southern Ontario, Canada - Leachate well 138R metaG | ecosystem: Engineered > Solid waste > Landfill > Unclassified | place...
CGCGGCTGACGGGGGCCAGCACGAGTTGGGCGATGCGCATGCCGCGCGTAATAGCGACGGTCCGGTCGCCAAGATTGGCGAGGATGATCTTCACCTCGCCGCGATAATCGCTATCAATGGTGCCGGGGGCATTGAGGACGGCAAGACCTTCTTTCAATGCCAGACCGGAGCGGGCGCGCACCTGGATTTCAAATCCATCCGGAATTGCGACGCACAGGCCGGTCGCGATAGCGGTGCGCTCGCCGGGGGCAAGTTGCCGGTCTTCGGCGGCCACCACATCCATGCCGGCCGCACCTTCGCTGGCATAATGCGGCAGCGGCAGTCCGTCGCCGTGCCGCAGGCGCTGTATGGAAACGCTGACTTCAGACATGGAGCAATTCACCGATATGCAGGGCGAGGCGCTGCGCCACCTCTTCCTTGGAGCCTTCGGGCAGGGTTTCAATGCCTGTATCGGAGATCAGATGCACCTGGTTGTGTGTCCCACCCATCACATCGCCCGACACATCATTGGCGACGATCAGATCGCACCCCTTCTTCACCAGCTTGGCTTTCGCATGGGTGAATATGTCGTTCGTTTCGGCGGCAAATCCCACCACCAGGCGCGGACGGCGCGGGCCGGGGCGGGAAATGGCGGCAAGGATGTCCGGATTTTCCACGAACTGCAGGACAGGGGGACCATCCGGGCCTTTTTTCAGCTTGGTGTCCGCCGGTGTTTCCACGCCCCAGTCCGCCACCGCCGCGACCATCACGGCAGCGTCGGCCGGAAGCGCCTGTTGCACGGCTGCCGCCATTTCCCGCGCCGTTTCGACATCCACGCGGGTGACGCCGGGTGGTGTCGCCAAATGGACGGGGCCGGACACGAGCGTAATGCGCCCGCCGAGGCGCGCCAGCGCCGCCGCGAGCGCATAACCCTGACGACCGGATGAGCGGTTTGCGATATAGCGCACCGGGTCGATCGGCTCGTGCGTCGGGCCAGCGGTCAGCAAGATATGCTGTCCAGCCAGCGGTCCCGCGCCCAGCGCCGCTGCAATTGCGGAAACCAGTGCTGGCACTTCCGGCAGGCGGCCCGGCCCAAATTCGCCGCAGGCCATCGGGCCGACATCGGGTTCGACAACCGTTACGCCGCGCGCGCGCAGCGTTGCCACATTGGCGCGGGTCGCGGCATGTTCCCACATCCGTACATTCATCGCCGGCGCCGCCAATACCGGTTTATCGGTCGCCAGCAGCAGGGTCGTCGCCAGGTCATCGGCGACCCCTGCCGCCATTTTCGCCAGCAGATCGGCGGTGGCAGGGCAGACGACCAGCAGATCGGCGGCGCGGGACAACTGGATATGCCCCATTTCCACCTCGTCTTTCAGGTCGAACAGGGCGGTATGCGCCGGGGCTTCGGCAAGAGCCGCGGCGGAAAGCGGCGTGATGAACTGTTGCGCACCCCGTGTCAGCACCGGAGTCACCTGGCCGCCAGCAGCGCGGATAGAGCGAATCAGTTCCAGCGCCTTGTACGCCGCAATGCCGCCGCCAATGATCAGTAAAATACGCCGGCCAGCCAACGCGACAGGGGAAGTTTCCGCCATCAGAACAGTACGCCCCCCAACCACATTAACGCCGCCCCCAATATAGCGCCACCAGCCACCAGCGGCCAGCGTTTTGGCGCGCGCTCGATCAGCACCGGCAGCGGTGGGGCGGGTGGTGCTGCACCTTTCACCGGCACCTGATCGGCCAGTTGCCGGGCGATGCGCGGCAATTCCGCCAGCAGCCGGATGCCCCCGACGATGCCATCAGCGATCCGCGCCTCGGGACCAAGCTCGTCCCGTATCCAGCTTTTTACATAGGGGCTGGCAGTTTCCCACATGTTCAGTTGCGGATCGAGGGTCAGCGCCACGCCCTCCACCATCACCATCGTCTTTTGCAGCAACAGCAAATGCGGCTGCACCGCCATGTCGAACTGGCGGGTGATGGCGAACAGCCCATCCAGCAACTGCCCGACGGAAATTTCCGATGTCGCCCGCCCGCGGATGGGTTCTCCGACCGCGCGCAGCGCCGTGGCGAATGCCGCCATATCATGGTGTGGCGGCACATAGCCGGCCTCAAAATGGATTTCGGCGACGCGGGCGTAATTGCCGGTCAGCAGGCCATAGAGGATTTCCGCCAGATAAACGCGCGCGCGGCGATCGAGTCGGCCCATGATGCCAAAATCGATCAGCACCAGCCGGCCATCCGGTGCAAGCAGCATATTGCCCTGGTGCATATCGGCATGGAAAAAGCCGACACCGATGGTCTGGGCCAGGAAAGTGCGTACGACCACCGCCGCCAGTGCGCTGCGGTCCGTGCCCGCGGCATCGACGGCGGGCAGATCGGTCAACTTGATGCCGTCGATCCACTCCATCGCCAGCGTGCGCCTTGTGGTCAGCGACCAGATCACTTCAGGAATACGCACGCCCGGTTCGGCGCGCGTGGCTTCCCCCAGTTCGGAAGCGTTGCCACCTTCGCGCCGCAGATCCAGTTCGGTCAGCGTCCATTGCCGGAAGGTTTCGATCACCGTGCGCGGTTTCAGCCGCAGGAATTCGCCGCCCAGCCTCTCCAGCCGCGCCGCTGCCCAGGCATAAGAGGCGATGGCGTCAGAAAACTCCGTCTCCACGCCCGGGCGCAGTATCTTCAGTGCGATTTCCTGGCCGTCTTTCGTGATGGCGCGGTGCACCTGGGCGATGGAGGCCGCGCCTACGGGTTCGCGGTCGATCTCCTGAAAATGCGCCCGCCAGCCGCCAATGAATATGGCGTCGAGTTGCGCCTCGATCTGCTTCCAGGGAGCAGGCGGCAGATTATCCTGCAACCGTTTCAGATCAAGGGCAGCAGCCGGGCCGACGAGGTCGACGCGTGTGGCCAGCGCCTGCCCCAGCTTGATCGCCGCCGGTCCGCAGGTGCGCAGCCCGCCGGCCAGATCGGGCGTTTGCGGCGCGCCGGTGCCCAGGCGCAGCAACCGCGCCGCAAGGCGCAGCCGCGGCGGCATGTCCCTGTGCGTTTCGAACGGCCGCAGTGCGCCATGGGCCGCCAGCCGCCGCGCATCGCCCAGCAGGCGCAATCCGTGCCGCAAGTCGGTCAAATCTTCCAGCCGCGATGGATGGCAACCGCGCCGCCCAGAATCGGCGTATAATCCACCTGGCGAAAACCCGCGTCGCGCAGCATTTCAGCGAACTGCGGCATGGGGGGAAAGCGCCGGATCGATTCGACCAGATAGCGATAGGCGTCCGCGTCTCCGGCGATCGCCGCACCGATGCGCGGAATCATATGCAGTGAATAGAGATCGTAAAGCCGGCCAAATCCAGGCCATTCCGATGCGGAAAATTCGAGGCAATAAAATCGCCCGCCCCATTTCAGCGTGCGACGGATGTCACGCAATGCCTTGGGAATATCTGTGACATTGCGGATACCGAAGGCGATCGTCGCGGCATCGAATTGCGCATCGGCAAAGGGCATGGCCTCGGCATTGGCGACAACAAATTCCAGCCCTTCGATGCCGCGCTTCCCCGCCCGTTTGCGCCCCTCTTCCAGCATCGCGGGATTGATGTCGGCCACCGTCACCGAAATGCCGCGCCGCGCCATGCGAAAGGCGATATCGCCGGTGCCGCCGGCCAGATCAAGTATCGCCTCGCCCGCACGCGGACGGACAGCGCGGACGAACTGATCCTTCCACAGCCGATGCATGCCGCCGGACATCAGATCATTCATCAGATCATAGCGGCCGGCCACGCGCGCGAAAATATCCCCGACCGCGCGGGTTTTTTCCTCAGGCGTCACTTCCGCGAAACCGAGGCTGACAAGCGGCGGCGATTCGCCGGACGGGGCAGGGGGGCTGGTCGTCATGCGGCCATGCTCTAGCGCGAACTTGACCTCCCTGTCACCTTGCCGCAACCACGCACCAAATGCCCGAACTCCCCGAAGTCGAAACGGTCGTGCGCGGCCTGCGACCTGCCCTGATGGCGGCACGTTTCACGCGTGTCGTCGTCCGCCGCCCAAACTTGCGTTTTCCGCTGCCCGAAGATCTGGGCCAGCGGCTGACGGGGGCGACCGTGGTGGATATCCGCCGCCGCGCCAAATATGGCCTGATCGATACCGATCGCGGTGACACGCTGATCTTCCACCTCGGCATGTCCGGCCGTTTCCGACCCTTTACGGACCCGCCCGAACGCCATGATCATGTGCTGTTCGAAGCGGGCGAGACGCGGCTGGCCTATCACGATCCCCGCCGCTTCGGTTTCCTGCTGCTGACGCCAACGGTGGACGCCGTCTTCCATCCGATGCTTGCCCGTCTCGGCCCCGAACCCCTGGGGCCGGATTTCACCGGTGACAGCCTGGCGCAAGCGGGGGCAGGCCGCGCGGCGCCGGTGAAAACCCTGTTGCTCGATCAACAGGTGGTGGCCGGTATTGGCAATATATATGCGTGCGAGGCGTTGTTTCAGGCAGGTATCCATCCGGCGACGCCGTCGGGTGCGATCACACCTGCCGGTTTCGCCCGTCTGGTCGCGGCGCTGCGCACGGTGCTGGCCGACGCCATTACAGCTGGTGGGTCCACCTTGCGCGATCACAAGCAGGTGTCGGGCGAATCAGGCTATTTCCAGCACAATTTCGATGTCTATGGCCGGGAGGGGAAGCCTTGCTCCGCTTGCGGCCAGCCCATCCGGCGCATCGTCCAGTCGGGCCGTTCCAGCTTCCTCTGCGCGAGCTGTCAGCATTGACGCCAGCGGTGGATCTTCCTTGACGATTCGGCTTTTCAGGGATAATAACCGCGCCTTTCCCGGCGGGTGTTTGCCTGGCCGATGCTTTTTATTTGGAGACGAACGGGTTTATGGCGAATACTCCGCAGGCTGAAAAGCGCATCCGCCGCAACGATCGCCGCGCCGCGATCAACAAGGCGCGCCTGTCCAGAATCCGCACCTTCGTGAAGCGGGTCGAGTCGGCGATTCAGGCGGGGCAAAAGCCGGAAGCCGAAGCAGCGCTGCGCGCCGCCGAGCCGGAAATGCGCCGTGGCGTCGCCAAGGGCGTACTGGCGAAAAACACCGTTTCGCGCAAAATTTCGCGTCTGACGAAACGGGTCGCCACCCTCGGTTGATGGGATAAGGGCTTTCTCTGGAAGCCTGCCGGTCCCGCCCGCACCCGGACGGCGTGACCGCTAACCATTTCGTATTCGGGATTGAAGGAGGCAGCCCGACGGCTGCCTCCTTTTCATTTTCATGACAATTGCTTGTTCACCATACCAGCCATGGTGTCGCCGTTTGATTCGGCGCTGATTCGTTATGGTTTTCGATAAAGTACCGTTAATTCAACGACATGCTGGAAAGGTCCGGATTTTCCGGCGCTTGGGTGTGTCAACCGAATTATTTACCATTTCGCATGTTTCCAGCCCTTGTGCCAAACCGCCGGGGCTGTTTTAGTCGTCCCGTCATGACGCTGGATCGCCTGTTTTTCCGGCGGAGGCATGGCAGTGGGCAATCTGTCCTGAAGGATCCGGAAAGCCCGGAACAAGGCTGGCGTGTCGGCTATCGGGTCGGCGCGGTAGCCCTGACGACTGGCCTTCGGGCCGCAAGTGAGGAACGGCTGATGTCCGGTCCGCGACGGCAGAAACAGGGTGATTCGCCGGATGGCGGCATCCTGGAAGTCTGCCCGGAGTTTGTGACGCGCCGATGACGGCTACGGAAAGGAATGTGCAATGAGAGAAGATCAAGGCGGCATATTCCAGGCTTCGATTCGTGGTATCCTGTCGCGCGATTCATCGCTCCCGTTCAAGAAGTCACAAATGTCCTGAAGGCGTCTGTGTCGCTGCCGGCGTCGCCGGCGTTTTTCTGATTTTGTTCGTTGGTCAGGCCGTAATCCATGTTTTCGAGGTCATCGCCCTCCGCTGAGTCGTCATCGAGTGTTTCCCGCCAGCCGTTGCCCGGGTTGCCGGAAGTTGCCGCCATGCGCGAACCGCGTCAGCCGGAGGCGCGCCGCGGCGGAAAGCAACCGGATGCGGACGCGCTGCAAATCTGGGGGCTGGTGCGCGCGCACCTTCTCGATGATTGTGGCGAAAAGACCTTTGGCTCATGGCTGAAGCCGTTGCAGTTGCTTGCCATTTCCTCTGATCGCGTCTGGCTTGGCATGCCGTCGCGCTTCATGGCCGACTGGGTGCGCAATCATTTCTCCGAGCGCCTGCGTCATGCGTTTGCCGTGCATCTGCCCGACATGCGCGAGATTATTATCGAAGTGGCGACTGCCACCGATCCGGACCCGAATACCGCCGAGGACGTAGCGCAAGCCGCGCCTGAGCTGCCGGAAATGACTTTGGCTGCCGAAGGCCGCAACTTCGAACCGCGCTACAGTTTCGACAGCTTCGTGGTCGGCAAGTCGAATGAACTGGCATTCAATGCCGCCCAGGCGCTGGCCGAATCCGTTATCGGCGGCACAACTGCGGGTTTCAATCCGCTATTCCTGCACGGCGGCACCGGCCTCGGCAAAACCCACCTGATGCACGCCATCGGCTCCGCCGTCCTGATGCACAACCGCCATGCGCGTGTTGTTTACCTCTCGGCGGAAAAGTTCATGGTGGAGTTTCTGGCGGCCCTGCGCGCCCGTGATACCATCAGCTTCAAGCAACGGCTGCGTAATTGCGACCTGCTGATGATCGACGATGTGCAATTCATCGCGGGCAAGGATTCGACCCAGGAAGAATTCTTCCACACAATGAACGAGATTATCAGTGCCGGAAAATGGCTTGTGATCTCGGCGGACCGGTCACCGCAGAATCTCGAAGGCATCGAAAGCCGCATCCTGTCGCGGCTGGCCTGGGGCCTTGTCGCCGATGTAAATCCGGCCGATTATGAATTGCGCTATAATATTCTGAAGGCCAAACTGGCGGCGCAGCCCCAGGCGCATGTTCCGGATGAAGTGATCGATTTCCTCGCCCGCAAGATCGTCGCCAATGTCCGCGAACTGGAAGGCGCGCTGAACCGGGTGATCGCCTATGGCAATCTGGTCAACCGCCCCGTCGATCTGGATTTCGCCCGCGAGGTGCTGGCCGATGTCTTGCGCGCCCACAGCCGCCGGCTGACCATCGACGAAATCCAGCGCCGCGTCGCCGAACATTATGCGTTGAAACTGAACGATCTGCTGTCGCCGCGCCGCTCCCGCGATATCGCGCGTCCGCGTCAGGTCGCCATGTATCTCGCCAAAACCCTGACACCGCGGTCACTGCCCGAAATTGGCCGGCGCTTCGGCGGGCGCGATCACACCACTGTCATGCATGCGGTGAAGCAGATCGAGAAATTGCGCGCGACCGATCATGAGTTGGATCGGGATATCGCGCATCTGCGGCGCATGCTGGACGGTTGAATTCCAGGAAGTTTTTGCCTCCGGCGCCAAAGGCGCATTGCCTGTGAGAAAGTTGGGACAGGGGTTGTAAGCCGGGGGCCGGTCTTCTCCAATAATGTTGCCGGTCGCCGCCCTCAGGTGCATAATAAGCGAATCGGAACGGGCATAACAATTGCAGGCGCTGCCTGGCTCGAAGTTCCGCCGCCAGTGCGCCAAAGGAGCGGACCATGGCTGGAAAATCCAGGTGGTTGCTGGCTGTCGGGGTTATTGCAGGCGCGACGCTGCTGACGAGTGCCGCGCCCGCCCCGAAAGGAGAAATTTCGCCAGCGGCATTGCGGCTTCTCGATCCATCCACGCAGATGTTGCAGATGTGCGGTCGCGGGCCATCTATGGGTGCGCGATTGCGCGAACAGGTGCGGCTGGCGATGGTGCAGGCACAACCGGAAAGGTTAACGCCGGCGGCATCCGCGCCGCCGCCATTGCTCGCGGGGCTGGCGTCGGTGCATCAGCCGGTTTCCACACGCAATGCGAAGACCCAGGCGTATTTCGATCAGGGGCTGGCGCTGCTGTATGGCTTCAACCATGCCGAGGCGATCCGCTATTTTCAGGAGGCGCGGCGGCTTGATCCGGGGTGTGCGATCTGCGCCTGGGGTGAGGCCTTTGCTTATGGGCCGAACATCAACGCGCCGATGGACCCGGACGTAAATGCGCGGGCGATGAACGCGGCTGGCGAGGCGCTGGCGTTGAAACAATCGGCGAGTCCGGCGGAACAGGCGCTGATCGATGCGGTGGCGATTCGCTATTCCGCTGATCCGAAAGCGGATCGCGTGGCGCTGGACAAGGAATTTGCCCAACGCATGCTTGATACTGCGCAAGAATTTCCGGATCATGATATGATCGCCGTGCTCGCAGCCGAAGCGCTGATGGATACGCAGCCCTGGGATTATTGGGAGGCCGACCGGCGCACGCCGAAAGGCCAGATGGGCACGGCGATTGCGCTGGTGGAAAATGTTCTGGCGCGCAATCCGGAGCATCCGCAAGGCAACCATCTCTATATCCATTTGCTGGAGGCGTCGGTGAACGCCGGAAAAGCAGAATCCGCCGCAGATCGACTGGCAAAACCTTTGGTGCCTGCTGCCGGCCATCTGGTGCATATGCCGGGGCATCTCTATTACCGGGTCGGGCGTTTCAAGGACGCCATTCGCGTGAATGTGGAGGCGGCGCGGGTAGATGAGGCGTTTCTGGCGACCTCACAGGATGCGGGAATATACCGTTTTGGATATTATCCGCATAATGTGCATTTTCTGGTGACTTCGGCACAAATGGCCGGCGATGGCGGGCTGGCGATCTCGCAGGCGCGGAAACTGTCGAAAATCCTGAATACGGACGTCACGGCGGCGATGCCCTGGGTGCAGCCGGTCGATGCTGCCATGTATCTGGCCTATGCCCAGTTTGCGGCGCCAGCGGACATATTGGCTCTGGCTTCGCCGGACGCGCGCCTGCCTTACGTTATCGGCATGTGGCATTATGCCCGTGCTGTCGCCTATGCGCAGCAAGGGGATGCCGCGGGTGCGGGGCGCGAAATCGCCGCTATCCGCAAGATCCGGCAAACAACGGATTTCACGGCGATGGAGACGCAGTTGGTGCCGGCTTCCGATTTGCTGCAACTGGCGGAGACGGTAGCGCAGGCGCGGCTGGCGTATGCTCGTGGGAAATACCCGCAAACAATCGCACTTTACCGGGACGCCGTGCGTCTGGAAGATGGCATACGCTATATGGAGCCGCCATTCTGGTATTTTCCGGTGCGCCAGTCTTTGGGCGCGGCGTTGTACAAAACGGGCGATTACAAGGCCGCGCGACAAACTTTTATGGATGCGCTGGCGGAGGCGCCCAATAATGGCTGGGCGTTATACGGGTTAATGGCGACACAGCGGGCGCTGGGCGATAAAACGGGCGCCGCGGCCACCGAAGCAGCGTTCGAGAACGCCTGGGCCGGGGATCGCCGCTGGTTGAACATGGACCGGCTATAGAGTGACGTGGGCCGGTTGGCAGCATTATCGCCGGAGGAGATTCGCGAGCGCAATCTGCAATCCGAAGCGGTTGGAACGGCTGTGTCTGCCGGTTACGCCATTCTTATCATCCTTGTGTGTCAGAAAAGCCAAAGGGCGTATTGGCGCGGCGGTTGGCGTCCGACAATATCTGTCGGCCAATTGGCGGCGTGGCTCGTGCCGGGCAGGCAATGCGGTGGCACAGGACGCAGGTAACGCCGATGGGCGTGGGCGGGTCGGGCGAACCGCCATTTTGCGTATAGATCAGGCGACCGGCATGTTCGGCGGCGCAGCCGAGCGCCACGGCGCGTTCCACTTTCAGCTTGCCCCATGCGCCGCCGCCCGAAGTGACGGTGCGGGCGATAGAGAAAAAACGCTGCCCATCCGGCAGTTCCAGCCATTGGGTGACGATCTGTCGGGGGGTGCGGAACACATGATGCAGTGACCACAAGGGGCAGCCACCGCCGTGCCGGGCAAATGGGAAGCCCGCACCGTCGAAGCGTTTGGAAACATTACCGGCGGCATCGACGCGAATGAAGAAAAACGGCACGCGTTCCTGCCCGGGTTTTTGCAGGGTCGTCAGGCGGTGGGCAGTCTGTTCGAAGCTGGTGCCGAACTGGCGGGCGAGGAGTTCGACATCATAGTGTCGGGTCTCCACCGCTTTGGCGAATGAGGTGTACGGCATGACCAGGGCGGCGGCGGCATAATTGGCCAGCGCTCCCTGCGCCAGACGTTCGCCATTATCGGTGCTGAAGCTGCCGCCGTGAAGGGATGGTTCGAACCGGGCGCGCAGTTCCAGCCAGACGAGTTGCAGCGCCAGTTGAAAATGATGCGTCGCGGCGTCGAGCGACTCGTCCAGCAGCAGTTCACGGCGGTGGCGATCGAGTCGCCGGATCGAGCCGAACATCACATCGGGTGGCAACCGGCGCACTTTCAGCCCGTGCCGCGCGGCGAGATATGCAGCGACCCCGCCCGCTTCGCTGACCGTTGCCGCCAGGGCCTCGGCGGCGTCATCCAGCGCCGGAAAACTGTTGCGCCGGGCATTGAGAAAGCGCCGCACTTCGGCAACGGCATCCGGCGCCAGGCCATTTTCTGCCCCGCGGTCGGCCAACGCCAACTGTTCCTCTCGGTAGGCCGTGTAGAGCCTGAGAAACGCCTCGGTGATGCCGGGATAATTCGTTGCCACATCGTCATTTTGAAGTTTTGGCAGGTCGATGTCGGCGAACATCGGATCGCGTAGAACGGCCTGGAGTCTTGCCGCGTCCTCCGCGCCGCCATCCCCCGCAAACTCCGCCATATCGAGGCGATAGGTGCGGGCCAGCCGCAGCAGCATTTCGGCCGTCAGCGGGCGCTGGTTGCGTTCCAGCAGCGCGACATAAGAAGGTGAAATTTCGAGATCGCTGGCCATATCGGCCTGGGTCAGGCCCAGTTCCCGCCGTAAGCGGCGCAACCGCGGACCCATATAAATTGGCTGTGACATCAAGGGTACAATTCCATGCTGTAATGTCCTTACAACATTACAGCGCTGGTATGTAAAGCGTTACAAGCTGACGAGATGCATCATTCCGCCGTTTCCCGCACAGGGTTATGTCCGGAACATTCCTTCAGTAACCGGGAAATGCTCCATGTCCTATCAAAACGAAATCACTGAATTGCAAGGCCTGCTCGACAGCCAGAATGGCGCGTGGAGCGGCGTCGCTGCCGAGAATGTGGCCCGCATGCGCCTGCAAAACCGTTTCCGCACCGGTCTCGATATTGCGCGCTATACGGCGAAAATCATGCGTGAAGATATGGCTGCCTATGATGCGGACCCGGCCAATTACACCCGTTCGCTTGGTTGCTGGCATGGTTTCATCGGCCAGCAAAAAATGATCGCGATCAAAAAGCATTTCGGCACGACAAAACGCCGGTATCTGTATCTGTCGGGCTGGATGGTTGCGGCGCTGCGTTCCGAATTCGGGCCTCTGCCGGATCAGTCGATGCACGAAAAGACCAGCGTTCCGGCGCTGATCGAGGAACTTTACACCTTCCTGCGTCAGGCCGACGCCCGCGAACTCGGTCTGTTGTTCCGCGATCTGGATGCCGCCCGCGAACGGGGCGATACGGCTGCGCAACAGCAAGTGCAGCACAAGATCGACAATTTCGAAACGCATGTCGTGCCGATCATCGCTGACATCGACGCAGGCTTTGGCAACGCCGAAGCGACTTATCTGCTGGCGCGGAAGATGATCGAAGCCGGCGCCTGCGCGCTGCAAATCGAAAACCAGGTGTCCGATGAAAAGCAATGCGGCCACCAGGATGGCAAGGTCACGGTTCCGCACGAGGACTTCCTCGCCAAGATCCGCGCCTGCCGCCACGCGTTTCTGGAGCTTGGCGTGGAAGACGGCATCATCGTTGCCCGTACGGATTCGCTGGGCGCAGGTCTGACCAAGCAAATCGCTTATGTGCGCGAGCCAGGCGATATTGGCGATCAGTACAACAGCTTCCTCGATTGCGATGAGGTGGACGCCAATAATATTGCGCACGGCGACGTTCTGATCAGCCGCGATGGCAAATTGCTGCGCCCGAAACGTTTGCCGTCGAACCTGTTCCAGTTCCGCCCGGAAACCGGAGCGGACCGTTGCGTACTCGATTGCATCACCTCGCTGCAAAATGGCGCGGACCTGTTGTGGATCGAAACGGAAAAGCCGCACATCGAACAGATCGCCGGCATGGTCGACCGGATTCGCGAAGTGGTGCCGAACGCCAAGCTCGTTTACAATAATTCGCCGTCGTTCAACTGGAGCCTCAACTTTCGCCAGCAAGTCTTTGATGCGTGGAAAGCGGAAGGCAAGGATGTGTCGGCGTATGAGCGCGATGCGTTGATGAGCGTAATCTATGACAATACGGAACTGGCGGCGGAAGCGGACGAGAAAATCCGCACCTTGCAGGCGGACGCGGCGCGCCGCGCCGGCATCTTCCACCATCTGATCACCCTGCCGACCTATCACACCGCGGCGCTGTCGACCGACAATCTCGCGCGCGAGTATTTTGGCGATGCCGGGATGCTGGGTTATGTGCTCAATGTTCAGCGCCAGGAAATCCGCCAGGGTATTGCCTGTGTGAAGCACCAGAATATGTCGGGTTCCGATATCGGTGACGATCATAAGGAATATTTCGCCGGTGAGGCGGCACTGAAAGCCGGCGGTGTCCATAACACCATGAACCAGTTTGCCTGAGGTCAAATCAAAGTCTGATCGCAAGGAAAGGAAGCGAAAATGACGACCGAAACAGTGAAGGACAGCCCGGAACCCGCCCGTTCCCGCGCAGTGTTTTCGACGGAAGACTTTCAGCTTCTGCGAACGGCAGTCTTGCATTACCTGAAGGAAATTCAGGATACTCCGGAATCGACCAAATACAGCAATCTCTATCATCGTCTTGGTCGGCTGGGCTAAATAAACCTTACCGGACCGCCCGCATCTTCTCCGGAGGTGCGGGCGGTTTTTTATGCGAAGCTGTCCAGAAATGTCTCCAGCGCAGCTATGGCTTGCGGCTCCAGTAAAGTTGGCGCATGACCGACGGTGGGGATGGTGACCGCCACAAGATGCGGCAGGCGTCGCGCCATTTCATCCTGCGTTTCGGCTGACAGAATATCGGATAATTCTCCCCGGAGCGACAGGATCGGATCATCCCGCCATTGTTGCAGGGCCAACCACAGATCGAGCGAGGCATTGGCGTGCGGCAATCCCAGCGGCGCGGCGATAGCAAGGTCATAATCCCGCACGATTCGCCCCTCGCGGGAAATCCGGCACAGCCGTTTGGCGTGGGCCAGCCAGTCTTCCAGACTCCAGTCGGGATAGGTGGGGCGTTCACGTTGCATGAGATCGCGGGCGGCGTGCAGCCAGGTCGGCCAGCTGCCGCCTTTCCCCACCGTTTCCTGGATACGCGCCAGGCCCGCTTTCATAATGTCCGGGCCAATATCGTTCAGCACCAGTCCGGCAATCCGCTCCGATAGCGCAGGTTTCAGCAGCATGCCGACGATGCCACCCAGAGACGTGCCGACGATGATCAGTTTCTGCAACCGCAGTTCCTGCACCAGCCGCTGCACATCCGTCAGATAAACCAGCGGAACATAGGTAAGCGGATCGGGCGCATAGCCGGATTCGCCGCGCCCGCGTAGCGACAGGGTGACGACCGGAAAGCGTGGCGCGAAATGATTGGCGAAATCGTCGAAATCGCGGACATTCCGCGTAAGTCCGGGGATGCATAGCAAGGTCGGGCGCGCCGAATCGCCGTCGAACCGTCGCGCATGCAAACGGACATTGTCCGTCGACCAGCCGAAATGATCCTGAAACTGCGCCATGTTCCTGCCTTGCCGGGTTTGCAGCCCGGAGGGAACCACCAGATGCATGTGTGACGCCGTTTTTGCCCTTGCATCCATCCCTTTTGCGATGTTTACGCAATAACATGACGGGATATGAAAATCTGATCGCCGGCTATCGGCGTTTTCGCACGGGCTCCTATCGGGAACAGCGGCTGCGCTATGATCGTCTCGCACAGGGGCAATCGCCCAGGTTGATGGTGATCGCCTGCTCCGACAGCCGTGTCGATCCGACACGTGTGTTCGATGCCGGGCCGGGCGAGATGTTCGTCCTGCGCAATATCGCCAATCTGGTGCCGCCTTTGCGCGAAATCACCGGCCAGTCGAGCGTGGCGGCGGCGGTGGAATATGCGGTGACGATCCTGGAAGTCGATTCCATCCTGGTGTTCGGTCATGCGCGGTGTGGCGGTATTCAGGCTGCGCTGGCGCCCATGCATGCCAATCGTTTCATCGACCGCTGGATGGACCAGATCGCCCCCGCGCGGGACAAGGTGCTGGCGGCGCACGCGCTGTCCCCGGATGTCGATTGCCAGAAGGCGCTGGAGCAGGGTGCAGTTCGTCTCAGCATCGAAAATCTGCGCACCTACCCTTTCGTTGCCGAAGCGGAAGCGGCCGGCCGTTTGTCGCTCTATGGGGCGATTTTCGATATTGCCGAGGGTGATTTGCGCGTGCTCGATCCGCAAGATGGCGTTTTTCGCCCGCTGCGTGTCGACCTGGACTCCGAACTTATCGAGGAATAGCTGGCGGGCAGGGCGCTAACCCGCCCGCCAGGCCATTTACATGTGGATAACGCGTCCCCACGCGTCCAGCACGCTTTCGTGCATCGCTTCGCTGATCGTCGGGTGGGGGAAGATGCTGGCCATCAGTTCAGCTTCGGTCGCCTCGCACTGGCGGGCGATCACATAGCCCTGAATCATTTCGGTGACTTCCGCGCCAACCATATGCGCGCCCAGCAGCGCGCCGGTTTTGGCGTCGAATACAGTCTTCACGAAACCTTCCGGCTCGCCCAGCGCGATAGCCTTGCCATTGCCGATGAATGGGAAGCGACCGACCTTCACCTCATGGCCGCCTTCCTTCGCCTGCGCTTCGGTCAGACCGACACTGGCGACCTGCGGGCGGGAATAGGTGCAGCCGGGGATATTGGACTTGTCCATCGGGTGCGCACCTTCCGCACCGGCGATTTTTTCGACCGCCACCACGCCTTCATGGCTGGCCTTGTGCGCCAGCCATGGCGCGCCGGCAACGTCGCCAATTGCCCAGACGCCGGGCACGTTGGTCTGTCCCCATTCGTCGGTGACGATGTGACCGCGGTCCAGCTTGACGCCCAGTTTGTCGAGGCCCAGTCCTTCCGTATTGGGGACGATGCCGATCGCGACAATGACATGGCTGAACTGTTGCGCCTGGCCAGCAATGGTAGCCGTTACGCCATCCTTGCCCACCTTCACATTACGGGCTTCGGCTTTCGTGTGGATCGCCATGCCCTGCTTCTTCAGCGCTTTTTCGACGAAGGCGGAAACTTCGGCATCTTCCACTGGCAGGATGCGGTCCGCCATTTCCACGACCGTGACCTTTGCACCCATGTCGCTGTAAAAAGACGCAAATTCGATCCCGATGGCCCCGGAGCCGATCACCAGCAAATCGGTCGGCATTGCCGGTGGCACCAGCGCATGACGATAGGTCCATACCCGTTCGCCATCAGCCTGAAGACCCGGCAAATCGCGCGCCCGCGCGCCGGTCGCTATGATGATGTTTTTGGCGGACAGGGTGCGGTCGCCCACCTGCACCTGGCCTTGTGCCGGGATCGTGGCGGTTCCTTCCACCACCGTTACCTTGTTCTTCTTCATCAGGCCCTTGACGCCCGAATTGAGTTGTCCGGCCACCTTGCGGCTGCGCTCGGTAACAGCGGCAAGGTCGAACCCGGCGTTTTCCACCGACAGACCGTAATTCTTCGCCTGGTCGATATAATGTTTGATCTCGGCGGAGCGCAGCAACGCCTTGGTGGGGATACAGCCCCAGTTGAGGCAAATGCCGCCCAGACGTTCCCGCTCCACGATGGCGACGGAAAGGCCGAGCTGGGCTGCCCGAATCGCGGCCACATAGCCGCCGGGACCGGAACCAATAATTACCAGATCAAAGGATTCGCTCATACGGGATACCTTATGCGAGGAAGGTTAAAGGGTTTTCGATCAGCGACCGGAACGCCGCCAGAAATTCAGCGCCGACCGCGCCATCAATGGCGCGATGGTCGAACGCGCCGGTAGCCGAAAGGACCGTCGCCACGCTTACCGCATCGTCGACGATCCACGGTCGTTTTTGGCCCGCGCCAACCGCCACGATCAGCCCTTCGGGCGGATTGATCACCGCCGAAAATTGCGAAATGCCGTACATGCCGAGATTGGTAAGCGATGCCGTGCCACCGGTATATTCCGCCGGCTGCAACTTGCCCTCTTTGGCTCGCGCCGCCAGGTCCTGCATTTCAGTCGCGATCACCGACAGGCGTTTATTGGCGGCATCGCGGACAACCGGCGTAATCAACCCGCCGGGGATGGCAACCGCTACTGATACATCGGCGCGGTGGAACTTGCGCATGGCGTCGCCGGTGAAGCTGACATTGGCATCCGGCACCTGCTCCAGCGCCAGACCCAACGCTTTTACCAGCATATCATTGACCGACAATTTCACGCCCCGCGCTTCGAGCGATTTGTTCAACTCACCGCGCAGTTTCAGCATCGCGTCGAGCTGGATGTCTACGGTCAGATAATAGTGCGGAATTGTCTGTTTCGATTCGGTCAACCGTCGCGCAATGGTTTTCCGCATACTGGTCAGTTTGACCATTTCGTGCGGCACATCGGTGGGCGGGGCGGCGGTGGCGGCGGGTTCGCCCGCGGCGACGCGCTTGCTGCTGTCCGGCGAAATAGTCGGCGCGGGCGCGGCTTTTGCTGCCTCCACATCGGCCTTTACGATCCGCCCATACGGCCCCGTACCCTGAATGGCGGCGAGATCCACGCCTTCCTGTCTGGCAATGCGCCGCGCCAGCGGGCTGGCGATAATGCGCTCGCCGGGTGCCGTCGCGGCCTTCGCTGCCGGCGCGCGGGCCGGCGCGGGCGGGGGGGCGGTTTCGGCGGGCCTGGCGCTTTCGGATTCCGGCTCTTTGGCGGCGGGCGCACCCTCCGTTTTTTCCGCCTTTTCCGGCTGTTGCGGCGGCAGAGTGCCGGCATCCTCGCCTTCACCGCCAAGGCGGGCGATCACCGCGTTCACCGGCACTTCCTCCGCGCCTTCTTTCACGAGGATTTCCGTGATGGTCCCCTCGTCGATCGCCTCCACTTCCATCGTCGCCTTGTCGGTTTCGATTTCCGCAATCACATCACCGGGTTTCACCTCGTCGCCAACGGCAACATGCCATTTGGCCAGCGTTCCCGTTTCCATGGTGGGCGACAGGGCCGGCATGGTGATGTCTATGGCCATTGGCTTGGCTCCCGATCAGATAATCGAACGAACGGCGGCGAGAACATCGTCCGCATTTACCAGCGCCGCCTTTTCCAGATTATTCGCATAGGGCAGCGGCACGGGCTTGTCGGTGACGCGCAGCACTGGCGCATCCAGATCGTCGAAGCCCTTTTCCATAGCGATCGCAATCACTTCGCTGGAAATCGAGCAGGTCGGCCAGCCTTCCTCTACCACCACCATGCGGTTGGTTTTGGCCAGGCTTGCGAGGATCGCACCTTCATCCATGGGCCGGAGCGTCCGCAGATCGAGCACTTCGGCTTCAATGCCTTCTTCGGCGAGTTTTGCCGCAGCTTCCAGCGCCACCTGCACGCCGATGGAGTAGGAAACCAGCGTCACATCGCTGCCTTCCCGGTAAATGCGCGCCTTGCCGATGGGCACGACATGCTCACCCGTCGGAACTTCGAAACTCTGGCCGTAGAGCAGTTCATTTTCGAGGAACACCACCGGGTCCATGGTGCGGATAGCGCTTTTCAGCAATCCCTTGGCGTCGGCTGCATCATAAGGGGAAATGACTACAAGGCCCGGGACGCTGGCGTACCAGGCAGCGAAATTCTGGCTATGTTGCGCCGCCACCCTGGAAGCCGCGCCATTGGGCCCGCGAAATACCATCGGGCAACGCATTTGCCCGCCCGACATATAGTTGGTTTTTGCTGCGGAGTTGATGATCTGGTCCATCGCCTGCATGGCGAAATTGAACGTCATAAACTCGACGATCGGTCGCAATCCGCCCATGGCGGCCCCTGTCCCGAGGCCCGCAAACCCGTGCTCGGTGATCGGCGTGTCGACCACGCGCCTGTCGCCGAATTCGTCCAGCAATCCTTGCGTCACCTTGTACGCGCCCTGGTATTGCGCGACTTCCTCGCCCATCACAAACACCCGCTCGTCGGCGCGCATTTCCTCGGCCATGGCGTCGCGCAGGGCTTCGCGTACCGTCTGTTTCACGGTCTCACCGCTGAAATGCTCGACGGCTGCGCGCTTGCGTTCGGGAACATGGGCAGGAACGGGGGCAGCCACCTTCACCGCCGGACTCGCCGCACTTTCCGTCGCTTCTCCGGTTTTGACGGTGGGGGCAGGGGCGGGCTGTTCTTCTTCACCTTCGACTGCCAGAACCGCGATCACCGTACCGACCTTCACGCCGTCGGTACCGGCTTCCACGCGGATTTCCGAAACGGTGCCCGCTTCATCCGATTCCAGTTCCATCGTCGCCTTGTCGGTTTCGATTTCGGCGATAACCTGGCCCGGCTTCACCGTATCGCCAGCCTTCACCAGCCAGGTTGCAACCGTTCCTTCCTCCATCGTGGGGGACATGGCGGGCAGCTTGATATCCATCTCAGTAGCTCTCCACCAGTACGTCGGTCCACAATTCGGCGAGATCCGGTTCCGGAGCCTGCTCGGCGAAATCGGCGGCGTCAGCCACTTCGGCGCGTACTTCCTTTTCGATTTTCTTGAACCAGTTCTCGTCGGCGAAGCCCAGCTTCAGCATTTCCTGGCGGGCATGGTCGATCGGGTCGGATTTTTCGCGGACGCCCTGAACCTCTTCACGAGAGCGATATTTGGCCGGATCGCTCATCGAGTGGCCACGATAGCGATAGGTTTTCATCTCGATCAGCAGCGGGCCGTTACCGGCGCGCACCCATTCGGCGGCCATCGTCCCGACACCGCGCACGGCCAGCACGTCCATCCCGTCGATCTGGATGCCGGGGATGCGGAAGCTTTCACCACGGCGATACAACTGATCTTCGGCGGAAGCGCGATTAACCGATGTGCCCATGGCGTACTGGTTATTTTCGATCACATAGATGACCGGCAGTTTCCATAATTCGGCCATGTTGAAAGATTCATACACCTGACCCTGGTTTGCCGCGCCATCACCGAAATAGGTAAGCGCAAGCCCGCCATCGCCACGATATTTATGCGCGAATGCAAGACCGGTTCCGAGCGGCACCTGCGCCGCCACAATGCCATGGCCGCCGTAAAA
>Ga0172382_10005332_pt1 | contig 19224 bp, 21 predicted proteins | sample Leawel138RmetaG_FD_122245 | JGI IMG/M metagenome (GOLD analysis project Ga0172382, IMG submission 122245) | Leachate microbial communities from a municipal landfill in Southern Ontario, Canada - Leachate well 138R metaG | ecosystem: Engineered > Solid waste > Landfill > Unclassified | place...
AAAAAAATGGAAAACTTTTTGGGCAAGCCGGTCAAGGAACTAATGTTCTCCTCCCCAGTCAAAGTTTTTGGCTTTTCTGAACTGCCACCGGTCGGTTGCGAATTTAGAGCTTTTGCCGCCAAAGACGAGGCTGACAAATGGTTGGCTGAAAATCCATTTACGATTGCCCCCTGTGGCAAAATTTTCAACCCCCACGTCGCTGAAAACGCCATCCGAATTCCGCTTGTTATCAAGGCTGATGTTGCCGGCACGTTGGAAGCGGTAGAAAAAGAACTTGCCAAAATCAATTTGGAGCGCGTCTTTTTAGAAGTTGTGGCCAAGAACGTTGGGCCAGTTTCTGAAAACGATGTTAAGTTGGTCAGCGCTTTTCCCGAAGCGGTCATTCTTGGGTTCAAAGTCAAATCCGAAAAAAGCGCCATCACCTTGGCCGAAAAATCAGGCGTCACCATAAAACCTTCTGATATTATTTATAAGTTATCAGAATGGTTGGAAGAGCTAGCGCTTGGGCGAACCCCCAAAGTAACCACGGAAGAAACAATCGGTCGGGCCAAGATTCTAAAAACTTTCGCCGCCACCAAAGACAAACAAATTATTGGCGGCGTCGTTAGCGCCGGCAAAATTGTTAAAGGCCTAAAGGTAAAAATCCATCGTCACGACAACGAAATCGGTCAAGGAAAAATTCTTGATTTGCAAATTCAAAAAATTAAAGTAAACGAAGTTGAAGAAAACACCCAATTCGGCGCCGAGGTTGAAGCTAAAATAGAAATCGCCGGGGGCGACGTCATTTACGCTTTTGAGACAGTAACAAAATAAAAAACGCGAAACTCCCATGTCTTTTCACAAAGAAAAAGAAGAATCACTTTTGCAAAGCTTAATTGCCGAATACCTAAATCGCGAAGCTGGCACCAAATCATTGATTACCGTCACTCACTGCGTCATAACGCCAGACTCTAAAAAAGTGACCGCCTATATTTCAGTTATTCCGGAAAATTTGGAAGAAGAAGCGCTGAACTTTGCCAAACGTCGTCGGCCGGAAATTCGTCAACACATCAAAGAACATTCCCGCCTGCGCCACTTGCCTCATGTGGAAGTGGTAATAGACGAAGGCGAGAAAAACCGTCAAAACATTGAGAGGCTGTTGCGAGAAGGCTAAGAAAGACGGTGTTTTTTGACAATAGAAAAAAGAAACAAAAAGTGCTAAAATTAACGCGGCGATTTTTCCATTTATTCCGACTATTTACATTTTAATCTTTTCTTTTCATATTAAGAATGGCCTGGTCGCCAAGTGGTAAGGCAAGGGTCTGCAAAACCCTTATACGGCGGTTCGATTCCGCCCCAGGCCTCAAACAAACTTTTTTAGTTTGTGTCGGCTCTTTTCCATTTTTATTTCTCTTTGTCATCTTTCAAGCCCGGGTGGTGGAATTGGTATACACGCACGACTTAAAATCGTGTGGAGAAATCCGTGCGGGTTCGATTCCCGCCCCGGGCACAAAACGTTAGTCTCGAACTTGGAAGAATCCGGTTATTTTTGGCTTTTTTCATTTAAATAACTGTCAAAAACTATCTTGTAAACACCAGGTGCGATCGCACCTGGTGTTTACAAGATAGTTTTTGTTATATAATAAACCCAAATGAGTTTAACCGATGAAATTTTATTTTTTCTTTCTAATAACCCGGGTAATTATCGGCGCTTAAGGTCCCGCCTTGCGGGCCATTACGAAGGAACCTTTGGAAAAACAAGGTTTGAGAAAAAAGTCCATATTAATGAACAATCACTCCGAACGCTTCTTTCTAGACTGAAAAAAAGAGGTTATGTTAAGAATAATAAGGGTCTTTGGTTTATCACAACCAAGGGTATTAAAAAGTTTAAAGCTAGAAGTAGTTTTTTAGACTATCGTCGTTATTCAAAACCAAAACAGTCAAATCTAGCGGAAAAAATAATCATTTCATTTGATATTCCAGAATGTCTAAAAACTAGACGCACGTGGTTACGTAAAGCCTTGCTTAGCCTTGGGTTTATAATGTTGCAACGCAGCGTTTGGTTGGGGCCAAGTCCGCTACCTGAAGAATTTATAAAAGATTTAAAAGTTAAAGGAATATCTGATTATTTAAAATTTTTTGCAGTCAAGGAATCAGATATTGTATAAAAATTAAAAAATTCAACCTTGTAAACACCAGGTGCGATCGCACCTGGTGTTTACAAGGTTGAATACAAGCTACCAATTACTTTAGGGGGTTTTAAAAGGTGCTGGGGAGAGGACTTGAACCTCCATGGATTTTACTCCACTAGCTCCTAAGGCTAGCGCGTCTGCCAATTTCGCCACCCCAGCATATATTTTTTGGTCGTTTGATTTTGCTCGTGTCCGCCCAGAGGGAGATTCTCCCTCGCCTCTCGTCGCGCCAGTCGCGCTCCTCGGGCTGGGCACCAGCTCACTAAATTTTTCTACTGAAAAATTATCGCTCCCTAGGCCGACTGTGTCGTCACGGGCTAGGCCGCTGTTCGAATCTCTACAGAAGCAAATAAATTTACTTCTTCTGGCCGTCTCGCTTCGCGGTCCGCCCAGAGGGATTCGAACCCCCGACCGTTTGCTTAAGAGGCAACTGCTCTACCAGCTGAGCTATGGGCGGATAAAACACCACCATATTATTGCAAAAAATAAACAAAAAGCCAAGAAAATATCTATCAATTCAAGCTATATAAACACCAGGTGCGATCGCACCTGGTGTTTATATAGCTTGAATCCAAAAAACTCAAAAATTATTGAAAGGTTATTAGGAAATCTTTAAATTTAAGAAAATTTGGAAAAACCCTTGTTTTAAAGCTGAATTTGACTTTTTAGTCAAAAAGGTGTATAATAATAGATAGAGTGTACAGGGGGTGTTCCCCTTTTGAAAATGATTTAGGGGGGTTCCCCAAGGAGGTTACCATGCTTAGCTTTATCGCTGGTTTTGTTGGGGTGGCAGTACTGTTCGCGGCCACGAGTCCGTTGTGGCTTTTCTGGTTGGCGAACAATCCCCGTTTCGCCCACCTCTCGCCGTTCACGACTCTGCGTGACGGCGAGGCGAAGGTGGTAATGCGGGGTGATTCCTTCCGACGCGCAATCGCGCGGAAGGAAGGGTGTGACATTGTCACACCCAACAACCACTCCCTGTATCCCGGGACCAAGCTTTGGGATGTGGTAAAGAGGAACGCTATCGCCCCGCAGTCCGAGCCATTTCTCCAGAGATGGTTAGGGCTATATTGGGTCGGATTGCCGCCGTTTCAGAAGCTGTATAGATACAGTTTCGAGTGGGTGACCTACCGCGCGCCCGGAGGGGAAACCGCCCCCAAACCCGTAAAAAGGATTGAGGAGCTAACCCACATCTACATCAAGGATGCCCTGTATTGGGACATCCTAAAAGAGGCAGAGACGCATGACAAGATGCCGGTGGACGTACAGTTTTTGATCACTCTCCGAGTGGTCAATGTCTACGATGCCCTTTTCGAGGTTCATCGTTATCTCGACGCAATCCTTGATTTGGTTCGACAGCAGGGCCGACAATATGTCGGGACAAAAACCTATGACGAACTGGTGCAAGAGGAGGGCGACGAAGATGACGAAGGGTTCTCTGGCGGAGTTTACATACTCCGCGAAAGAGTTTTGGAGGAATATGGTGTTCGGATCGTCCGAGCCGACATTCTTTCAATTGACCCGGCCGGCGATGCCAAGGAAGAGTATCGGCGGGCATCAACCGCCGCCTACTTGGCTGAGGCCAAGAAGACTGAAACCGTCACCGCGGCCGAGGGTGAAGCCGAGGCGATTAAGTTGGTCGGCAACGCCCGAGAGAAAGCGTTAACCGCGCAGATTCGCGCTTACGCCAAAAACCCTCAAGCCGCCCAAGCAACACTAAACGCCGAGGCGGCGCGAGCCATGGGCGTGGAGTATGTTGCCCGCGCGGTAACGGCCGGTATTCGTGCCGGTTTTACCGCCGGAGCAACACCCAGCGTGAATGAACAACCCAAAACGCCGGAACCACCGGCGGCAGGAGAAAAGAAATGATGAGCATCTTATTTGGCGCCCTGGGTGCCATAGTGTTTGTAACTCTGGTCAGCCTGGTCGTTGGGGTAATCCATGTGATCTCCAGGCCAACAGCAACGATACGGACTTCCGACGCTGAAACGGCGGCGGCGGCCGGTAGTCAAGGGACAAACAACCCCCCGGCGCCGGCGACCCGTGCCATCGGGTATGTTGTTGCTATCGCCGTTGGTCTGGCAGTGGTCATTCTCGTCGTCCTTGGCCTGACCTGGTTGGGCCAGCCAAAGGCGGTGGTTGAAACCCCCGCGGCTGCGGCCTTCAAACATGGGTTTGAGGTCAAAGTCGCGGCCGGCCCTTGGCGGAAAGTGGAGGAGGTTGACTGGGCTAAGGTCAAGTCAACCTTCACCATCCCCGCCAAGGGGAACATTCACTGCGACCAGGCAGTGAATGCCGGTAAGAGGCTTCACTATGCTATCCGTCAACCAGACGGAGTAATCATAGAGATGAAGCCTCTCGGGGAGCAGTCCCCGGAAGACAAGAAACAAGAGGTGACAGCGCCGGTTGGCGCCGTCGTTCAAGTCACCTCTTTAACTGGCGAGGAGTTGTCACTCCTCATCCAGTATTAAAATCCAGGGCCCGACGCGCTAGCGCGTCGGGCCCTTTCTAATTCTTCTTTTTTTTCTAACAAGACTGCCCCGCCAAACCGCAAATCGTGCTTACGATAAAATGCATAATACCGTAAACCGAAACCATAATTGTCATTCCAATCACTCCCCAAGTAATATTTCTGATCGCTTGGCTTCTATCTTCTTTGCCGTCCTTGGCTTTCCAAAAGTACTCTACCAAACCGTAGAGAAAATAAATCATCGCCAAACCAAACATCAGAAAGATGAGCGGATTCAAAATATGATTTTCAATATTGCGAAGTAAGGTCATTTTGTCTTAATTACATAACTACCGGAATATCAGGTGTTTGTGGTGTCACATTGCTATCTACCCCGACCAAGTCTTGAAGAAATTCCACCAAACCCCAAACTGAAACCATCACGGCAATAATAATAACACCCCAAAGCATGTCTGTTTTGGCCTTAGCACGATCGTCGCCAGAGCTGCGCATAAAAGTCAAAAGGCCCCATAAAAAGTAGACCACCGCCAAGGCAATAAATATGATTACCAACCACTGCAGAATATCGCCAACGGCTCCAGCCAATCTTTCAACAAAACTTGTGTTTCCTTGCAATAAGCCGGTTTGCGCCAAGACCATAAACGGCGCGGCCGACAAGACCCAAGGAGTCACTTTTACCATTCTCTTTAACATAGTATTTGTAATTTAAATAATTAAACTAATAATTGATAATTTTTCGACTGTTTTTAATGATAACTTAATAATTATAACATCTTCATCAAATAGCTGGAAGGTCTTTTTTAATCACTACCCAAATCAAGACTAGCTTCATATTCTGCCCACTCACTATTTTGGGTCGGACAATTTTCACCGGAAAAACAAGGAACATTGGGCGGACCATTCGGCACCGAACCGCCAAAAAACATTTCTTGTAAAACTTGGACCAAACCCCAAACCGAAACCATGACCGTAATTATCACCACCCCCCAAACCATTAGCGACCTGGCTTTTTGCAATTCCGCTTTGTCACCCAAACCAGACTTAAGGTATTTTGCTAAGCCCCACAAAAAGAGCGCCAAGGCAATCCCAATCAAAAGAGCGACCAGAGGCGAAATTATTCCGGTTAAAAAATTATTGATGATTTGACTAAATGACATAGGCTATTTTTTAATTATACAATGTTTTGTTCTATCATTACACCCTCCATCAAGTCATCAGCGGTCTCTTTGATTACTTGGGCAATCACAAACGCCCCCAGGATTATCGCCGAACCAATCAAAACCCCTTGGATTACCTTATGCGCTTTATCTAGTTTACTTTGGTTGCCCATGGCAGTCGTATAAAGAAAGCCGGCATAAATAATCATGACGATTATTACCGTGGTGCCAATCTGCACCATTATATCCAAAACCAATTTCAAGAGCCCAGGCAAACTATCTATACCGTCTTTGAGCGGGTTGGTAAAAATACCTTCGCTTTGGGGGCTCATTGGAAGTTCAGTGTTTCCGCCGTTAGCGGGATTCATCGGAGTATCTAAACTTCCACCACCAGCTGGATTAATTAACAAGTCTATGTCATTTGGGGCTTGGGCAAAGCAAACTTGAGTTGCTCCAAGCGTGAAAACAAGCAGAAAACTAACAGAAACAAAAAGAGATTTTAAGACGATTGTGTTCATATTAATTGTTTTAATTATTGCCAAAAACTGAGTCAATAATAGATTGGAAAGCGGCATCATCACTAAAGAACAGGTTAATGAAGGTCTTCACCAGCGCGTAGGCGCCAATCGCCAACGCCATGCCAATAATTATATTCCTAAGCATCTGGCGCCAAAAAGTGGCGGGCTTGCCCTGATATGCTTCCAAAATCGTCTTGAAACCGGCCCAAATTAGCAAAACAGTCGCCACCGGCAAAATAATATAGCCCAAAACATACTTAAAGGTTTTACCCACTAAATCTTTTAGTTCTCCAAAATCACAATCCATGGCGCCTTCCGCGCCAGTCCCGCAAACAACTAGGTGAAACTCCGAGTCTTCGCCTTCCGCCAAAATTATGGCCGGCAAAAGCCACAAGACCAAGCAAACGGCAAACACCAACCCCAAGCGAATTTTTTCCCAATTTTTTTTCATTTTATCTGTTTAATAACCCGGCGGCTTCTTTGATTGCCTGGTCGGCGCGCAAACGCCCGCTTGAATAATTATCAATCATTTCGCTGAAAATTCGCCGGCTAGACGCTGAATTAAAATCAAGCCACGCGCGCGCGACCAATGCCGCCTCGTAAAAAATTTGCGTGTAGGGATCGGCCGAGCCGGCAGCCAAAATCATCCGCTTGGCCGGCTGGAGCGATAAGGCCGCCGCGATATTCTCGGCTTCGCCGGACGCCGACAAAGTATAAACAGCCGGAAAAACCGCCGCCAAACGCGGAGAACTTCTCATTATCGCCAAACCATAAAAGCGGCCAAAGGTCTGACGTCGGTCCAAACTTTGTTGCGGCACTTCCGCCACGTCAAAATTGAGATGCGGGTTTTTGCTTTTTAGGTAAGCATATTCGCTGGCTGGGCCAAAATAATTGGCCAATTTGCCCGCCAAAAAACTGTCGCGGGATGACGGCCAAGACCGATTCCAACTATAAGTTGATTTGGCCGGGTCGGCAAATTGCACGAAAAATTCCAAAGCAGCCTGCGTCGGCATCACTGCATAGCCCAAATTATCCGCTAAAGTTTGTTTGATAACGCCATTGTTCAAAGCGACAATCGGATTGCCGGCTTGCAACAAAAGGAGGGAAAAAATATCCTTGGCGTGGTCAATGTTCAAAAAATTGCCCAAGGCGGCCGCGCTCTGTTTCAGATTATTGTTGTCGTCTAAAATTGTCAGTCTGGGCTGGTAGTTAACAAATTCTACCCAGGTTTTGGGCGGCGAAGACAAACCGTTGGTGTTGTAGATATCTTTGTTGTAATAAAGAACGAGCGGGTCCACGCCGATCGGCAAAGCATAATAGGCCTCTCCTACTTCAAACAATCTGGCGCCGTCAACAAAAGTGTCGTAAAAATTCCGCTTAGGATAACTTTCGGTCGGGAAAGGATAAATTCGCCCACGTTGGCGCAAGATTAGCTCGTGTGGAGCGATAATGACATCGGGACCGACGCCAGAGGCCAGCGCCTCAGTCAGCTCGGTTTCAAATGTGGCCGAATTTTTCCTGACATAAACAAGAGCAAACTTGTCTTCGTTCTCTTTGTTCAATTTGTTGACACTCTTATACAGAAGAGTGTCATCGACTGTCCCCCAAACAACCACTGTGCCAGCGGCGCCAACCGGCTCTTTTTTAAAACCCGGAATCGCGCCGGAAAAAATTAAAACTCCCACCACCGCTGCCGCGCCAAAGACAAACAAGAGAATCAGCTGAAATGTGTTATTTTTTTCCATTTTAACTTTTTTGGAAAACTAAACCGTTATGGTGGTCGCCGGCTGGAAACTCTCTCAGCAACGTAAAACCGTTACCTTCAAAAACTTGTTTCGCTTTATTTTTATCAAAAACATCACCCGGTTGCGGACCCAGTCCGCCAAAAGACTCACTCCAATCAATAACCAACAAACGACCGCGGCCTTTTAAGATTCGTTTGACTTCGGCTACCGTTGTATAAACTGACTTAGTCATAAAAAGCACGTTGGCCATAATCACCGCGTCAACCAAACCATCAGCCAAACCTGAACCGGAGACTCTTTCTACATCACCCCAAACCACCTCTATGTTTCGCCAACCTTGGCGATCCGCCTCTTGGCGCAAGCGTTCCAGCAAATCTTTTTGGATATCCACGGCATAAACCTTGCCGTCCACCCCCACTAACGGCGCCGCCGCCAAACTGTAAGCGCCAACTCCGCAACCCAAATCGGCGACTCGTTCGCCGGGTTTCAGCTCCAGTTGTTCAATATTCTTTTGCGGTTCGCTAAAAGCCATTGATTATTCTTCATTCTATTTTAACACTTGGCAGAAAACTGAACAAGGAAAAGAGCAAGAAAACTGTGAATAGACTTTTAACCCTGAAAAAACAAAAACTGTTGAATAATTGTAAAATTAGAAAAGTCGGTCACAATCAACAAAGAGGCGTGAACGCCCCTCTTTGTTGATTTCTTTTGTTGGCTTTGGTTTTGCGCTATCTCTAGAGCCCTGTCATTGAAGCAATCTGGTCACCTTCGCGCAGTTTCATTATCCGCACGCCTTGAGTTTGACGTCCGAGAGAAGGAATTTCCGACAGTTTAGTTCGAATCACCTGTCCTTGTTTGGAAATCGCCACCATTTCCGCCAATTCTTCGTCTACCACTTTGGCCGCGACCAACGCACCGGTTTTTTTGGTCACACTAATGGTCTTAATGCCAGAGCCGCCGCGTTTTTGAACTTTGTATTCCTTTAATTTGGTTTTTTTGCCGTAACCATTTTCGCTGATTACCAAATACTCGGCATCCTTCATTTCTTTATGAACAACCCCCGCCGCTATAATCACATCGCCCTTTTTGAGTTTCATTGCCCGCACCCCAGCCGCGTTTCGCCCCATCTCACGAATATCGGTTTCTTTGAAACGAATAGCTTGACCGGAGCGAGACGAAATAATCATCTCATCACCCTTGTGGACCGCGCGCGCCGCCAACAAAAGGTCGTCATCTGCCAATTTAATCGCAATCAAACCGCTGCGACGAACGTCTTTGAAACTTTCGGCTGAAACTTTTTTGGCAATACCGCTAGTCGTCACGAGCATTAGCGAAAAGTCGGCATTCTTATATTCCTTGGGCATCGCCAATACAGAAGTTACTTTTTCATCATCGGTCAAAGCCAAGAAATTCATCACTGATTTGCCGCGAGTTGCCCGTTTGCCTTCCGGCACCTCATACATTTTTAGTTGGTAAGCTTTACCCCGGTCAGTGAAGAACAAAAGGTCGTCGTGCGTATTGGCCGTCAAGAAAATCGTCACAAAATCTTCTTCTTTCATGTTGACGTCCACCACTCCGACCCCGCCACGCTTCTGGGCGCGAAACTCAGACGGATCGGTGCGTTTGATGTAGCCACCGGCCGTGACCGTAAGCACTTCTTCTTTTTCCGGCACTAAATCTTCAGTCTTAATTTCCTTGACGCCACCCCTCACAATCTTGGTCTTGCGGTCGTCGCCATATTTATCACGCACTTCTACCAACTCATTTTTAACAATGGCGGTCACTTTTTTCGGGTCAGCCAAAATTGCCTTCAGTTCTTTGATTAAAGCCAATTTTTCTTTCAGCTCATCCTCAATCTTTTTACGCTCCAAGCCGGCCAACTTCTGCAGTTTCATTTCCAAAATTGCCGTCGCCTGGATTTCGGAAAACTTAAAATTCTTTACCAACGCGGCATGCGCTTCCGACGTGTCTTTGGCTTTTTTAATCGTTTTAATAATCTCGTCAATGTGGTCAATCGCGCGTTTTAAGCCCTCCAAAATATGCGCGCGCTCTTCCGCTTTCTTTAAATCAAACTTAGTCCGACGAACCACCACCACTTGGCGATGCTTCAAAAATTCTTCCAAAATGCCTTCCAAGGGCAGAAGTTTTGGCACCCCATCCACCAAAGTCAATAAATTGTAATGGAAGGTTGTTTCTAATTCGGTGTGCTTATATAGAGAATTCAAAATCTTTTGGGGAAAAGCGCCACTCTTTAAGTCAACGACAATACGAATATCTTTGGTTGATTCATCACGAATGTCCCTAATCCCCTCCAGTTTTTTGTCGCGCACCAAATCAGCAATTTTCATTATCAATTCGGCCTTATTAACTTGATACGGAATGGAACTAACAACAATTTGATAAGCGCCGGCCTTGGTCTCAACAATTTCAGCCTCGCCGCGCGTAAGCACCCCACCTTTGCCGGTCGCGTAAGCATGCTTGATATCTTGCTCGTTAAAAGCCAATCCTCCGGTTGGGAAGTCAGGACCTTTGACGAATTCCAACAAATCTTCAGTAGTGGCGTCCGGGTTATCCGCCAAATAAATCAAGGCATCAGCCAATTCACGCAGGTTATGCGGCGGAATCTTGGTCGCCATCCCAACGGCGATTCCAACCGCGCCATTCAGAAGCAAACCGGGCACCGCCGAGGGCAAGACCACGGGCTCACGCCTGGTACCGTCATAGTTGGGGATGAAGTCAACTGTGTCTTTTTCAATATCACGCAAAACTTCGCCAGAAAGTTTGGCCATCTTCGCCTCGGTGTAACGCATTGCCGCCGGCGAGTCGCCGTCAATGGAACCAAAGTTGCCCTGACCATCTACCAAGGGATAACGCATGGAAAAATCTTGCGCCAAGCGGGTCATTGCGTCATAGCAAGCGCCGTCGCCATGCGGATGGTATTTGCCCAAAACATCGCCAACGACTGTTGCTGACTTGCGGTGTTTCGCCGCGGCCGTTAGTCCAAGTTCGTGCATTGAATAAAGGATGCGTCGCTGGACGGGTTTCAGACCGTCGCGAACATCCGGCAAAGCGCGGCCAACAATAACAGACATTGAGTAGTTCAAATAGGACTCTTTCATTTCTGACACTATGTCAATCGGCATAATAGAAAGGCGCTCCGGAATCGGCGCATCGCTCTTTTTTTCCTTATTTTTTTTACTGTCTTTGTCTTCTTTATCTTTTGCCATATCTTTTATCTTACTCGTCCATTTGTCCGGTCAAGACCTTGAAACCTTCTCCGACCGCCGCGACATTTGTTTTAATCAGCTCCCACCATCTACCCTCTTCTTTTTGAGCAACTACTTCAACTTGTCCGGTTTTGGCTGCCGCTTCCGCCTTAGCCAATATTTCTGCTTCTTCCAAACTCCGATTATAAGCCACATAATTTACATTGACAAACCAAACAAGCGCGACTAAAAAAGTCAGTCCTCCACTCCAAACCAAGAGCAAAGTTTTACGTTTTGCCTCCGGCTTCTCTTTGACATTGGCAATATAGTTTTTGATAGACATGGTATTAATAATATAAAAATTAAAATGTAAAAATATGGTCCTAATAAATAAACGTTTGCCTGACTGTCTGCCTTTATCTGTCTAACGACAGATAAAGGCAGAGGCAACCAAAAGAACGCGTTTAAGTTTGTTTTAAAACAACAACCTCACCTTCTTTGCCATCCAAATCTTTTCTTTTCAGAGTCAACTTCTCAATTGGCATTACGTCGCCGGCGCCCGCCTCTTTCAAAAAAGTGGTCAAATTTTCTCCATTATTACCGACCAAAATCGGAATAATAATAAACGGCTCCAGGGAGTTGGCCAATTTAAACGCGTCTTTGGCTTTTAAAGTGTCGTTATCACCGATCGGCACACACAAGACATCAACTTCACCAATTTCTTCCTTAAGACCTTCCAGCCCTGTTTCAGTCAAAGCCCCCAAGTGACAAAAATGGATATTATCAATGGTAAAAGTATAAATGGTATTAATTAAACCGCCGGGACCGGCCGAAGGCACACCCAAAACAAAATTACCACCAATTTCATATTCACCCGGACCGTCAATCACGAATGGAGTTTTGTTGGCATAGGAAACCATCTCGGCGCCATTAAAGTCTTCGTGGTTAAGCGAAATCATCGCCAAATCAGCGCCAAAACGAACCGCCTTGACCTTGGAATCTTTGCTTGGTGGATTAAAGGCGGCGGTTAAATCACCTTGTTGAACCTTTATAAATGCCTTGCCGTGATAGCTGATAATCATAATTTGTTAATTTCATTTTAGCATGTTTACCCAACGAACGCCAGTCAATCCAACGGGGTTTTAGCAATGACAAACGCGAATATACAAGTGAGATGAATGAATTTTTGACTTTTTCTCCAATTTCTCTTATACTTTTCTATTATGAGTAAAACACAACAAGATCTGTCTCAAACGACTGATCAAGAGCAAATTTCCGAGGACATCGAGCAAGAAGAGTCCGATTTTAAAACAAAAAAAAGCGGGGAACATCGCGCGATGGACGAGGTCTTAAAAAGCTCTCCTCTCCCGCCGGAAGAAGGCGCACTTATAGAGGGCAAGGTTATCGCCAAAGGCAAAAAATCGCTTTACATCGACTTGCCGCCTTTTGGCACCGGAATCATTTTCGGCCGTGAGTATTTGAATGCCAAAGATATCATCAAAAAAGTATCCATCGGCGACATGGTTACCGCCAAAGTAATCGAGACTGAGGGCGAAGATGGCTATATTGAACTTTCTCTCAAAGAAGCGAAACAGGCAATCATTTGGAGCGAAGCCGAAAAGGCAACCAAGGGTAAAACTTCGTTTGACTTGGAAGTTAAAGACGCCAACAAGGGTGGTTTAATTTTGGAATGGAAAGGAATTGACGGCTTCTTGCCGGCCTCTCAACTTAAAGCCGAGCATTACCCGCGCGTGCCAGACGGCGACAAAGACTCCATCATGGAAGAACTAAAAAAATTCGTCGGCCAGACTTTGACCGTTTCCATCATCGGCACCGACTCTAAAGAAGGCAAACTTATTTTCTCTGAAAAAAACCAAGATTCTAAACTCAAAAAAGAAATAATCGGCAAGTACACTCTTGGCGATGTTGTAGACGGCGAAGTAACCGGCGCTGTAGATTTTGGTATTTTTATCAAAATTCAAGAAGGTTTGGAAGGTTTAATTCACATCTCCGAAATTGACTGGTCTTTGGTAGAAAATCCGCGAGAACTCTTCAAGGTAGGTGATAAGGTTCACGCCAAAATCATTGATATCAAAGAAGACAAAATTTCTCTGTCTATCAAAGCTTTAAAAGAAAATCCCTGGCAAGAAGCCGAAAAGAAATATAAGCGAGGTGAAGTGGTCAAAGGTGTTGTCATCAAACATAACCGACACGGCGCCTTGGTCAGCCTTGAAGAAGGCGTCGCCGGCTTAGTCCACATTTCCGAGTTTACAAACGAAGAGGAATTACGCCGCGCGCTGGAATTAGGCAAAACCTATACCTTTACAATCAATGTTTTTGAACCAAAAGACCAAAAAATGACTCTTTTATTTGGTTCGGTGCCGGAAAGGATAACCGAGGACAAGAAAAAAACTGAAGCGAAAAAAGATTAACAAGAAATTCAAAAAAACAAGACCTTCTCCCAAAGAGAGGGCCTTGTTTTTTTTGAATTTGGCCCAAAATTTTTGTGTTCTAAAATCTTTCATGAACCAATCCCCCCAATCATCAGGAAAGAAAGTTGGGGTCGGACTCCCGCCCAAGACAAAATTTTGCGTTATCCACAAAACAAGTCCAAGCCGACTTGACTTTTGTTTATTTTCTTGATACCCTAAAAGAGGTTAAGTGTTGGCGGGCAACCTTTCGTCAGACGAACCTCCTTACACATTCCACAATAACCTCGAGGGAGTTGCCCGCCACGCCAACAACCAGCTCAGTTTGAGCTGTTTGAGATAGATTAGGCCCGTCCTCGTGACGGGCCATTTTTTTATTTTTAAACTTTTTTATTTGATTATCTGTTATAGATATTCATCGTCTTATCCAGGCCGTTTTCCGCCAGATACACTAACGCTTCAGTTGCTTCAGCCAAAACTTTTTTTAGAATCTTTTCTTCCGCCGACCTAAAATTACCAATCACAAAATCAACCACTTTGTCACTGGCCGGCTTTTTAACCTTGCCTGTTGGAGTAGACGGTGAAATACCAACTCGCAGCCTGACAAAATCTTTGGATTTGAGTGATTTGATGATTGATTCCAGACCGCGATGCCCGCCCGAACCGCGGCCAAAAGCAAATCTGATTTTGCCCAATGGCAAATCCACATCGTCATGAACAACCACCAATTTTTTGCGCCCAGCCGGCGCGCTAGCGTAAATTGCCACCGCCAAACCGGATTTGTTCATAAAAGTTTCCGGCTTGACCAATGAGATTTCTTTTTGCTTTTTGCCCTTGCCAATCTTAATCCTGCTCTCCAACGACTTTGCTTTTTTGTTGAGCGTCCATTCTTTGCCGTTCAGCTTGTCAACCAACAAATCAACTACCATTCGCCCGACGCTGTGACGGCTTTTGGCATATTCCAAACCCGGATTACCCAAGCCCATAATAACGTTATTTATCATAAAACAATTATACCGGCACCTCTTTCTTGCGTCAAAGCGGTATTTGCTATAATATTTGAATATGAGAACGCTTTTCTTCAGTAAAAACACTCAGCCTACCGACCAAGAACAAAAAATTGAGACCGCGCCCAAGGAGGAAAGTCTTTGGGACCTTATAAAATTCGCGTTCATCTTGATTGCCATCATCGTGCCTTTTCGCATGTTTGTCGCTCAACCCTTCATTGTGAACGGCGCCTCGATGGACCCAACTTTTCATGAAGGTGACTACTTAATCGTCGACGAATTGTCTTATTTTTTGCGAGAACCAAAACGCGGCGAGGTCGCCATCTTTAGCAACCCTGCCAACCCCTCGCAATATTTTATCAAACGCATAATCGGTCTGCCGGGCGAGACGGTCAGCGTCCACGGTGACCGCGTGGAAGTGAAAAATGACAAGGGTCAACTTGTCTTGGAAGAACCATATCTTGGCTCCAGTAGCAACCGCGACCGAACATCAACTCTCGGCCAAGATGAATACTTTGTGATGGGCGACAACCGCGAAGTCAGTTATGACTCGCGAATGTGGGGTCCTCTTAAAGAAGAGATGTTAAAGGGTCGCGCTTTTTTGCGTCTCTTTCCGCCAAAAGTAATTTCCTATTTACCCGGCAATTACGAGTTTGAAATATAAAATTAAAATATGAAAGCCGCCAAAAAAACTAAGGGCAAGGTTAGCGCCTTGCAGTCAGTCAAAGGTATGCGTGATTTAATCGGCGACCAAGTTTTCGTTTTTCAAGGTTTTTGCGAGAAAGCAGCCGAGATTGCCCTTTATTATGGTTTTAAGCCAATCGAAACACCGATTCTGGAAAAAGAAGATTTGTTCGCGCGCGGCGTTGGCCAAGACACCGACATTGTCAGCAAAGAAATGTTCACCCTAAAAACTAAAGGGGGCGACCGTTTGGTAATGCGGCCAGAAGGCACGGCCAGCGTCATGCGCGCCTACGCAGAGAATGGAATGCATTCTTGGCCTCAACCGGTAATGTTTTATTACAGTGGACCTTTTTTCCGACACGAAAATCCGCAGCGCGGCCGATACCGCCAATTCTATCAATTTGGTTTGGAAATTTTGGGCTCCCCCAAAAGCATTTTAGACGCCACCATCATCAAACTAACGACCACTATCCTGGAAGAATCCGGTTTTAATAATTACACCCTGAAGATAAACAGCATTGGCGATGCTGAGTGCCGAGGCGCTTACCGCCGAGACTTGGTTAATTACTACAAAAAAAATCTAAAGGGAGTTTGCGCTGATTGTCGTGAACGAATCAAAACAAACCCGCTCCGTTTGCTTGATTGCAAGAATCCGATGTGCCAAGAAATTAAAAAGGACGCCCCGGAGTCTATTGCTTCGCTCTGCGGCCCGTGCAAGGCGCACTTCAAAGAAGTTTTGGAGTATTTAGACGCGATGAACATTCCTTATGAAATAGACAGCACGGTGGTGCGCGGCCTGGACTATTACTCGCGCACAGTGTTTGAGGTTTTTGTTATTGACCAAAATGAAGATGGCGAACAAACCCCGCTAGCGATCGGCGGCGGCGGTCGTTATGACTATCTGGCCAAAAGCTTGGGCCTTAAAAAAGAAATTCCGGCGGTCGGTGTTTCAATTGGTGTTGACCGCTTGGTGGAGCTACCGTCTTATGTTAAGCACGCGCCGCGAGTTGTCAAAAAACCGAAAGTTTTTTTCATCCAATTGTCGTTTGACGCCAAGTTGCGCAGCTTTGAAGTGATTGAGGCCTTGCGTAAAGCTCACATCCCGCTGACCCATTCCATCTCCAAGGATTCTCTCTCGGCTCAACTGGCAATCGCCGAAAAAATGAATGTTCCCTACACGGTTATCCTCGGCCAAAAAGAAGCCCTTGAAGGCTCCGTGATTGTGCGAAATATGGATACCCGCTCACAAGATACAATTAAAATAAATAAGTTGGCCGACTTCCTCAAAAAAATCAAGTAGCTTGGAGTTTGAAAGCGGCCAGCCCCGTCCGCCAATCCTGCTGATTCAGGAGGTTCAGGAAGTCCGACCTCCTTTTTCTTGTTTCAGGTCAGCGTTTTATCCGCATTAAACTTTTGACTTTAATGCCCCCCTGTGCTATCCTGTCTAAGTTTATGGAAACTATAGAAATCACCAAAAATAACGGCGAATCAAATGCCAGTGTTATTAGACGCTTTACCAAACGCGCTCAATCTTCCAATATCGTCCGTAAAGCCCGTGGCCGTCGTTATGCCACCCGCACCAAGTCAGAACTTAAGAAAAAGCAAGATGCCTTAAAACGCATGACCAAACGCGCTCAATATGAACGTCTGAAGAAACTTGGCAAACTGAAGTAATGCCCTCCACTGACGAAAATTTTCTAATCACGAATCTAACCAAAAGGAATGTCCCCGACATTCCTTTTGTCGCTCTAAAAAATAAAATCTTGGGAAAAAGCTGGAATGTTAGCCTGGTTTTTGTTACGCCCGCCAAAGCCCGCGCCCTTAATCAAACCTATCGCCGCAAAGATTATTACCCAAACGTGCTCACCTTTCCGCTTGGCAAAAAAGAAGGTGAAATTTTCATAAACTTAACGCGCGCCGAGAATGAAGCGCGTGAATATGAGCACTCACCTATGATTCATATCGCTTTTTTGTTTATCCACGGCCTTTTGCATTTGAAAGGTTTGTCACATAGTAGTAAAATGGAGAGTGAAGAGCAAAAATTTTTAAAATTATTTTTTATTGATGACAAAAAATCTCATCACCGGTTTGGATATCGGCACCAACTGGATCAGACTCGTCGTTTGCGAACAAAAAAACGGCGATAGCGTTCCGCAAGTTTTGGCATTGGTCAAAAGACAATCCAAGGGCCTGCGCCGCGGTTATGTCATCAATCTGGAAGAAACAACTCAATCAATTCGTGAAGCGTTGGATGATGCCGAACGCATTGTCCGTAGTCGTATCCGTAAAGTTATTGTCGGAGTTGGCGGTCTGTCGTTAGGGTCAAAAACCGCCGAAGGCGGGGTGGTCGCCTCTCGCCCCGATTCGGAAATAACCGAGAGCGACCTGGGGCGAGCGGTAGAGGCCAGCGAAGCGGCGTTGACCGATATGGCCAACAAACAAATTCTCCACCGCATTCCCCTGTCTTTTAAACTTGATGGCGAAAAGGTCTTGGGCCGGCCGGAGGGTTTGCGCGGTTCCAAACTGGAAGTCAAAACTTTGTTTATCACCGGCGGCACCCAACACCTGCGCGACATGGTCCGCGCCGCGGAAGAAGCCGGTTTGATTGTAGAAGATTTGGTTGCCTCGCCTTTTGCCGCTTCGCTCGCCGTCATGACCAAGGTTCAAAAGATGGCCGGTTGCGTCCTGGTCAATATTGGTTCGCAAACCACCTCCATTGCAGTCTTTGAGGAAGGCTTGCCGCTTTCTATTCAGGTTTTTGCCATTGGTTCTACCGACATCACCAACGATATCGCTCTCGGTTTTAAAATCCCGATTGAAGAAGCGGAGAAAGTAAAAAAAGGTGAGGGCGAACCGGTTGGCACTAAAAAGAAATTGGACGAAATTATTGAAGCGCGCCTTTCAGACATTTTTGAATTTATAGAAATGCACTTGAAAAAAATCAAGCGGAGCGGGCTTTTACCCGCCGGTCTGATTATCACCGGTGGCGGCGCCAGTATTGCGAACATTGAGGAACTGGCCAAGGATTATTTTCGCCTGCCGGCCAAGACGGCCCAAACAGCCATTGCCACCAATTCCAAGAGCCAGATTCGCGACTCGGCTTGGTCGGTCTCTTTCGGTTTATGTCTTTTTGGCGTTGCCGAACAAGAAGGGAACTCTTTTGGCGCGCGCGTCACTCTAAAAAACACTCAAAAGAAAATTTTGGCTTGGTTAAAAGAGTTTATGCCCTAGCAAGAAACAATCTCCCTAACGACCGGAGAAAAGTTATCACGCGCGCCCCTTGGGCGATTTTTTATTCGCAATATTACTGTCTCAACCCTATTTATCCATATTTGAGGACCACGTTTGCCAACAGCTAAAAGCTGTTTTTATTGATGAAAACCAACCCCTTGGGGGCTTTGCCTTTTTCTCTTTATTTGTTAAGATTAAATTGTTCAAATAAAGTTATTACTTTTATTTACCAAAATATGCCCAAAATCAACCCTGAGATTGAATCTTTTGCCCGAATCAAAGTTGTCGGTGTCGGCGGCTCCGGCACAAATGCCGTCAACCATATGGTCAGCTCCAAAGTCCAAGGTGTGGAATTTATCGTGATGAACACTGACGCGCAGCACCTTCACCATTCACCAGCCAGCAAAAAACTACATATTGGCAAAAACCTAACCCGCGGTTTGGGCACCGGCATGGACCCGGAGATAGGACGCCGCGCCGCCGAGGAGAGTCTGGAAGATGTCCAAAATATGATCAAGGGCGCCGATATGGTTTTCATTTCCTGTGGTCTTGGCGGAGGAACCGGCTCCGGCGCCGCGCCAGTTATCGCCAAGGTCGCCAAGGAGC
>Ga0172382_10005333_pt1 | contig 19224 bp, 17 predicted proteins | sample Leawel138RmetaG_FD_122245 | JGI IMG/M metagenome (GOLD analysis project Ga0172382, IMG submission 122245) | Leachate microbial communities from a municipal landfill in Southern Ontario, Canada - Leachate well 138R metaG | ecosystem: Engineered > Solid waste > Landfill > Unclassified | place...
GTCGCCGACGCTCCGAATACCGGCGCGCACCGGGCCGTAGCTGCGGCCCCCTGCGGGCGGGTAGCGGCAGGCGGACACGAAGGCGGCGGCCGCCTCCGGCGTCTCGATGAGCGGGCAGATGACGCCCTGTGCACCCAGGTCGAGCGCCTTCATGACGTCGGGCGGGTGGTTCCACGGCACGCGCACGAGCGGCACCGTGTTCGTGCTGGCGACCGCCTGGATGGCGGCCATGAGGTTGCCGCTATGCAGGTCGCCGTGCTGCATGTCGAGCGTTATGGAGTCGAAGCCCGAGTTGGCCATCACCTCGGCCAGCAGCGGGTTACCGCTTGTGACCCAGCCGTTGAGGAACTTACCGCCGCCAGCCAACCGTTCGCGCAACTTATTCGTTTGCATGGGTCATCAAACAACGCCCGGGCGCCGGAGGCAATGCGCGGAGTGACTTACAGCCGCGGTGCTGCTCGCGCCGTTCAGACGGCCAGCAGGCACGCCTCAACTCGCCAGATGCCCACGCGCGGATACAAGCCGCTGGCGTTAGGTGCATCATGTAACCCATGGACCTAGCCACCGCTCTCGAGAAACTTGAAGCGCTGGGCGACGAGAAGGTGCGCGCCCGCAACGCTAAGCGCGGCGCGGGCAGCATGCCGCAGTTCGGCGTGCAGCTCGGCAACATCCGCAAGGTGGCCAAAGCGGCGGGCACCGACCACCAGCTCGGACTGAAGCTGTGGGCCACCGGCAACATCGACGCCCGCCTGCTGGCGCTGTTAGTTCTAGAGCCGCAGCGCCTCTCGCGCGAGGAACTGGACGCCATGGTCAGGGACCCGGGCTACGTACAGGTCTTCGATTGGCTCGACTCCTACGTGGTCCGCAAGCACGCCGACAAAGAGGCGCTGCGGCTCGAGTGGCTAGCCGACGAGAACCCGTGGGCGGCCCGTGCGGGCTGGAGCCTGACGGCCGAGCGCATAGGCAAGCAGCCCGAGGGGCTCGACCTGCCCGGCCTGCTGGACCGACTGGAGCGCGAGATGGCCGCGGCGCCAGCCGAGACCCAGTGGACCATGAACAACAGCCTGGCGGGCATAGGCATCCATCATTCGGAGCTGCGCGACCGCGCCATTCGGATCGGCGAGGAGTTGGGGGTCTACCGCGATTACCCAACGCCCAAGGGATGCACCTCACCTTTCGCGCCCATCTGGATCGCGGAGATGGTCCGTCGGAAAGAGGCGAGCTGAAGCAGCCGTACGCGCTGGACATCCGGCGAACGGGAGCGTAGAAGCTCTGCGATTAGTAGCGTAGATACCCTGCGAATGGTGGGGCTCACCCTCACGGTTCCCGCTCCCACGCCACTTCGCCTACCATTGACCCCAGCATGCGCACCCTCTCGCAGCTCTACCTCAAGCTGGCTGAGCGGCCCGACCCAGACGTCAACGCCCGGGCAGTAAGCGCCAGCGCGCGGCTACTGGCCGAGGAGCTTGCGGGCGTCACGGACGTGATACCTGGGTACACGACGGTGCTCGTGGAGTTCGATCCGCGGGTCGTGAGCCGGGAGCGACTGGCGGCGCGGGTGGCGGAGCTAACTTCTGAGGACGCGCGAGCGAGCGCGCCAACACGCACCGTGACCCTGAGGGTCGTGTACGACGGCCCCGACCTCGAGGATCTCGCGGCCGCCGCCGGGCTCGATCCCGCCGAGGTAGCGAAACGTCACGCCAGCGTGCGCTACCGCGCGTACGCGGCAGGTTACACGCCCGGCTTCGCTTACCTGGCAGCGGTCGACTCAACCATCCGCATGCCGAGGCGCGAGCGGCCACGCGCGCACGTTCCCGCCGGCTCCGTGGGTATAGCCGACGACCAGACCGGGGTGTACCCACTCGCGTCACCTGGAGGGTGGAACCTCATCGGCCGGACGGTGGAGACCGTGTACGACCCCGCGCGGCCCCGGCCAGCACTCATCGAGCCGGGCGACCACGTGACCTTCACGCCCGTGGCAAACGGACCGAGGGCGCCAGCTCCAGGGCCGCTCGAGTTACTCCCCACCGAGCCCGCCTACCCCACCTTCCAAGTGCACGCGCCTGGCATGCTCGACCTGATAGTCGACGCGGGCCGCTACCTGGCGGGCCGCCTCGGCTTCGCCCGAGGCGGCCCGCTCGACCCCGTATCGGCACGCATAGCCAACGGCCTGGTCGGCAACCAACCAACCGCACCTGCGCTCGAGATCAACTACTTGGGCCCCACCCTCGAGGTGCTGCGCGCCTGCGTGATCGCCTTCGCTGGCGCCGGAGTACGGCTGCGACTAGACGGGGAGGACGCGCAGCCGTACGTAACGACCTACGTGCAAGCCGGCCAGGTGCTCACGTTCCCGCCCGCCCCAGAAGGCGTGCGCGGCTACCTGGCGGTGGCCGGCGGGATCGAGAGCGCCAGGTTCATGGGCTCGGCCAGCGTCGATGTGCGCGGGTTGATAGGGCGGCCGCTTGGGGCAGGCGACGTGCTGGGAGTAGCAGAGCTGCACCTTCCGCGCGCCGGCTTCGAGTTCGTTCCGTACCGCCGTTACCCTCGCACACTGCAGCTGCGTCTCCTGCCCGGTCCACAGTACGACCCGGGGCTGGTTGCGGCGCTCAGCGCGGAGCCACTGCGCGTGCAGCATTCCGACCGCATGGGCGTGCGCCTTGGGCCCGTTAGCGCCTCCGGCTTCGGCGTGCCTTCGGAAGGCAACCCGCTGGGGGCGGTCCAGCTCACGGCCGGCGGCTATCCCATGATCCTTTTGAATGACCGCGGCACCATGGGTGGCTACGCCAAGCCCGCCGTAGTGGACCCTCGGGACCTGCCGCGCCTGGCGCAAGCGCGCGACGGCACGCTCGTGAGGTTGCTGGCGCCTAAGCGGGGTCCGTTTAGTAGGGGCTGATTCGTACGCCTTCGGCTTCGAGGCGGCGCCGCACGTACCGGGCAATCTCGACGGCCCCGGCGGTGTCGCCATGCACGCACACCGAGTGCGCCTCGAGCCTGATCGGCGCGCCGTCCACCACTGGCATACTGCCCGTGCGTACGAACTGGATCAGCCTCTCGGCCACCGCCTCTGGGTCGTGCAGCACGGCGCCGTCCACGGCGCGGCTCAGCAACCGCCCGGTGGAGAGGTACGCGCGGTCAGCGAAGATCTCGGAGTGAACCTCCACGCCGGCGTCACGCGCCGCCAGCTCCAGTTCCGTGCCTGAGATGGCCAGCACCGACAGGTCGCCGGGGAGGCGGGCCACGGCGGCCACGATGGCCTCGGCGACGGCGCGGTCGTCAGCCGCTACGTTGGCGAGGGCACCGTGCGGCTTCACGTACCTGACGGTGGTGCCGGCCAGCGCGGCAATGCCCTGCAGGGCGCCCACCTGCGCTGCCACCATGCGGCCGACCTCGTGAGCGGCCATGGGTATGACGCGGCGACCGAACCCCTCACGGTCCGGGTAGCCAGGATGCGCGCCCACCACTACGCCCCGCGCTGCAGCGAGTTCCAGCGTCCGGTGCATAGTCTCAGGGTCGCTGGCGTGGGCGCCGCAAGCCACGTTGGCGGAGGTGACGATGTCGAGCATGGCGGCGTCATCGCCCATGGTCCAGGGCCCGAAGCTCTCGCCTAAGTCCGAGTTGAGGTCGATGCGGTCGATCCTGAGAAGGGCGCACACACGCGCATGTTACGACCCCCGGCACCGCCATCACCGACCAGCTGGCCCTGGCGCGCCGCTTCGTGGCCGCGGCTAAGGGGGCAACACCGACCTGAGGGTCGCCCAGCTAGACTTGGGGTTACGCCGCTCCGTAGCGAGCGCGGATGCCTTGTTCACAGCGACCGGCGTGCCGACCCTCGGCACACCACCCGCACGAAAGGAACCTCACCATGGCCGCCCCTACCGTAGAGATCCAGTACTGCGTCCCCTGCGGGCATCTCCCCCGCGCCCTCGACATCCAGAAGACCATCCTCGAGCGCTTCGGCCAGAAGCTCGACGGCGTGAAGCTCAAGACCGGCGACAGCGGCATCTTCAAGATTCGCGTGCAGGACGAGGAGATCTACAGCAAGCCCGCCGACTTCGACCTGGACGCTATCCTCGGCACCATCGAAGCCAGGCTCTGACAAGCGTTTAAGACACGGAGAAGCCCCCCGAGCTTCGCGGCTTCCTCCGCCCACGCTCTGGGGGCTTCCCTTACTTTCAGGGGGCCACTCGGCTCGCCCACCTGATTCATCTATATGGTACTCACCGGGCGCCCCGGCTGCAGGTAGCAATGTCCCGCTCCAGCGGCGCTTCCCGGCTCGAGCCGTGTAGTCCTCGGCGCCCGTCCATGGCGTGGCCGACCCCCGGCGCTTACGCTGAACCAACCTAAGCGGCGCCACAGAGGAGGCAACCATGGCACGACCCAGAACCAGCGGAACGACCCCCGTAACTGAAGCCTCACCAGGCGCCCCCACAACTACAGCGGGCACGCCCGCCAGGCCCGCCTGGGCGTCCACCAACGGGCTCATGCGCAACTATTACGACGAAGAGTGGGGCGTGCCCGTACACGACGAGCGCGGTCTGTTCGAAGCCCTAAGCCTCGAAGTGTTCCAGTCCGGGCTGTCTTGGTCCACCGTCCTGCGCAAGCGGCCCGCGTTCAGGGCTGCCTTCGCCGGCTTCGATCCTGACGCTGTGGCTGCCTTCACCGAGCTCGACGTAAAGCGCCTCATGGCCGACGAGGGCATCATCCGCAACCACCGCAAGGTCCTCGCCACCATCCAGAACGCCCGCGCCACCGTAGCGTTGCGGCAAAGCGGCGGCCTGGCCGACCTACTATGGTCGTTCGCGCCCTCACAGCCCGACACTAGCGTTCACGATCAGCCCGTCAGCCGCACCCCTGAGTCGCAGGCGCTAGCCAAAGCGCTAAAGGGGCACGGCTTCAACTTCGTGGGCCCCACCACCATGTACGCCCTCATGCAGGCGGTCGGCATGGTCGGGGTGCGCCAAGCTTAGCGGCGGCCACCCAAGTACCGGCCAGCGGTGGCTGCCGAGTTCAGTGCGCCTCGATCTCGCGGCTAAACTCTGCGCCGGTCACGCCCGCCGGCACGAAAACACCGCCCAGCTGCTGCTCACCCACCGGCTCGCCACCCAACCACAGCTCGAAACTCTGCCCAGCCCGAACCGAGGGCGCCGAAAAACTCACGCGCGCCAAGCTCTGCTCCGCCGCGAACGTAGCAACAGGACCGTCCTCCCCCACCAGCGTCACCAGCGTGCCAGCTGGCAGCAGCCAGTCCAGATCCACGTACACCACCGCCTGCGAGGAACGCTCGTCCACCGCGTCCGCCCGCCCCAACACCAGCGAACCCGCCGTCACAACAGTGGCGCCGTCAAGCAACACCGCATGCCCCATGTGCCGGTCGATAGCCGGCTTCCAGAGCGCGAACGGCCCGTTCAACACCACCGTGCCGCCCGTCAAATGAACCGCGCCGTTCGAATCCACAGGGTCACTACCCGCCCCCACCACCACGAACCCGCCGCTAACAGTCAGCAACAACTCGTCAGACGGACCGTCACCAGCCGCGTTCAGCCCATCGTCATCCGCCCACACCAGCACCGTGCCGCCCGCGATCGTCACCGTAGGCGCCTCCAGCCCCTCCCACGACGCCACCACCTCCACCCAACCATCCGCCACCAGCAACGAACCGTCGGCGTGCACCGCGTCATCACCGGTAAAAAGCGTCAGGTGCCCGCCAAGGATCCTGATATCGCCGTCCGAATGCACCGCATCGTCAGACGCGTCCACCACCACGGTGCCGCCCTCCACCACCAGCTCCACGTCCGCCTTCAAGCCCTTCGTAGAGTCATCAGGCGGCACCACCCTGTGACCACCGCCCGACAACACGCTCACGTGACCGCCCCGCACCACCAGCACCCGCTCGGCCTGCACGCCATCGCCACCCGAGACCAGGTCCAAAGCGCCGCCGTTCAGCGCCACCACACCCCTACCCTCAGCCTCACCCGTCGACTTAAGCGCGTCGTTCGCCGCGAAAACTAACAGGTCGCCGCCGTTCACGCTCAGGTTCTCGCCCCGCACACCGTCATCCGCAGCGTTCACCGTCAGCACGCCACCAGTCACCGTCAGGTCGCCCTCGCTCGCCACCCCGTGCTTCAGCCGCACCATCACCAGCAGGTGCCCCGCCCCCTCGATGGTCAACGGAGCCTCCGAGAACACGGCCGCGCCCGCCTCGCCGTCCAGGCGCTCCCGCCCGTCGAAGAGGTTATTGAAGCTCCCATCGGCCACGTGCAGCACGACGTCGTCCGCGCGCCTAACCACCAAGGCGGGCCCCGTAGCGGCGTACACGCTGACCCCATCCAAGATCAGCGTCACGGTGCCCGGCTCGGCGGAATCCACCACCACCCGCCCGGCCCGCAGCTCGCCCGTGAGACTGTACGCACCTGGCGCCGAAAGCGTCACCACGCGGTCGGCAACCGTGACCCCGGGCGAGTCCGCGCTGACCGAGGCCACCTCGAAGCGCACGCTCACCACCTCAGCCGGCGTGTCCGCAGCGGCGCGCACCCCACCGCCAGCAACGTCCGACTGCGCCGCTGCCGCGCCAAGCACAAGCGCGCCGAACAGAAGGGCGGCAAGGCGGGTTGGAGCACACCTGCTAGAACTCACCCAGGCCCGAAGCGGTTCTCCCATGCCACCAAAGTACCCGCTAGCTGTACCTGCCTACGCTCAACAGTCCGATGTCGAGCGAAGGCTGCTCGCCGGCCACCAGCTCGCCGACCAGCTTGCCGGTGACGGGCGCTAAGCTCACGCCCATCATGGAGTGACCCGAAGCCACCGTCACGTTGGCGTGACCAGGCGAATTGCCCAAGTACGGCAGGCCGTCCGGAGAGCATGGCCGGAAACCGTGCCAGCGCGGCGGCGCGTCGAACTCGGCGCGCTGCAGGTCTGGGAAGTAGCGCAAGGCCGACTCGATGATGCCCTCCACCCGCACAGCGTTCGCGCCGTCATCGAAGCCAGCTATCTCCATGGTGCCGCCCACCCGCAGGCGCTCGCCCATGCGCGTGACCGCCACGCGCGCCTCCGAGAGAATGGAGGGAACACGCAGGCGCTGAGAAGGCTGCTCGAGGGTCATGCTGTAGCCCTTGCCCGGCTGCATGGGCAGCCGCAGACCCAACTGCCGACCCACCGCGCCTGACCAACTGCCGGCCGCCACCACCACGTGATCGGCCTTCACGCTGCTCGGCGCCCCGCCGGCGGCGCGGTACTCGACCGCGCTCAGCCGGCTGCCGTTCGCAGTGAAGCCCGTGACCTCCGTACCGAAGCGCAGGTTCACCCCGCTAGCCCTCAGCCTCTCGGTAAGTGCCTGCATGAACTTGGCCGGGTCGAGGTGGGCGTCCTCCGGGTAGTGCACGCCGCCCACCACGTTCAGGGTGATGCCGGGCTCCATGGCCTGCACGCCGGCACGGTCCAGCACGTTAGCGGTCATGCCCAACTCGTGCGCCAGCGCCGCCACCTTGGCTTCCTCCTCCAGGCCGTGCTCTGTGGCAGTGAGCATCGTGAGGCCCTGCCGCTCGAAGTCGAAGCCGCCGCCCAGCTCCTCGTTCAGCTGCACGTACAGGTCGCGGCTGGCGAGGTTCAATGCGAGGATCACCGGCGCGCTGCGTTTCACGTGCTGCGCCGTGCCCGCGCGCCAGAAGCGCCAACCCCAGCCCAGAACGTCGGCGTTCAGGCGCGGCTTGATGTAGAAGGGGCTCTTGGGGTTCGCCATCCAGCGGATGCCCTGCGCCACCACCCCGGGCGCCGCCAGCGGGATGAAGTGGCTAGGCACCACCATGCCAGCGTTGCCGTGCGAGGTGGTGTGGCGCCCCTCAGCGTCACGCTCCAGGACGGTTACCTCGTAGCCGCGCTCACGCAGGTAGTAGGCGCTGGTGAGCCCCATGATGCCGCCGCCCACCACCACTACGTGGCTGCTCACTGGATACCCCAGGCGAACTCGTCAGCCGGGTCGATCACCAGGCTGCCCTCAGCCATGACGTGCGCGCGCCCCGTAATGACCGGCAGCACCTTCGGGTCTGCGCCGCCAGCCGCAACACCTCCACTGGCCTCCGCCCACTCGTAGCGCCCCTCGAAGCGACTGCCGATAACGCTCTCCTGCACCCACGTCTGCCCGGGCGCCAGCTTGCCGTCCGCCGCTAAGCACGCGAGCTTGGCGCTGGTGCCCGTGCCGCACGGCGAACGGTCGTACGCCATACCGGGGCACAGCACGAACGAGCGCGAATCGGCGCCGTTTTCCCCAGGCACGAAGAGCTCCACGTGGTCGATCTCACCGCCGCCTTCGCCGGTGATACCCGCGCTAGACAGCGCCTGCTTCACCCGCCACGAGAAGTCCGTCAACGCCGCCAGGTTGGTGGTGTCGACGCTCAAGCCGAACCGGTCCACCGGGTCCGTGCAGAGGAAGAACCAGTTGCCGCCCCACGCCACGTCGCCAGTGACCGTCGCCCGTTGGTCGCGCCACTCCACCTGCACGCTCACGCCGGCCGCGTGCCGGTAGGCCGGCACGTTGTGCACGCTCACGCTGCCGTCCTCATGCAGTTCTGCCGTCACGTCGCCGACCGGGGTCTCGATAACGTGATCGCCGGGCTGCAGCTCACCCATGTAGGCCAGGGTGGCCACCAGGCCTATGGTGCCGTGCCCGCACATGCCCAGGTAACCGACGTTGTTGAAGAAGATGACGCCGGCCGCCGCCGCAGGGTTCACGGGTTCGCAAAGCAGCGCGCCCACCAGCACGTCCGAGCCGCGCGGCTCGGTCACTGCAGCGCGCCTGAAGTCGTCGTGCTGATCCCGGAAGCGCGCCAGGCGCTCGGCCAGGCTGCCGCTACCCAGGTCCGGGCCGCCGGCCGTAACCAGGCGGGTGGGTTCACCACCGGTGTGTGAATCGATGAACGAGATCCGCTTCATGCCGCTCTCTCCCTGCCCCTTCCGGATGCGATGCCGCGCGGGCCGAGGAGCCCGGAACTGACCGCACCAGTTAGCATCTGACCAACATGACTGCCTCTACCCCAGCCAACACCAGCCCTAACGAACAAGGTTCCCGCCGGGAGCGCTACACGCTGCCGGGCATGGTGGTTACCAACCACCGCTTCGAGGTGCCGCTCGACCACGCCGACCCGGCTGGCGAGAGCATCTCCATCTTCGCCCGCGAGCTCGTGGCCAAGGAGCGTCGGAACGACCGACTGCCGTACCTCGTCTTCTTCCAGGGCGGCCCGGGCGGCGCCTCGCCCAGGCCGGAAGCCCGCGGCGGCTGGATCGACCGGGCGCTGGACGATTACCGGGTGCTGCTCCTCGACCAGCGCGGCACGGGCCTCAGCACGCCCGTGAGCTACCAGACGGTTACAGAGCGCGGCGACGCCCAGGCGCAGGCCGACTACCTGGCTCTCTTCCGGGCCGACTCCATCGTGGCCGACGCTGAGCTCATCCGGCAGCGCCTGGCGGGCGGTGCGAAGTGGGCCATCATCGGGCAGAGCTTCGGCGGCTTCTGCGTGCTGCGTTACCTGTCGGTGGCGCAGGATGCGCTTTCCGCCGCGTTCATAACGGGCGGCATCCCGTCGCTGACCGGCCCCGCCGACGCCGTGTACCGCGCCACCTACCCGCGCGTGGAGGCCAAGAACCGCGAGTTCTTCGCCCGCTACCCGCAGGCGCAGGGTCTGGCCACCAAGGTCGCCGACCACCTGCTGACCAACGACGTGCGCCTGCCCAACGGCCAGCGCCTCACCGTGGAGCAGTTCCAGCAGCTCGGGCTCGATTTCGGCGCCAGCGGCGGCTACGAGAAGATCATGGACCTGCTGGAGCGCGCCTTCGTGAACGTGAACGGGCGTGCGGAGCTGAGCTACGCGTTCCTGCACGGCGTGTTCACCGCCACCGGCTTCCACACGGGCCCCATCTTCAGCGTGCTGCACGAGGCCATCTACTGCCAGGCCGATCCCAGCAACGCCGCCTCCAACTGGGCCGCGCACCGCGTGCGCAGCGAGTTCCCGCAGTTCGACTACGCGCCAGGCAAGGGGTACCTGTTCACGGGCGAGATGATCTACCCGTGGATGTTCGACCAGTTCGAGACGCTGAAGCCCCTCAAGGCCGCGGCCGAACTGCTGGCGGCTAAGGACGACTGGCCCGCTCTGTACGACCTTGCGGTGCTCGGCTCCAACCGGGTGCCCACCGCGGCGGCGCTGTACTACAACGACATGTACGTCGACCTTGGCATCGCCCTCGAATCCGCCGCGCACATTCCCAACCTGGAGGTGTGGGTCACCAGTGAGTACGAGCACAACGGCCTGCGCGCCGACGGCGCCAGGATCCTCGGGCGGCTGATGGACATGCTGCCTGTGGTCGAGGGCTGAGCGTTCGACAACTGAACTAACGCCGGGCGCCGGGCTGGTCAACGTTCTCAACGCACCAGGAACCCTGCGCCCAGCTCATCACCTTCCTGCATGACCCACTGGTTGAAACCCAGGATGTGCGCGCTGCCGCTCACCTCCGGTATGACGGCGTCGATGTCGCCCACGCGCGTGCGCGAGACGGCCTTACCGGTGAAGAGCGAACCCACGATGCTCTCGTTCCGGAGCTCCTCGCCCAGTTGCAGGCTGCCGCGGGCCACGAGCTGCGCCACGCGCCCGGAGGTGCCCGTGCCGGTGGGCGAGCGGTCCACCTCGCGCTCGGCGAAGACGCAGATGTTGGCCTGATGGTTGGCGGGGTCGCGCGGGGCGCCGTCGATGATCGTGCCGTACAGCGTGTTGAGCTCGGGCACGGTGGGGTGCTCTATCTGCACCGCGGCCATCACTGCGCGCTTCACCTGATCGCCCAGCTCGATCAGCTCGTTCGCCTTCGATGGCACCACGCTCAAGCCCGCCTGGGCGGCGCCTAAGTAGGCGTAGAAGGCGCCGCCGAAGGCTATATCTACCGTCAGGTCGCCGAACGACGGGGTGCTGACCTTCAGGTCGCGCATGTACAGGAACGACGGCACGTTCAGGAAGCGCACCGCGCCCGCGCGCCGGCCGTCCCACTGCACGAACGCCTCGATGAAGCCGGCGGGCGAGTCGATGCCCACGCGCGTCTCGGGCGAGGAGCGCGGCACCAGCCCCTGCGCTACGGCCACGGCGGCGAGCGCGATGATGCCGTGACCGCACATGTCTGAGTAACCCTCGTTATGCATGAAGATGACGCCCATGTCGGCGCCCACCGTGATGGGCTCCGTGACGTAGCAGCCGTACATGTCGGCGTGCCCGCGCGGCTCGAGCATGAGCGCGCGGCGCACGTGGTCAAGGTTCTCCTTCACCCAGCGCCGCTTCTCGAGGATGGTGGCGCCCGGAATGCGGGGGATGCCGGCTGTGACTATGCGCAGGGGCTCGCCGCCGGTGTGGGTGTCGACCGTGGTGTAGGTGTGGCTGAACTCCATGCTCATAGCTCTAGCAGGTCGCGCGGCGAACTGTTGAGCACCACGCCGCCGCCCTCCGTGATCAGCACAGTGTCCTCAATGCGCACGCCGGTGAAGCCAGGCACGTAGATGCCGGGCTCGACCGTAATGACCATCCCAGGTTCGAGGCGCGCCGCATACGCCTCGCTTACGAACGGGTCCTCGTGAACCTCGAGGCCCAACCCGTGACCCACGGAGAAGCCGTGCTCGTACTGCTGGTAACCCCCGCGGTGGATGGGAACCCGGCAGGCGCGGTCTATGTCGCGGCCCGTTGCGCCTGGGCGCTGCGCCAGCTCGAGGCCGGCTAGTTCAGCCTCCAGCACCAGGGCGTAGATCTCCTTCATCTTCGCGTCAGCATTGCCGAGGACCACGGTGCGGGTCATGTCGGAGTGATAACCGTTCACCAGGGCGCCGAAATCGAAGAGCACGAACTCGTTCCTCACGAGCTCCTTGTTGCTTGCGCGGCCGTGCGGCAGCGCTGCGCGCCAGCCCGACGCCACGATGGGGATGCCGGGGTAGTTCTCGGCACCGGCGAGCTCGAACTGGTGTCTGAGCTCCACCGCCAACTGGCGCTCGGTCACGCCTGGCACGATGCGGGTGAGCATGTGCGTCCACACCTCATCGGCCAGCGCCTGCGCCTCCGCCAGCCGCGCTACCTCGTACTCGTCCTTGATGGCGCGCAGTCCTTCAACGAGGCGCCGCAGGGGCACCCACTCAACGCCGGTAACACCTGCGGCGGCGTCAGCCAGCCAGGCCGGGGTCACGTGGTCGCTTTCGAAACCGATGCGCTTAACGCCGAGCTCTGCCAGCCTGGCTGCCAGGGGGGTCAGGAGGTCCTTGTTCTTCTGCAGGCGCACCACGGTATACGAAGGCGCCTGCGCAGCGGCCTGCTCGTCGTAGCGCCAGTCGGTGAAGAACGTGCGGTCGCCGGCGGCGCCAACCAGCGCGAACCCGAACGAGCCGTCGAAACCCGTTAGGTAGCGGCGGTTGGCGGGGCTGAACGTGATGAACGCGTCGAGGTTCTCCTCTTTGAGGCGCTGCTGCAGGCGCGCTGCGCGGGCGTCAACGAACGGAACGAGGCCTTCCGTGGTGGCGGGGGGCGTATTGGGTTTTGTGACTATGCTTGCCATTCTTTCCTCCAGGTGACCAGTGGTCGGACGGCGCACCTACCGGCGCCGGTGTTCAGTTCTTGGGGTCCAGGGCGTCGCGCAGCGCGTCTCCGAGGATGTTGAAAGCCAGGACGGTTACGAATATCGCCACGCCGGGGCCGAGAATCACGTGGGGTGCCTGGCGCATGTACGTGCGGGCGGTGCTGATCATGGCGCCCCATTCGGGTGTTGGCGGCGCCACGCCGACGCCGAGGAACGAGAGTGCCGCTGCGGTGAGGATGGCGCCGCCCATCAGCAAGGTGGCGTACACCAGTACGGGTGCGAACGAGTTGAGGAAGATGTGCCGCACCAGAAGCGTGGCGTCGCGAACGCCGGCCGCGCGGGCTGCCTCTACGAACTCACGGGTGCGGACGCTGAGCACGGAGCCACGCATGACACGGGCGAAGGTGGGCACAGAGTAGGCAGCGACTGCGATGATCACCGGCACTAATCCGGCCCCCAAGGCGGTAGCAAGCAGGATAGCGAGGAGTATTCCAGGGAACGCGAGCAGCACGTCGATCAGGCGCATGAGCACGCTGTCGACCGCACCGCCATAGAAACCAGAGACGAGCCCGATGAGGATACCGATCAGTCCCCCCAGTCCAACGGACAGCAGTCCTACTGTCACAGATATGCGCGCACCGAATATTACGCGGCTGTAGATGTCGCGCCCGATCTCGTCGGTCCCCAGCCAGTGCGTCGCCGAGGGTGGTTGCAGCACGGCCCGGAAGTCCTGGCGATTGGGTAGGTGAGTGGCCAGCTGCGGTGCGAACACGGCGGCTACTAGCAGAAGCAGCACCACGATGACCGCGAAAATGGTGAGCGGCGACCGCAGGAAGCGCCGGAGCCGCCGCCTCATGAGTACTGCACCCTGGGATCCAGCACGGAGTACAGCAGGTCGACCACCAGGTTCACCAGCACGAAGATCACGGCTATGAAGATGACCGTGCCCTGGACCACCGGGAAGTCGCGGCCGTTAATGCCGAGGATCAGGTAACGCCCCACACCAGGCCAGGCGAAGATGCTCTCGGCTATGACCGCCCCCGACAGCAGCACGCCGAACTCGAGTCCGAGAACCGTGACTATGGGGTTGAGCGCGTTGCGGAACGCGTGCCGCATGATCACCGTGCCGCGCCTTACACCTTTGGCAGCCGCGGTCCTAACGTAATCCTCTTTCAGCACGTCCAGCATCGAGGAGCGCACCAGCCGCGCGATGATTGCGGCCGTGGCCACCCCCAGAGTGGTGGCCGGCATGATCAGGTGCCGGATGGCCTGCCAAGAGAAGCCCGGCTCCCTGCCGGATGGCGGCAGCCAGCCGAGGTGCAGGGCGAACAGCAACATCAGCAGCAGACCCAGGAGGAAGTTCGGCAGTGAGACCCCGAGCAGCGCCACGGTCATGCTGGCGTTGTCGATGAAGCCGCCCTTGTTGACGGCCGCTAGGATGCCGACAGCGGTGCCTATAAGCGCGGCCACCAGCAGGCTGGCCACCGTGAGCTGGAAGGTGGCCGGGAACAGGCGCACCAGCTCCTGCGTGACGGGCCGGTCATTGCGGATCGAGCGGCCCAGGTCCAGCTGCAGGGCGCTCTTCAGGTAGCGCCCGTACTGAACGTGGAGGGGTTGATCGAGTCCATACTTGGCGCGCAGCTGCGCCACTAGTTCGGGCGTGGCGCGACCACCGCCCTCGGGCGATATGAGCATGTCGATAGGGTCGCCGGGCGCGAAGTGCATAGATAGGAACACCAGCGTTAGCACGCCTATTACGACGAAGAAAGAGAAGAAGAGTCGTCTGACAACGAAGCTGAGCACCCGGCTACCTCGGGAAGATAAGTCCTGCGCTGGGCGGGTGGGTGGGGCCCGAGCGATGGGCCCCACCGCTACTGGCGGTCTAGCGGACCGCCGGCTGGCTACTAGTTCAGTCGAGGCTCCAGCGGTGAGCGTCGAACATGACGCCCATGGAGCTGACCCGTGCGCCCGAGAAGTCGGGGTTGGTGACGTGGGCCTGCTGGATCCAGAACTGCGGGCACTGCACGGCTTCCTCGAACACAGCCCGTTGCAGGTCGAAGTAGGCGGCGGCGCGCACGTCGCGGTCGGCGCTGGCGCGACCGGCTTCTACCAGTGCGTCGAGGTCGTCGCCGCGCTGGGTGAGGTTCCAGTGCTCGGACGAGTGGAAGGCGTACTCGTAGATGGGCGGCTCGGGTTGAGCGTTGTCGATCCACCAGCCGATGTCGTACTCGCCGGTGCGCACGTTCGTGTAGTAGGTGCTGCGCTCCGAGGTGGTGATGGTGGTGCCTATCCCTACGTCGCCGAGGAACTGCTGGATTATCTGGGTGGCCAGCAGCCAGGCGCCGTCGCCGCGCGCCTGGAAGTTGAGGTTGATGGGCTGTCCGTCGATCTCGCGCACGCCGTCGCCGTTGCTGTCGACGTATCCGGCTGCGTCGAGCACTTCAGCTGCGCGCTCGGGGTCGAAGTAGTATCCAACCAGGTCCGGGTCCTGAGCCCAGGAGCCGGGCAGGGCGATGTTGGTCTCTGGCACGCCCAGGCCCGCGTAGGCGGTGTTGAGCAGCACGTCGCGGTCGACCGCCCAGCACACGGCCTGCCGCAGTGCGGTCGGCACGGTGCTGTTGTTAAGCGCCACGAAGGCGGTGTTGACGGCGCCGAACGGCAGGACCTGGAAACCGGCGTTGCCGAGGCGGTTCACGTCGTTCTCGGGGGTGAAGAGAATCGCGTCGACGGTGCCGGCTTCAAGCTCGAGCACCAGGGTGGCGGGTTCGGGGATGTTGCGGGCGATGATCTGCTCGATGTTCGGGGTGCCGTCCCAGTAGTCGACGTTGCGCTCGAACACCATCTGCTGGTCGGGCTCGTAGTCGACCAGGCGGAAGGGGCCGGTGCCGACGGGCGTGCCGCTTTCAGCCGAGACGGGTTCGATGATCCATACCTGGTTGAGGCCGAGCAGGAAGTCGGGCTCCAGGTTGCGGAGCGTAAGGCTGACCGTGTAATCGTCAATAACGTCTATCTGAGCGACACCAGCCACCTGGCCGGCCGACGGCAGCGGGTCGTCGGGGTTGGCCACGCGCTCTATAGAGGCCCTGACCGCAGCGGCCGTGAAGGGCACACCGTTATGGAACTGCACTCCCTGACGCAGGTTGAAGGTGTATGTAAGGCCGTCGTCGGAGACGGTCCAGCTCTCGGCCAGGCCGGGGATGTACTCGCCCTGGTAGTAGTTAACAAGCACGTCGGCCATGAGCTGCGAGACCGTGTAGCCGAAGACGTTGGAGTTCCGCTGAGGGTCGGCCTCGGCGCCGCTAGCGCCAGGGGCCGCTAGGACCAGGCGCGATTGCGCCAAGGCCGTGGGCAGGACCAGCACCGCTATGAGGGCGAGGGCCAGCAATAAGGTTCTGGTTCGGGCGATCTTGTGAAGCATCGGTTCCTCCGTCGTGAACGGGTGGGGGCTATGCCGTACAGGCAGGAATACCGGTAAGAGTCGCTCCTCTCTGAACTGTAAGGTTCGCCATGCGAGGCAAGCCTTGCCTTTGGGTTGTATGCAACATACAATATGCCATGCCACGTTTTCAACGGCCGCAGACGGTGGCCGAAGGGGTATACCAGCACCTTCGGCGTGAACTGCTGACAGGCAGGCTAGAACCCGGCCAATGGCTCCGCGAGCAGGAGCTCGCCGAGGCGCTGCAGGTGTCGCGCACCCCCGTCAGGGAAGCCATCAGGCAGCTCGCGCAGGAGGGCCTCTTACAGATCGAGGCCAACCGCGGCGTGAGGGTCAGGGACCTCAGCCTGGAGGAAGCCGTGGCCACCTACGAGGTGCGCAGCCACCTCGAGAGCATGGCCGCCGCCCTGGCCGCGCGCAACGTGAATGGCGCCGCCCGCGCCGAGCTGGGCCAGCACCTGCGGGCCATGGAGGCGGTGGACCCGGAGGACCAGGCGGAGCACATCCGCGCCGACAACGACTTCCACGCGCTGGTCGCGCGCCTGTCGGGCAACCCCGTGCTGGAGGAGCTGGTGGAGAAGCTCAGCGAGCGCGTCATGCGCGTCAAGATCCTCACGCGCGACGTCAACGTCAGCGCCACCGCACGCGCGCAGCACGCGCGCATAGTCGAAGCCATCAGCCGCGGCGATGAAAGTGCCGCCGCGGAGGCCATGAGCAGCCACGTACGCACCAACTTGCAGATCGTAGAGGAGCGGCTCAGGGCCGCAAGAGAGGAAGGAGTGCAGGTATGAAGGTCAACTGGGAAGGGGTCATCCCCGCCATCACCACGCCGTTCAACGAGGACTACAGCATCGACTACAAGCTCCAGGCGGAACACGCGCGCTGGATGGTAGACGCGGGCAGCACGGGCATCGTGCCCTTCGGGTCGCTCGGCGAAGCGGCCACCCTCACTTACGACGAGAAGATCAAGACGGTCGAGACCCTCGCCGCCGCGCTCGACGGCGTGGCCCCGGTCATCCCCATGGTGTCGTCGCTCTCCACCGCCGAGGCCGCCCGCTTCACGAAGGACGCTCAGGCCGCCGGCGCCAGCGGCTTCATGGTGCTGCCGCCCTACGTGTACTCCTCTGACTACCGCGAGATGAGCGGCCACGTGCGCGAGGTCTTCAAGGCCACCGACCTGCCGTGCATGCTGTACAACAACCCCATCGCCTACAAGACCGACTTCCTGCCCCCGCAGGTCGCCGAGCTGGCCGCCGAGTTCCCGCACATGGAGGCAATCAAGGAGTCCAGCGCCGACATGCGCCGCATCACGTGGCTGCGCACGCTCATGAACGACGACTTCAAGATCCTCATCGGCGTCGACGACCTGATCGTGGAGGCCATCCACACGGGCGCCGTGGGCTGGATCGCCGGCATGGTCAACGCCATGCCCGCCGAATCCGTACGCCTTTTCGACCTGGCGCGCGCCGGCCGCAACGACGAAGCGTTCGAACTGTACGCCTGGTTCCTCCCCCTGTTGCGCCTGGATATCGGCACCAAGTTCGTGCAGATGATCAAGCTGGCCGTCGAGTACGCCGGCTGGGGCTCCTCGCGCGTGCGCGGCCCCCGCTTCGAACTCGAGGGCGCAGAGCGCGCCGCCGTCATGAAGGTCATCGAGGACGGCTTCGCCAGCCGGCCCAAGCTCGAGGAACTGGCGTGAGCAGCGCCGCCGTTACGGCGGCGCGCACCTTCCGGGCCGTGAACCCGGCCACCGGGCAGCCGGAAGGGGCCGAGCACCGCGTCACCACCCTGGCTGAGCTTACGGAGCTGGGCGCCCGCGCCAAGCGGGCGTTCCGCAGCTACTCCCGCCTGCCGGGCAGCCAGCGCGCTGCGTTCCTGCGCGCAGCCGCGGACGGCCTCGACGCCAAGGCCAGCGAACTGGTGCCCCTGGCCATGGCCGAGACGGCGCTGCCCGAAGCACGGTTGCGTGGCGAGGTGCTGCGCACCAGCAACCAGCTGCGCATGTTCGCTGGCATGGTCGAGGACGACGCGTGGCTTGGCGCCCGCGTGGACCCCGGCGACCCAGACCGCAAGCCCGCCCCCAAGCCGGACGTGCGCGCAATACGCCGGCCGCTGGGCCCAGTAGCGGTGTTCGGCGCCAGCAACTTCCCGTTCGCGTTCTCCGTGGCGGGCGGCGACACCGCGGCGGCCCTCGCCGCCGGCTGCAGCGTGATAGCCAAGGCGCACCCGGGTCACCCCGGCACCTCGCAGCGGGTGGCCGACATCATCGCTCATGCCGCTGCTGCAACCGGCATGCCTGAGGGTGTGTTCTCGCTAGTGATGGACGACGGCCACGAAGTGGGCGCCGCCCTCGTGCAACTCCCCGAAGTGAAGGCAGTAGGCTTCACCGGTTCGCGCGCCGGAGGCGACGCCCTCACGCGCCTGGCGTCCTCACGCCCCGAACCCATCCCCGTTTACGCCGAGATGGGCAGCGTGAACCCCGTTTTCGTGCTCCCGCAAGCCGCCGCAGAGCGTGGTGCCGACGTGGCCGAGGGGCTGTTCGGTTCGTTCACGCTGGGCGTGGGCCAGTTCTGCACCAACCCTGGCGTGGTGCTCCTGCCCGCTGGCACCGAGGGCGACGCGGTGGCCCAGCGCCTGACCGAACTGACCGAGGGCGCCAAGGCGGGCACCATGCTGAACGCCCGCGTCTGCGAGCTGTACGGTCGCGGCATATCGGAACTGGAAGCCGCCGGCGGCCAGCCGCTAGCCAGGGGCCAGGCCGGCGCAGGCGCCACCGAGGGCGTGCCCACCCTGTGGCAGGCGCCGCTGCAGGCCGCAGTTGAGAACCCCGCGCTCCTCTCCGAAGTGTTCGGGCCCAGCACGCTGCTCCTGCGGTACGAAACAGAGGACCAGCTGCTCGAGTTCGCCGAGAGCATGGAGGGGCAGCTAACCACCACCCTTCAGGGCCAACCAGCTGAACTGAACGAGCAGGCTGAGCTGGTAGAGGCGCTGGCCACCAAGGCGGGCCGCGTGATCGTTAACCAGTGGCCCACCGGCGTTGAGGTCGGCCCCGCCATGGTGCACGGCGGTCCCTACCCGGCCACGTCCGACGGGCGCGGCACCTCGGTCGGTACTCTCGCCATAGACCGCTACACGCGCTGGGTGGCGTACCAGAACTTCCCAGCCGAGCTGCTGCCGGCGGCGCTCAGGTAGGGCCGCCTAAC
>Ga0172382_10005335_pt1 | contig 19221 bp, 20 predicted proteins | sample Leawel138RmetaG_FD_122245 | JGI IMG/M metagenome (GOLD analysis project Ga0172382, IMG submission 122245) | Leachate microbial communities from a municipal landfill in Southern Ontario, Canada - Leachate well 138R metaG | ecosystem: Engineered > Solid waste > Landfill > Unclassified | place...
ACGGTGGATATCATCCTCGCTAACTCCAGATTGACCCTTTTGGCTCTCAACCTTGCCTTTAGTCTCGGTTCTGGCTGACCTCATCATTGCTTTGGCTGACTCGATTTTCTGTTGCAACTGTTTTACCAACAGCTCTCTTTTCTCCTCGGTGAGTGGAGCAATTGTAATACGAATAATCTGTCTATCAACCACTGGGTTAAGGTTCAATTCTGACTTAATGATTGCTTTTTCAATATCACTGATAATATTCTTATCCCAAGGATCAATAATAATCATGTTGGGGTCAGGAGTACTAATATTGGCCAGTTCATTAATACCCATTGATGTGCCATAAACCTGCACCTTGACTGGGTCAAGTATAGAGGCTCTTGCTTTACCAGTATTTAAACTACTAATCTCTTGAGTTACATGCTCGATCACTTGGGTTAATTTTTGTTTAAAATCAGAAAAATCAAACATTGTTAAAAAAATAATAAATATTAATAAAAATTTCTTATTTCTTATCGCTTTTGTGGTTGATCAATAGTAATCTCCAAATCCAGATTAGGAAACGGTGAGTCCTTGATTGTGGGATCAGCGTCATTGAGTTGTTGGCGCAGATCTTTAATTTGCTGTTGAAGCAAGGTTAACTCTTGTTGCCCTACCTCTTCTTGAGCAAGATCCATCTTAAAAGGGTCGTGATCTGTACTCTTTTTATTAGTGGTACTGCTAATCAAAGCTATCAAAATAATAATAACCATCAAGATCACAACTATGCCAAATTTTATTAAAAAAGCCTGATTTTTTTTTGGAGTTGTGCTTTTAACCTTACCCTCGGTCCACCACTGATCAGAACTCACACTAAAGGCGGTTTCTTGTTGTTTTAAGGCAGATGGTTTAATCGAGTTTTCGTCTTTCATAAAACTTTTTAATAAAGATCGTTAATGCTTTATCTCACCTGCTCTATCTCTTCAAAATAAGAAATAATTTTTGAAAGATCTGTGTAAATTGGCATCAAGTTCTTATTTAGAGTTTGATACAAACTATGATAGGTGGTATTTCCGCGTCGGCTGATGCTTTCATTGACTTTCATCCAGGTAGACTCGAACTTTGGTGGCATTTGCTCTAGTAATTTTTCTATCTCTTTAAGTGATCTTTTTATTTTCGCCTCATTTGTTTGATCTGTTGTCTCTTGCTGAGCAGAAGTTACTCTTTGGCTGATTACCATAGCCTGATCATAGGTTGACTGAAGTCTACCAATTGCCATGATACCTAAAGCATAATAGCTGGTTTCGTGAATCTGCGCTCCGAGTGGTGTAAACTCTATAGCAAGATTATTTACATCATTACGATCGTTTGTTTGCTCAACCTTGTTTTTAAATTCTGCTAACAACTCTCTATTTTCTTCTAGTTGTGACAACGCCTGCCGTTTATGTGACAGTTCAATCCCTTGAGCATCGATCAGTTGCAACCGAAGTAAGTTTTGATATATCTCAAGCACCTCGTTGCGTGATAACATTGCTCTCTTGGTGACAGCAATAGCTTCTTCAATGGAGTTAAGGGTTTGTAAACTTCGATACTGATCAATCGCAATCCGGTATTGTTTTTCGTCCTTTTCATATTGATTGAGACGTGACAGTAGCTGTCGTTTTAAATCTACAATCTCGGTTGCCAAACGTTGTTTTTGAACACCGTATTCTTTCATTTGAGATGGACTAAAACTCTCCTCACCAACTTCTTCAGATAGTTCCAGTAACGAGTAATCTTGCTGAGCTGAATCAATCTCTTGAGCATGAACTAAAACTTGATGTGTTGAAGCTACCACAACAAAAAAGGAGAATATTATTGTTCTAAAAAGATAATTTATTTGAGTTTTTCTCATAAATTTTAAATTAAACCGAGCCCTTTTTTAATGCTTTTTCTCTTGCAAACACGGTTGCGTCATGCATTGACTCAAAGGTACCGGTATCAAACCATTTACCCTTAACCAAGGCCACATCTAAAGTATTGTCTTTAAGATACAGGTTGTTAAGGTCAGTAATCTCAAGCTCTCCACGCTGAGAAGGTTGAAGTGTCTTGACTTTTTTAACAACGGTGTTGTCGTAAATATATAGTCCAGTCACTGCATAATCTGATTTTGGATCTAAAGGTTTTTCTTCAATAGTGATCGCTCGATTGTTCTGATCAAACTCCACTACACCAAACCTTTCAGAATCCTCAACTTTTTTAGCAAAAACTCGACCTCCTGTTTTAAAGGTTTGAATTGGTTGAGAAAAGTCATCCTCAAACAAGTTATCACCCAAGATTAAGGTGACATTATCTTCACCTATAAAGTTTTCACCAATGATAAATGCTTGAGCTAAGCCTTCGGGCTTATCTTGAATTTCATAGGTAAAATCACAGTCAAAATTTCTACCACTGCCCAGCAGTTTTAAAAAGTCGCCAGCATGATCAGGGGCAACGATGATCAGAATATCCTTGATTCCAGCCTGAAGCAGAGTCTGCAACGGATAAAAAATCATAGGCTGGTTGTAAATTGGTAACAACTGTTTGCTGGTTACAAAGGTTAGGGGCTGGAGTCGAGTTCCGTGACCTCCTGCAAGGATGATACCCTTCATAATGAGTTTAAGTAGCTATTAATGTAAATCTTAAATGTAAGCTAAATTCTACCACAAATCTGAGATTGCTCGGTTATCAGTTGTTAAAATGTAATCAGTAGCAACAACAAACCAGCTAAAAATGAAACCCCTAAATACTCCAGGATAACTTTTTTAACAAGCTTACCTTGTTTGAGTTGAGTAATAACACCCCAGAAGAAATAAAAAACAAGCATTAATAATACCAAGTAACGTCGATAGATCTGCTCGTGTTGAAAGTAAAAAAATAAGGCCATGATTAAAACTAAGAAGGTAATCAAGATTAGATAAGAGATCTTTGATTTTCGATTTAGTGAGCTCATTTTACAAAGCCTCCTTTAAAAATAATCATTAAAAAAGCAACACAGATAAATAAGATAATATGACCAAAATTTTCTCCAACTAAACGCATGTTCTTTTTATTACCGATAACAAAAGAGTCATAAATCAAGGTTAAGACAACCATCATAACTACAAAAAGAAAGATAACCTTGGTTATTTCAAGCGGAGTAAAAAGCGGGGCGCTTGAGTTAACCTGTAGCTTAGCTTGTTGGGTGATGGGTGTCTCTGAGTTATCAGCAAGATTACCTACCTGATCCTTGGACGAAGAGTGAACGGTTGTCTCAAACTGTTCTTGATCAACCGCTGGATTGTCCTCTGATGACAAACTCACGAGCTGTTGTGTTTCAAGTAGGTCTGATTGGTCTATCGCTAAAATAGGGTTATGTGCTGGAATAGACGATACCTGACTGGTGTCGCCACTAACAGCTCCTTCACCAACCTGAGCAGTACCGGTTACTGGTGCGCCAAACATTTGCACAACCAGCACCGTGTCAAAACCTTCAAGTTTTCCATATACTAAAGCCACACCAATCTGTTTGTACTGATCATTGAGGATATTTGCTCGATGGGTGGGGGAGTTCATCCAAGCCCGCATCATATCATTGGTGCGACTAAAGTCTCGAGCAAGATTTTCTCCTGCTACAAGATAAGAATAGTTTGCTGCTTTAATAAAATCCCAGGGTTTTTTGCCACCAGGAGAGGTGTGAGCCCAGTATTGATTATCCAGCATGTCCTGAGCCTTAGCCAAGGCCGCAGCTGATAACTGAGTATTAACTGACAAAGGTGAAAGACCTTGTTCTTGACGTTGCTGGTTTGTGTGGGCTATCACCTCCTCGATTGTAATATTAGACTGAAAACCTAAGACAGAGTTGTGCAAACTTGGGAAAAATCGCACAGTCTGGATTAAGGTAAAAAATCCAAGCGCAATAAAACCTAAAACCAATAAATTATTAGGATGGAGTAAACGAGGACGATAGTTGTTTTTTCGTTGAGGGCTAAAAAAATTAACAAATGATGAGATATGGAAACCTGAGGTCTTGCTGGGCATAATACAGATTAATTATGCTAAAACCTTCAGTGTTTGTCTAGTTGCTGATTTCATCAAGATTAAAGGATGAAATGTCTTAAATGTATTGACCTCAAACTCTCACTGCTCAGCAGCCTGGCTTCAGCCAAGCTGCTGAGCAATAATCATCTTGTTTTATCTTGTTTTATTATTCATCAGTCTAACACTTGAGTTAAATAAAAATCCAAGTGGGCTGAGAGATAATCACCCATGGTATTGTCATAACAACCCAGGGTGTTAACAACTAAGTGCATTTCAGCTGGTCCGTTGTTGATCGCTGCATCATTGACGGTCCCGGCTTCACTATCAAAATCAGCCTCAATATTTCTCAATAACATGTTGGTGATGATATTCTCTTGCAAGCCATCAGAGCGAATCCGATACAAACCCAAGCGCGCACAGTTTTTCATCTCACCCTCACTTTCTGGATCTAGGACGTTTCCAGTGTCAGTGATTGCTCCTCTAACCCAAAAGTTGCCTTCAATCGAGCCAACATTGTCAACCTCAAATATCACGGTGCGCGTCTCGCCCAAGACCATGTTCTCGAAATCTATCGGGATACTGGCAGGACCGTCATCACCTACCTGTAAATTCAAGGTTCCCATGCTTATTGTGGTGTCTAAACTCTTTTTGTCTTCAAAAAGTGCTTTGCTTAGCCCTAGGGCTACACCGGCGCTGACAACTATGATCAAGATTGAGAGACCGACTAGTTTAAGTTTTTTCTTGTTCATCTCTTACCTCCTTTCTGTGAACGTGTTAGTAATTAATAAAATTATTAATTAACATGTTAAGTTTGAAGACTGACATTAGGCTTAAAAATTTGAACCAGTTTTAACTGTTAACCTAGTTTAATCTGGGTTGAGATTATGCTGAACCGTTTCGAGATTTTATTTAACCTAGTTTAAATTCTTGTTTAATCAGGTTTGAGATTTGGTTGAAGCGGTGTTGGCAATAAAGATCTAACCCACTCTTCACTACCATCTGGTAGTCTGCCATAAGTTAAATCTTCAATGCTGGAGCCTGGATAACTAACCTGATCAATTAAAATACCTTCATTATTTAGTAAATAAACACTATCTCCTGAGTTATTGAATATAGCCCGTCCGCGCGTAAAGGCTAATAAATATCCTTTGGCAGGGATACTCGTTTCTCCACCATCTGTGATGTCATTGTTGCCATCACAGTTTTCAGGAAGAAGCTGAATCTGCCAGCCGGCCGAATCCTGAATTATCCAATCCTTTAAATCCATTTCTTGATCACCCTGGTTGTAAAGCTCGATCCACTCACCTTCTAACCAATCTCCTCGATCATCGCCTAAAGGGTTAAACATGATCTCGTTAAGCACGATATCAAATGGATGTGAAGTAGGTGTTGGTATAGGGGTTAATATAGGTGTTGGTATAGGGGTTGGTACAGGAAAAAATGGAATGATTGAATCAGGATCAAACGGCTGGGCTGAAACAACTTCTGAGATAGAGGAACATCTGCCAGTGATATCGCAGTTTTTGATCGCAAAAAAATCCCTGATATCAGCTTCAGGAGCCTGTATCTTTAGCCAGCAATAACCATCAAAACAAACCGGTTGTAACAAACTTAAATTATTTGTTAGAGAGAGTTGATTGACTTGAGATAAAAATGGCCAATCATCTACTGTAAACTGTTGTTCGCCATGACGTACGTCTGGATAGTAAGCAAGGTTTTGATAAGTATCAGCTGAAGTCAGTACACTCGGAAATCCGCATAAAAAATAATTCTGTTCATTCGACAGGTTAAATTGAGTAAAAACCTGCAAGTTGGTCACAGCAGGGGGCTCGGTCTCGCTAACAAAAACCATAATTGTTTCCTGGTCAATTTCTTCTTGACTGTGAAATAGGTTAAGTTGAAGTTCATTATTGTGTATTGCCTGAGTAAAACTTAGTTGGTGCTGGCTGTCAGGCTCAAGTATTACTTGATTAGAGTCAACAAGATAACTAACACCAACCCGGTGGTTCAACCCTGCGCTGACGGTTAATGTTTGGCTCGGGTTGATGGGCACCACTCGGGTGGTGACATTGCTAACTTGCACCCAACTTGATAACTCACGATCACCACTATTGCCAGCACAGATTTTAACTTGATTTAACCCTGGCTCATAACTGTCTAGCTTAATTATTTTCCAACGCCAGTCTGAGCTTAAAACACCATTTCCTAAAGTCTTGTTTAACTCGTTACCAAGGGTATTTGGCTCAACAAAAACCACCTTATTGTTTAATAACACTACCCAGGCTACAGGATCAAAACCTGCACACTCCTCAATAGAAAACTGTTTAAATCTTATGCCAAGATACTCGCTCTCATCTGTAAACTCCATTTCTTGAATAATGCAGTTTTCATTGAGCAGGTTCGAGCTGTTGCTATCGCCTAACTGGATATACTTTTCATCATTACTGGTTATCACTTGAGCATGACCAATGTAGTCCCAGTTTTTCAGACCTAAAGAAAAGTTAGAGTTGCTAACTCGTTCAATAACTTGTTTTTGCGTTTCTCCATCTTGTAGAGTTAAGTTTAAGGTCTTTGCGTCATTTAGTTCTAAATTCATACTTATCGCAAGTAATAATCTTTCTACGACCTCTAAACTTGCTTGGGAAAAAGTTAGCAACAGGCTCAGCAAGCTTGCTGTAACAAAAACACGCCAAAAATATTGAAAAGGTTTATGGTTTCTCATAAACAAAAAGCTTGATGATGTTTTTAATTTGCGTCACGATGATCAAGGAAATAGGTAGTAGAACCAAAAAATAAAACCCTATCTTGGAATATATCCAAGCTAAAAATTTGCCAGCAAAAGGAACAACTAACCACACTCTACCAACAACATGATCCTGACTAACCGCCATCTGATCAGGATAGGTGTTGGCATCACCTTTGGTGATATAACTTCTTTGACTGTTTGAGATTAAACTGGAAACAATGCGATGCGTGACCAAAACCTGGCTGACACTAGCAGAGTTTTTATTTAACAGCTTCTCGTTAAACCCTGGTTCAAGATTTTTTTCTGTATAATAAGTAATCACCTGACCCAGGTGATAACGAGCTTGAGGCTGAGTAATGATTAAAGAGCCTGATTTTATCGCCGGCTCCATTGACCCAGAAGTGATCACAAACACGCGAAACTCGTTTACAAAACAGTAATAAATAAAACTAACAAAGATTAATCCAGCAAAAACACCGGTTAGACTAAGAAAAAGGTTTTCTTTCATAATAGTTCTAACCTTAAACAGAGAAACTGAACTTTAACTGACAATATTTAAACTGGTCTTTGAAAAAAAACTCTATAGAAACTTGAGAGGAGCGAGTTGATGATTTTCAGGCAAGATCATTGCCTGAAATCGGTGAAGAAGTTATAATACCGGTATTAAAAAAGATTAAAGATTAAGAGATGGCCCCATAGTCTAGCGGTTAGGACATCACCCTCTCACGGTGAAGACCGGGGTTCGATTCCCCGTGGGGTCACACACCTGAAAACCAGTTCCGAAGCTAAAGCAATCTCAACGATGCCTTTTTAGCTAGGTTAAAAAGATACACTACACCGCGGTCCAACCGCCGTCTACGTAAATAGTTTGACCGGTGATGAAACTTGAGGCATCACTTGCCAGTAGTAATAAAGCACCGTTTAACTCTCCTTCTTTTCCCCATCTATGCATGGGACTACCAGCAATAATAAACTTGTTTGCATCTTCATTTTCTCCAACTGACTCGGTCATCTCACTCTTGAAAAATCCCGGACCAATGGCATTGACCGTGATGTTGTATTTAGCCCATTCAGCGCCTAATGCACGAGTAAGATTTACTACCGCACCCTTAGTAGCATGATAAGCTACCACTGGCAAAGCTGAGTTTCCTACTGCTCCAAAGATCGAGGCAATATTAACAATCTTGCCGTATTTTTGCTCAATCATTATCTTGCCAAAAGTTTGAGCACATAAAAATACACCGGTTAAGTTAACATCAACAACCTTTTGCCACTCTTCTAAACTCATCTTTTCAGCCTCACCAATGCCACCCACGCCCGCGTTGTTAACCAAGATATCAACTCTACCAAACTCGGCTTTAACCTGATCAGCAACCGACTGGACCTGTGACTGGTTAACAACATCACACTCACAAGCCAACACCCTTACACCATATTTTTGTTCAATCTCTGTCTTCACTGTTTCCAGCCGTTCCTTACGGCGAGCTAGAATCGCCAGATGCGCGCCTTGTCCAGCTAAGGCCTGCGCCATCTGCACTCCCAAGCCACTTGAGGCTCCGGTGATAACCGCTACTTTGTTTGATAAATCAGATGATTTACTCATAGTGTTTTAATAATTAATATCTATTTAATAATTTTATTTGCTAAGTATAACAAATTTAAATCGTGACTGAAATCACGACCGTCTTTAACAAACTTGCTAGACTTTTGGTTGGTAGTTTTTGCTGGTTTTGCGCCTCAACTGCATCGACCATCTCTAACAACTGACCTTGAGTGAGTAGTTTGGGGAAATGATAAATCAAAAATCTTTCTAGTTTAATCGCTGATAACTTAAAACAAACATCTTTATGAGCCATTAAATTCTTGTGAGCATGACCAGGCTGTTCATGCAGATGACAACATCCCCAGTGGTAACCATAAACGGCTAGTAATAGTTGTGTGGCAACTGGGTTCTTTAATTCATTTTCTTGAATCACGGCTCGAGCCTGCGCCAGCATTGCCTCGGTGTGTTGTTTATAAAAAAGACCTACTTTATCTGAAACTAGATCCTTTAAGATTATCTGCCTCAATTTTTGCTCCACATTTAACGGCAGAACCTGTTGAGAGCTTGCTTGATTAGACATAAACTTCACAACTGAGTTATTAAATATTCTTTTAGTTTTGTCAAAGCCTGCCAGCGATGACTTAATTTATTTTTTTCCGAAATACCCAACTGAGCAAATGTTTTTTTATATCCGTCAGGAATAAAAATCGGATCATAACCAAACCCAGACATGCCGGCAGGAAGACTAGCAATCTGTCCATAGACTTGACCTTCAAAAAAGTAATGAGAGTTATCCTGAGGCTTAAATAGACACACCAAGGTCACAAATCTTGCAGAACGATCTTGGATATTTTTTAGCTTCTTAAGTAAAGCTGAGTTTCTTTGAGCATCAGTGCCTGGAGACCAGCGATTAGATTGAACTCCAGGAAAATTATTTAAAGCCTTTACTTCTAAGCCAGAATCATCTGCAATGGCCATAATGCCAGAGGCTTTTCCAAACGCTTGGGCTTTTAATAGGGCATTATCTTGATAGGTAAGGCCGGTTTCAGCCACCTTTAACTTAACTAGGTGCGAAAACTCGGTTTTTTTCTCTGCTAAAGAAACTGGAGTGACCACTTGCAATGGCAAACCATGAAGAATCTGTTTTACTTCCTGTATCTTGCCAGAATTATTGCTGGCGATAAGCAACTGCATAATTAACCTATTGTGTGAAGGATGATTATCAATCAAAAAAACTTAGCCCATATTACCTAGTAAACCGCCCAGGCCGCCCTTCATTGATTGTAGTTTTTTTGCAGCCAACTGTTGAGATTGTGTGATTGCTTTATTAAGAACCTTAACCGCGTCATCACTACTCACTCCCTGTACTGAAAAATGTTTGATTTTTTGATCGCCACTGATGATGACCACAATATCGCCCTCCTCGACCTTAACCTCTTCTTTGGACAGCTCGTCCTGCATTTTTTTTGCCTGTTGACGCAACTGATTAAGATTGCCTAAAGATTTAAAAGGATTTGCCATATGAATCTAGATAATTTATAAAATAGTGAGGTTATTATAACACCGACTGGTTTTTACAAGAGGATGTCTTCTGCCAAGGCTTCAAGAGTGTCTGTTTGAACCGGCACATCAACCAGATCAGCATTAGCCTCAGGCTCAGTTAGGACAAACTTAAAATAAATTTTATCTCCGACCACTTTTTCTCCACAACTTTCAATAATAGTTTTATACTTTGGAAGTTGCAGTTGCTCCTGATGAAAACGATAAAACACCATAATTTCTGCAATGCCGTTCTCTCCAACCTTGGGCCGACTAGACCTGAGCAAAGCTGCTAATGTTGAGTTGTTTTTCTCAACCATCTTTAAAAAATCCTCCCAGCGTGAACAAAGGCATTGACTGAGTGACTCGTCATTAACTGGTTCAGGAGTGAGGCTCGTTGGTACCGACTCAGGATCAAAACTCGTTTCTGTAAACTCTGCAGTCTGAACAGGTTTCTTTCTTGCTCTTTTCGTTTCTTCTTTTTTTAGAGGCTCAACCTTTAACTTCTTTTCTGTAGGTTTGGTTCCACCCTTTTCTCGAGATTTGGTTCCGCCCTTTTCTCCAGACTTGGTTCCACCCTTTTCTCCAGATTTTGCCTTATCTACCAACATCAACAGTCTTAACTCTAAAGGCAAGAAGGCGATCGGACTGGACTGATATAAGTTCAAGCTGGTGAGTTGATTAAGTAAAAATAAACTCACCTTTTGTTCTAGTTGAGGCTTGGTATCTATCGCCCCTAAGGACCCAAGCAAGTTTTGGTGTAGATATGTAAATAAAGACTGATAAAAATACTCCTGATCAAGATTGCGCTCACGCAAACTGTTGAAAAATTGAGTAAGACCAACCTGATCCTTGTCAAGAATCAACTGTATCAACTTCTTCACCTCAACCATAGCCGAGCCTCCGATCAACTTATCAATCGCTTCTAAAGTGATGTTTTTATCTTGACTGGCGATCTCGGCAAGTTTTACAGCATCACGAAAACTGCCATCAGAACGACGGGCAATTTCCAGTAAAGCCTCTTGTTCAAACTCAACTTTTTCTTGTTTAAGGATCTTCTTTAATCTCGTGATCATTTCTTGCAAGCTGGCTTTGCGAAAACTTACTAAGTTACATCTTGAAACAATCGTTGCCGGAACCTTATGCAACTCGGTAGTAGCCAAGATAAAAACGGCATGTGGGGGTGGTTCTTCTAAAATCTTTAACAACGCATTAAATGCCTCGTTGGTCAACATATGGACCTCATCCAAGATGTAGACTGCCATAACCCCCTCCTGCGGTGGCAGGAAGATTCTTTCTTTAAGTTGCCGAATGTGATCGATGCCACGATGGCTAGCAGCATCAATCTCCTGCACCACAAAAGAGTGTCCCTTAAACACTCTTTTAGAAAAATCTAGCTTAGGATCAGGCTCTTTTAAAGAAAGTTTGTCAGACGATTTTTTATCAAAAAACAAAGCTTGCACAGCTTTTTCATTAGCTGGATCGTTCAGCATTGCGCCAATAATTCTAGAAGCAGAGGTTTTGCCCGTTCCCTTAGGACCTGCAAATAGCAAAGCTTGTGGAAACTGTCCGTGATTCATTAACTGCAAAAAGTGCTCCCTAACTTCGGTGAGATCTAGATCAGCAACTTGATGTGGTCGATATTTAAGAAACCAAGACATAATATAAAAAGAAGGTTAGAGTTTAACCTACTCATGATGATAACCCATTAGATGCATTAAACCATGCTCTAAATAAAAACATAACTGATCATCAACCATTTTTCCATAGCGCTTTGCTTGCACAACAGCCTCAGGAAAACTGATGACAACTTCACCCAGATGAGTTAACTCATCCTTGGGTAGAGGAAATTTTTGATCATCTTTATTTTCGAGTTGAGGAAAAGACAATACATCTGTTGGACCTTTGTGTTTAAGATGCTTTTCATTAAGTTGCTTAATCTTTCTCGCCCCTACTACAGAAACATCCAGTTGAACCTTGTCAAGCTTGTGTTGATGCAAGATCTGCTCAACAAACCGCCTTAACTTTTTACGGTTAACACTGTATCGCGAGCTGATGAAAAAGTTAACACGTATCATACTTTGGCTGGGTTTAAATCTTGAAGTTTTTCCAATGTTGCTGGCTCAAGATCGGTTAGTTTATGAGCGAGTTCTGCAGGATGTGGGTCTTTAGCCATTTCAAAAATGGCTAAACTTTGATCATCATTACCAAACGCATCGCAAACTTGCAAAAGATCTGACAAGGCTTTCATCTGTAACTCAAGTTCCTTAGCGGAAACTTGCTGTTCTGGCAAACTATCGACCTGGCTAGTTTCTGGATTAGTGATTACTTCATTCATAATTTTTTTTGAACTAAAAATTAAACTTTTTAATCTTGAATTTTTACTTTAATATCTTTTATTTGTTCTAAGCTAATCGGTCCTAACTGTACCTCATCATCAGGATCATTGACAAACAGTAACAACACTCTGCCTTTGGTTGCAGGACTCCATATTTTACCCTCTCTGATAACCTCTGGTGAGCCACCAAACTGTTTTTGCACCCACATTGCTGGACCTGCATCTCCCACCACACCAACCACTGCCACTCTTTCAGCTGGATTGATCACGATCATCTTTCTAAACTTATACCAAGGTTTTAACTCAGCGTGACGACTGTTCCAATCAGGCAAGTACATAGTTTGTACTGCAAAATAATACTTTTCTTTTTGAATCATTTTTTCGGTCAGCTCCCCATCTTCTAAAAACCAACCATAAGCCCCACGTTTCGAAGAGATACCTGCCTCGCGATAAGCATCATGCTCAGCTAAGGTATCGTTAGGATGACGTAGTAAATGTTGTTCACCACCCATGATCCCGATGCTATGATTTAGCCGATTCTCCTCCAGCTCAAAACTCACCTCAAAACCCAGCATATCTGTTAACTGTTGCTCTAAGTACAGCTCATCTTCTTTTGGCAAATGACCAGCATCCATGTTAACAAACCCAACCATCTTCTGCAGAATCTCTTCGAGTTCTTGCTGACTAATGGCTGAAATCAGTTCTTTTTCCTGGTTTTGCTTTATCGCATCAATATTTTTTTGGACCTGAGCCTCAACCGGCTGACTGATTGCCAACTGACTAGCGAGCGCAATGGATGCCAATAACTTTTGCGTGAACTCTGATAACTCTTGTCTAGAGGAAAAGTTTTCTTCTAACCAAGCATAACTTTTTTTATACTTTTTTTGAAAATCTTGACGCAGTTTTTCATATTTTTTCATTAAATCCTGAGTCAACTCGGAGGGATCAAGGTTATTTGTTGGCGTTGAAGCAGAGGATAACATATTTAAAATAAAAATTACTTACTCCTGAATTGCATTCAGACAGCTCACTGCTTGCCTGATACGATTAAAACTAACTTCTTTACCCAGTACCTCCATGACTTCATATAAAGGCGGGGTAAACTTTTCTGCAGTGATCGCGGTGCGTAAAGACATAAAAAGTTCTTTGTGGGTTAGGCCTGTTTCATCAGCAATCTTTCGAATACTTTTTTCCCAATTTTCTTGATTATACTCTTTCAACTCTGCCAATCTTTGTGTTATTAAAGATAACGCTTTACTTATTAACGCGGGTTGTCGATCTTGCAAAAGTTCGTCTCGCTCATAAGTTAGCTCGTCCGTGAAGTAAAACCTCATCAGTTCAAACAACTCGATAAATTTTCTAGCTCTTTCAACGCTTAAAAAAAGCGCTTGCTCAAACATCTTATGGTTTTGTGCTTGCCAGTTGGATAACTGCTTAATCTTGACTAAATTTTCTTGATCAACTCCCTTTTTTTGCACCCAAGCCAACCAGCTTGAAAATTGAGAGGTTAGTTCTTCAGTGCTCAGCTGACGCAAATACTTGCCATTTAACCAATCGAGTTTTTTAACATCAAAGATCGGACCTGCAAGATTCATCTCTCGCCACTCAAACTTGTCAATCATCTCCTCTAAAGAAAAGATTTCTTGAGTTTCACTAGGTTTCCATACCATTAATCCTAAAAAATTTAATATTGCTCGAGGTAAATAGCCCTGCTCTCGATACCACCACAAAGAAGTATTACCCTTACGTTTTGAAAGCTTGGAACGGTCTGGGTTGCGTAAAGTTGGGGTGTGTATCAACTCCGGAACTTGCCAGTTAAAATAGCGATATAACAAGATAAGTTTCGGAGAGCTAGGCAACCATTCCTCGCCTCTAACAATATGCGTAATCTTCATGAGATGATCATCAACCACTACAGCAAGATGATAGGTGGGAAAACCATCAGATTTGATAAGCACTTGATCATCAATCGTATCTGAGTTAAAAGTTACTTTTCCACGCAACACATCTTGAACCTCAATCTTTTCATGATCTGGAATCTTCATTCTAATGACAGCTTTTTCACCGGCTTTAATTCTTGAAAGTGCAAGATCAACCGGTAACTCTCGGCAAAATCTGTCATACTTTGGTGGAAGGCCAGCTTGACGTTGACCCTCTCGAACTTGAGCCAATCTTTCTGGACTACAAAAACAGTAGTAAGCAAACCCTTTCTCAACCAGTTGTTGAGCATATTTTTGATAAATCTCAAGTCTCTCAGATTGGCGATAAGGACCAACCTGCCCAGCTTTTATTGGACCCTCATCTGGTTCAATACCAAGCCAAGAAAAAGCCTCATACAAACTTTCTTCCACACCCTCTTGTAAACGTTTTTGATCAGTATCTTCTAAACGCATTAAAAACTGACCTTTATAGCGCTTAGCATAAACCCAGTTGAGCAGAGCCTGAAAAGCGGTCCCCACGTGTGGATCACCGGTTGGCGAAGGGGCAATGCGGGTACGCACTTTGCCGAGCAAAGATTGTTTTTTCTCTTTGGCCATAAAAGTTAAAAAATAATAAAAAAGTTAAAAGCAATCATCAAGGCCATTAGTTGAGTTAGTTAAAACAACTATTTCTAAACTATCTTTAATCTGTATCAACCGTAATCTTCCTTGCTTGCAAAAATAAAAACTTTACTACTTTTGTATCACTTCGGGATGAACTGCAGACACGTAGGCCACAAATCCATCATCTCCAAAAAACACATAGATCGGTTGCAGATAGGGCTGGTAATCATAACTATCAAAATATCCCATCACTACATCTCTGACTACAACCTTATCTAAGTAATTTTCAGAAGCTACATGAGCTTCTCCAGCCTCTAACTCAGCAATCGCTGTGCTAACTTGCTTAATCGGATAAGTTTCAACCTTATCATAATTAAGCGGATAATAATCATATTTAAGGTCAAGTATCGAGTTCCCGCCCAACGCGTTTGAGATAACTGCGGAGACCACTCCTCTGTTAACCTGAGGATTATAAACTTGATACTTTTCTGCAATCGGCACTCGGTTTAGATTAACCTCAAGAAAAGTTGCATCAGATAAAGAAACAGCCTCAAATAACTCGCCCACCAAAGACTTTAAATATCTGACTTGACCAGAGCTGGTCGCGATGTCTTGATATAATAAATCTGCTCGTGACAAGTAGTTTTTAACTTCTCTAATCGCTTTTTCTTCATCAGGCACGGTGCGACTCACGAGTAATTCAGGTCGAGTTTGATAATCACTTCTTAAAAAAAAGTTGTAGGAGACTAAATCAAGCTCAAATACATAATCTATGGGTGTATATTTGTACCAACGGTAACGATCAACCGTCATCATCTCTGGCTCTTCCTTAAAATCTAGTTTTGTAGCAATGCCACGAGCTCTTTCGTCTGCCAATAAACTTAAGGCCGGTTTTGGAAAAAAAAGCACTTGGGCGCGATCTCCAAAATTAGTTAATCTTTCTTTTGGAATACTAATAGTTAACTCCTCTGGAAAATCCTGACTAAACTCGGCAGGGAACTCAACTGGTGGTAAATAACCAAATCCCATGGTCGGTGGTGGAGGTGGAGGTGGATTTAAATATCGATAATATGCCACAACCCCTTTAAAGACTACACTAAGAACCATGTAGCCCACCATTGAGATGGCTGCGTACTTCACGACCTTTCTGCCAACTTCAGTTATATATGACAGATTAGGTCCTGATTCTGGAGCTAGCGCGGGGTGCTTAAGAGTAGTTTGCATATAGTTGTTATTTTAGCAAGATAAACTCAAAATTAATAACTCAAAAAGTTAAAAGTCAGCCAGAAGTTAAAACTTAAGGGTCATTAGTTATCAATCAGCCTTAAAACCAAGACTCTGCCTTAAAGCCCAAACCCTAAAGTCCTAACCCTAACACTCAACCCTAAAACCTCAATCAGGTGATAGCTTATAAACTTCTGTCAGAAAATAGCTCTAAAACCTCTGCCAAGTTACAACCTCTTTAACCCAGCTAACCAAACTCAGCGTATCTAAATAACGATCTTGCGAGTTCATCACCACCACTAGCAAAGAGTACTCCTCTTCTTCCCAATAAGTAATCAGCACCTGTCCAGCCAACTCGGTTGTGCCGGTTTTGACTCCCTTGACCTGTGAATATTTACCTAGTAATTGATTGGTATTATTTAATTGATACAGGCTATTTCCCTCAATATCACTGATGGTTGTTTCTGTTAAAGTAATGAATTTTTTTAAGATAGGGTCCTTGACTACCACTTGTGCCAATCGTGCCAAATCTTGACAGGTACTCTTCTGAGCAAGATCATCAAACCCTGTTGGGTTGGTAAAAACCGTGTTGGTTAAAGAGAGTCGCCTTGCCTCCTCATTCATGGTTCTAATAAAACCATCATATCCTAAGGGATGATGATAAGCCAAAACCTGAACCGCATCATTGCCGGAACTTACCAAGCTCGCCTTAATTAAATCAATAGCAGTCACTTGCCGATCAGCTGATAAACCAACCCTGTTGCCTGCGATGAACACCTCTGGACCAGTTAGCAAAACAGTATCTAAGGGCAGAGATTGTTTTGCCACCAAGGCCGACATTAACTTTACAGTTGAGGCTGGATAAAGTGGCTCATCCTTATTTTTCTCTAACAAAACAGCTCCAGAACCAACATCTAAAACTAGATAAGATTGAGCTGAAATCCCGGGTAAAGTTGGGACCGAGTTAGGTTCGATCTCTAGATTGTTAATCGCTTCAGTTTGAGTAATATTTTTTGGCAGTACAGGTCGAAGAGCTGGCTCAACTAAAAAAATTTGCAAAGGTTCTTCTTCTGCCTGAATAGGTTCAGGCAAGGATAGGCCACCCTGAACTAACAACAAGATTAAGGCAAGTAACAAGGAGATGATTTGATCTGGGCGCAGGCTTTTGAAAAAAAACACATCAAGAAATTGTTATGAGATAAGTAAATTATTCAAAAATATGAACAATGAGCTTGTTTAAACAAGAACCGGCTTTTCAAGCTTGATAAAATCCTTTAAGCTCATGATTAGCGAGCGATCGTGTTGACCAACATTAAAAGCAATTTTATCTTCAGTTTCTAGGCGTTTATCTAGATAGGTTTTAAAACCCATGGCAGAACCAAACGGTGGAATTGAACCAACCTCTAAACCAGTTTTAGCCTTGACAGTATCTTTTGAGGCCATTGCTAAACGAGAAACAGCTAGTGCTATCTGTAGCTTTTTTAGATCTGCTTTCTGATCGCCTGGCACCACCAGCAGAATCAACTCATTATCAGCTTGAAGTACTAAAGCTTTAGCTGATTGTGACAGCGTGGTGCCACGAACCTCGGCCGCTTCTTGGCTAGTGAAAACTGGCTTGTGTGATAAATATTCAAAGTTAATCCCTAGTGCCACAACTTGATTTAAAATCTTGTCATGGACTGAGGCTTTACCATCAACAACTACCTTTATCCCTAGTTCAGCCAGTTGTTCCGAGGGCGCTGTGTTTGGTGCGTCCATTACCGCGGTGCGACCGGTTGAGCTCATGGGAAAAGCAACCGTTTCCTTAAGCGAGGTTTCCTGAGACAGTAGCATCACCAACCTATCTAATCCCAGCGCTATGCCTCCATGGGGCGGAGTGCCTAACTTGAAGGCGGTTAACATATGTCCAATATTTTCTTCAATCTCCTCATCTGAATAACCCATAATCTTAAAGGTGGCTTTTAACACCTCAGGATCGTGTGCTCTAATACTGCCACCACCAACCTCATAACCATTACACACTAAATCATACTGAGCTGTTTTAATCTGTTCGATATTCTTCTGATCAAGATGATCTTGCAGATATTCTGCCTGAGGTGCACTAAATGGGTTGTGAGTAAAGGTCCACCCACTTTTGCTGTCACGCATCTCAGCCTCGTCAGCTTTATCAACTTTTTTAAAAAAAGGAAAATCAACCACCCAAGCAAAGGCTAACACACCCTGTTTTTTTTCTTCCGCGGTGCGTAAATCAAACTTATCCTGACCATATTTGACAGATGCTTCTTGATAGGAAATAACTGGAAAATCCTCTTGCTGAAGTTTACCTTTCACATTTTTGACTGCACTCTTGACCGCAGATTCCACCAAACTCATCACATCAGCTTGACTGACAAAACTCATCTCTAGATCTAGTTGAGTAAACTCAAAGCCTCTATCAGAGCGGAGGTCCTCGTCGCGAATACAGCGGGCAACTTGAAAATAACGCTCAAAGCCAGCCGTCATTAACAACTGTTTATACTGCTGAGGACTTTGGGGCAGAGCATAAAACTTACCTGGCTGAAACCTAGATGGGACTAAAAAATCACGAGCGCCTTCTTTGGTTGACTTGGTTAACAAGGGGGTCTCGATCTCTAAAAAATCTTGGTTAAATAAAAAGGTGCGAAAGGATTGGATCAACTCAGAGCGTAAACCGAGATTTTTTTGCAAACGAGGGCGACGCAGATCAAGATAGCGATACTGTAAGCGCGGTATCTCGTTGATATCCAAACCGTCGGAATCTAGGCTAATAGGTAGTTTGTCGCAGTTGTTCAAGAGTTGGTATGACTCCACCTCGAGCTCGATCTTGCCGGTAACTAAATCTGGATTTATATATTGAGGCTCGCGCTCTTTAACAATGCCCTCAACCTCGATCACCGACTCAATGTGCAACTCTGACAGTTTTTTAAAACCAACAACTTGTATTTTTCCAGAACGATCACGCAGGTCAATAAAAGTGATCTGGCCATGATCTCGCTTGCTGTCAACCCAACCCTGCAGTTTTACTTTTTTGCCGATTAATTCAAGAGTTTGAAAGGTTAGTGTGCGTGTCATGAGAGTTATTATAGTATAAACGAGATAAAAAATTAGGCTTGAATATTTATTAATCTTCAACCTTTAAATAATATTAAACAGCTAAACAACCAGCTCTAAAAACCTTTAAATAATATTAAAAAGCTAAACAACCAGCTCTAAGCAACTCCAAGATAATGCCTTCCGGATATGCCCTTGACAATCATTAAAAAGT
>Ga0172382_10005336_pt1 | contig 19220 bp, 15 predicted proteins | sample Leawel138RmetaG_FD_122245 | JGI IMG/M metagenome (GOLD analysis project Ga0172382, IMG submission 122245) | Leachate microbial communities from a municipal landfill in Southern Ontario, Canada - Leachate well 138R metaG | ecosystem: Engineered > Solid waste > Landfill > Unclassified | place...
AGATGGTTCTGCCAAAGAAAGAGGCTTTGGCAGTGCGGCTTTCGGTGCTGCCAATGAGCATGATGAGCGCAAGCACAATCAGCGAAATATGCAGAAGATACTTCTTGATTAGCATGGTGCTATTGCCCCCAAACCTTGCACCTTGCATTGCCCAAAACTGCCGGTTCTAAAGGGAAGCATCAAGGGTTCCTGACCGCTTAGTCTTCGATTCTCTTGATCAGCACCTGGCGATAGCGCTCCACATCGTCTAACACCATACCGGCGCCTTTTACCACACACTCCATGGAATCTGGCACTACGTGCACGGGCAAATCCACGGTTTTACGGATCTTTTCATCCAAGCCTTTTAGCAAGGCGCCGCCACCGGTAAGGAAAATACCGCGCTCGGCGATATCTGCCGAAAGTTCCGGTGCCGTGCGTTCAAAAAGCCGTTTGATGGCGTCGATCATGGTGGAAATGGTTTCCGAGATGGCTTCGCGGATTTCTTCGGAAGAGATTTTGATGGTAACCGGATAGCCGGAAACGATATCGCGCCCGCGTACATCCATGCTTAGCTCTTGCTTTAGCGGATATGCGCTGCCAATGGTTTGCTTGATCTTCTCGGCGGTTTGCAAGCCTACGTGCAGGTTGTTTTTCTTGCGCAGATAGCTGATGATATCGGTATCTATTTTATCTCCACCCACGCGAATGCTATTATGTACCACGATGTGGGAGAGGGAGATAACGGCGATCTCGCTGGTGCCGCCGCCGATATCCATTACCATATTTCCGCAAGCTTCATCGATGGGGAGGTCTGCCCCAATGGCTGCGGCTACGGGTTCGGAAATAAGGTAAACTTCGCGCGCTCCGGCATGCAAAGCGCTATCTCGAACGGCGCGCTTTTCCACTTCGGTAATGCCGCTGGGCACGCATACTATCACCCGCGGACGCACCAAAAGACGCTTTCTCTGCGCTCGCATTATCAGATTGCGCAGCATCAGCTCGGTCACCTTAAAATCTGCTATCACGCCATCTTTCAATGGTTTAATTACCCGAACTTCATCGGGGTTTTTGCCCAGCATCACCTTCGCCTGCTGCCCGATGGCGATTATCTTGTTGCTATCTGTAGAAACTGCCACCACTGAGGGCTCGTCTATTACCACCCCGCTGTTCTTTTTGTAAACCAAGGTGTTAGCAGTTCCCAAATCAATAGCAATATCATTTGTCATCATGCCGAAAAAATCAAATATGGACATCGGAACCTCTTTTCGCTAATTCAGGGACTATTTATTTTGCAATCAATATTTTAATCCTATTGTGCATGAATTCTGAAAGCCCCTTAGATGTCAAGGGAAAAGCTGAAATCAATGCTGGAAATCCCGTAAATAAATGAAGCTCACTTTCAAACTTTGTGGGTAGCCATCGAATATATTGGCTGCGATTATTTCCCGAAATGAGGTTATTATGCCTGTCCTGTCCCGTCAGGGACAGTGGTTTAGCTAGCCCAGGGTGATCGTGCCCCAATTTTCGCAAGCTCATATTGGAGCACTAAGGCCTGGGCTAGCTAAACCACTGAGGCTGTCCCGAAATGCGCAAATAACACAAAATTAAGAAATGTCCGCCCCTGAAATGTAGGGGTTCAAGGCATTGAACCCGCCGAAATTTACACGAAACAGGTAATCATTACGGATTGAGTATCAATTTAATACGGTGTGCGCTCTCAAGCACGCTTTGTCAAAAGCGGGCGCAAAGCACTCAAACCCCTACATTCTCGTTTCCTTAGATATCGTGCTTGCTTTTGGCATTTCTGGTCGGGCTCAAGTTTGGTTCTGGGGGTTTGAATAAGCAGTTCCGCTTCGCTACACTGCTTGTGCCAAATCGGAGGCAAGGCACCCCATTTGTTCGTGAAGTCTATGGCGGCTGTAATTTCAGATAAGGGCATTCTTTTCTTGCCGCCATAAACTCCACGGTTGCTAACGCCTTGATAATTATACATATTACGTTATACATTCTACACTCCCCCGTCCCTTCCCCGTCCACTGAACGGGTAAGCAACGGGTAAATAGCGAGTTACAAGGATATTCGGAAACGCCAAAAGCAGCTCAAACAAAAAGGGCGATCATTCGACCGCCCGATATGCTATTGTGAATCGGCTGAGTATTTAGAACAAACCAGAGATATTGCCGTCGTGTTCCACATCGATGCTATTTGCGCTGGGGGTTTTGGGCAAGCCCGGCATGCGCATTATCTCACCGGTAATGGGAATCAGGAAGCCCGCACCGCTGGCGATGAGAATCTCTCTTACTGTTACCAGGAAATCCTTGGGACGCCCGATGAGATCCGGGTTGTCGGATAGTGATTTCTGGGTTTTGGCGATGCAGATGGGCAATTTATCGAAGCCGTATTTATTGATGCGTTTGAGGTCGGTTTTGGCAACTGGACCGTAATCTACCTTTTGTGCGCCGTAAATCTCGCTGGCGATGGTATAGATTTTATCTTCCACGGGGCTTTCCCAATCGTAAAGACCGCGGGATTGGCAGGTATCGCCATCTACCATTTGCACTACCTTTTCGGCGAGTTCGATGCCGCCTTCGCTACCTTTGGTAAAGTATTCCACGATGCTTACCTCCGAGCCGAAGTCGATTACAAAGTCTTTTACGATATTTAGTTCCTCCACGGTGTCCGAAGGGAAGCGGTTTATCGCCACGATGGATTTCATGCCAAACTTGTGGATATTCTCCATGTGTTTGGCGAGATTATCCAAGCCCTTGCGAACCGCATCAGGATTGGACAGATTCAGGTCTTTCACCTTTACGCCGCCATGAATCTTCAGGGCGCGCACGGTAGCTACCAAAACCACGGCATTGGTGCAAAATCCGCCGTATTTGCATACCAGATCAAAGAACTTTTCGGCACCCAGATCGAAGCCAAAGCCCGCTTCGGTAACCACATAGTCGCTCAGGCGCAATGCGGTTTTGGTGGCGATTACGCTATTAGCACCCTGGGCGATATTGGCAAAAGGACCGCCATGCACAAAGGCAGGGGTATTTTCGGTGGTTTGCACGATGTTTGGCTTTAGCGCATCCTTGAGCAGCGCGGCAATGGCGCCTTCTATGCCCAGTTGGTGCACCTTTACCGGTTCGCCGCTATGTGTAAAGCCCACGGTAATATTGCCGATACGTGTTTTTAGCTCGTCCATATTGTTTGAGAGGCAGAGGATTGCCATAATCTCGCTGGCGGGGGTGATATCAAAGCCGTTTTCGCGCGGGAAACCCTGTTTGCTGCCGCCCAAACCGATTACCACGTTGCGCAGCATACGGTCGTTTACATCCACCACGCGTTTCCAGGTAATGCGGCGGGGGTCCAGTTTCAGCTCGTTATCGTAATAGATATGGTTATCAATCAGGGCTGCGAGGGTGTTATTAGCGGCTGTAACGGCATGGAAATCTCCGGTAAAATGCAGGTTAATATCTTCCATGGGAAGCACCTGACTCCAGCCTCCGCCGGCGGCACCGCCTTTTACGCCAAATACGGGACCCAGTGAGGGTTCGCGAACGGCTACGATAGATTTTTTACCGATTTTGTTCAAAGCTTGCGAAAGTCCAATGGATACAGTAGTTTTGCCTTCTCCGGCGGGGGTGGGGGTGATGGCAGAAACCAAAATCAATTTTCCTACAGGATTGTGTTCGTGGGCAAATAAGGCAGAATAGCGTATCTTTGCCTTGTATTCGCCGTAATGATCAATATCTTGGGGGGTAAGCCCAATCTTGGCGGCTATTTCGTCGATATGTTTTAGCTTGGTAAGGCGACCAATTTCCAAATCTGTAAGCATGGCATCTCCTTTTAGGATATATTGTTGTTATCAAAATGATAAGGCATTTTTGCTTTTTTGCAAACTTGCTGCAAAGAGAGCCAATGCGTCCACTTTTTTGAGCTGAAATAAAACAATTGCCGTAAAAACCCTATCGTCATGAAATGCAAGCAGAAAGCTTCACTTATTGGCAATAGAATAAAAGAAACTATTCGTCATGGCGCATAATTTGCGTATTATATGTTCAAGCATTTACAGTTTAACTAATAAATACTGAATGCGATTTCAATAATTTTGAAGCGATTAGGAAGGAAAACGAATGGAACAAATATTACAGGTCTTTGTAAGCTTAGTCTATAACGCCGCTTTGCTTTTGGCTTTGGTATTGCTCTTTGATAGTCTCGCCAAACCCGAAGTATTTTCAGGTAGTATCTCCAAAATAAAAGTCGGCTTGGTTTTAGGCGCAATCGCATTGGGTATCATGCTAAACCCGATGAAGCTTCACACCGGCGTTGTTTTCGATAGCCGCACGGTGTTTTTCAGCGTTGCTTCCATGTTTTTTGATCCCCTATCTGTAGTGATTGCTGCGCTGATGGCGGCTGGTTTTAGGCTAAGCTTGGGGGGTGCAGGCATCTATACCGGCGTAAGCACCATCATCAGCTCTGTGGGCTTCGGTTTCCTCTTTCGCCGCTTGCATCACCGCTGGAAAAAGCCTTACGGTTTTTGGGAGTTTTATTCGCTGGGCATTGTTGTACACATCTCTATGGTTTTGCTTATGAATCTTACACCGCCGGATATGCGTGGGGAGATTATCCGGGTTATAATGCTTCCGGCACTCTTGCTATTTCCCTTGGGTACAGTGCTTTTGGGGCATTTGGTGCATCGGCGGTTAGAGAGATTTGAAGAAAGCAGAAGACTGGAACATAGTGAAGCGCAATATCGGCTGCTTGCTGAAACTTCCAACGATATCATCTTTATCCGCGATACAGAGGATTACATCATCTATGCAAATAAAAGGGGGCAGGAGCTTATGGGAATAAGCCCTGAAGATTATCACAAAGTAAAAACGTTGAAGTTTGTAGCTCCCGCTTATCTGGAAGAAACCGTGCGGCGCAAGCGGATAAATAGCACCCTGGCGGGGGAAAGAGAGCTTTTTACTCTGGAAGTAATAGATAAAAATGGCGAGCATCGCATGATGGAATCCAATTATGGTGCAATCTTGGAAGATGGCGTTATCAAAGGCGTAATGGTAGCTGCCCGCGATGTAACGGATCGTATAAGGATAGAAGAAGCGCGAGCTCGCTATGCTGCGAGATTGGAAATCCTGAAAGAATTGGATAAAATGGTGTTGGATGTAAATAGCTTTGAAAACTCTCTGGAAAAAGCCAGCAAGATGCTGCAAAAGCTGATTCCCTTTGATATCTTAAGTGTAAATAAGTTTCAGGGTGAAAAGCTGGAAATAGTGGAATTGCTCAAACCTGCGGAGCGCTTCGCCTTTTTGCATAAGAATCAAAAGCATGCATTCGATGCCGATATCATTGCGGAACTCGGAGAAAATAAAGATTATATAGAAGTAGCCGGAACCAAAACCCTCATCGCCATGCCCGTGCGGATGCGTTTGGAAAAAGACGGCATCACCAGCCATCAATACAATGCGCTCCTTTGGCGCGGGGAAGTGCTTGGTTTCCTTTGGTTTAGCGCTTTTGCCGCCGATGCTTTCACCGCGGAACATCTGGAGATTGCCCGCGATTTTGCCAAGCAATTGGCGCTGATCTTTGACCATCGTAAGCAGATGGAGCAAATCCAAAACAACTCGCAAGTACTGGTAAAAACCGTGGAAGACCGCACCGCCCAGCTCAAAAGCGCCATTACGGAATTGGAAAGCTTTTCCTACACCGTGGCGCACGACCTGCGTTCACCCCTGAAAATGATCCAAAACTACTGCGATATTTTGCTGGAAGACTATGGCAAAAAGCTGGATGCGGAAGGCAATAAGATGCTGGAAAACATAAATGCCATTGTGGTGCGCAGCGATAAACTAACGATGGAACTGCTGGATTTGGCGAGACTAAACCTGATGGGGCTGCAAAAAGAAGATGTAAATATGGAAGCCATAGTAAAAGAGATAGTCAATAGCCAAAATACCCAGGGCTTTGAGATAGAATATCTGGCGATTCCCCCCGCCTGGGGCGATGCTTCGCTGCTTCGGCAGGTATGGCAAAACTTCATCGAAAATGCCCTGAAATATACCCGCGATAGCGAGTTTAAGAAGATTACGATAGGCACCAAAGTGGGCGACGAAGGATATATCTATTACGTAAAAGATACGGGTATCGGCTTTTTACCGGAAAAGGCAGACAGCATCTTTGCCCCCTTTGAACGCCTGCACAAAAGCGAAGGCTACGACGGCACCGGCATTGGACTCGCCATCACCAAAAAGATCATCCTCTTCCACGATGGCGATACCTGGGCAGAAAGCGAGGTGGGAAAAGGGAGTATCTTCTATTTCTGGCTGCCGATGAAGGAAGTTTAGCTTGCGAAGCTCATATCCAGGTGCTGTTATTATGGCGGCGTTTGGGGCTTTGTACCCGCGGGATAAAGCTTCCCTGGGTGGGCTTTTCCTCTTGATACTCTTCGCCGCGCAGGTAAACTGCATCTATCTTGCCAGTTAGCTCCAGCTTTTTACCATTGGGGCTTTTGTAAATGCTACTGCCTTCGGGATCGTAGATTACAAAATCCGCATCCGAGTCGGCGGCAATGCAGCCTTTTTGGGGGTAAATACCCAGGCGTTTAGCGGCGTTTTCACTGGTCATCTTGATGCAGGTAGCCAGGGGGATTTTGTGCGCTTTCCAAAGCTCGGAGAGCACCCAATGGTAGCTGTAGGGCAGCATCTCTTCACTGGCGCCCCAAAATAGCTCGCATTCATCCGTTTGGACACCGCAGGAATTGGATAAGAGGTATATCTTATTTGTCTTTAGCAAGTCCATTAGCACCTGGCTGTGTTCGGCAAAATCCGTAGTCCAGAGGGCGGGGAAGCGCTCCGGATCCAGGAAGTGCATAAGGTCTGTAAGCCCCATAGCAAAGGAGATATCGCTGCGTTTGGAGATGCTATTGATAAACTCGATGATGGGATACTTGGATACGCGGGGGATGTGGATGGGGTTTTCCTGCATGCGGCGCAGGATTTTCTTGATGCCATCGAGCTGGGAATCCAGGTTGTATTCCACGTGGCTTTCGTTATCCCAGCCCTGGAAGGCAAACTCGGTATCGCTTTCGTAGATATCCAAAAAGAGGTCCATCATCTCGGTAAAGCTAAGGGCTTGCAGCTTGGGATTGGGCGAGGGGGTAAAGAGCGCAATGCCTACCACTCCTTTGCCCCAAAGCTCCTGCGCTACTTCGGCATGATAAGGGTAATCGTAGATATCCACATTGCCCCAGAGCGCCATATCGGCTACAGAATGCGCTTCGATAAGCGCTATCTGCTCTTTTAGCTGTTTATTTGTAAAGATGGGCATTTCGCTATTGAAGCTCATCTCGGCGAGGCAGCTCCAGCCGCCTTTGATGGCGAGCTTACTTACTCTTTTCAGAGCTTCTGGCATCTGCTTTTTCCCTTTCAGAATATGCAGATGCGGCTCGATGGCGCAGGGGAGAATCACCTTGCCTTTGAGGTCTATACGTTCGGGTTCTTCTTCGCTTTCGATGGGATCGGCGGAGATTTTTATAATCTTGGTATCAAATAAGATGTTTACGCGCTTAAAGGCGTTTGAACTGGTGGGCAGGGAGGCATTTTCAAATAACTTCATACACTATCAATATGCCATAATGCAACTGCTGGCATCTACGCAAAGCACATCTCCGTTAAGGCTTAAGGCGAGGTAGGAGAGCAGGTAGAGGGCAGTTTTGGCGATATCCTCCTGTTCGATATTTCTTGCCAGAGGCGCAGGTATCTTGATACTGCGCTGTATATGAGCCACTCCTCCGATGGCGGCAGAGGAGAGGGTGCGGATGGCTTCCGCCGATATGGTGTTTACACGGATGCCATTATCGCCCAGGCTATGCGCCGGATAGCGTATTGTAGCTTTGAGGGCGGCTTTGGCAATGCCCCAAACCAGGGCTTTATTAGATTTCATATTCACTATTCATTATCTCCTTGCAATCTCTTTATAGAGGCATCCAAATCCCGCTGCATATCGCTATTTGCCTTATCCGCAAAGATATCTCTCGCTTTGAAATAAAAGCTCAAAGCGGTGCGGGGTTCATTCAGCTTTTCCAGGATGCTGCCCTTGAGCCAATAGGCGGCTGCCAGCCCATCGAAAATCTCGTAGCGATAGTCCAAATCGATGGCTCTATCTATATGTTTATCCGCCACTTTGTAGTTTTGAAGCAGATAGCTATGATATGCCAAAGCGTATTCGGCGGTGCTCAAAACCGTGGCATGGGCATGGTGGCGGCGCCTGAGTACTCCGCGATAGCGTTCGGCAAGGCGTTTGAGATGCACATAGTTTGGGCTTTCAAATGCCGGCTGCAAATAGCTTTCCGCCTGCAGGTGGTGGCTAAGCATTTGGATGCGAATCTCCAGCGGATAATCGTATTCATCTTGTGCCAACGCCATTACTGCCTGATAATCCTTCCGGTCTTCGGCAGTATAGATATCCAAAAGCTTGTGCAGGTAAACCAGCTTTGGCTCAGCATTTTGGATAAGATACCAAAGCTCCCCGCGCAGTGCGTTATATTCTTCGGTCTCCCCTTCCAGATAGGCGAGCCGTGCCAGGCCGCCAAGGGCATAGCATTGCCCATTGATTTCCCCAAAACTGCGGTATTGGCTGCGGGCGCTGATAAATGCCTGCCGGCTATCCCGAAAATGCCCCTTTTGCTCCAGATTTTGGGCTAACTCAAGGGTGGCATCTGCATTGATGCGCGCCTGCGGCTGCAATACCTTTGCCGGACGCGAACAAGCCCCCAAGAGCAGCAAGAGCAAGGCAAAGGGAATAAAGAGTTTAAGGCTGCGGCAGCTCATGATACCTTCCTTGGGGGGCATAAGCCTTGATCTGGCTTTCGGGGATGGCTTTGCGAAGTAGCGGGTTATTATTCAGCGCTTCCAGAGTTTTGGCAGATTTTTCCAGATTCGTATTGAGATTATGGATCAAAAGCAGTAGCTCCGGATTTGAAAGCGCCAGGCTATTTACGATCTTTTGCAGGTCGCTCATGGTATCGCTTAAGGAATAGAGCGTAGCACTAAGGGGGCGGAAGATTAGTTCGCCGCTGGGATCCAGGATGCGGATAATCATGCTATCTGGCTCGGCATAGTTTGATACCAGATAGTTCGTATTATCCAAAAGCTGTTTGAGGTCTGTCATCTGCGCTGCCACGCTTTCGCTGGTATCTGCCACATTATTCAAAATACGCAGGATCACCCCGCTTTCGGGATTATGGTCTTTATTCAGATTTACCAAAAGCCGGTGCATTTCGGAGAGATTGCTATCCACCAGGTTCAGAGTGTTTTGAGATTGCTCGCTGAGGTCTGCCAAAGTAACCAAAATGCGCATGAGAGCGCCCTTATCCGCATTATTATCCATATTCAGCTCGCGGGTAAGCAGCTCGATATTCTCGATGATGGCGGCGATAGGGTCACTGGCTTTGGGCAGATATACCCTTAGCAGCGCCCGCCCTTCCGCGAAATCTGTAGAGGGGATATGCCCGCCTTCTGCCAGAGGCTCCATCTCTTCGGAGCTGCGCACATATTCCAGGGTGGTTTTATTTGTAATGGGATTTGTAGTGCGGTAGAGCACGCTTTTTTCTACTACAAGGTCTTTGTAGCGGCTCAGGATGTAAAAATCTATCTGGATTTGGCTTTTGGCGCTTAGCTCAAAACTATGCACTCTGCCTATTTCAAAGCCCTTATACAATACGGGGGTTTGGGTGGAGATGCCGATGGCATTTTCCAGGGTGCTTTGGTAATGGAAGCGTTTTTCAAAAAGATTTTGTTTGATCGCAATCAATACGACCGCCGCTATCAGCACCAGCACAGGGATGATGATGAATAGCGTTACTATCTTTCCAGTGTGTTCTAACTTGTAGTTCATATTCTTATCCAGACGGAATAAGACTTTTAAAAGGCGGCAATTTTGTCAAGTAAGAATCACGAAATGAGCATATTTTCTTTGAAATTGCTCAAATCTATAATCTCATCAGCGAAGTTTTGATCAAAATCATCATCGATACTGGCGATCAAAAGCGGGCGTTTTTCTTTGATTTCCCGTAAAACCGAGTAAAGCAAGACGCGTTCGGTTTTATTTAGCGCGTAGTAGGGATTATCGATCAAATAGTGGCGGGAATCCAGTATAAAGGCGCGCACAAAGGAGAAAAGCTTTAGCTCGCCGGGCATAAAGGCGGCAGGGCGTTTGCTGAGATCCAGCGCCAGCCGAAAGCGCGCCAACCAGTCATGGATTTTGTAATTCAATTCCTCCAAATCCACATTCGGATTCAGCCACTGGATGGGCAGCCGCAGATTTTCCAAAAGCGTAAGATTTGCCAGCATTACTCCTTCATCGAAGATGTAGCAGAGATTCTTAAGCTGCGGCTCCTGGGTAAGATAGCGCACCAAGGGGGTGCCCTCGAAATACACTTCACCGGAACTGATGGGGTCTAAACCCGCCAAACAGTATAGGATGGCGCGGGAGAGATTTTCCGTAGGATCGTACAAAAGGCAATTAGTCTCCCAGGGGATTTCCAGGCTAAGCTGGCGGATACCGCCGAGAGTGCACACATTATCAAATACAATACTCATCTTAGAAAAACCAAAATAGCCAGGTGATGAGGATATCCGCCACGATTACGGCAGAGATGGAGGTAACCACCGCGCGGTTGGTGCGTTGGGGCACTTCGGTGCTTGCCTGCCTTACGCTCATGCCCTGATATGCGCTTACACAGGAAATGATAAGCCCAAAAACCACGGACTTGATAAGACTGGAAAAGATATGAGAAAAGCGCAGAATGCTAAGGAAGTCGTTTATAAAAGCGCGGAATTCGAGAGTACTGAAAAAGATGGAAAAGAGCCAGCCGCCCAAGATGGCAATTAGATTGAAATAAACCACCAAAAGCACCATGGAGATTACCACACCGATGATGCGGGAGACTACCAGATAGCCAATAGGCGAAATGCCAAAGGATTCGATAAGCTGAATCTGGCGGCTTACCTTCATATTGCCCAGCTCGGTGGAGATGGCGGTGCCGCTGCGGGCGATTACCACCAATGCGGTAAGGATGCCGGAAAGTTCGTTGATTACTACAGTTACAAGGATGATATGAATCCAGATGCCTTGCCCAAATCCTTCCAGAAACTTGCTACCCTGCAAGATGATAAGCCCACCGATACTTAGCGCCAAAAAGCTGATAAGCGGAAGCGCCTCATAGCCAGTGAAAAGGATTTGCCTCAAGATGATTAAGCCGTTTACATGTCGGTTGTTTTTTATCCTTAAAGTCTCAAATAAGCTCTGAATAAAAAACAAAAAGAAGCCCATGGAGGGCTTTTTATCGCAATCCTTGTTCATAAATTACGGTTTGAATACTGTAGTGCGCGCTATTTGAGAATCAGAGTCTTCTTCGTGGAGGTATATCTTCCTTCGCCTGCTACTATTACATAATAGCTGCCATTGGGGGCGCATTCACCATCATCCATATCTCTTAGCCAGGTGAAAGTGCTACTTTTGGTACACACGCCTTCAAAAATGGTCTTTACAGGATTCCCTCTTTCATCTTCCACGCGGATGCTTACTTGCATAGGGCGGTTGATGTTCAAATAAACTACGGTGTAACGATACATGGGGTTTGGGCTTACCTCAAAGATATCCACTTCTTTGAGTTTCTGGGCACAAACACCGATTACCAGCACCATCAGCAGTAAGGCAAATAACACTTGTTTCCGCATTTTTTCCTCTCATTATATGTTTTCATAACTTATTGAGATGCAAGATTTATTCCCAAATTGATTTTGTGTATTGGAAGGCGGAAAAAGCCTGAAAGGATGCGGGGTTTGGGATATAGGATTAGTTATTTTTGTAGTGGAACAATATTTACAATGCGGGGGAGGTGTAAAGAAGGTTTACAAGCTTCGCTGCGCTCAGCAGGTAGCAGGGCGCTTCGCAAGGGCTGAGCTTATAGCTGGTAGCTTATAGCTTGTAGGGCTGATGCCATGAATGATTATCCTTTTTTTAGCGAAGAACTAAGAGCTTAGAGTATTGAGAAGTTTCCACTTCGCTCTTTGCCCTTAGCTCTCTGCCCACCTCAACTGACACATCAAAACTGGTAACTACACCCCGAGCGCCAGCCCTGCCACCTGAGACCTGACTTCCTGACACCTCCGAAGCGAAGCGCAGCGTGGATACAGCTTCGCCCCGTGGCTTAGGCACTACCGTTTTTTCTGCCGGATTTTCGCCTACATTTTACGAGAGGGCAACCACCATAATCCCTATAGTGGACAAAGTGTGGACAAAACCGGAATTATTTTTCAAAATCTTTCCATGTTTTCACTTAGCACAAAATCGGGATTGACAAAAAAACAAAGCATACGAAACTGGCGATAAAAGAATCAGGAGCCTAAAAACCATGGATAATCACGATATAGACCTAAATGAGCTGATGCAAAGAGAAAGCGAACGCGTAGAATGGAAACAAAATGTCGCCAGTATAGACGATGTAATCAAAACAATTGTGGCGTTTTCCAATGACTATTCAAATTTAGGTGGTGGCTATGTGGTTTGTGGTGCCAAAGAATGTAAAGATGCACAGGGCTTTCCTGCTGTTTGTTTGGAGGGGCTTACCGCAAATCGCTTAAAAGAAATCGAAGAAAAAACCCTTAGCGATCTCAGGCAGAAGGTTGATCCAGAAATCGTACCTACCACCCGTATTTTACCCGCCGAGGATGAATCCAAACGGGTACTGGTCTTTGTAGTTCCTAGCACGGGTTATGCACATTGCTACAGAAGCGATAGCCACGATTCCTCGCGTTATTATATCCGTGTAGGTAGCAATACCATCGAAGCCAGAAATGGTTTGATGCGTGAACTAATGGTGCGTAAAAGACAATTAGAGCCTTGGGATAAAAGAGCTTGCCCCAATGCCACAGATTCGGCTATCGATGTATTTTTATTGCGCGACTACCTTTATAAGATGCGCCTTGCCACACGCGAAACAGATATCCGCAGCTTTATCTCAGATCAGATAAAAATCTCCGATTTTGTACCTCCGCTTTGCGTGAAACCCAGCCTGGTTTCTCAGATGCAGGTGCGCAATTTCGCCATTCTGATGTTTTGCGCTAATCCTCTGGAATTTATTGATGGTGTATATACTGAGCTCTCAATTTACCGTGGCATCGATAGAAGTGAGCCCTCGGCGGAAAGGCACCAGATTACGGGTACCATTGTAAATCAGGCAAATCGGATAATTGAATTACTCAATGCGGAAGCCTATGTAGCCTTTGATAAAACCGATGAAATACCAAATCAAAACAAATATCCCATCCGCGCTTTGCAGGAAGCCGTGGTAAATGCCATCGTGCATCGTGATTACGAAATGCCTCAACCCACCAAAATCACCGTTTTTGAAGATAGGATCGAAATCCTTTCGCCCGGCAGATTACCCTATACCATAGATCAAGAGAAGTTTGTGCAAGGCAAAGCGCATCCGCACTGGCGAAATCAAAGGTTGGCGTATTTCTTTAATAAATTGCAATTAGCCCAAGCTGAAGGTCAGGGAATCCCCACCATTTTGAGACTGATGAAAGAAGAAGGCTGCCCCAGCCCTATCTTCCATATTGAAGAAGAGCGCGTAATCTGCGTATTACCTGCCCATCCCAGACACAAGGCGATCAAGGAATTACACGCGATTGAGCAATTGGTGGTATTAGGGAACAATGATGAAGCTTTCCAAAGACTCATTCAATTAGTCAAAACAGATAATTATAACTATCGTGCCCTGGATTTACTCGCCAATGTAAGCCTGATTCTTAAGCGGGAAAGGGATTTATATAGTTTGTTTTCCGAAATTGATATGCAATTTGACCGCCTGCCACCCAATACAATTCTATCCATTGCGGAAAGCTTTTCCATTAGCAAAGATCAGCAAATTACTGGTTTTTCCCTCAAGCTAATTGAACTTGCCATGCAAAGCAGATTGGAAGAAAAGCAAATCCTAAAAGCCGTATTGAACCTAAAAAAACTCAATCAAGATGAAGAAATTGTGAAATATCTGGACGAGATATTTACCCGGCAAGCTGCTTCTGCCCAAAACTCTTCGCTATTGGAGGAAAGAGGCAGAGCTCACCTTGCTTTGGCAAAAAAGTGCATTAGTTCGGCTCAAAATCCCGACCTGCATCGCACTATGAAAGCCAAAGCCTGGGAAGAAAGCAGGCGATATCTAAATCTTGCCGAAAATGACCTGAATCAGGCATTAAACTTATCCAGCAGCCCCATCGAAAAGGATTATATCAAGAAAGACATTCGCTATATGAAATCCCTGATGAATCAGGCCAGAAAACCAGGTTTCTCAAGAAATAGATAGGGCAGAGACCAGATTCCCCATTTCAATCAGATCCCATTGGGAATAAAGGGGGTGAATTGATTGATGACCGTCTCGCGGTCAATGTTCATGACCGGAGTGCCTTCAAATTGTTTGAAGGTCTCTTCAAATATCTCATATTCATTTGGTTCGGAATGATAAAAGATTTCCTCTCTTTCTTTCTTCATCGGAGTTAGCTTCTTTTGATAGCTTACATTATCGATGAGTCCGGCTTTGAGGTCTTTCTTAAGCTGTTTTATCAGTTCATCAAGCTCCTTTGCCCTTGCTTGTCGCTCGATTGTCCAGCAATTTGTGTGTTTTTCATATTCATATTTCTCATGATACCTGCGGGTGCATTCCACCAATTCATCGTGATGATCTTCAACTAACTTAAGATACAGATAGATGTCGCTTAAGATTTCGGCGGCTCTCTCATCCCCACGTTCCTTGGTGAAATCCATCACTTGCAAAAAAATCAAAGGGACGGTGCCAGAGCACTGCTGAAAATCTTGATATGGACTGGTAATCTGAATACAGATCCTGCGCCTTTCTCGCATCAAAAACCTGCCTTTTACTATCTGGCCATCGACGGTTATCTCTATATCTTGTCCATCGATTTTAATGTCTTGGTAAACTGTTTCTTTATTCATGGAATCCTCCTTTTTAATGTATGCTTCTTATCATGGTATTTCCTCTATATCGCATTCTCTATTATAATCCACTTTCTTTTTTCTCGTGCATCCAAAACGCATTTCTGATGCACATATCCATTTCATCCATCAAGTAGTGTCTTCATTTAGCTAAAGTATGGGACACCACACAGCGTAGCCTGCAAGCCCGAAACCTTATGCCCTTAGCTCCTCAGGCAGTTCTCTTCTGGGCTGATAGTGTTTTCTGTCCATATACATTTTTGGCTCTATTGATGAATCGATAATAAAACCCCGGTACGTGATTTCCAAGCTTTTTGTGAGAAGCACCCAGTAAGTGCAGTAATAATCAAATTCTTCATCCATAGCATCATCACCGCCCTTTTCGTATATCTCTTTTGCTCTTTTTCCGAAGTCATCGTCTGGAAAATCCCAGCTTACATAGCCACGCGGGCTCAAATCCTGATCAATGATTTCTTCCTCACCTAATACATACTGATAGTTCGGATCTTTGGCGCACTTCAAAGCCTCTTGCCGCATCTCCAAAGTGGAAATAGTCAAGAACGAAGCACAACTTCCGTATTCTTTCTTCATTAGCCTTTTTTCCATATCATATTCTATGTCTGCATGACCATGGTATCCCGATGTGATCTCCACATAAGGCTGCCTTTGCTTTACTGAACTGCCGGCACTATGCTCCTTCAATGCTGCTTCTATAATATCAAAAACCTGCGCAATCTCTTGATAAACCGTGGTATTGGCATCGGGATGAGCCGCATCCACCTCGGGGAAATGAAAGGAAAGTGCGCGTCCTGTGCCCCCGGAGATATTCTCAAGCACCTTTAGCTCCGGAGCGCACTCTGTCTTTTGCAGATAGCCGGATAGATATTTGGCATACTCAGTATTTAGCTTCTCATCTTCTGTATCCTTGATGTAATAAAGCTGCATTCCCTGAGGCTTAAGAAGCTCAAAAACAAAGAAATGATCCTTGAATATATACTCATTAGCTACCGCAATATAGCCTACAAAATCATCATCTGAGCTCAACACCAAACCGGAATTGGCGTCGATGTACTCCATCAGTTTGTCTCTGAAATAAGAATTAAATGGCGCTTTGTCAGAGTAATCTTCCAATAAAGACTTATATTGCTGAATAATGCTTTCCTGATCTTTTAGCCAGACTTCCGCCTCTTTACAGCCGTATTTTACCATTAAACGCATCCAATGGATTATCTTGGCAAAAAGTGCCTTAGTTTTTTGGTTACCGCCACCAAGTAGCGGCAGCAATTCCGGAAATAGCTCTTGGAAATACACAAATGCAGTAGTTATTTTTCTTAATTGAAATGTCCTTGCCCAGCCGTCGTCAAATTCGATATAATCAATCGCCTCCTTAAAAAAGATGATAGCTTGTGCATAAGCAGCGTCGATATTAAGTGTTTTTTCCATGATACTGTCCTTCATTATTTTTGCTGAAGCTGGCATTATAGTTGCATTAAGCGTCATTTACCTATAAACATTATAACTCTTTTAGACAAAATAGTTAAAACGATTTTCAGCAAGTGGATCGAGGTTACTCAGAAACGTCTGGAATCAGCCTGATATCGAAGGGAACGGAAGTTCTGGGGCAAAATGTCAATTTTGGACAGGACTAACCCTGGATAAAGGAGCACGGCGTGAATGATGTTTTTTATCCCCGCCCCCACCCCCTTTGCTTGGCAAATTCCACGGAATTTGCCCAGCAAAGGGGATGGGGCTTTATTTCCTTATTTATACGCTTCCATTTACCCAGGGTGATCTTTCCCAAAACTCGCACGCTCGTTTTGTTCAATAACACCCTGGGCTATCTGAACCACTGTTCCTGACGGAACAAGAATGGCAGGCGTAAAGCCCATGGAGTTAATGGCGCTTACCCGCCTTTTACGCTATTAACGCCTTATACAAGCGCCATTGACTTCATGGGGCGAAACTCAACAATTTCATAGATATCCTGCCGCCATGGACTCCACGGCTTAACCCCCAAAAGCTGGTGCCATACTAATCTCTCTCCCTCGCAATGCCCTCGTCTTGACCCGCTTTTTTCCGGTAGAGGCGAGGGCATTGTGAGGGCAAGAGTCGGGTGAGCGCTGGCATAAAAATAGCGCATCCCAAAAATTTATCTTGACCAATAGCCCCAGTTTAATAATTATCTGCATGATACTAAATCCATGAAGGATGGTAGCTTATGAAACGATATATACTTATATTGATGTTGGCGCTCTTGCTGGCGAGCGCATGCCAAAGCGAAAGTTCGCGGGCTGCAACGGCAAATAAAAAGCTGGGCACCCGGCAAAACCCGATCAAGATGTATTTTGTGCCTTCGCTGGAAGCGGGCAAGGTAGTTTCCAGCGGGGAAGCAATAGCCAAAGCCCTCAATGAGGCTACCGGCTATCATTACAAGGTAGCGGTGCCCACCAGTTATGCCGCGGTAATTGAGGCATTGGGCAGCTATCAATGCGATATCGCCTGGCTGCCTACTTATGCCTACGTATTGGCTCATGAAAAATATAATGCCAATGTAAGGCTCATCACCGTGCGCAATGGATTGAAAAACTACCGCGGGCAATTTGTAGCAGCGCGCCCAGATATCAAGGGCATTGAAGACCTGAATGACAAGATCGTGGCATATACCGATGCGGCTTCGGCATCTGGCTATATCTATCCCTCGGCGCTCTTAAAGCAAAAAGGCATTGTGCCCAAAGACCATTTTTTTGCTGGCGGACACCCGCAGGCGATTTTGGCGGTATATAGCGGCAGGGCAGATGTGGCTACCACCTATTGGAGTCCCGTGGATTCTACCGGAACGCCGCGCGATGCCCGCGAAAAGCTTTATGAAACGCATAAAGATATCTTTGAAAAAGTGCGCATTATCGGCTATACGGATTGGATTCCCAATGATACCGTCACCTTCCGTAAAAACATGCCGGAAGAGCTGGAGCGCGAGGTGGTTAAAGCGCTTTACGATTTCTCGCAAAGCGAAAAAGGCAGCCATATACTACAATTGCTTTATGACGTGGATGCCTTAGACCATGCCGGCGATGCGGATTACGACGTGGTGCGCGATGCCTTAAAAGCCATGAATATGGAAGCTGCTGACCTTCTGAAATAGCCTTAAGATGCTGGAACTAAGCCACCTTTACAAGAGCTACGACGGCAAATACAACGCCGTAGAAGACCTCTCCTTTAGCCTGGAAAAAGGCGAATTTTTGGTGCTTTTGGGTTTATCTGGCAGCGGAAAATCTACCTTATTGCGCTGTATAAACCGCCTGATCGAGCCTTCAAGCGGAGATATCCGCTTCGAGGGCGAATCCATCATCGGGCTGAAAGGGGCGGAACTGCGGCAATATCGCCGCAATCTCGCCATGATCTTCCAGCAATTTAATCTGGTAAAAAACCTCACAGTGCTTAGCAATGTATTAAGCGGCAGATTGGGCTATCACCATATCGCTTCGCCTTTTACGGCAGAGGAAAAGGAGCTGGCAATGCAGAACCTGAAGCGGGTGGGTTTGGAAGATTTTGCCCAAAGGCGGGTGAAACAGCTTTCCGGCGGGCAACAGCAGCGGGTAGCAATTGCGCGGGCGCTAATGCAGGAGCCTAAAATAGTGCTGGCAGATGAACCGGTGGCGAGCCTGGACCCCGCCACGGCGGATTCGATAATGCAATATCTGGCGGAAATCAATCGCTCCGGAATTGCCGTAATCTGTTCGCTGCACTTCCTTTCGCTGGCGCGGCGCTATGGCAGCCGGGTATTGGCGCTGAAGGATGGTAAAAAGGCATTTGAAGGCTTGCCAGAAGAGATCGATGCCGCGCGTTTCAAAGAAATATATGGCGAAGACGCGCGCGAAATCTAAGGATTCGGGGAGATAATGATGCGGGAACTACCGGTATCCATTTATTTTAGTGAAAGGGTTTTGGAGGGAAGCGTGCGGCAAAGGCAGATCAATGCTCTGGGCAAAAGCTGCCTTATCGTATGCGGGGCAAGCTCTGCCTACAAAAGCGGGGTAATGGACGATTTATTGCCGCTTCTCAAGAAAAACAAACAGAAGTATCAGGTTTTTAACGAGATTAAGGAAAATCCGGATTTGGAAAGCATTATGCGGGGGAAAGAGCTGCTCTTGGAAGGCGGCTTTGACTTCGTAATCGGCATTGGTGGGGGGAGTCCGCTGGATGCTGCCAAAGCGATCATGCTGGCG
>Ga0172382_10005338_pt1 | contig 19216 bp, 26 predicted proteins | sample Leawel138RmetaG_FD_122245 | JGI IMG/M metagenome (GOLD analysis project Ga0172382, IMG submission 122245) | Leachate microbial communities from a municipal landfill in Southern Ontario, Canada - Leachate well 138R metaG | ecosystem: Engineered > Solid waste > Landfill > Unclassified | place...
GCTGGCGGTGGGTGACTCGGTGGTCGCCGGCGCCAAGACCGACGTGAAGCCGGGCAACGCGATGCCGTTCTCGGGCATGCCGATCGGCACGATCGTGCATAACGTCGAGATGAAGCCCGGCAAGGGCGGCCAGATCGCGCGCGCGGCGGGCACCTATGCCCAGTTCGTCGGCCGGGACGGCGGCTATGCGCAGATCCGGCTGTCGTCGGGCGAGCTGCGCCGGGTGCGCCAGGAATGCATGGCGACCGTGGGCGCGGTGTCGAACCCCGACAACTCGAACCAGGACCTCGGCAAGGCCGGGCGCAACCGCCACTTCGGCATCCGCCCCTCGGTTCGCGGCGTTGCGATGAACCCGATCGACCACCCGCACGGCGGCGGCGAAGGCCGGACCTCGGGCGGGCGTCATCCGGTCACCCCCTGGGGCAAGGGCACCAAGGGTAACCGCACCCGCAGGAACAAGACGACGGACAAGTATATCGTCCGCTCGCGCCATCAGAAGAAAGGGCGCTGATCCATGGCACGTTCTGTTTGGAAGGGCCCCTTCGTCGATGCCTATATCCTGAAGAAGGCCGAGAAGGTGCGTGAGGCCGGCCGCAACGAGGTCATCAAGATCTGGTCGCGCCGCTCGACGATCCTGCCGCAATTCGTGGGGCTGACCTTCGCCGTCTATAACGGCAAGAAGCACATTCCCGTCAACGTGACCGAGGACATGATCGGCCAGAAGTTCGGTGAGTACTCGCCGACGCGGACCTATTACGGGCACGCCGCCGACAAGAAAGCCAAGAGGAAGTAAAGCCATGGGCAAGGAAAAGAACCCGCGCCGCGTGGCCGAGAACGAGGCGCTCGCCAAGCTGCGGATGCTGAAGACCTCGCCGCAGAAGCTGAACCTCGTCGCAGCCCTGATCCGCGGCAAGAAGGTGGACAAGGCGCTGTCCGACCTCACCTTCTCGAAGAAGCGGATCGCGGGCGACGTGAAGAAATGCCTGCAATCGGCGATCGCCAACGCCGAGAACAACCACGGGCTCGACGTCGATGAACTGGTGGTGGCCGAGGCTTATGTCGGCAAGAACCTCACGCTCAAGCGCGGCCGTCCGCGGGCGCGGGGCCGGTTCGGCAAGATCATGAAGCCGTTTTCGGAACTCACCATCAAGGTGCGGCAAGTCGAGGAGCAAGCCTAATGGGTCAGAAGGTCAATCCGATCGGCATGCGCCTTCAGGTCAATCGCACCTGGGACAGCCGTTGGTTCGCCGACAGCAAGGATTACGGCAATCTTCTTCTGGAAGATCTGAAAATCCGCGAGTTCATCAAGGATGAGGCCAAGCAGGCCGGCATCAGCCGCGTCATCATCGAGCGTCCGCACAAGAAGTGCCGGGTGACGATCCATGCCGCGCGTCCGGGCGTGATCATCGGCAAGAAGGGCGCCGATATCGAATCGCTGCGCAAGAAGCTGGCGAATTTCACCGCCTCGGAACTGCATCTGAACATCGTCGAGGTGCGCAAGCCCGAGCTTGACGCCCAGCTGGTGGCCGAGTCGATTGCCCAGCAGCTTGAGCGTCGGGTCAGCTTCCGCCGCGCCATGAAGCGGGGCGTTCAGAACGCCATGCGGATGGGCGGGCTGGGGATCCGGGTCAATGTCTCGGGCCGTCTCGGCGGTGCAGAGATCGCGCGGACCGAATGGTATCGCGAAGGCCGGGTGCCGCTGCACACGCTGCGCGCCGACATCGACTACGCGCTGTCCGAAGCCTCGACCCCTTACGGGATCATCGGGGTGAAGGTCTGGATCTACAAGGGCGAGATCATGGAACATGATCCGCAGGCCCACGACCGCCGCGCCGCCGAAGCGGCGGAGGGCCCGTCGCCGCGCGGCCCCCGCCGCGACCGCGACCGCGGGTAAGGGAGAAACGAGATGCTGCAACCTAAACGGACCAAGTTCCGCAAACAGCACAAGGGCCGCATTCCCGGCGAGGCGAAGGGCGGGTTCAACCTCAACTTCGGCTCCTACGGCCTCAAGGCCACCGAGCCCGAGCGGATCACCGCCCGCCAGATCGAGGCCGCCCGCCGCGCGCTCACCCGCCACATGAAGCGTCAGGGTCGGGTCTGGATCCGCATCTTCCCGGACGTGCCGGTCTCCGGCAAGCCGACCGAAGTGCGGATGGGCAAGGGCAAGGGTTCGGTCGATTTCTGGGCCGCCAAGGTCAAGCCCGGCCGGGTGATGTTCGAGATCGACGGCGTGGGCGAAGACATCGCCCGCGAGGCGCTGCGCCTTGCGGCGATGAAACTGCCGATCAAGACCCGCGTCGTGCTCCGCGAGGACTGGTAACGGGTGGTGCGCTGAAGCGCACCCTACGGAACAAGGACGCCCGCCGGGAGACCGGCGGGCGTTTCGCTTCGGGCACGTTCGCACTTCCCCTTGCCCTCTGTTGCGCGGGGTGGACATCGCCCGATCTGACCGCAGGCGGCAAGGCAAGGGACAATGCGAACTTATCCCTTGCCCTTCGGGCGCCGCTCCGGTAGAGGAACGCATCTTGCGAGTCAGGGATTCCCTGAATTGCCCGATATCATTGATCCACCAGATCACGGGTGACCCTGAGCCAATCGCAGGTGCCCTCTGGTGATGTCGAAAGGAAGAAAAGGCGATGAACGCCCAGGAACTGAAGACGAAGACGCCCGACCAGCTGCGCGACCAGCTGATCGCGCTGAAGAAGGAGGCGTTCAACCTGCGCTTCCAGCAGGCCACCAGCCAGCTTGAGAACACCTCGCGCATCCGTGCCGTCCGCCGCGACGTCGCCCGGGTCAAGACGGTGCTGAACCAGATCGCCGCTGAAGCGGCAGCGAAGTAAGGGGGAACGAAGATGCCCAGACGTATCCTGCAAGGCACCGTGACCTCGGACAAGAACGATCAGACGATCACCGTCCTGGTCGAGCGTCGCTTCAAGCATCCGCTGATGCAGAAGATCATCCGGAAATCGAAGAAATACCGGGCGCATGACGCGAATAACGAGTTCAAGGTCGGTGACAGCGTTCGCATCGTCGAATGCGCGCCGATGTCCAAGACGAAACGCTGGACGGTGGTGACCGGGGCCTCGGCCTGACCACCGTCTGACGATATGCGAAACCCTGGGGCACCCGAAGTGAAGGGCGTCCTCAAAGGTCGGGAGACTGACAATGATCCAGATGCAGACCAATCTGGATGTTGCTGACAACTCCGGCGCGCGCCGGGTGCAGTGCATCAAGGTTCTGGGCGGTTCGCACCGCCGCTATGCGTCCGTCGGCGACATCATCGTGGTGTCGGTGAAGGAGGCCATTCCGCGCGGCCGCGTGAAGAAGGGCGACGTCCGCAAGGCCGTCGTCGTGCGCACCGCCAAGGAAGTCCGCCGCGAGGACGGCACTTCCATCCGGTTCGACCGCAACGCCGCCGTGATCCTGAACAACCAGGGCGAACCCATCGGCACCCGTATCTTCGGGCCGGTGGTGCGCGAGTTGCGGGCCAAGAACTTCATGAAGATCATCTCGCTGGCGCCGGAGGTGCTGTGATGGCCGCCAAACTCAAAAAGGGCGACAAGGTCGTCGTGCTGACCGGCAAGGACAAGGGCAAGCAGGGCGAAATCACCGCCGTGAACCCGAAGGACAACAAGGCCGTGGTCGAGGGCGTGAACATCTCGATCCGCCACACCAGGCAGTCGCAGACCTCGCAGGGCGGCCGCATCCCGAAGGCGATGCCGATCGACCTGTCGAACCTGGCGATCGTGGACACGAACGGCAAACCCACCCGCGTCGGCTTCCGTATCGAGGACGGCAAGAAGGTGCGCTACGCCAAGACCACCGGGGAGGCGATCTGATGCTGGACGCAACCACCTATACCCCGCGCCTCAAGACCGCCTATCGGGAAACCATCCGGCCCGCGCTCATGGAAGAGCTGGGCTACAAGAACGTGATGATGATTCCCCGGCTCGAAAAGATCGTGCTGAACATGGGTGTCGGCGAGGCGGTGAAGGACACCAAGAAGGTCAAGCAGGCGCAGGAAGAACTGTCGCGCATCGCCGGCCAGAAGGCGGTCATCACCAAGGCCAAGAAATCCATCGCGGGCTTCCGCGTGCGTGAGGAGATGCCGCTCGGCACCAAGGTCACGCTGCGCGGCGACCGGATGTATGAATTCCTCGACCGTCTCGTGACCATCGCGCTGCCGCGCGTCCGCGACTTCCGGGGCCTCAAGGGCTCGTCCTTCGACGGGCGCGGCAACTACGCGATGGGCCTCAAGGAACACATCGTGTTCCCCGAGATCGACTTCGACAAGGTGGACGAGGTTCTCGGGATGGACATCATCATCTGCACCACCGCGAAGACCGACGCGGAAGCGAAGGCGCTGTTGAAGCAATTCAACATGCCCTTCACCAGCTGATCCGCGGGAGGAAAGAAATATGGCAAAAGTATCCATGGTCGAACGCGAGAAGAAACGCGCGAGGCTGACCCAGAAATATGCCGCCAGACGCGCGGCGCTCAAGGAAGTCATCGAGGACCAGTCGCGCCCGATGGAAGAACGGTTCAAGGCCACGCTGAAGCTCGCGGAACTGCCGCGCAACTCCTCCGCCACCCGGCTGCATAACCGTTGCCAGCTGACCGGGCGGCCGCACGCCTATTACCGCAAGCTGAAACTGTCGCGGATCATGCTGCGCGAACTGGCCTCGCACGGCCAGATCCCGGGCATGGTCAAGTCGAGCTGGTAAGGAGGAACTCATGTCGATGAACGATCCTCTCGGCGATATGCTGACCCGCATCCGCAACGCGCAGATGCGGGGCAAATCGACCGTTTCCACGCCGGCGTCGAAACTGCGCGCCTGGGTTCTGGACGTGCTGGCCGCTGAAGGCTACATCCGCGGGTACGAGCGCACCACGGGGGCCGACGGCTTCCCGGCGCTGGAAATCAGCCTGAAGTACTTCGAAGGCACCCCGGTGATCCGCGAGATCAAGCGGGTCTCGAAACCCGGCCGCCGCGTCTATTCGGGCTCGAAAGAGCTTCCGAGCGTACGCAACGGCCTTGGCGTCTCGATCGTCTCCACGCCCAAGGGCGTCATGTCCGATGCAGCAGCACGTTCCGCCAATGTCGGTGGCGAAGTGCTCTGCACCGTGTTCTGAGGAGGGTGGCATGTCTCGTATCGGGAAAAGACCTGTAGAGCTGCCCAAGGGGGTTTCGGCCTCGCTTTCCGGGCAGACCATCGAGGTGAAGGGGCCCAAGGGCACCCGCAGCTTCACCGCCACCGACGATGTGACCATCGTGATCGACGGCGACACCGTGACGGTCAAGCCGCGCGGCACCTCGAAGCGTGCGCGCCAGCAGTGGGGCCTCAGCCGTTCTATGGTGGCGAACCTTGTCACCGGCGTGTCGGAAGGCTTCAAGAAGGAACTGGAAATCCAGGGCGTCGGTTACCGGGCCGCGATGCAGGGCAATGCGCTCAAGCTCACGCTCGGCTACAGCCACGACGTGACTTACCAGCCGCCCGCCGGTGTGACGGTGACCTCGGCGAAGCCGACCGAGATCGTGGTGGAAGGGATCGACCAGCAACTGGTCGGCCAGGTCGCCGCGAACATCCGCGAGTGGCGCCGCCCCGAGCCCTACAAGGGCAAGGGCATCCGCTACAAGGATGAGTTCATCTTCCGCAAGGAAGGCAAGAAGAAGTAAGGGGCGCAACAATGGCGAACACCAAACGAGAGCTGTTCCTCAAGCGCCGCCTGCGCGTACGGAACAAACTTCGCAAACTGGCCGACGGGCGCGCGCGCCTCTCGGTCCACCGTTCGAACAAGAACATCAGCGTGCAGCTGATCGACGATGCGCGCGGCGTGACGCTGGCGGCTGCCTCGACCCTGGAAAAGGATCTGGGCGCCAACGGCAAGAACAACGTCGAGGCCGCGGCCAGGGTCGGTGCGGCGATTGCCGAACGGGCGAAAGCCGCCGGGGTCGAGGTGTGCTACTTCGACCGGGGCGGGTTCCTCTTTCACGGGAAGGTCAAGGCGCTTGCCGATGCCGCCCGTGAAGGCGGGCTGAAGTTCTGAGGAGACGATCATGGCAAGAGAAGACAATCGCCGGGACCGCCGCGACAGCCGCGAGGAAACCCCGGAATTCGCCGATCGTCTGGTGGCGATCAACCGGGTGTCGAAAACCGTGAAGGGCGGCAAACGCTTCGGCTTTGCCGCGCTCGTGGTGGTCGGCGACCAGCGCGGCCGTGTGGGCTTCGGCAAGGGCAAGGCCAAGGAAGTGCCCGAGGCGATCCGCAAGGCCACCGAACAGGCCAAGCGACAGATGATCCGGGTGCCGCTGCGCGACGGCCGGACGCTGCACCACGACGTTGAGGGCCGTCACGGCGCCGGCAAGGTGGTGATGCGCACCGCGGTTCCGGGGACCGGCATCATCGCCGGCGGCCCGATGCGCGCCGTGTTCGAGATGCTGGGCATCCAGGACGTGGTGGCCAAGTCGCTGGGCACGCAGAACCCCTACAACATGGTTCGCGCCACCATTGACGGGCTGAAAAGCGAATCGAGCCCCCGCCAAGTCGCGCAGCGCCGCGGCAAGAAGGTGGCCGACATCCTGAAGAAGCCCGAGGCCGAAGCCGCCCCGGCGGAAGCGTAAGGAGCAGGGACCATGGCCAAGACCATCGTCGTCAAGCAGATCGGCTCACCGATCCGCCGCCCGGCCATCCAGCGCGAGACGCTGAAAGGGCTGGGGCTGAACAAGATGCACCGCACAAGGGAACTCGAAGACACGCCCGCCGTGCGCGGCATGGTTGCGAAGATCCCGCATCTGGTGACCATCGTCGAGGAGCGCGGCTGATTGCCGCGGGGGATGGTGGGCAGATTGCCCACCCTACGCCCCCCGGGAGCCGCGCGGAACGCACCCGTAGGGTAGGCGATTCCGCCCACCACACCGGCAGAAAGAAAGCGCCCCGGCCTTGGCCGGGGCGCTTTGTTTTGTGATCGGCCGCAATGCGGAAAAAGACCAGCCATAATGTGGGGCGGGAGTGTATAGCAATACCGGGGGTCAAAAAGTGCTTTTTTTCAGAGTTAGACTATTTTGGCAGGTAATGGTCAGTATCAGGAGTGTTGCCATGAACAAATGCGTTCGGGTGTTGCTTGCCGCGCTGTTGCCTGCCGCCATCGCGACTGGGGCTTCTGCGGCGGCATGTGATTATCGGCCCAGCCATCTTATCGGCGGCGGCGGGACAGGTGCCGCCATTGCCACAGGTGGGGCAGTCGCGGGGGCGGGAACCGCGGTCAAGGCCGCCGGTTTCTACACACTCACCCATGCGGCCACGGGGGCGACGATGCTCGGATCGACCGCCGGAGGGGCTTCGGCAGCCGGAACAGTCGGCATCATGGGTGGAACCGCCGGAGTGGTTGGAACGGCGGCCGCCATCATTACCGCCCCAGTGACGATCATCGGCGCGGCGGCCGTTGCGGTCGGCACCGCCGGTTTCGAGGGCGTGTGCTACTATCTCGACGAGCGGGTCACGGATTACGGCGAGGTTCTGGCGGTCCTGCGCAATCTGCATTCCCATGCCGACAACGAGTATTTCCAGCTTGTCGAGTTTCCCGGCGCTTCGCGGGATGCGATTGTCAGGATCAAGATCGGTGAAGGCCAATACGATACCTACAGGGTGCGGGACCTCTATATTGCGAACGGGGTTCTCAAGAACAGCGACTGGGGGCCGGATATCGTGATCGGCAATATCGGTTTTATCGAGGCGGTGGCTGCCCCGTCGGAGGGCGAGCAGGATTAGGGTGGGCGGTTCCGTCCGCCACACCGACTAAAACAGGAATGCCCCGGCCCCGGCCGGGGCGTTTCCTTTATCCGACCGGCAGCAACGTAAAAAACCAGGGGGCAGGGCGGGCCGCATGCCCCCCGTGCCCCGAAACGAGGTGCGAAGCGCGCCCACCGGCGGCCGGGCGCTGCCCTCTGCCGTGACAGCCGAACCATCCCCCGGATTCCGTGCCGCTGCGCTTGCCTTCGCTGCCCACAGCCTCTATACGCCCCCAATGGCCTTTTCAGGGCCTTCACCCATATGGACGTGCCGCGTTCCCCCATCCGTCGCTGGCGGGGTGTATCCGGCCAAGGAGATAGCGACATGAAACTGCATGAACTGCACGACAACGAAGGCGCCACGCGCAAGAAAAAGCGCGTTGCCCGTGGCCCGGGTTCCGGCAAGGGCAAGACCGCCGGGCGCGGCATCAAGGGCCAGAAGTCCCGTTCGGGCGTGGCGCTGAACGGCTACGAGGGCGGCCAGATGCCGCTCTACCGCCGCCTGCCCAAGCGCGGCTTCACCAAGCCGAACCGCAAGGAATGGGCCGTGGTCAACCTCGGGCTGATCCAGAAGTTCGTCGATGCGGGCAAGCTGGACACCGCCAACCCGATCGACGAGGACGCACTGGTCGCCGCGGGCCTGACCGCGCGCAAGCGCGACGGCATCCGGGTGCTCGCCAAGGGCGAGATCAGCGCGAAACTGGCGCTGACGGTCTCGGGCGCGTCGAAGGCGGCGGTCGAGGCGGTCGAGAAGGCGGGCGGCACGCTCACTGTGACCGTGGCGGCGAAAGCGGCGGCGGAGACGGCCGAAGAAACGGCCGAATAAGAGGTTGTGAGCGGGCCCGATCCCGCTTACATCTCCCCCAAGTTTTTCCGCGCCGCCGAACCGGAAAACGGATCGGCGGCGCTGTCCATGAAAGAGAGCGGGCATGGCATCTGCTGCGGAGCAAATGGCGGCGAACATGAGCTGGAGCGCCTTTGGCAAGGCGACCGAGCTGCGCCAGAGGATCTTCTTCACCATCGGGCTGCTGGTCGTCTACCGGATCGGGACCTATATCCCGGTCCCCGGTATCGACGGCACCGCGTTGCGCGATTTCATGGATGAGGCCGTCGCCGGAATCGGCGGTATGCTCAACATGTTCACCGGCGGTGCGATCAGCCGGATGGGCATCTTCGCCCTTGGCATCATGCCCTATATCTCGGCCTCGATCATCGTGCAGCTGATGGCGGCGATGGTGCCCTCGCTTCAGCAACTGAAGAAAGAGGGTGAGGCCGGGCGCAAGAAGATCAACCAGTATACCCGCTACGGCACGGTGTTCCTCGCGACCTTCCAGGCCTGGGGAATCGCGGTCAGCCTGGAGGCCGGCGACATTGCCGCCGAACCGGGCATGTTCTTCCGCGCCGCCTGCGTCATCACGCTGGTCGGCGGCACCATGTTCCTGATGTGGCTGGGTGAGCAGATCACCGCCCGCGGCGTCGGCAACGGCATCTCGCTGATCATCTTCGTCGGCATCATCGCCGAGATTCCGGCGGCGCTGGCGCAGTTCTTCAGCCAGGGCCGGTCGGGCGCGATCAGCCCGGCCGTGATCATCGGCGTGATCGTCATGGTCGTGGTGGTGATCGGCTTCGTGGTGTTCATGGAGCGTGCGCTGCGCAAGATCCACATCCAGTATCCGCGCCGTCAGGTCGGGATGAAGATGTATGACGGCGGCTCGTCGCACCTGCCGGTCAAGGTGAATCCGGCGGGCGTGATCCCGGCGATCTTCGCCTCGTCGCTGCTGCTCTTGCCGGTCACGATCTCGACCTTCTCGGGCCAGCAGGCCGGGCCGGTGATGTCCACCATCATGGCCTATTTCGGCCCCGGCCAGCCGCTTTACCTGTTGTTCTTCTCGGTGATGATCGTTTTCTTCACCTATTTCTATACCGCCAACGTCTCGTTCAAGACCGAGGACGTGGCCGAGAACCTCAAGAACCAGAACGGTTTCGTGCCCGGCATCCGGCCCGGCAAGCGCACCGAGGAATATCTCGACTACGTGATGACCCGGATTCTTGCGCTTGGCTCGGCCTATCTCGTGGCGGTCTGCCTGCTGCCCGAGATCCTGCGCAACGAACTTGCGGTGCCGTTCTACTTCGGCGGCACGTCGGTTCTGATCGTGGTGTCGGTGACGATGGACACGATCAACCAGGTGCAGTCGCACCTGCTGGCCCATCAGTATGAAGGGCTGATCGAGAAGTCGCAGCTTCGCGGCAAGAAACGCAACGGATCCACGAAAAAGGCACCGACGCGCAGATGACCAATATCATACTTCTTGGGCCGCCGGGGGCCGGCAAGGGAACCCAGGCCAAGCGGCTTGTCGAGGAACGCGGCATGGTCCAGCTTTCGACCGGCGACATGCTGCGCGAGGCACGGACCTCTGGCACCGAAATGGGGTGCCGCGTGGCCGAGGTGATGGACCGGGGCGAACTGGTGACCGACGAGATCGTGATCGGTCTGATCGCCGAGCGGCTGGTGGCCAGGTCCGGGGGCGGCTTTATCTTCGACGGCTTTCCGCGCACGCTGGCACAGGCCGACGCGCTGGAAAGCCTGCTGGCGCGGATGGGGATCGGGCTGGATGCGGCGATCGAGATCCAGGTCGATGACGCGGCGCTGATCGAACGGATTTCCGGCCGCTTCACCTGTGGCAGCTGTGGCGAGGTCTATCACGACAGCGCCCGGCCGACGGCAAAGCCCGGGGTCTGCGACACCTGCGGTGGAACCGGGATGATCCGCCGTGCCGACGACAACGCCGAGGCGCTGCGCCAGCGGCTGATGGAATATTACAAGAAGACCTCGCCGCTGATCGGATATTACTACGCCAAGGGCAAGCTGGCCACGATAGACGGCCTTGCCCCGGTCGATGCGGTCTCGGTGGCGCTGCGCCGGGTGCTGGACAACGCCGCGCGCGACTGAGCGCGGTCTGGCCGCGGCGGGCGTGAAAGGCACTTGACAGCAGCCGGTCGGCCTTGACCTGTGGGGCAAAAACCCATAAGTCACGGCGTCCCGAGGTGGAATCGCCTGCATCCGCAGGCACGCCAGTTCGGAAGTTCGAGACGATGCACAAGGCCCGTGGCATCCCGCTGCGGGTTTGCGTTGTGAAAAAAGGTTCCGGCATTACGGAACCGCAACGAAAGGAAAAAACGCGTGGCACGCATTGCTGGCGTCAACATTCCGACGGGGAAACGTGTCCCCATCGCCCTGACCTACATCACCGGAATCGGCCATACGACCGCGGAAAAGATCTGCGAATCGGTCGGTATCGAACGCACCCGCCGGGTCAATGAACTCTCGGACGCCGAGGTGCTGGCGATCCGCGAACATATCGACGCCAACCTGACGGTGGAAGGCGACCTGCGCCGCGAGACCTCGACCAACATCAAGCGTCTGATGGACCTGGGCTGCTATCGCGGCCTGCGTCACCGCCGCAACCTGCCCGTGCGCGGCCAGCGCACCCACACCAACGCCCGCACCCGCAAGGGCCCGGCGAAGCCGATCGCCGGCAAGAAGAAGTAAGGGGAGGGCAGGACAATGGCGCGTGACAGAACCCGCATCAAACGCAAGGAACGCAAGAACATCGCCGCCGGTGTGGCGCATGTGAACTCTTCGTTCAACAACACCAAGATCCTGATCTCGGACGTGCAGGGCAATGCGATTGCCTGGTCGTCGGCCGGGACCATGGGCTTCAAGGGCAGCCGCAAATCGACCCCCTACGCCGCGCAGATGGCCGCCGAAGACGCGGGCCGCAAGGCGCAGGAACACGGCGTGAAAACGCTTGAGGTCGAGGTGCAGGGCCCCGGCTCGGGCCGGGAATCGGCGCTGCGCGCGCTGGCCGCCGTGGGCTTCAACATCACCTCGATCCGCGACGTGACGCCGATCGCGCACAACGGTTGCCGCCCGCCGAAGCGCCGCCGGGTCTGAGACCGCATTGATATTGCCGGGCTGTGCGGAATCGCGCGGCCCGGTTTCGGCATTTTGAACCTCGGGCGTCCCGCGCTTGCGGACATGGGCGGCGGGCAGGAATGGAGGCGACAGGCATGATCCACAAGAACTGGCAGGAACTCATCAAGCCGACCCAGCTGGAGGTCCGGCCCGGCGCCGACCCGGCGCGGGTGGCGACGGTGGTGGCCGAACCGCTGGAGCGCGGCTTCGGCCTGACGCTGGGCAACGCGCTGCGCCGCGTACTGATGTCGTCGCTCCAGGGCGCCGCGATCACCTCGGTGCAGATCGACAGCGTGCTGCATGAGTTTTCCAGCGTTGCCGGCGTGCGCGAGGACGTGACCGACATCGTGCTGAACCTCAAGGGCGTGGCGATCCGCATGGAGGTCGAGGGGCCGAAGCGGCTGTCGATCTCGGCCCGCGGCCCCGGCGTGGTCACGGCGGGCGACATTTCCGAATCGAACGGTATCGAGATCCTGAACAAGGAACACGTGGTCTGTCACCTTGACGACGGTGCCGAAGTGTTCATGGAACTCACCGTGAATTCCGGCAAGGGCTATGTCGCGGCCGACAAGAACCGGCCCGAGGACGCGCCCATCGGCCTGATTCCGATCGACGCGATCTATTCGCCGGTCAAGAAGGTCAGCTACGAGGTCCAGCCCACCCGCGAAGGCCAGGTGCTGGATTACGACAAGCTGACCATGAAGGTGGAAACCGATGGCAGCCTGACCCCCGACGACGCCGTGGCCTATGCCGCGCGCATCCTTCAGGACCAGCTTTCGATCTTCGTCAACTTCGAAGAGCCGGAAAGCGCCACCCGCCACGATGCGGACGACGGGCTTGAGTTCAACCCGCTGCTGCTGAAAAAGGTGGATGAACTGGAACTGTCGGTGCGTTCGGCAAACTGCCTCAAGAACGACAACATCGTCTATATCGGCGACCTGATCCAGAAGACCGAGGCCGAGATGCTGCGGACCCCGAACTTCGGCCGCAAGTCGCTGAACGAGATCAAGGAAGTACTTTCGGGCATGGGTCTGCATCTCGGGATGGATGTCGAGGACTGGCCGCCGGAAAACATCGAGGATCTGGCCAAGCGTTTCGAGGACCAGTTCTGACGGGGTGGCGGTGCGCTGAAGCGCACCCTACCTGTGGAAAGCGACTGTAGGGTGCGCTTCAGGCGCACCTTGCGACGACCGGGCGCAAGCCCCAAGGAGAGCGGTTCCGAACGCAGGGGCCGCCGGACAAAGCAAAACGGATGAATAGGAGATCACCATGCGTCACGCCCACGGCTACCGCCGCCTGAACCGCACCCACGAACACCGCAAGGCGCTGTTCGCCAACATGGCCGGATCGCTCATCGAGCATGAGCAGATCAAGACCACCCTGCCCAAGGCCAAGGAATTGCGCCGGGTGGTCGAAAAGCTGATCACCCTCGCCAAGCGCGGCGATCTGCACGCTCGCCGCATGGCGGCGTCGCAGCTCAAGCAGGATGCGCATGTCGCCAAGCTGTTCGCCGTGCTCGGCCCCCGCTATCTGGAACGTCAGGGCGGTTATGTCCGCGTTCTCAAGGCGGGCTTCCGTTACGGCGACATGGCGCCGATGGCGATCATCGAACTGGTTGACCGCGACCCCGACGCCAAAGGCGCCGCCGACCGCGCCCGGCTTGAAGCCGAGGAAGCCGCGGCGGAATGACGCATCTGCCTGATGCGGAGCCCTGACATGGGGGCCGGATAACAGGCCGCACAGGTGCCGGACATACGAAAGCCCGCCGTTTCCGGCGGGCTTTTGCGTAGTGGTTCCAGCGGGGCGATATCGGCCTTGCCGGGACCGGAGCGGTGGTTTCGGGATCAGGCCCCCCGTATCAAGTCCCCCGTATCAAGTCCTCCGTATCAGGCCCCGTGGGCCACGCGGCGGCCAAGCGAAAGCAGATCGTCGCGGGCGATGATCCGATGCACCAGCGCGCGGGCTTCGGCAGGGGAAACCGGGGTCGATCCGAGGAATTCCAGGAGATCGTGGCGTTCACGTCGTGGCAGCGCCATCATTCGGGCAAAATCTGTGGGTTCGATGTTTATCTTCATAACCGGACTCGTATGACCGTCATCAGCCCCCTCAATTTACGGTTGACTAGGATTCTGGCAACCTGTCTAAAAAGGCATGTCTATTCAGTCGAGAATCGATCTTGAACTTAAAAAACTGGAGGTTATGGCCTCCGGTGGGTACTTTGTCGGGCTGCATATCAGGTTTACTGCACCCCTGATGTCCTTTCAGACCTACGATCAGGCCTGGCTCGATCACTACACGGAAAACGGCCTCGTGCTGCGCGACCCCATGACCGCATGGGGTTTCAGCACCACCGGCGCCATCCGCTGGAGCGATGAGCGCCTGCCCGACCCGTTCGGCCTTTTCAAGGAGGCGGCGCAGTTCGGTTTGCGCTATGGCGTGACGATCGCCTGCGGGCCGATCAAGTCACGCTCCATCGCCAGTTTCACACGGGGGGACCGGGAATTCAGCGATGAGGAAATCGCCCATATTTCCGAGATCGTGCATCGGCTGCATGACATGACCCAGCCCCCCGATGAATTGACCAAGGCGCAGATCGAAGCCTTGAGGTGTATCGCGGGGGGCGACCGTCATGCTGCGGCGGCCGCAAAGCTGGGAATATCCGAAAGCGCGTTGAAGGCGAGGGTGACCTCGGCACGGCAACGGCTGATGGCACGGACCACGGCCGAGGCCATTCAGCGCGCGAAAGACTACAGACTGCTCTGACAGGCGCCCTCCGCACGGTTATAGTGATCACCGCAACCCTGCAGGAGGAAGCCATGCAGACCACAACCCTGTCCTTCGAGAATCTCCACAACCACGGGGAGCTTTTCGCGAACATGCTGCGCGCCCGGCGCGAGCTGTTCATCGTTCGCAACAAATGGAACCTGCCCGAAGCCCTGGGCATGGAATACGACCAGTATGACACGCCGGCAAGCCGCTGGGTCGTGGTCCATGACGAGTTCGGTCGGGTGCTGGCCGGAAACCGCCTGACGCCCACCACCGCGCGCTGCGGCATCTACAGCTACATGATCCGCGACGCGCAGCGCGGGCTTCTGGACACCATCCCGGCGCATCTGCTTTATGACGAGGCGCCGGTGGCGGAGCATGTCTGGGAAAGCTCGCGCCTGTTCGTGGCGCATGATGTTCCGGCGGCAATCCGGCGCAAGGTCCATGCCCGGCTGATTGCGGAACTCGGTGCCTCGGCGCGCAAGCTGGGCGCGACCCATTGCCTGACGCTGCTTGCCGCCAACTGGCCGCGTTGGGCGGGCCGGGTCGGCGTGTCGATGACGGCGATGGGCCCGGTGATGGAGATCGACGGGATCGACAACCAGGTCGTGTCGATGGACTTCAGCGCCAACCTGCATTGAGACCGGCCTCGAACCGCTGGCGGCGCGTGGGTGGGGTGCGCGCCGCAGCCGGTCTTGCAGGTTGCGGCCGGGCCGCGCCGGTCCCATATCGGCGAAGGTCCGGATCAGCCAAGCGAGGAGTGTCGATGCCCGGCTTTGCCCGTTTGCCCGCCTTTATTCGTTTGCCCGTGGTTCTGGCCTGTGCCGGGGCCGCTTTTCTTTTGTCCGTTTCAGTCTCCGCCCCGCTTCGGGCCGAGACGGTGCCCGCCTCGCGGGCCGATATTTCCCTGACCTTCGCGCCGGTGGTGCGCGCTTCCGCGCCCGCGGTGGTCAATATCTACGCCCGCCAGGTGGTGGAGGGGCGCCGCAGCCCCTTCGCGGGCGATCCGTTCTTCGACCAGTTCTTCCGCGATTTCGGCCAGACCGCGCCACGGGTGCGCAACTCGCTGGGCTCGGGGGTGATCGTCTCCGATTCGGGGCTGGTGGTGACGAATTACCACGTGGTCGGTGCCGCGACCGAGATCACCGTGGTTCTGAACGACCGCCGCGAATATTCGGCCCGCCCGGTACTGGCCGATGAACAAAGCGACCTTGCCGTGCTGCGGCTGGCGGGGGCCGAGGGGCTGCCGGTGCTGCCGTTCCGCGCGGGGGATGAGCCCGAGGTGGGCGAACTGGTTCTGGCGATCGGCAACCCGTTCGGGATCGGCCAGACGGTTTCGATGGGGATCGTCTCGGGGCTGGCGCGGTCGGCGCTGTCGGTGGGCGACGGGCGCGGCTATTTCATCCAGACCGACGCGGCGATCAACCCGGGCAACTCGGGCGGCGCGCTGGTGGATACCGAAGGGCGGCTGGTGGGCATCAACACCGCGATCATGTCGGCCTCGGGCTCGTCCAGCGGGGTCGGCTTTGCCATTCCCGCCCCGCTGGTGCGCGCCGTGGTGGCGCAGGCCGAGGCCGGGGAAGACGCCTTCGTCCGCCCATGGGCCGGGGTGACGGGGCAGGGGGTCGATGCGGGGCTGGCCGAGAGCATGGGCCTGCCCCGGCCCGAAGGGGTGGTGCTGGTCGATCTGCACCCGGCCAGCCCGTTCCGGGCCGCAGGGCTGCTGTCGGGCGATGTGATCCTGTCGCTGGACGGTGCGCCGGTGAACACGCCGCAGGAGATCCTGTTCCGCCTTTCGGTGCGCGGCCCCGGCGGCGAGGCGGCGCTGAACTATCTGCGCGACGGTGCGGGGCGGGAAACCCGCGTGGCGCTCATCTCCCCGCCCGAGGATCCGCCGCGCGATACGCAAGAGATCACCGGCCGGGTGGCGCTGGCGGGGCTGGCGGTGGCGCGGATCAATCCGGCGGTGATCGCCGAGCTTGACCTGCCCCTGTCCGCCGAAGGGGTGGTCGCACTTTCGGTCGGGGGTCTCGCCGCCCGGGCCGGGTTCCGGCCGGGCGACATCCTGCTGGCGGTCAACGGCGCGCGGATCGAGACCCCGCAGGACGTGGCCGCCGCTGCCCGCGCCAACACCCGCCGGTGGGAGGCCGATGTGCTGCGCGACGGCCGGGCGCTGCGGCTGCGGTTCACCTTCTGACCCTTCCCCCGCGCCCGGCGGGGGCGTAAAGTCCCGCCATGTCCGACCTGTTCGACCCGCCCCCCGATGCCGACCGCCGCGACCCCGCGGCCGGAACACCGCGCCCGCTGGCCGACCGGCTTCGCCCGGCCCGGCTTTCCGATGTGGTGGGACAGGACAAGGTTCTGTCGCCCGAGGGCCCGCTGGGGGCGATGCTTGCCTCGGGCAGCCTGTCGTCGCTGATCCTCTGGGGGCCGCCCGGGGTGGGCAAGACCACCATCGCCCGGCTTCTGGCCGACGAGACCGACCTCGCCTTCGTGCAGATCAGCGCGATCTTCACCGGCGTGCCCGAATTGCGCAAGGTGTTCGAGGCCGCAAGGCTGCGCCGGGGGCAGGGGCGTGGCACGCTCCTGTTCGTCGATGAGATCCACCGCTTCAACAAGGCGCAGCAGGACGGGTTCCTGCCGCATATGGAGGACGGCACCATCCTGCTGGTGGGTGCCACCACCGAGAACCCGTCCTTCGAGTTGAACGCCGCGCTGATGAGCCGGGCACAGGTGATCGTGCTGGAACGGCTGGGGCTTGCCGATCTCGAACGTCTGGCGCAGCGGGCCGAGCAGGCACTGGGCCGGGCGCTGCCGCTTACCGGCGAGGCACGTGAGGCGCTCCTGGAGATGGCCGACGGCGATGGCCGGGCGCTTTTCAACCTGATCGAGCAGGTGGCGGCGTGGAAGACCCCGGCCCTGCTCGACCGCGAGGCGCTGGCCACGCGGCTGATGCGCCGGGCGGCGGCCTACGACAAGTCGGGCGACGCGCATTACAACCTGATCTCGGCGCTCCACAAGTCGGTGCGCGGCTCGGACCCCGACGCCGCGCTCTACTGGTTCGCGCGGATGCTGGAAGGGGGCGAGGACCCGCGCTACCTCGCCCGCCGTCTGGTGCGCATGGCGATCGAGGACATCGGTCTGGCCGACAGCCACGCCTGGACCCTGTGCCTGCAAAGCTGGGAAACCTACGAGCGGCTGGGCTCGCCCGAAGGCGAGCTGGCGCTGGCGCAGGCGGTGATCTATCTCGCGCTCGCGCCCAAGTCGAACGCGGGCTATGTGGCCTACAAGGCGGCCCGGGCCGAGGCGAAGCGCAGCGGGTCCGAACCGCCGCCGAAGCATATCCTGAACGCACCGACCCGGATGATGAAGGATCAGGGCTACGGTGCGGGTTACGCCTACGACCACGACGCCGAGGATGGCTTTTCGGGCCAGAACTACTTCCCCGAGACCATGAAACGCCCGCTGTTCTACACCCCCCCCGAACGCGGCTTCGAGCGCGAGTTGAAGAAACGGGTGGAATATTTCGCCAGGCTGCGGGCGAAACGGCAGGGCTGAGCGGGGGAGGGGAGGCTCCCGCCCCCTTGTGGCGCGCTTTCGCGCACGACAAGGCGTTGGGCCCGGCGCCGCGCTGGCGCGCGGCGTGCCTCCGGCGGGGATATTGGGGGACAGAAGAATGACAAGGGGGCTCTCTTAAAAATCTTCATCTTGCCAGAAATATTCTCGGGGGGTGAATTGCCGGGGAACCCGGCAAGAGGGGGGCAGACGGCCCCCCTTCCCCGGCCGCCACGGGGGGCGGCCCCTGCGGTGTTGACAACCCGGCCATGGCGGCGGAGAGAGGCGCGGCAATGCGGGAGAGGCCGATGAGCGGCGTGGAACTTGTGACGGTGACCGAGGCGGAGGGCGAACAGCGGCTCGACCGCTGGCTCAGGCGGCGGCATCCGCATCTGACCCAGGGCATGGTCGAAAAGCTGTGCCGCACCGGGCAGGTCCGGATCGACGGCGCGCGGGCCAGGGCCGCGGCCCGCGTCAGTCCCGGCGCCGTGGTGCGGGTGCCGCCGCTGCCCGACCCGGGAACCGAAGCGCCGCGCCGCGAGGCATCCGACACGATCCCCGACGCCGATGCCGAGATGATCCGGTCCTGCGTGCTGTGGCAGGACCAGCATATCATCGTGCTGAACAAGCCCGCCGGTCTGCCGTCGCAAGGGGGCAGCGGTCTGGGCAACCGCCATGTGGACGGGCTGACCCCGGCGCTGATGTTCGGCTACAAGGAACGGCCCAAGCTTGTCCACCGGCTCGACAAGGACACGTCCGGCCTCTTGCTGCTCGCCCGCACCGACCGGGTGGCGCGTGGCCTGTCCGAGGCGTTCCGCAACCGCACCACCCGCAAGATCTACTGGGCGGTGGTCGCGGGGCTGCCTGCGCCGCGCATGGGCACGATCCGCTTCGGGCTGGTCAAGGCGCCCGGACGCGGCACCGGCGGCGAGGGTGAGCGGATGCGCTGCATCCACCCCGGCGAGGTCGCGAAGACCGAGGGGGCGAAACGTGCCACCACCGATTACGCGGTGCTCTCGGCGCTGGGCACCCGTGCCGCCTGGGTGGCGCTGGTGCCGATCACCGGACGGACGCATCAACTGCGCGCCCATATGGCCGAGATCGGCCATCCGATCGCGGGCGACGGCAAA
>Ga0172382_10005339_pt1 | contig 19215 bp, 12 predicted proteins | sample Leawel138RmetaG_FD_122245 | JGI IMG/M metagenome (GOLD analysis project Ga0172382, IMG submission 122245) | Leachate microbial communities from a municipal landfill in Southern Ontario, Canada - Leachate well 138R metaG | ecosystem: Engineered > Solid waste > Landfill > Unclassified | place...
GACTTTTCACGCAAACTCAAGTGTTCCATCATCTCCTTGCTTTTGAGGGAATATCGTCTCGAGGAACAAACGACCTGTCACAGTGAGCCAAAACGAGTTTGATCTGGGAGAGTTTTTGAGCCGTCAGGCCGCTGGAGGGGCCCTCGAGTCGGAGGGCGAGTTTACGGTGGATCACGCCAAAGCCGCCAGAAAATTGGCCCGCTTTGCCATGCCGCACGAGTACTCTTGGGTGCTCAAACTGGTGCAAGCGGCGGTAGGGTGGGAGGCTTCTGAATTGAGGGTGGAACAACAGAGGCTCTTCACTAGCTTTACCTTCGCGCCCGGAGATTCCCATTCGGTACCCACGGCCAAAGAGGTGGTGGGCACCGTCTTGCACGGCCAGTTGGAGAGCCGGGACCCCCTGAGTCGGCTCTGCATCGCCTTGCGATCTCTGGTAGAGCAGACCGGTCTTTCTTTCGTATTGGGGCTGTGCTCTGGAGAGAACGACTCGGAGACTCTGTTTGCAGGGCCTGATGTCTCCAGCATGGAGCCGACGGCTCGAAAGAATTGGGGCTCCCTCGATACCAGGGGGCTCCGGGTCACGGTGAGCCATCAGATGCGGGGAGAGTTCTACACCGGGCGTCTGGCTCCGCGATTTTTATTGCGCCGGCTGCGCGATCAGGAAATCGCTGCGCAGCTCCGGAGCTACGCCTTCAGCAGTCCCGTGCCGATCACGCTGAATGGGCAGGCCATCACCGATCCCCTGGCTCACCCGGAGTTCGGTTTTACCCAGGAGTTGCGCCCTCTATTGCTGTGTGGATTGCGGAGTTTGGGGGATCAGGAGCTTTTCATGGCGGGACCCTTTGAAGACGGGTTGACCGTCCCGGTCCGAGCCAACCAGGCTCGAGTTCGCTCTATTCCCCGGACCAACAATGTTTTCGGAGGCTGGGGAATGGTACAGGTCATCGACCCGGAGGTCTACGCCAAGCGCAAGTACAACCGGGAGATGAACTCCGACGAACTGAGCTCCCTGGGGCTCTGGGTGCAGGACGGGGTGGTGGTAGAGACCTTCCCACTTCTGATCTCCAAGTCAAATTTGACCCGGCTTGTTCTCATCCTGGACGCCCACGGACTGGAGACGGACCTCACCGGATTTGCCCTGCAAAAGACCGAAGAAAAGAGTGACCGGTTCGTCCATGCTCTGATCCAGGCGAAGAAGCTTCTCCGGGATGCGCTCGACGCGCATCCCCATCTCCTTTCCACCCGGCGCGAACATCTCGCCCCCGAGGACCGCAAGAGCAGTATCGCGACCTTCAAGCGTCATTCTTTACAGTGCGCCGCAATATCCGCTCCTCTGGCACTTTGGAACCCGCTGATAGGAGCTTCCACTCTGCTCGTGGGCATGGTGGTCAATAGCGTGGGTTATCTCTATCCTCCGGTGGAGACAGCCGGAGAGCGGTACCGGGAAGATCTAGCTTCAGCCATCAGGAGAATATCCGGGAGTAGCGCCGGTGGGTGAGGACCCGGCAGGAGGCGCTTGAGGACCTTCTGAAACCTAGCCGATGGAACCCGGTCCCTTGAGCAAAATCGTCGTCCTGGACATGACCCGGCTGCTGCCGGGGCCGTTTGCCGGAATGATGCTGCGAAGCCTGGGGGCGCGGGTGATCAAACTCGAAACCACCACGGGCCCGGACCTCTTGCGCTTCCTGCCTCCACTCCGGGAGGAGGCCAACGTCGCCTTCACGGCTCTCAACCAGGGTAAGGAGAGCGTGGTGTTGGACCTCGACAGACAGGAAGGGACGGATGTGTTTCGGCGTCTCTGTGCCCGGACCGATATACTTCTCACTTCGGCTCGAAAATCATGGATGCAAGCCAGAGCCCTGGACTATGAAACCCTTCAGAAAGAAAACCAGGGCTTGATCTACTGCACCCTGGGGAGCTACCGGGCGGGCAGCGAGCAAGAGCAATTGGGCGGGCACGACATAAATTTTTTGGCCTCCAGCGGACTGGCCGGACTCTTGAGTTTGGAGGGCAAACCGATACTGCCGCAGGTGCAGTTGGCCGACCTCGGGGGAGCCCAGTATGCGGTCATCTGCATGCTGGCCGCTCTACTGGGGAGGGGCGAAGGTGGGCGCGGGAGAGAGCTTCATCTCTCGCTAGAGGAGGGCTGCGACCCCTACACCCACCTGGCTCGGGTGCTGGCAAAATTTGCTCCTGGTCAGACCAGCCTGGGCCCGCTATCCGGCCAGAGCCCGGTCTACCGTTACTACCAGTGCGCCGATGGCAAGTCGGTAGCGCTGGGGGCCATCGAGCCAAAATTTCAAGCCAGGCTAAAAGAGCTCTTACCGCTGGAGACGTCTCACTGGCCCGATGATCTTTTTTTTCAGCCGGCAGAAGCCGTCCATCGGGAATTGGAAAAAATGTTTGCTTCTCAGACTCGAGAGTCTTGGGTGGAGTTTTTCGCTCCCCACGATGTCTGCTTTTCGCCGGTTCTTGAAGTGGCGGAAGTCGAGCGGGATGAGGAGCCGTTGCGAGCCCACTTCCCCTCCGGGGAGAGCACGCTCCATGGTTTCGGAGCGGATACCCGCTCGGTGTTGCTGGAGGTGGGGTACAGTGAAGAAGAGATTGAGCGGTTCGGTCAGGCCGGACTGGCGGTCACGCCTTAGCCGAGCAGAGCACCGGGTTGCCCCAGTCCTGAACCGCCCGCACACTGTAATCTCCGGTCCGCAGCGCTTTGATCCCCTCGACTGCGGCGTGAGCGGCAGCGGTATTGGTGATAAGGGGAATTCCTTTTTCCGTGGCAGCTCGGCGGATGATCCCTCCGGCTTCGTAGCTGGGGCCAACCAGAGGGGTGTTGACCACCAGGTCGACCTCGCCGTTCAAAATGAGTCGGAGCAAGCGGTCGCTGCCGCTAGCCAGATGGGGCACCGACTCGATCTCCAAGCCGGCTTCACTGAAATAGCGCGCGGTGCCTGCGGTACCGAAGAGCTTGAAGCCCATCCCCTGAAGGGTTTTAGCGGCCGAGAGCAGGGTGGGCTTGTCAAAATCGTTGACCGTAAAGAGGATGCTGCCTGTTTCGGGCAGGGGGCACCCGGCCGCCACTTGGGACTTGGAAAAGGCGTTTCCAAAGTTTTTTCCTTGACCCATGACTTCCCCGGTGGAGCGCATCTCTGGCCCCAGCAGCGCGTCGCACCCGGGAAATTTCCGGAACGGTATCATAGCTTCCTTGACGAAGACCCCGTCCACCACCGGTTCGGAGGTCATGTCCACCTCGGCCAGGGTCTTACCCAACAAAAGGTGAGTGGCCATGCGGGCTAGTGGGCGACGAGTGGCTTTGGCCAGAAAAGGTGCCGTGCGAGAAGCCCGGGGGTTGACCTCCAAGACGTAAACCACATCGCCCTGGATGGCGAACTGCACATTCATCAGTCCTACCAATTTGAGGGCCTTGCCCAGTTTCACCGTGATGCAACGGATGGTGTCCAGGTGGCGAGCTTCAAGTTTGTAGGGTGGAATCACGCAGGCGGAGTCGCCGGAGTGGACACCGGCTTCTTCGATGTGCTGAAGGATACCGGCGATTACCACGTTTTCACCGTCGCCGAGACAATCGACATCAGCTTCAACGGCATTGTCCAGAAATTTGTCGATGAGCAGGCGGCCCTGATCGGAGACCTCCAGGGCTTCCTGGGCGAAGCGGTTCAAGCTGTCTTCATCGTGGACGATCGCCATGGCCCGCCCTCCCAGCACATAGGAAGGGCGCAGCAGCACCGGATAGCCGATCTGCTGGGCCAGACCCTTGGCCTGCTCCAGGTTGTCGGCCAGGACTCCCTCGGGTTGCCGGATTTCAAGCTCCTCGAGGAGCCGTTGAAAGCGCTCGCGATCTTCGCAGAGATCGATCGCCTCGGTCCCGTTTCCCAAGATCTGCACCCCCAGGTCGTGCAACTCGCCGGCGATGCGCAGCGGAGTCTGGCCCCCCAACTGAACCACCACTCCCAGCAGCCGGCCCTTCTGACTCTCCAGCCGCACCACATTCATGACGTCTTCCACGGTGAGGGGCTCAAAGTACAAGCGATCCGAAGTGTCGTAGTCCGTACTCACGGTCTCCGGGTTGCAGTTGATCATGATGCTCTCGATGTCGCACTCTTTCAAAGCAAACGCGGCGTGCACGCAACAGTAATCAAATTCGATACCCTGTCCGATGCGGTTGGGCCCGCTGCCCAGAATGATCACCTTGTCCCGGGCCGAGACCGAGGCTTCTTCCTGGCTGGCCCGGTAGCTCGAATAGAGGTAAGGGGTGCTCGCTTCGAACTCCGCCGCACAGGTATCTACTCGCTGGTAGTGCGGGTAGATGTTCCACTCCTGGCGTAAGGCGCCCATCTGCTCGGCGGTGCGTCCGGTGAGTTTGCCGAGGACGGCATCGCTGTATCCGAGCTGCTTGGCCTGGCGGAGGTGTTCCGGCGTCCACTCCTCGTTCAGGGTCGATTCGAACTCGGCCAATTCTGCCAACTGGTCGAGAAACCAGGGGTCGATCCTGGTGGCCTGGTGGAGAAGGTCCAGGGTTTCCGCTGGTACCTGATGGTTTCGTACCGAGTCACGCAGGACCGTCATCACGCCGCAGAGCCGGTTGGGTGAGGGGTAGAGGGCATCCGAGAGGTTGTCCATATCGACCGGCACACTGGGTAGACCGTCCAGACCGGCTTCCAGGGAGCGAAACGCTTTTTGGAGAGCTTCCTGAAAGGAGCGACCGATGGCCATGGACTCTCCCACCGACTTCATGGCCGGGCCCAGCCGGACCTCGGCTCCAGGAAACTTGGCAAAGTCCCAGCGGGGAACCTTCACCACGATGTAGTCGATGGCGGGCTCAAAAGAACAGGGAGTCGTTCCGGTGATCTCGTTTTGGACTTCGTCCAGGGTGTAACCGACCGCCAGTCGGGCTGCCACCTTGGCGATGGGGAAGCCGGTGGCCTTGGAGGCCAGAGCCGAAGATCGAGAGACCCGGGGGTTCATCTCGATCACGATCAGGCGCCCGGTTTCGGGATGCACCGCGAACTGCACGTTGGACCCACCGGTCTCCACCCCCACGATATTCATGATCTTGCGGGACCAGTTTCGGAGCTTCTGGTACTCGGGGTCGGTCAGGGTGATGGCCGGGGCCACGGTCACGCTATCTCCGGTGTGAACCCCCATGGGATCCAGGTTTTCGATGCTGCAGACCACCACGAAGTTGTCCGCTTTATCCCGCACCACTTCGAGTTCGAACTCTTTCCAGCCGGAGATCGACTCTTCCACCAGGACCTGCCCGACCGGTGACTCCTGCAGGCCGTTGGCCACCACGGCCCGGAGTTCTTGTTCGTTGTGGGCGAAGCCACCACCGGAGCCGCCCAGGGTGTAGGAAGGTCGGATGATGAGGGGATAGCCGTTGGAGCTTGCGAACTCCAGAGCTTCCTCCACGGTGTGGGCGATCACCGAGGAGGGTACGTCAAGCCCCGCCTGGGCCATGGCTTGGCGAAACTTCTGACGGTCCTCGGCCAGGGCGATGGCCTCCAGGCTGGCTCCCAGAAGTTCCACCCCAAACTCCTCCAGCACGCCCTTCTCGGCTAACTCCACGGCCAGGTTCAGCGCGGTCTGGCCTCCCACCGTGGGCAGGATGGCGCAGGGCCTCTCCTTCTCCAAAATCCGCCGCAGGGTGGGCACGGAGAGTGGTTCGATGTAGGTGCGATCGGCCATCTCCGGGTCGGTCATGATGGTGGCCGGGTTGCTATTGACCAGCACCACTTCGTAGCCTTCGTTTTTCAAGGCCCTGACAGCCTGAGTGCCGGAGTAGTCGAATTCGCAAGCCTGGCCGATGACGATCCCGCCGGAGCCCAGAACCAGGATCTTCTTGAGGTCGGTCCGTTTAGGCACGGCAACCTTCCCGAATGGCTTGCAAGAACTGTTCGAACAGGTAACGGGAGTCGTGGGGACCGGGAGCGTTTTCCGGGTGGTACTGAACCGCAAACGCCTTGTAACGCGGACATTCCAGTCCTTCGCAGGTGCCGTCGTTTAGGTTCAGGTGAGTCATAAAGACGCCCTCCGGCAAGCTGGCGGGGTCCACCGCGAAACCGTGATTCTGGGTGGTGATCTCCACCGCTCCGGTGCGGATATTGCGGACCGGGTGGTTGGTGCCGTGGTGGCCGAACTTGAGTTTGAAGGTTTGGGCTCCCAGGGCCCGGGCCAGGAGTTGATGGCCCAGACAGATGCCGAAGATGGGAACCTGGCCGAGCAAGGCTTTGATCTCTTGCACAATGGACTCCAGGGCCGCCGGATCGCCGGGACCGTTGCTCAGAAACACCCCGTCGGGTTGCAGGGCCATCACTTCGGCGGCGGTGGTGGCGGCCGCGACCCGGGTTACCCGCAGCCCCCGGGCTTTGAGCAGTCCGCTCATGTAGTTTTTGATGCCGAAGTCGAAAGCCACCACGTGCAGAGGAGAGTCGCCTTCGCTCCGGTTGCCCTCGGAGGTAACCTCCGAAACCAGGTCACGGCCGTGCAGGGTGGGCGTACTCCGGATCTGCTCCAGCAGATCGGGGGGCGCCTCTCCGTGGCAGATGGCCCCTCTCATGGCCCCGACGGAGCGGATGTGTTTGACCACGGCCCGGGTGTCGAGTTCCGAGATGGAGGTCACCCCCTGCTTCTGCAGCCAATCCGGCAAGCTCTGGGTGGCTCGCCAGTTGCTATAACGCCGAGGCGCGTTTTGCACCGCAAAGCCCGAGAGCCAGGCCTGGCGTGACTCGTAATCCTCTTCGTTGATCCCCACGTTGCCCACGTGGGCCAGGGTGGAGACCAGGATCTGGCCCCGATAAGAAGGGTCGGTCAGGAGTTCTTGATAGCCCGTCATGGATGTACTGAAGATGACTTCTCCAAAGCACAGGCCCTCGGCGCCCAGGGCTTTGCCTGTAAAAGTCGTTCCATCTTCCAGCATCAGGGTGGCGTTCATGTCGGTCATTTCTTTGTTTTCATCATCACCATCTGCGGGCAGCCTAAAACTGCTTTCTCCAGAATTGACAGCCCTTGATCGATCTCCTGTCTCTTTACCATCAAAGATTGAGAAAATCTCAGAGGGCAGGTTCGCCTCCGGGAACTGAGAACTGGATTGGGAATGACCAAAGTAGAGGAAGCAGAGGATACTCCCCTCGGATTTTGGGCTCGCCTGTGGGGTGGCCTGTGGGCGCTGACGGCTCTGGCGGTGCTTCTGACTTACTGGCAGCAGCCGTACTACCTGACACTTTTATCAGCCTTTCGATTTCAAATGCTGTGGGTGCTGGTGGCGGTGAGCGTGCCGCCTCTTTTCGTTTTCCCGGGAAAGAGAAAGCTGCTCTTTGTGGCGGTGCCCCTCACGTTTGGCTTGAGCTTCGCCTCCTATCTCCTGCCCACCGGTCGGACCCCGGCCACTGCGGATTCGGTGACGCTGGTCACGGCTAACCTTTACGCGGGCAATCGAAACCTGGTTCGACTCCAGGACTGGCTGGAGCAAAACCCAACCGAGATTGTCGGCCTGCTGGAGCTTAGTGACCACCACCAGGAAGCGATCCTGCGGCTGGGCTACGAGTACACTCTGCTAGAACCCCGGGAGGACGCCTTCGGGATCGGCTTACTGTCCAGAAAGACCCCCTTGCGAGCAGAGATCCTGGGCGCCCAAAGCCGATTCCCGGCTCTCTTCGCCGAGTTTGAGACTTTTCAGGTGGTGCTGGCCCACCCTCCGCCGCCGGTCAATGCCGAGCTGCGCGAACTGGGTGACAGGCAACTCGAGGAGTTGCTGGCGTTTCTAGAGTCCAGCAAAAAGCCCACCGTTTTCATGGGAGATCTGAATGCCACTGGCTGGGACCTCCGGGTGCTCCCCCTCAAAGAGAACGGGTACAAGGACGCCCGCCAGGGGCACGGTCTGTTGCCCACCTGGCCGGTGGACAACAGCCTGCTCCAGATCCCCATCGACCACATCTTCGTTCCCCGGACCTGGACGGTCCATGAGTGTGGAGTGGGACCCGACATCGGATCGGATCACTTTCCCCTGCGGGCGGTCGTGACACCGGGATAGTGGGGCGTTGTTACCAGCCCCAGTAGCCGTCCTGGCGAACGTTGCAACTGATCCCGGTCACGTTTCCGTAGAAGTCGGTGGTGAACCGATAATGACCGGTCTGGTCATTGACTTCGTTGTGGCGGTCGAAGCGGTGCCACTTGCCGTCTAAGCCCAGGCCCTGGCGGTAAGGTCCGTCGGTGCTGTTGGGCGGGCCGCAGATATAGCGTCCGTGGTGACCACCGTGGCGGCCGTGGCCCCAGCGCCCGTGTCCGCGATGGCGATGATGGCCGTGGCCGTCGCCGATGTGCACCCCGACGCTACCGTCCGGCCCGATGATGATGCCGAAGTCGGCTGCCTGGGCGGTACCGGCCAGAGCGCCCACCGCAGCCACGGTGGTGAGTCCCGCCAGGGCGGCTTTCTGACCGAAACTGAGGCCGGTGTCCGGTTCGGGAGCGGCCTCTTTGGGGGCCTCGGCGTTGACGGCCCGGGCTCGTAGCTGAATGTCCTTCAGGCTGGGTAGCCCGGGGGCGAGGGAGCTTCCGACCTGATCGGTGGGCAGAGGGATCGATGCCTCCGGAGCGGCGTTCGGAGCGGGTGAACCGGCGGCCGCAGGAGGCGAGAAACTTAACTTAGGTTGAATCGAGCTAAGCATGATATGTCTCCAGTGTTATAGATGCCGGCCCGGGGGCCGGTATGGTTTTCCAGGTTTAGAATGTCGCACAAACGTTAAACGAACGTCACGGCGGCGTCATTATGCGGTTTGTGGGTCTTGTACCACTCGGCTGTGGATTCTAGAATGAGGTTGTGTCCATCACTATCTCTCATAGCCTACCCCCGGTAACCCTTTCCCGCCCTGCACCGGTGAGCTCTCGCCGCCCACTGAGCCCGGAGCCCGAACAGCCTGCAGAGCTGTTCAGCCCCTCGGCACTCGAATCGGCCCCGCTCCGCCAACCTCAGCCGTCCCCGAGGACCGGCGCGGTACAACTGGCCGCCGCCCGCGCCGTCTCTCAGCAGACCGCACTGAAGGTAGCAGGGGCCGCACTGGGCGGAGTGTCCTCGGTGGCACCCGGTCTGTGGACAAAATTCAAGAACCTGGCCGGCTCGGTCGTCAACGGAGAGTTTTTCACCCGCCGCAAGGCCCGTCAGACGGTGGACGCGGTCAATCGGCTGGAACCTTCGGTGCAGACGCTCTCGGATTCCGAGCTGAAAGCCAAGACCAGCGAGTTCAAGGCTCGTTTGAAGTTAGGGGAGAGCGTCGAAGAGCTGCTCCCGGAGGCTTTCGCGGTGGTCCGGGAGAGCTGCCATCGAACCCTGGGTATTCGACCCTACGACGTGCAAGTCGAGGGCGGGTTCTACGCTCACCGGGGAGGCATCGTGGAGATGAAGACCGGCGAAGGCAAGACCTTTATGGGCATGCTGCCGATCTATCTAAACTCGCTGACCGGCGAAGGTGTGCACGTGATGACCTACAACGACTACCTGGCCGGTCGGGATGCGGTGAAGGCTGAAAAAGTTTTGGGGGCGCTGGGGGTGAGGGTGGCCTGCATCCACCCGGAGATGGGGCTGGAGGAGCGCCGGGAAGCCAATAAGGCTGATGTGATCTACGGCAGCGCTTCGGAGTTCGGTTTTCAGTACCTCAACGATAATCTAGCCATGCAACCGCAAGAGAGGGTGGGAAGAGACACCTCCGCAGCCTACGCCTTGATCGATGAAGCCGACAGCCTGCTCCTGGACGAAGCGCGCACCCCCTTGATCATTTCCGAATCGGAGCCTTCCGACGAGCGCCCCACCGCGGTCTTCGCCGAGGTGATGAAGCACCTCCACGAAGGGGTTGATTTCAAAGTCGAAGAGAAGGACAAGAACGCCTGGCTCACCGAGATGGGGCTGCAGAAAGTGGAGCAGATCCTGGGCGTGGGCGACCTCTATTCGGGCTCCAACCAGCAGTATCTGCCCTACCTCGACTCGGCCCTGCACGTGAAGGCGGTCTTGCAGCGCGACGTGGATTACATGATCCAGGACGGGCGGGTGCTGCTGGTGGACGAGTTGACCGGACGGGCCAAAGAGGACCACCGTTTTTCCGAAGGGGTGCACCAGGCCATTGAGGCAGCCGAGGGGCTGCGGATCGGGGCCTCCAGCCGGACCCTCGGCTCGGTGACCCTGCCCAATTTCTTGCGCCGCTACGGAAAGGTCGCAGGCATGACCGGCACCGCCCTTTCAGCCGGGGAGGACTTCCAATCTCTCGGCTTATCGGTGATCGACGTGCCGACCCACAAGCCCGACATTCGAAAGGATCTTCCCGACCGACTCTTCCCCAGCCGAGAGGCTCGGGACCGGGCCCTGGCCGAAGCGGTGGTCGAACTGCAAACCCAAGGCCGTCCGGTCTTGCTAGGAACTCGCTCCATCGAAGACTCCGAGAGGCTCTCGCAGCGGCTGGATCAACTGGGTATTTCCCACCAGGTGCTCAACGCTCGAAACCCCCAGCAGGAAGCCGCCATCGTGGCCCAGGCCGGGCGCAAAGGTACCGTGACCATCGCCACCAACATGGCCGGTCGGGGGACCGACATCAAACTGGGGGGCGACGCCGAAGGTTTGGCCGAGGCTGAATCGGTTCAGACCGGGCAACCGACTGCCGACCTACTTTCGAAGTGGAAGGCCCATTGTCGCCAGGCCAAAGAGGAAGTGGAGCAGTTAGGGGGGCTCGCGGTGCTGGGAGCCGGTCGTAACGTGAGTCGCAGAATCGACGATCAGTTGGCCGGTCGGGCCGGGCGCCAGGGAGCACCCGGCAGTTCTCAGTTTTTCTTGAGTCTCGACGACGATCTGTTCGTGCGCAATCTGGAAGAGCGGCCCGCTCTCTCCCAGGAAGTTGGCGGAGTGGTGGCCGATTCGATGGTCCGAAAAGCCCAGACCAGGGCCGAGGGTCGAAATCGAGACGCCCGCAACCAACTGATGCAGTACGATCAGGCCGTGAATCTCCAACGCGAATCGGTCTACGCCGACCGGGCTGAAGTGTTGGACGGAGAAAACCTGAATCAGCACCTGCCGTTCTTGGTGGGGCAAGCCGCTTCGGCTATCGCCGACCTCCACTTCGAGGGATCGGTGGCCCGGGATACCCTGAGAGCCAGAGAGCACGCCGCGGTTCTCACCCGCACCCCGCTGCAAGAGGTTCCGGAGTTTTCCAAGCCGGGTCAGCTCGACAACTGGCTGCAGGGTAAGTTTCAGGAGCGGCTTTGCGAGCGCCGGGAAGCCTTCGGGGAGGAAGCCTTCGGCAAAACCCTCTCGATTCTCTACCTGGGCACCGTGGATCAGGCCTGGTCCAATCAGCAGGAAGCCTTGAAAAGCCTGCGGGAAGGTTCCTGGATGAAGGCGTTCGCCGAGAAAGATCCCCTGCAGGAGTACAACCTGGAGGCCTACCAACGCTTTCAGAAGATGCTCAAAGGGGTGGCCGTAAACTTTGTCTCCATGGCCCTGCAGGTTCCTACTCCCGCCGAAGCCCGAGCCCAGATCGCTTCAGGTGCCGCGGTTTCGGCAGGACCGGCGTAACAAATTCACCAACCACGGACTTTAACGGATAGGGTAGAATCGGAGATATAAGGTGAGTCGTCGAATACTTCTAATCTTGTTGAGTGTGGGGCTACTGTCTCAAGCCGTGCTGGCAGAGTCGGCGTCCTATCATCTAAAGCGTGTGGATATCCAGGCCCGGGCTTTTCTGGCTCAGATGGAGGTCCAGGAGCGGCCGCAAGAAACCGAGGATGTCTCGGTTGAAAAGCAGTTGGAGAGCAGCGTCAACAACGAATCCACCTGGGCCGAGGACATGGTGCGCGAGGATCTGCTGAGCGTGGTGTCCACGGTGCCCAATCTGATGGATTCGATCAAGTCCGGCAATACCGATGAGTATTCCAAGGCTCGAGCCGAAGTGGAGTCACTGGCTCGCCGCCTTCGGATCTCCACCAGCGCGCTGCAGTTGGAGCCGCAGGAGCAGGCGAATCTGGAGTTGCTGATGCTGGAATTGGACGAGGCCTCTTCGGTCCTGAGCCAGGAACGAGAGCAGTTGGCAGCCCAACGAGAGGCCCGCAGCCGCCGCTCCCGAGTGCACGTGGGAGTCGGCTACGGCTACGGCTGGGGCAACTGGGGGCCCTGGGGCCCCTCCTGGGGAGTCTGGAACCGTCCTTACTACTACGGGGGCTACTACCGCCCTCACCGGGTTTATCGACGACCGATCCATCGCTAAAACCCTGTTGTAAAGTTTCGGACAACCGACCCCGGGTCATTTCCGGACCGGTTTGTTCTGGAACCTGGTTGTAGTAGAATGATCGTCCATGAAACTCGACGGCCCTAATCGGGTAACTCAGCAGAACCAGGTTCGAAAACCCACTGAAAAGACCGCCTCGAAGGCTGCTCCTGCACCGGAGCCAAAGCCGAAGGACCGCGATCCCGGCGATCTCTTGCAGAGTGCTTTTGAGCAGCTTGCCGGGCAGGGCCGAAAGGCGAGTACCACCGAACCCGAGCGGATCCGGGCTAACCTCAAGGGGGGTTTCGAGGCACTGGTGGACTTCAAGACCGAAGACGGGAAGTCGGTGGTGGTGTCGGTGCGCCAAGAGGATGACATCCCTCTTTACGCCGGTCTGTTGTCAGGGGGAGAGAAAGACTCGCCCACCGGTGTTTTGCATCAAATGCTGAAGGTGGCCGAACAAGCGGACTCTCGCTTTTACCTCCAACGCAGTGGAGAGAATCTGCGTACGGACGCGGCCGGTGCCGCTATCGCTTTGAACCGGGGCAGCCAGGTGGTGGTACGCCGGGCCGACGGCCAGTATCAACCCCACCGGTCCGCCCTCAACGCGGTGGCTTTTGCGGCTCAGGCCGACCAGCAAACGGCGGAGGCTGTCAAGGAGCTGGCCCGGGCCGAAGAAGCGGGTCTGGTGGTCAACGTGCATCAGCCAGAAAGTGGGGAGAAACCCGGCAAGCTGCAGATGCTGGGGCAGCTATTCAATAGCTCCTCCCAACTCGAAGTGGAACGAAAGCTTGCCGATGCTCTGGTCGGTGGGAGCAGTCTGGATGTGGGCTTCAAGGAAGACGAGCGTCCCATGGCGCTTCCTCTCACCCTGAGCAGAGAAGAGATGAACCTGGCGGCCGATTGGCCCAAAAGCACAAAACAGGAAGTCAAAGCCTTCAAGCACGACTTCAAGGCCCTCTCCCAGGACAAGACCCTCTTTATGACCCAGCAACCGGCCGGACCCCTGAAGGGCATGGTCTTAAGAGCCGATGACCGGGCCGCCTACTTCCAGTTGCGCCAGGGCCATCGACTGGTGGCTCTGGACGCCAAAGGCGACCTCCACGAACTCCACAGCCTGGCCGACTTCAAAAAGTTCAAAGAGTCCGGCCGGGTGGCTCCGGAAGTCGCACCGTTCGATGGTTCGAAGACCGATAGCGACAACCTGATGATGGTCTATCACGTCTCCCCCTTCGACCCCGTGAAGAAGGGCAACTACGACGATCTGCCCCAGCGCCTGACCGGGGTAGGCTCTTCTCCCCAGCTCGATATCGTGGCCATGCGAAGCGACCTGCCCGAAAAGCGGAACCTGCGCATCGACCGGGTCCAGCAGGGTGAACTTCAGGAGCTGAAACGCCTGGACTCCCAAACCGCCATGAGCGATCCCCAGGTGTTGGAAGACTTCGTCTATGAAACCGTCAAGTCCAACCTGGGAGACCAGCGCATTCGCTTCCTGGTGGGTGGTCACGGGGGAGCCGAGAAAGGGCTACTGCCGGACGGGGTTCACAACAACTCCGCGGCCGACCAGGCTATGCCGGTGGATAAATTTGCCGCTGCCATCTCGAAAGCGCTGGACCGGGTGGAGAAGGAGACCGGGACCCGGCCCAGGATCGACAATCTGATGCTGGTCAGTTGCCTGATGGGCAATACTTCCTTCATCCACGCCCTGGCTCAGACCGGAGACATCGATACCCTGGTGGCCTCGCCCGAGCTGATGGCGGGCTCCAACCCGCTCTCCACCTTCGAGTACCTGGCCGATCCCCAAACCAGCAAAGCCGATGGTCGGGAATACGCCGAGCATCTGTTGGCGGAGTGGTCCGTGGCTCCGGCCATGGTCGGAGGCAGCAAGGAGAACCGCCACGCCGATACCATCGGGGCTTACGACCTCTCGCCGGAGAAAGCCAGGCGCTTTCAAAAGGCGCTGGGAGGCTTCTTCGAGGCCGCCCTGGCTCAGCCGGAGTACGCTGAATACCTCAAGGAAAGCATCGCCAAAGCTCCCACCTATGGAATCAATCCGTTGATCAACGTGATGTTCGATGTGGACAACCGGGACTTGCTGCAGGTGCTGGACCACGCCGGCAGCGATGCCCGCATCGGCTCCCCGGAACTCAAGCAGGCCATAAAAGAGCTGAAGGAAGCCACCGAAGCTCAGGTGATCGATCAGAAGGTGAGCGAGAAGTATCAGGGCCGACGAGGTCCCTCGCTCTATCTGCCGTTGGATGAATGGGATTTCAGTGAGAAGATGGGACAGACCGACCTTCTCAAGAGCACCAAATACCGAGAGTTCATGGAACTTATCTTCAACGCCCCTCTGCACCGGGGAGTGGGCGCCACCCTGCTCAATGAAGTCTCCCGGCTGTCCGAGACCGGGGTGCTCGACCAGGCCATCGAAAAGTTGAAAGATCTGGCCACCGGAGCGGTGGAACTGGGAGAGGGCGACGAACTGGTCGGAGAACAGAAGCGACTGGAAGCCCTCCACGGTTTGGAAGAGAAGCTGGCCGCCCCCGGACCGTTGGCCACAGCGCTGGGGTATTTGAGGGGCACGGTGCGAGTGGCTTCCGGGCTGGCAGGCGGAGTCGTGGGAGGGGCTCTGGGGGCCGGGCTGGGCGCTCTGGGTGGTACCGTGTTTGGCGCGGCCGCGGGCTGGCGGGGCGTGAGCGCGGCGGGCACCCACAAGCCCGTTAGCAAGGAAGAGATCGAGGTCCTGACCAACGTGGTGGACGAGTTGCTGGAAGCCAACGGACTGGACGCCGACGGTAAGAAACCGCTCGAGCTGAGACCGCCGGCCAACGACAACGAAGAGCAGGTCCAGAGTCTGGCGGTCGCCGAGCCCCCGAGCAAGAAAGAGCCGGATCTCTCGCCGCTCAAGGGACTCCTGGAGGGCCGGGTCGCGCGCGGGTTGGTGCAACTCTTGTTGGCCCCCGCCGAGGGACAGGCCATCAAGACCCACGAAACTGCCGGTCGTAAATACGGCGAGTGGCCGGGCCGGGTCATCGGCGCGGTCAGTGGCGCCCTCACCGGCGGAGTGCTCAGCGCCCTGGCCGCGGGAGCCACCGGACTGGTGGGCGCCGGATTGCTGACCGCCGCCAAGGTCGACAATGTCTTCGACCTCTTTGATAAGCCCGAGCAAAAAGGAGAAAGTCACTTCAACGGGCGCTTCGGGGAGGCTTAGCGGTATTGGTGCAGGTGTGAGTTGGACCAAAAATAGACCACTCTCCCCGGTGAGCCCGAATGGGTGCGTGACACCGGCGAAAAATCTTTTATAATGGAGTCGTGGCTAACCCCAGTCTGATCAACGACGTCCTCTTCAAGATTGTTTTCGGTACTTCGAATAGCGAACCTGTGCTCGTGGCCCTGCTGAACGCACTTTGGGGCTACACCGGTGAGCAGAAGATCGTATCTTTAATGATCAGCAACCCGGCTATGGACAAGGAGTACATTTCCGACAAAGGAGTCGTGTTGGATATCAAAGCCGTTGACCGCCGGGGCCGCTGGTACAATGTGGAGGTTCAGTTGCAGCCTACCGAGGGTCGTGAAAACTACTTCAAGCGCTCCCTCTATTACTGGAGCCAGATTTTCGTGGACCAACTGAAATCGGGACAATCGTATTCCGACCTGGAGAAAACTATCTGTATTTCTCTGCTAGATTTTCACCTTTTCCCGGATTCCGAAGAGCTTCACTGTACCTATGTCATCAAGGAAAAGGACGTCAATAGACCGTTTCTTGACCTCTTAGAGCTGCATTACATCGAGTTGCGGAAGTTCTCTCTCGATAAGCCTCACAAACTTCGCACCCCCTTCGAAAAGTGGTTGCACATCCTAAAGTTTTCCGAGCTTTATTCCAACCCCGGCACCGAATTGCCGGAAAATCTCCAAGAGGAAGAAGGTATCAGTATGGCCATAGAGACGATGCGAAAAGCCTACGCTCGCGACGAGGTCCGTGAGTTGATTCAAGCCCGAGAAAAAGCCCGCATGGACTACGAAAGTGGACTGGCAACGGCCCTGGAAAAGGGCCTGGAAAAGGGCCTGGAAAAGGGCCGAGAAGAGGTAGCTCTCCAGATGCTGAAGTGCCAGACAGACCGATCCTTTATTATGCAGGTGACCGGTTTGTCTGAGGAGCAATTGGCGGCTCTGGAAAAAGAGTAAGCCTGGCCTCCCCAAAAATAGACCACTCTCCTCGATGGGCCCGAATGGAAAAAGAATCATCTTCCTCACCGTCCCACCCGATGTTGAAGTCCAGCCACTGCCCCAACTCCAGATCGGCTTGCTCGGCTACCGAGTTTCCCTCGGCGTCGGTGAAGTGCAGCTTGCCGTCCGGCCGGAGGAAGATCCGGAGCGAGCCATCGTGCACGTTTCGATGACAGCTCGAACACAGCCCGACCAAGTTTCGGTCGATGGTGGGGCCGTTCTGGGAGTGCGGCACCAGGTGATGAAGGTGTAAGTAAAGCTTATGGCAGCAGCCCGGGGTGCTGCAGGCCCAGCCGTCTCGGCGCAGCAGTTCTCGCTTTTGGGCTTTAGTGGTGTGGCGGTTCTGGGGGTTGAAACAGATGCGTTTGTTGGAGATGGCCGGAAGTTGGTGCCGCTGCAGAGCCTCGACCCGGACGGGCCCAACTACCTTGGATAGTTCCAGGCCGGTGACATCAAAATGACCCGTCCGGGTGTTTTTGGCCAGTGCTTCTTCCGTCTCTTGTACGACCTCCGGGCTCGGCTCGACCCCGAGGGCCTGGGCCAGAACTTCCGCGCAATCCTCTGCGGGTTGATTTTGACCCGGAGGGGTCGTTTCATCCTTGCTAGGATCAACCAAAAGACCCAACTCCACGGCCATCTCGCGAGCCGCCGCCACCAGAGGAATCTCTCTTGCTCTTTCCGCCTGCAAGTCCTTATCCATCTCCTGTCGCACCTTGTCTAACGACTCCTGATCCAGCGGTTGGTTGGAGATGTAGGAGACCAGAGCATATTCCAAGACCTGGGCGGTGGTCACCGCTTCACCTTGTTCTATGGAGTGGAGTCGTCGGGCGTGGTCCAGCATGGCCAGCACTTCCTCGGAAAGCTTGCAGCGCAGTTCGCTGGTCGGCTGCTCGGACTCTTCGAACACATCACCGGGCACGCCACCCTTGGGGGTCTGACTTGCTAACTTTTGAATCTGATCGCAGTCGAGCTCTTTGGCCAGTTTCAACCAGTAGTCTTCGGTCTCCACCGCGGCCTTGCGAACGATCTCCCGCAACATGCTCCAGTCGATCAGGCCGTTTTCGGCAGCCCGTGTCAGTTTGGGTAAATGGAGCAGACTGCGGGCCACCCGGCGACACTCCCGCGCCGCCCTCTTGTTCATTCCCAATTTGGCGGTGGCGTAGTGAATCTCCGAAGAGCAGCCAAACTTCTTGAACCCTTTCGACTCCCGCATGGCCAGAAGGCAGCGACCCAGGATCAGACGATAAGTGGTCAGAGTGGCGGAGGCTCTGCGGGCAAACTCATGAACCTGCGACACTCCCAGGGAAAGCAGCATGTCTAAGCGGAAATAAGCGGGGTTAGTGATGTGAGATTTCATACCCCATTTTAACCCAGAGGGGCCAGCTTAGTCAAAAAATAGACAGCGAACAAACCGCATAGCCAAGCCGTTTGGGCGATTTTTTAGAGATGGTTTAAGGGCTCTAAAAAGAGGCTGATAACAGAAAATTCCAAAAGATTGACCGGGTGCCGTAGAGAGGCTTTGGGTGGCTCTAGAAGAGGTGTTTGAAGGCGAGAGTCTGGAGCCTCGGATTTGCCATCCCGGGAGAAAAATTTCTACGCGCCGGCTGGTCTGGTCCAGCTTTCCCGTCGAAAGACGGGTCAAGCTCTCGTAAAATCCCCCGAGGGATTTCGAGTGCCTGGTTCGGTTAGTCCTCGTAGAAGACAACCGCTAACGCCTCTGCTACGTTCTTGTTGGCAAACTGCCGGCCGACGATTCGTACCTTGTGGTCCTCCGCCAGGGCCCTGGTGACATCTTCCAACAAATCTTGCTCGCAAGTGAATTTCTGATTCAGACTCTCTGTTCTGGGCTCCCGCAGTTCAAAGGTTAGCCGGTCCTTATCCAGCTCCCGGATGAGACCGCTCATCTCGATCGCGGTGGGCTCCAAATGTCTCTCTCTCAGGACTCTGTTAATCTGTCTTCGGGATAGGTCCGTGACCAAGAACGGTTTCCCACGTGCGCCCAGTAGACGTCCGCTAAGTTCCATTCTTTCAATCTTGGAACTCGTGGCCGGAGTAAACTCTTTAAGCGCACGTAGGACGATGTCCGCCGCATCTTCTTCTGCAATAGGAAAAGTTTCGTCTTCAGATTCGCTCGACAGCCAACTGAGGCCTGATACAAGCAAATCCTTGACTTCCTGGATAACTTTATCGGTTTCAGAGCGTTCTTCATCCACAAAAAGCGTCTCTTCTTCTAGTGGTAGACCGAACGATATCTCGAAACTGGCAAAGGCTATCCTTTGTGTGGGAAGGTCGAAAAGTCTCCGAATTAAGTCGCTCGGCTTCCCCCGGCGGGGGGTCTTCCCCAGGACAAACTCGGATAGTAGCTTCATAGCCTTCTGCGGCCCCTCTACGCACGATTTGATCACACTTCCGGGGATGCTACCCGGACTGATGGACGCCCCGATGGCCCTGAGTGTCAGCAAGGGTTGCATCTTCGGCAGTAGCATGGTGCCACGCTTAGGTAGACACGACTCGGGAACTTTCTCTACTGGGTGCCTATAAAGTACTAACGAAGTCTGATCGAAGGACTGGTCCGCAATCCAACAACGCGGTTGGTCCAGGGCCTCCCCACCGTAAGAGAGCCATTCTTCAGCTTGGCAACGATCTTGTGAGATGTCGGCACCACGATAAACCGATCCGAGTCTTCGGTCTCATCGCACCGGCTGGTCTGGTCCAGCTTTCCCATGTGTCA
>Ga0172382_10005340_pt1 | contig 19215 bp, 16 predicted proteins | sample Leawel138RmetaG_FD_122245 | JGI IMG/M metagenome (GOLD analysis project Ga0172382, IMG submission 122245) | Leachate microbial communities from a municipal landfill in Southern Ontario, Canada - Leachate well 138R metaG | ecosystem: Engineered > Solid waste > Landfill > Unclassified | place...
GACAGCTTCAGCAATTTCAACCTTTGATTTTGACTCGAGTGTATCGCGGCAAACAATCCGGTTGTCCTCATTGTCATCCGCAATCAGTATTCTCAACCCATTCAGACAGTTGCCGTCAACTGTGTTTTTGACGGTTTGGCTCCTGATATTTTCAACCGATCCTTTTGGTAATGAAACAAGAAAAGAAAATTTGCTTCCGAGTCCGACCTCGCTCTCAATCAGAATTTTTCCGCCCATCAGTTCCACCAGCTGTTTGCTGATGCTCAGCCCCAGACCGGTTCCGCCAAATTTGCGGCTGTCGCTCGAATGTGCCTGTGAGAAACTGTCAAAAACAGAATTGATTTTGTCGGCAGGAATCCCTATGCCGGTGTCTATGACTGAAAATTTAAGCAGGTTGCTGTTTTCGTCATTTGACACCGAATTGATTTCAATCTGAACAGAACCCTTCTCGGTGAATTTAATCGCATTTCCGGCCAAATTCATCAACACCTGATTGAGTCTCATCGGATCACCGACCGAGGCTTCGGGAACATCTGCAGAAACCGTTGAAAATATCTCAATTCCTTTGTCTGCGGCTTTTTGTTTGAAGATTGCCACCACCTGTTCCGCCAGTTCCCGAATTGAAAAATCAATGGTTTCAAGCTCCATTTTTCCTGCCTCAACCTTTGAAAAATCAAGGATATCATTGATGATATGCAATAAATTTTCTGATGATTTTTTGACACCGTTGAGATATTTTTTTTGTTTTTCTTCCAATGGCGAATCGAGCACAAGATTGGTCATCCCGATGATTGCATTCATTGGTGTACGGATTTCGTGGCTCATATTGGCCAGGAATTCTTTTTTGATCTGTTCTGAATGTTCGGCTCTTTGCTGTGCTTTTTTGGTTTTGTTTCGTTCTCTTACAGCGATCAGCGAAAACAACAGCAAGCCGCCAACGGTGGCAAAAGAGGCGTTTCGAATGTGCCTCTGCTGAATATCTTTCTTTTCGCGTTCGGCTTTTGCGGTTGCTTCTTTTTTGTCAAATTCATATTGAAGCGTGGCGTGGTTTAGTTTTTTATTGTTTTCCTCATTGGTCAGACTGTCTCGGTAGGTAATGAACATTTTGTAATTTTCCAGCGAAGAAGCAAAATCTCCGGTGATGCTGTCTGCTTTTGACAGCCCTTCATAAGAAGATTTTATATATTCTTTGGTGTTCCCATAATTAAAACTAATTCTTTTTTTTTGAAAACACTCCTTAAGTTTTTATAATATTGTGTCCACTTTTTGCTGACGATTTACAGGCCAAACATTCTCAGCTGGCTTTTCAGTACATGAATCTGGGTGAGATTTATTTTGGCATCGACGATCCTGAAAAATCAGAAACTTATTTTCTGAAATCGCTTTCTTTTTATGAGGACGACAAGGAACTCAGCCGGAGGGACAAGATCATTCTTTACAGCGAATTGGGCGGATTCTATACCCGTCAGAAACGATACAGTGAAGCTTTGAAATATCTTCTGTCGGCGGTAGATATGGAAAAGAAAACCAGTCTTCCCGAAATCAGAAAAGAAACCTTTCAATATCTTTCAGAATATTATCTTGAAACCGGAGATACCGAACAGTTAAAAAAATATCTGAATCTTTCAAAAATGCTGGAAGACAGCCTCAGTCATGCAAACCGATCTGCGGTGAATGAGAATTTGAACCGAAACATTGAAAAAACAGACTTTCAAAATCAAAAAGAAAAAAAGCGAATGGCCATACTGTATCTTGGTATCCTCGCAGTCCTGCTAATTCTGATCATTCTGGTTTGGTTTTTCAGAGAAAGGTATCTCAGAGACCGATACAGACAGATCATTGAAGAGCTGCTAAGGGATGAATTATCGGTTCCGACTGAGAATTCCGAAATTTCAGAAATAGAAGCAAAAGATGAGACACCTGAAAAATCAGAGGAAGAAGAAATCCCTGAAAATTCAGAGCCGGACTCAGATGAAGAAACTGATGATGAAGAATCGGAAGAGCTTTTGGTTGAAGTGATGACCGACAAGACTTATCAGCAGATTTTGAAGAATCTTGAGAAATTTGAAAAATCAAACCGATTTTTAAAACCGGATGTTACTTTTCCGTTTCTGGTCAATTATGCAAGTACCAATTCAAGGTATCTGTCTCAGATTTTAAAGACCGAGAAATATAAAACGTTCAATCGGTACATCAATGATTTACGCATCGATTATCTGATCAAACTGCTCTATATACAGCCCAAATACGGGGAATACAAGATTGAATATCTTTCGGAAGAAGTTGGTTTTCAGTCGCGATCTGCATTTATCAATTCGTTCAAAAAGAAGACAGGGATTACGCCTTCTTATTTTATCAAGAAGTTGAAGGAGGAGTTGTGTTAAATTCCCGGCTCTCACACGGCTATAGAAACAGTGAGGGCGGAATCCGACGCTTGAATTCGGATAAACTGGAGAAGCCTATTCAGGGTTTTGAACTCTGAAATGGACACTTCTTAATTATTCAAATGAAACAGCTATGAAAATCCATTGATTAATCAGAATGAAAGCATTCATAAACTCCACTGCCTCAGTTTATCAATCGTACAAGAATCGTACAAATAAGCAAATAAAGAAAAGCGTAACAATTTAATTATAAATTAGTTACGCTTTTGTTCAGCGGAGAGAGAGGGATTCGAACTGTGTCCCAAAAAACATCATACTTACCTGATTCTTAGTGGTTTTCATTTTATGTAAAAATCATTGCCATGAAATTGCCACTATTGAACTGCAAACAGAATAAAACTGTTTTTAATACCTCTCTTACTTCCTATTGTTGAAACTGTTGCTGTTTAGCCTGTAATAATTCTCTTAAACCAAAGAACTCTCTAATCCCAGAAACAAATTTACGATTAATTCCCCAGTTTATTATGTAAAAAATGGATATTTCATTATACAATAAATACATACTGATCCTGCAGTATTCTTGTAATTATTAGAAAAGTGGATTAACTTAATCATAAGAACCAATATTGTGAGGCAATATTGATATTATTCACCAAAAAACTAATGACATGAAGGAGATTATTTACAATGAATTTTTGAAACAAATTCAAAAAGAAGAGAGCACCTTGAGCTTATCTGCAAACGACATTATTGAAGAATCGTACGGAATGATAGCATTTCTTCAAAATTTATTAAACGACTTAAAAAGTTGTGTTTTGAAAAATGGATTTCTAAACAGAGAAGTGGAAATTGATTTTTTTAGAAGGGTTAAGCCAAATATTCTGGGTAAACTGGTTTATTACAATAAGGTTTATCGAATTGAAACCATTAGGCCTGTCAATAATGGCAAAATGTACTACAATTATTTCTCGATACAATTGGCAAACCTGAAACGGGAATACATAGAACATATATGCAATTCGGATTTTTTCAGGTATTACCGATCGGGAAGAACGGACCGTGATGATATTTATTTCCGGCGTGGTCACATAAATTATTATGACGGACTCAACAGTATTGTATTCGAAATTGATCCGGCGTTCTCAACTTTCTACGACTTCAAAATCTCAAGGATTATTGCCAATGAATTACTTTACTCGTATTTGCTGACTAAGATCAATCCTGATGAAGACCCGGATATGATTTTAAAAGAGCATGGAAATTCAAAAGAGATTTTCTGGACAAACAGTAAAAATGCAATGATAGAACTGATTTACGCATTGTATGCTGCGGGGGTAATCTCTCACGGGAAAATAGGGATAAGGAAGATCGGGCTGATTTTTCAGGTTCTTTTCGGCATTCAGCTCGGCGATTTGCACCACGCATTCCACAGAATGAAAACCAGAAGCGGTTCGCGAACGGCATTTTTGGATCAACTGAAAATTTCATTGGAAGAATACATGGACAAAGATTTGTAATCCCATTTGTCTTTTTGCTTTATAGGGCGATACATCAAAAGTGTATCGCCTTTCTGGGTTTCTTCTTATCTGCCCATCTGTGTCAATTGGTAAATACAGACTAAAAATATAACCGAAAAGTTTCGGACCATCAGGGGAAGCTGTAAGCCAACGATTTATATCAATTGTAAAAATTATTAAAAAACCACTAAACCAATTGGCAGGGATTGGCTTAAAAAGACAGATGATCAAACCAATTTTGCATTACAAACTACAAAATAGAATGCAATGAACATCGACAGAATGGAGTTTCTTGCCTGGATGGAACGAATAATGAGCCGTTTTGATATCCTGTCTGAAGATATCTCCGAAACAAACAGAAAGTACACACGGATTGATGGCGAGGAATTGCTTGACAATCAGGATATATTGCAAATGCTGAAAATCAGCAACCGGACGCTCCAGCGATACCGCTCTATCGGCAAGCTCCCGTATTATACGATAAGCGGCAAACTGTATTATAAACTTTCTGATGTTCATCAATTCATACGTGAATCCTTTAATCCGCCGGTAACTAAATAAGAAGCCGATCAATGCCAAATGACGCCTTCAACTGCCAAAACGAATCTTGTGGTAACCGCCTGATATAATTTCGACATTATTACTATAAAATTTCAGATTATGAACGAAGAAACAATCAAAGAAAAAGCTGTCGGGAAGGCTGCAGAGCAGTCACCTGAACAACTATCGGACATCTTATTGGTATTGGATAAAGAAAAGATGAGAATCCAGGCTGTAAAAAGCATTGACAAGGACGGAAAGATGGAAACGGTATCGCCGACAAAGAAAAACCAAAATGAGTTTATGCGTGTGGACAAACACGGAGATTTCATGTCCAACTTCCTTTCAAACTTTTGGAGACAATTAAAAGACCCGACCAGATTTTCATTTTTTAAGGTAGATGCAGATGAGGCCGTAGAAAAGGCAAAGCAATTTCAAAAACAGATCAAAAATCCCACTCCTGAGGGAAAAAAAGAAATGGCACAATACGAAGTGAGAAATGAGCCCGAACAAGAACAAAAACAGGAAGAACAAAAACAAACAGAGCCGGCACAAACAGCTGCCGAAACTGACAACTACCGTTATTTGCCGGAAGAAATTGACTGGGAAACCATGAATAACCTGGGATTGAACAAGGAGCGGCTTGAGAAATTGAATGTTCTGGATTCATTGTTAAAGGGCTATAAGACAAATGTGCTTGTGCCGGTAAGTATCAATTTGGACAGTGCCATAATCAGGACAGACGCACGTCTGTCTTTACAAACAAATGCAGAGGGAAAGGTTGTTGCTGCAATTCACGGCATTCGGCGAGAACCCGTTCTGGACTATGAGTTCTTCGGACACAAATTTACAAATGAAGACAAAAAGAACCTCCGTGAAACCGGCAATATGGGACGGGTAGTAGAATTGAAAAACCCAAAAACAGGAGAAGTAATACCTTCTGTTATCAGTATTGACAGACTTACCAATGAAATTATCGCCTTGCGGACGGAATACATAAAAATTCCGGAGAAAATAAAGGGAGTCAATCTCAACGATGAACAAAGACGCACTCTTTCAGAAGGTAAACCACTTTTTATCAAAGGGATGTTATCAACAAAGGGAACAGCCTTTGATGCCAAAGTACAGTTCAATGCAGACAAAAGATACGTCGAGTTTTTGTTTGATCGAAGCAACAACAGACAATTTCATAATAATCAGCAAACCAATCAGCAGAACCAACCGCAGGAAGCGCCGAGAACTTTCAGAGGAAAAGAATTGGATGGTGAGCAGTACAGCAGGTTCAAAGATGGCGAGTCTGTCTATATTGAGCTGACGGATAAAAAAGGTCAGCCCTATCAGGGATACGTGACTTTCGATAAAGAAAACGGGAAAACCACTTTTGAATTTCCAAGCCGATATAAGGAAAGAATAAAGTCAGCAGATGCAGACAAAAGGCAAGCCGAAAACAATTCCAAAGACATTAAGAAAGAACGCTCCGATAAAATGGTATCTGCAAAATCAAAAACTAAAAAAGTAAGTTGACTATGAGAACAGTTATTGCTGAAAAACCAAGTGTGGCGAGAGAAATAGCCGGTCTGCTGGGTGCCTCCGATAAAAAAGAAGGATATCTGGCAGGCATCGGCTATTATGTTACCTGGGCATTCGGGCATTTGATAGAGCCCGGGATGCCGGAAGATTACGGTATTTCAGGCTTTGACAAGGCTACATTACCGGTACTGCCGGACCCGTTTATTTTGACCGTTCGCAAGGTAAAAAAAGATAAAGGCTATCAGATTGATACAGGAGCATTAAAGCAATTGAGAATCATCAGTAAACTATTCGATAAAAGTGAAAGTATTATCGTAGCAACCGATGCCGGACGTGAAGGAGAATTGATATTCAGATATATCTATGAATATCTGAAATGCCGGAAACCATTTCAGCGTCTTTGGATCAGCTCGCTTACCGAAAAGGCTATCAAACAGGGGTTTGATAATCTGATGGATGGAAGTGATTTTGACGGATTGTATCTGGCGGCCCGAAGCAGAAGCCGTGCCGACTGGCTGATTGGCATCAATGCAACACAGGCGCTGAGCATAGCAGCCGGCAATGGAATCTACTCATTAGGCAGAGTTCAGACACCTACTTTGGCCTTGATCTGCCGACGGTATTTGGAAAACAAAAATTTCACGTCAAAAAAATACTGGCAGATTCAGTTGTCTCACCAAAAAGAATTTGTTGATTTTAAGAGTCTTTCCACAACGAAATGGGAGAATCATAAACTTGCCAACGATGCACTGAAATCCGTTCAGCGCTCAGGAAGCACTATTGCAGATTGGGTGAAAACGGAAAATGTAACCGAGCAGCCGCCACTTTTATTTGACCTTACCGGCCTTCAGAAAGAAGCCAATAAAAAGCTGGGACTATCAGCAGCGGAGACATTAAGCATTACTCAAAATCTGTATGAAAATAAATTTATCTCTTATCCGCGAACCGGAAGCAAATATATTCCGGAAGACATTTGGCCGGAGATTCCCGGGCTTGTCAGAGCGCTCCAAAGCAAAAAGTCCTGTAAGTCTGCCTTGGACAGAATCAAATGGGGGCAATTCAATAAAAGGATAGTAAACGATTTACGGGTAACCGACCATCACGGACTGTTGATTACAGATAAAATACCGACGGCACTTGACGCCAAAGCAGACAAGATTTATGATATGATCGCACTTCGGCTGCTTGAAGCAATTTCACATGCCTGTGTCAGGGAAATAACAGAAGTCTGTTTACAGGTATTACAATACAATTTTAGTGCAAAAGGATGTAAGATACTTGAACCGGGCTGGCGTGGCATTAAAGGCAGCTTTTCTGAGGATGGAATTCAAACAACTGAAGAATTAACCGATTTGAAACAAGGCGATTTGGTTAGAATCAGAAATGCTTCAATTTTAGAAAAGAAAACCAAAGCGCCTTCACTTTATACAGAGGCGGGGCTTTTGTCGGCTATGGAAACGGCAGGCAGAGATATTGAAAATGAAGAAGAAAGGAAGATATTGGAAAACATCGGTATCGGAACACCGGCTACAAGAGCGGCAACAATAGAGATTTTATTTTCACGCAATTATATTCAGCGCAAAAGGAAAGCTTTAATTCCCACCGATAAAGGCATTCGGGTATATGAACTGGTAAAAGACAGAAAGATTGCAGATGTGGCGATGACCGCAGAATGGGAATTGGCATTGCAGAAAATTGAAAATAAAAAGCTTGACGAAAACGTTTTCCTCTGTGAAATAGAAAACTATGCAAAGTCGGTAACAGATGAATTACTGCAAACGCCATCAGCCGGAGAAAATCAGCTGGAACTCTGTTGTCCAAAGTGCAAAAAGGAACGACTGATTATTCGGGACAGGATAGCCAAATGCCCCGATGAGGCCTGTAAATGGGTGCAGTTCCGTAATATTTGCGGAGTGCAGTTAGGCATTGTCGAAATTGAAAACCTCATCATCAATGGTAAAACCTCACTTATCAGAGGAATGAAAAGCAGATCGGGAAAGAAATTTAATGCAATTATCGTTTTGAATGACAAAGCTGAAAGTTCATTTGAATTTGAGAAGAATATATCCAAAAAGAAATAATCATTATAGCTTTTAATAATTTTCTATAATCTAATTAGCAATGTCGGATAAATTAATAATAGGACAGAAAGAGATTGAAGGTTTGATCCATACAATTCGTGGTAATCAGGTGATGTTAGACAGCGACCTGGCTTCACTGTACGAAGTAGAAACAAAAAATCTCAATAAAGCAGTAAAACGTAATTTGGACAGGTTTCCTGATAAATTCTGCTTTCAATTGACCGATGTTGAGTTTGATAACTTGAGGTTCCAATTTGGAACCTCAAGTTTAAGCTACGGAGGAAGACGTTATTTGCCTTTCGTTTTTACCGAACAGGGTATCGCAATGCTTTCAGCCATATTACGCAGTGCGATAGCAGTAAAAGTAAGTATTGAGATAATGAATGCTTTCGTTGAAATGCGACGTATGCTGGTGAGCAACGCTACATTGCTCCAAAGATTGGATAAAATAGAAATTAAACAATTACAAGCCGACCAAAAGTTTGAGCAAATTTTTAAAGCCTTGGACAGCGGGAAACTTCAAAGTGAAAAAGGAATTTTCTATAATGGGCAGATTTTTGATGCCTACAAATTTGTGTCGGATATTATTCGAAGTGCGGAGAACTCGATCATCCTTCTGGATAATTATGTGGACGATACTGTTCTAACCCTATTAGGCAAACGAAAGGAAAATGTCACCGCAAAAATTTACACCAAGGGTATTGGTAAACAGCTACAGCTGGATATGCAACGATACAACAGCCAGTATCCACCGATTGAAGTTGAAAGTTTCCCCGATGCTCACGACCGCTTTATGATCATAGACAATACAGAGCTTTATCATATCGGCGCATCGCTCAAAGATCTGGGTAAAAAATGGTTTGCCTTTTCAAGGATGGATATTGAGGTGGGCAGGATGCTTAAACTCCTGAACAACAACTAAGCCTCTAACAATTCAGAGGTTTTTTATGCTCTGTTGCGCCAAACACCGCCTCCCACAGCCAACCCCTGCCACTTCTGTAAAGACTCTTGCTTCCTGCTCTAATTTTAGACTTCAAGGAAAATTCCAAATAAAATTTTAGTATGTACACAAAGCAAAAAGAATTGTCGTATTTCAGATTACGACTGCAGGTACACCCATACAGTAGCTTTCCCGAAAAGGCCTGGGATGAGAATTTTATTGAGCAGTGCTCCACACTTGCGGCAAATGCCTACGAAGGAGCATTTCTGTTAGGGAATACCAGTAACCAATGCAATGAGATTGCCAATTACGTTCTTTTTGAAAGCCTTCACTTTTCGAAATTCGACACCATTTTCCAAGTGGTATGCAACGAGTTTGATATGATAATGGCGGATGAAGAACTGCGACCGTTTGCTCTTAAAATGTTCCCCGTCTATGGTGTTATGGCAAAAGAACCTGAAACTGCTTCGATGAACTTTTTAAGAGCTTTGGAAAAATTGCCAGCCTATATCAAAAAAGAACAGGAGAAAATTACCGAAATAAAAAAGGATTTACCCGTGCTTCAGGAAGTGCTGAACAGTACGTGGAGCAAAGAAGGACAATTAAACGAACTTAAAACAGAACTGGCTTCGATTGAACGGAAGATTCAATTGTCAATCGAACCGGAGAATAAAGAAGAATCTACGGAACAAATTGAACAAAAACAGGAAATATCCGGAGTCTCAGAAAATACGGTACAAACAAGAGGCTTTCGTTTGTCTCAGAGGGCATTGTAAATCAACACTGCAGTATGACTTCCTCGTTTCTCTATTCCTGCTGCACCAAATGCTGTAAATCCGGGTCGTTTTTTATACGTTCCGTTTCGCTTTCGATGATATGTAAAATATCCGATTTTATCTGATGATAATTTCGTTCAATCTCCTGTTTCATGGTGTCTCCTCCGTTCTCATCTGTGAAGGATAAGATTTGCGGTATTTCCTGATAAGCCTTTGTTTCGGCAGCGACTTTTTCATTATCTACCACTATTTCAGCGTGAAATATCTTTTGCTCGATGCGTTCATCAAAATTATCGGAAACAGCGCCGACAAACATTCCTTGGGTAAGTGTAGAGATTTTGGAAGCCGGTATCAGACTGTCTAATTGAGTGGAAATGGAAGTTGATTTATCATTTCGGTTGATCGTCATACTCTGCCGTTTCTGCAATACTTTACCAAAGCGCTCAGAAAGGCTTTTTGCGGTTTCGCCAACCACCTGACCGCTAAATATATTGCCAACGGTATTTTGAATTACCTTGCTTTCCTTATCGCCGTAATCACGTGTCAATTGCGAAAAATCCTGAAAGCCCAGACAGACCGCTACCTTATTGCTTCTCGCCGTTGCGATCAGGTTATCCAGTCCCCTGAAATAAATTGTAGGGAGTTCGTCTATGATAACAGAACTCTTTAATTGGCCTTTTTTATTGATAAGCTTTACAATTCTGGAATTGTACAATCCTAAAGCTGCTGAGTAAATATTTTGCCGGTCAGGATTGTTGCCCACACATAAAATCTTTGGTTCTTTTGGGTTGTTGATATCCAATGAAAAATCATCGCCGGTCATTACCCAATACAATTGAGGTGAAATCATTCTTGACAATGGAATTTTTGCCGATGCAATCTGTCCCTGTAATTGGTCTTGTGCACCGCTTTGCCAGGCATCCATAAAGGGAGATAAATAGTTTTCAAGATCAGGGTAAGAGGTCAGAATCGTAAATACATCTGCGTATTTTTTGTTGAGTAATTCTATGGCGTGTGGAAACGTACAGTACTTTCCGTTCTCATAGATTTTTAAGTACCAAATTATTGCTGCTAATAAGATAATAGGCGACTCAACAAAGAAGTCTCCTTGTTTCTGAATCCAGCTCCGGTTGAGATTCAGCATGATGGTGTAAGCAGCTTCATAGGCATCGGAGATATCTGTCATAAATTCTGGATTAAGTGGATTACACCGATGGCTCCTGCGCGGGTCATCAAAGTTGATGACATAGAACTTAGGTTTTACCTTATACTTATCGGCATGCTTCAACAAATGGTTATAGGCAATTGTGGAAAGGTCGTCGAACTTGAAATCGTAAATGTACATTGAAAAACCTTTCTCTATCTGCTGTTTGATATAATTATTGATGATGGCGTAAGATTTACCGGAACCGGGTGTTCCCAATACAATCGTCGCACGGAAAGGATTCACGATATTTATCCAGCCATTGTTCCATTTATTCTTGTAATAAAACTTGGTGGGCAGATTGATAGAATATTCATTCTCCATTAACTTGGTTTCCTGCATGAAGCTTTCGTTTTCGCTATTAAAAACGTCATCCATCAAATTGTTGCGGAGCAAACGGCTCATCCAAACCCCTGCAACCATCAAAGAGATATAGCCCAAGCCAGTGGTTAGGATGTACAGAAATGCAGCGATGTTTAAGGATAACTTTAGTAGAGGATAGTTCAGAAAAAATAACACGAAGCCGAATACTGAAGCCACATAAATTTTGCCCCATGTAATCTTTTCGTTCTTAACGCCTTTTGTACCCAAACAGCTCAAAGCCAACAATACCAAAGCAAAAACTTTGGTATATAAGGTATGTTCAAACAGTCCTGCCGTTCGGTTGAAATTCCTTAAAATCTTATTGATAATTTCCAATGTCCAACCACAGTTTATAAAGAACCCGTAACAGAACCAATACAAGTGCATCAATACGATAATGATGCTTACTGCCCGCATAAATGCCATAATCTTTGCAAGCCCTCTGATGTCTTCTTCTCCCTGCATCATTTTAAGTTTTAATGTTCGGGCGTGAATTTAAAGGCTGTGCGGAGTGGTTATAAGATTGTGGCACTCAATGGCAGTGCGTGGCAATATTTGGTTGAATAATACCAATAAAAAAGGTAGCGATTTACAACCTTTCTCCATTACTTCAAATTTTCTTTAAAGAATGTTTCCAATTTGTCAAATGGAATTACATCAACTTTGTCGTATAAATCAACGTGAACAGCATTTGGGATAATCATTAACTCTTTTGGTTCGGACGCATTTTTATAAGCATCTTTACTAAAATAACGTGAGTGTGCTTTTTCACCTGCAATCAGCAACATTGGTCTTGGCGATATTTCTTTTATGTAAGTCAAAATCGGCATATTCATAAACGATAACGCATTGGTAGCATTCCACGCTCCTGTCGAGTTTAGAGAACGTTTGTGAAATCCTCTTGGTGTACGGTAATAGTCGTAATATTCTTTTACAAATTGTGGTTCATCGCTTTTCAGTTTTTCGGGGTTTAATATTGCTCCTGCGTGGAATGTACCGGCTTCTGCATCTTTCCAACGTTGCTCGCCTAATTGTTCTAATGTTTTGGTACGTTCTTCCAAAGTAACCACATCATTATAGCCTTTCGACATTACTCTCGTCATATCGTACATACTTGTTGTGGCTACGGCTTTTACACGTTTGTCAATGGCAGTAGCATTTAGTGCAAAACCTGCCCAACCACAAATCCCGATAATTCCGATCTTATTACGGTCAATGTTTTTCTGAATACCGAGAAAATCTACTGCCGAACTGAAATCTTCGGTATTGATGTCGGGCGATGCAACGGCACGAGGTTCACCACCGCTTTCGCCTGTATAGGACGGGTCAAAAGCCAATACTGCAAAACCACGTTCTGCCATTTGGTTGGCATACAATCCCGAAGATTGTTCTTTTACCGCTCCGAAAGGTCCGCTAATGGCAAGTGCTTGTAAACGCTCGTTGCCTTGCTCTTTCGGAGTGTATAAATCTCCTGTCAATGTAATACCGTAACGATTTTTGAAAGTTACTTTTTGGCGTGTTACTTTGTCGCTCAATTCAAATGTATAGTGTTCTTTTTGCTCTGCCTGTTTCATTTCTTCTTTTTGATTGTTTTGTTGGCAAGCCCCTAATGTTAGTAAAGCTGTTGCAATTAGTATTGATAATTTTTTCATTCTATTTCTGTTTTGGATTACAATGCAAAATTAAAAACAAAGCCTTACAACGGGTTTGCTGTAAAGCTCAAATTACTTTTCTGTGAGGCTCAATAAAAAAGCCCCGATTTTCGGGGCTGTGATTTCATCAAATTTTATGCGTCTTAATTATTCCTTACATCTTGGGTCTCACCGCCTATCATCTTGTCCTGTTAATTTTTTGTATTCTCCGTTGTCGTCAAAACGCCACGCACAATAGCCATATTGAAACCAACGCTTTGTGGGAACTAAATGAAATAATTTGATTTCTTCGTTTGTATGATGCCAATGTGGTGGTAAATGGTGAAATAAAAGTCGTTCAATATTAAACTAATTCTTAAAATTATGGAACAAAGAACGTATTTGAGCGTTCCTCTTTTGGCAATCCTGTCTATGTCGGGGTGAGAATAAAAGTAGCGGACACCTTGAAGAGCCTGCCCCAAATTGAGAACAGAATGTATTAGGTATTCGGTAAAAAAGTATTGATTTTTGTCATTATTTTGTTTTTTTTATCGGTTCATAATAAAGTATAATTGCTCCGCTGTTAAAGGTTTTTGTCTTAGCAAGTTTGAAAATAATCCTGTCGTTTATGTTTTCAAAGAGTGCCAACCCCTTTCCTTCTACCATTGGATGTATGCAAAGCTGCAATTCATCGATCAGATTAAGTTTCATCAGTTGTATAATCAAACTGCGACTTCCAACGAATATATCTTTGCCCGAGTTTTGTTTGAGTTCTACAATAGTCTCTTTTAAATCGCTATTGGCTAAGGTCGCACTTTCCCAATCCGTATTTTTTAGCGTGTTGGAAAAAACAATCTTAGGTATTTTATCAATAACCAATGCAAAGTCGTTCATTGACTGTTCTTCTGATGGCTTTTCTAAAATCGTTCGCCAAAATTCCATAAGCTGAAAGGTTTTTCTGCCGTATAGAATAGCTTCGCCTTGTCCTAACAATGCTGTGTAATGCTGATGTAATTCCGCATCGGGAATACCTGCCGTATGGTCGCAAATTCCGTCAATTGTCATATTGAGTGCTGCTATTATCTTTCTCATATTTTTTATAAGTTTAGAATTGTCATAAGACAAGAGTTCACAAAATTAACCAATATTTCAAGTGTTTGGTTGTTTACGGAGTGCTTTTGCGTGAGGGATTGCAGTGGAAATCCTTTTGTGAGGAACGAACAAAAGATTGTAGCGGATAGCCCGACAGCGATTGCATTTTTACGTTGGCTTGTGCGTTGGGAAAATGCAATCGATGGCACGCCCTAATAAAAATCTTATTCGTTTTTCAAACCCGCCACATCAATTACAAAACGGTATTTCACATCGCCTTTTTCTAATCGTTCTAATGCGTCATTTACTTGGTTTATTCCAATCAATTCAATGTCTGCGGTAATGTTGTGTTCGGCACAAAAATTCAATACTTCCTGTGTTTCGGCAATGCCCCCGATGTTTGAACCCGAAAAACTTTTCCGTCCGTGTACGATGTTGAAAGCACTAATTTCAAGTTGTTCGGCAGGCAAGCCCACCATTACCAACGAACCGTCTGTTTTTAATAAGCTGATGTAAGTATTGATATCGTGTTTTGCTGAAACGGTATCTAAAATCATATCTTGTTTAGGGCAGTTTTTCATTTGCTCTGCATTGGTTGATAGTACAACGCTATCTGCTCCCAAACGTTTGGCATCGTCCGCCTTTGCCTGTGATGTGGTAAATACGGTTACAAAAGCTCCCATTGCTTTGGCAATCTTAATAGCTAAATGCCCTAAACCTCCAATGCCAATGATACCTACATTTTTACCTGCTCCTGCTTTCCAATGTTTTAATGGGGAATAGACTGTAATACCTGCACAAAGTATAGGTGCAATGCTTGGTAAATCCAACGTTTCGGGAATATGGACGACATAATTTTCATCTACGACAATGCTTTCAGAAAATCCACCATAGGTAACGCCTCCGTGTTTTTTGTCAATGGCATTAAATACAACCGTCCAACCGCTTTCACAATATTGTTCTTCGCCCTCGTGGCAATGGTCGCACTCTCGGCAACTATCTACGATACAACCCACACCTGCCAAATCGCCAACTTTGAATTTTGTAACACTTTCGCCAACGTTGGTAATTCTGCCTACAATTTCGTGTCCTGGAACAATCGGGTAAAATGTACCGCCCCAATCGTTGTGTACTGCGTGTAAATCGGAATGACAGATACCACAATATAAAATTTCTATCTGTACATCATTAGGCAATATTTCACGTCTTCGGATATGTAGTTTTTCCAATGGTGCTGTGGCTGATTGTGTGCCAAATGCTTTGGTGTTATTTGTGTTCATTGTTTCTTGTGTTTAATCGGGTTATGAAATACTGATACCTCCGTCCACTGAAATAGGCTGACCTATAACGTAGCTCGATGCAGGACTAAAAAGCCACAATACTACTTCTGCCACTTCGCTTGCTTTACCAAATCGTTTAATCGGTGCCCACTCTTTTGTAGCTTCAACAGGCAGGTCGCCTACTTTAATCATATCTTCTACCATTGGGGTTTCTATTGTGCCTGGACAAACTGCATTGATGCGAATACCTTTTGGGGCGTATTCCATAGCTGTGGATTTTGTTAAGCCTAATACACCGTGTTTTGTTGCTATGTAGGCAGAGCGTCCGTGTCCACCGATTAAACCACCGATAGACGAATTGTTTACGATTGCTCCGCTTCCTTGCTTACGCATTTGCAGAAGTTCGTATTTCATACACAACCAAACGCCTTTCAGATTGATGTTTAATACACGGTCAAAATCTTCTTCGGTAATGTCTGCCGTGTCGGTATCTCTTAATTGTATTCCTGCATTGTTGAAAGCTGTATCTAATCTGCCGTAGGTTGCTACTGTTGTATCTATTGCTGTTTTTACATCTTCTGCTTTGGAAACATCACATTTTACCGCAATAGCTTCCCCGCCTTTTGCTTTTATTCTGTCGGCTACTTCCTGTGCTGTTTTTAAATCAACATCGGCAACTACTACTTTTGCCCCTCGTTCGCCTGCTAAAATGGCTGTCGCTTCGCCCATTCCTTTTGCTCCGCCTGTTATAAATACTACTTTATTTTCCATATTATTAGATTTTTTTATTGTTGTTTAATGTTGTTGTATTCTTCATCTGTAACACGTTCCGACCAATCCGCCAAACCTTTTTCAGTATTGGGCAGGATATAAATCTGTGTTACGCTACTGTCTTTTGATGCTCCGTGCCAATGCAATACATTAGGCGGACATTTTACTACATCGCCTTTTCTAACTATTTGTATGGGTTCGCCTTTTATTTGATGATAGCCCACACCGTCCAAAACAATTATAATTTGTCCGCTTGGGTGCGAATGCCAAACATTGCGTGAACCTGCTTCAAATTCTTCAACGCCTACGGCAGTTGTATAAATGCTGTCTTCTTCAAATAGTTTATTATGCCACGCCTTGCCTGTAATAAGGTCTGCGGATAATTGTTCGCCTCTTTTAAAAATGGGTTCTTTATTTTGTTCGTTCATTTTGTCGTGATTTTGATTGTTGCTACAAGCGGTAAATAAGAGTATAGCACTTGCCAACAGTATTTTTGATATTGGTTTCATTATTATTTTTCTAATTCAAATGTTACCGTAACAGAGCCACTAACCGTAAAATGTTCTATTCCGCTTGTGATTTTACCTACTGAAATTAAGCCGTTGGAATAACCAAAGTCTTTATAAAATAGGGCTATGTTTCCCCAAGGGGCATACAAAGTAATGTCGCCAACGGACGGGTCAAATCCTTTGGGTGCATCTTTGGTAGATAGTTTTCGGGACGGATAAAATATTTTTTCCGTGTTGGAATAGTCTTCCATTTTTACGGTAAGCGGTAGCAATGTTGCAAAATCCCTGCCTGTGGGATTGTCGTATAAAACAGCCGTAGCGGTTTTGTTTCCTATGGTTATTTTGAGTTTCATTGTGTCTTGTTTTGGTGTGTTGTTTTCCTCTTTGGGTGTATGTTCTTCTTTGTCCGCATTACAGGCGTATAATTGTGTACAGCCTAAAATGAGTATGATTGTGTAAAGTATCTTTTTCATATTATTCTATGGTTTTAATGATTTTCGCAGGAATACCGCCTACAATTACGTTATCGGGAACGTCTTTTGAAACGACTGCACCCGAAGCTATAATAGCATTTTCGCCAATGGTTACACCGGGAAGTATCGTTGCATTTGCTCCAATCCAAGCGTTCTTTTTAATGTGGATATGACCGACCAATAAAGCTTGCCTGTTTTCGGGTCCCACTGGGTGTCCCTCTGATAATATATTTACTTTCGGTGCTATCAGTACGTTGTCCTCAATGGTAATACCGCCTAAATCCAAAAAAGTACAATCGAAATTGATGAATACGTTTTTTCCGATTTTAGTGTGCTTTCCATAGTTGATATATAAAGGCGTAAAAACGTCAACACTTTCGTCTATATCAGTAGCTGTGATTTGGCTCAACAATTCCCTGATTTCTTTCGGGTCTGTTGCATTGTTCATCTGTACCAATAATTCTTTTGTCTTGTACGATGCTTCTCGCATTTTGTAGGCTTCGGGGTCGTTTGGCAAAATGGTTTTGCCTTTTTTCAATCGTTCAAAAATATCTGTTGTCTGCATTGTATTACTTTTTACAATGCAAAGTTAAAAACAAAGCCTTACAACAGTTTTGTTATAAGGCTCAAATTACTTTTCTGTAAAGCTCAATTTTGAAATATAATTTTATCCAATTCTGTTTAATAATCGTTTTAAATCTGTTGTAACACTTAACTCATCAAACAGCTTTTTTGATAAGTTCAATGAGTTTTCGAAAGCTGTTTTTAAATTGTCAGTATCCAAATTAGATGTTGTCAATCTAAATTCTGAATACCAATCTTTGTCAATATCTTTCTCTAAACTTTTTGTCGGACTTTCCCAATGATTGGTTTGATTTATTGCTATTCGGATTAACCAAAGTAAATACTTTTGTACGTTTGACAGACTTTGGTAAGCGTGAGCGTATTCCTGTCTTTTAAGCAAATTGTTTGTTGTCAATAATACATTTAGTAATGACTGACTTAAAAACAAGATGTTTTCATTTGTAGTTCGGACGGGCGATTTTGTTTTTATTTGATTAAGCGTTTCAGTCAAAAGACCGTCTTTGTCAATTAAGTTCATTTGGTCAAAATCACTGAACGCCACAAAGCCCTCCCACGATTTTATAATGTCAATCTCATTTACTGTTAAAAAATGAAATTCGCCTCTAATCAGATTCTCAAAAATTGCAACTTCACTGCCATATTCATTCGTAAAATATAACGCTGTCGGATAAATCTGATTTACCCACTTTTCGGCAGAAAAATTTTCTTTGCTTTTTAGAAAGATATAAAACTCGATGTCAGAATATTGGTCTCCCTCATTTTTGGTAAATGAACCATACATTAATACTGCGGAAACATTTTCGTCCTGTTGAGTTATTGATTTAGTAATATCAATCATTTGTAACTGTGTCATAATTTTAAATTTCTGTCGGTGGTATTCCGTATTGCTTTTTAAATGCAGTAGAAAAGTGGGAAAGGTTTTTAAATCCGACTTCCGTACAAACGTCCTGCACTTTTTTGTTTTCTTCTTTCAGCTTTATGTAAGCCATTTCCAAACGCTTTTTTATCAGCCATTTTTGTGGAGTGAGGTTGCTTATCTTTTTGAAATCCCTTTTAAATGTTGCTAAACTCCGTCCTGTAAATGATGCGATTTGTTCCATTGTCAAGTCGTCCATATAGTTGTCATTAAGGAAATCCAAAAGGTCGATTTTCCACGGTTCGGCAAAGTCGAACAGTATCGGGTAAAGCATTTCATTACTATTCAGCAAGGCATAAATTCCCTCCAATAATTTCAGATGAATAACGCCCTCCGTTGGTTTTACGTTGCTGTCAAAATACGGTGTAAGCGACTGAAACAAACTTTCTATATCAGGTGTTTTATTTAGTTTGAAAACGTTTTTGTCGGAAATTTTTACGTCTTTCGGAATTTCCGATTTGTTCATTTTGCTGTAAAACTCACGCAATACATTACGCTGAAATACAAGTGAAATTCCTTTGTACAGTTCCTTGCCCTTGCTGTTCTTGTACATTGTCAATCTGTGGTCACGTCTGATAAAGGCACATTCGCCTGCTTTTATGGTTATTCGTTTATTTCTGTCC
>Ga0172382_10005342_pt1 | contig 19206 bp, 14 predicted proteins | sample Leawel138RmetaG_FD_122245 | JGI IMG/M metagenome (GOLD analysis project Ga0172382, IMG submission 122245) | Leachate microbial communities from a municipal landfill in Southern Ontario, Canada - Leachate well 138R metaG | ecosystem: Engineered > Solid waste > Landfill > Unclassified | place...
GAGCAGCTTGCCGTTGGCATTCCTGGGCAAAGGCTCGCCGCTGATCGTCACCGTCTCGGGCACCTTGTAGTCGGCCAGCCGCTCGGCGCACCAGGCGCGCACGGCGGCATCATCCACGGCGGCATCGCCGACGTGCACGAAGGCGTGGACCCGCTCGCCGAGCACCGGACAGGGCTTGCCGATCACCGCGGCCTCCACCACCCCCGGCATCGCGACGATCAGATTCTCCACCTCGACGCTGAAGATCTTGTAGCCGCCGCGATTGAGCATGTCCTTCTTGCGGTCGAACAGCCGCACGAAGCCGTCGGCATCGACCGAGCCGAGATCGCCCGAATGCCACCAGCCGGCAGTGAACTCGCGCGCGCTCGCCTGCGGGTCGTTCCAGTAGCCACGGACCACCATCGGCCCGCCGATCCACAGTTCGCCGACTTCGCCGGGGGGCAGTTCACGGCCATCGTCGTCGACCACGACGACTTCGGCACAAGGCATGGTCACCCCGATCGAATCGAGATGCTCGCGGTTCAGCCCGGCCGGCATCTGGGTGACCGGCGACGTCGTTTCAGTGGCGCCGTAGGCGTTCATCAGCGTCAGGCCCGGCAGGCGCCTGGCCAATGCGTCGATTGTCGCCACCGGCATCGGCGCGCCGCCAAAGGCGCCGATCCGCCAGGCCGACAGGTCATGGCGATCGAAGTCGGGCTGCAACAGCGCCAGGTTGTACATGGCCGGCACCATCACCGTATGGGTCATCCGCTCGCCGGCGGCCAGTCTCAGGAAATCGGCCGCCTTGAAGGTCGGCATCACGAGCAGCGTGCCGCCGCAGGCCACCAGGCTCGCGACATGGGCGATCAGGCCGGTGACGTGGCTGGCCGGCACGGCCAGCAGCGACCGGTCCCGCTCATCGAGCGCCATGCAATGGACGAAATGCATCGCCGAATGCACGATGCCGAAATGGGTCAGCATCGCGCCTTTCGGCCGGCCGGTCGTGCCCGACGTGTACAGGATGACGGCCGTGTCTTCCTCGCCGACCGCAACGGCCTCGCGAACCGGCTCGCCGGCCAGCAGTGCCGCGAAATCTTCGTGACCGGCCGGCAGTCCGCCACCGGCTGCCGAAGGATCGACACCCGGGCCGTCGCCCGGTCCACCTGCCCCGCCTGGCCCGTTCGTTGCCACGTCCAGCCGGCAGGCCACACGCAGGCGCAGCTCCGGCAGTTCGGCAGCCTCCGGCACGCGGTCGGCGAGTTCGGCATCAAAGAACACGGCACGCGCCCCGCAATGGCCCAGGATCCACTGCAAGCCCTCGCGCTGCTCCCGCGTGCCGATCGGCACCGCGATCGCGCCGAGTCGCTGGACCGCGAACAGTGTGATCATGAAGGCCGGCCGGTTCGACACGAACAGCGCCACGCGCTCGCCGGCGGCAATGCCGCGGGCCCGCAGCGCACCCGCCACCCGACCGACCTGGTCGTCGAACTCCCGCCAGTTCAGCCGTTGCGCCCCGCAGATCAGGGCCTCCCCATCCGGGTACCGGGCCACCGTGGCGGCCAGCAAGGCATGAAAGGACGAAGCCCGGTCGACGAAGCTGCGCACGATCCGGTCACCGAAATGCACTTCGCGGCGCATGGCCGGCAGCGTGCAGTCGGCCCACCAGCGGCCGGGCCCGCGCTGGCGTTCGCGCGGCAAATCCGCCGGGGCACCGGCGGGCAGGGCCTCGTCCGCGATCTGGTTCACATCCGTCACGACAGTCTCCGTTCGTTCGACCGGGCCCGGCCTGGTCCGATACGGAGATTCTAAGGCCGCATCATCCAGGGCCGCATCAGCCGGCCCGTCGCGCCCGCCATTCCAGCCAGGTGCCGAGAATGCCCTTGGGCATGTAGATGATGAAGAAGATCAGCAAGGCACCATAGATCAGCATGTCCAGGCCATGGATCTGGTTGCCGATCAGCACCCGCAGGGTCTCGGACAGCAGCAGCAGGAAGACCGCACCGACCGTCGGCCCCAGGGTCACGAACATGCCGCCGGCGATCGCGCCGAACACGATCTGCAGCGAGATGGCAATTCCGGACACGGTTTCGGGGTTCACATACAGCTGGTACTGTGCATAAAGCACGCCACCGATGGCCGTCATGACTGCGGAGATCAGCGACACCCCCAGCTTGGAGCGGGTAACGTTGATGCCGATCGAGGCCGCCGCATCCTCCTCCTCGCTGATCGCCTGCAGGGCCAGCCGGCTCATGCTGCGATCGATGCGGTTCCAGACGTACAGCGACAGCAGCCACATCACCAGGATGATGTAGAACCAGACCATCCGGTCGGAGAACTGCAGCGCGTAGATCGAAGCGCTTTCGCCCGAGGCGATGCCGGGCTTGGGCGTCGCCCCGAGCGAGCCGCCGGTCGTGTCGCGCAGGGCGACGATGGTCAGCCGCACCACTTCGGCCAGCGCCAGCGTCACCAGCGCGAAGTAGTGGCCGACGATCTTGAACCGGAAGCACGGATAGCCGATGACGATGGCGAGCAGCGCCGACACCAGGATGGCGATCGCTGCACCGGCCAGCGGCGGCATCCCGTAGTGGTTCCACAACATGACGACCACGTAGGCGCCGACACCGAAGAACGCCCCGTGCCCGAGGCTGACCATCCCGAGCCGCCCCATCAGCGCCCAGCTCGTGTAGATGAAGCCCCACAGCATCGCCATGATCATCAGGTGCAGCGGATAGGCACCGACCCCCGTCAGCGGGGCGATCACCAGCAGGGCGAGCAGTACCAGGCTGATCGTGCGGCCCATCGTCAACGCCGCCTCGCAAACAGCCCTTCGGGCTTCCAGAACATCATCACGATGAAGAACACGAAGGCGAGCACGTAACCCCATTCGAGGTGGAACACGAAACCTCCGACCGAAATGAACTGCGCGAAGATGAAGGCCGCCAGAAAGCCCCCGACCAGGTTGCCGAGTCCGCCCAGCACGCAGATCAGGAAGGCGATCGGGCCGAACGACAGGCCGATCGCCGGATGGATGTCGTACTGCAGCACCAGCAGGCAGGCAGCCAGGCCGGCCAGTCCGCCCCCCAGGGCCGAGGTCAGCAGGTAGATGCGGCTGGCGTTGACGCCCATCAGCGGCATGATGCCGCGGTCCTGACTGATCGCCCGGATCGCGGTGCCGACATAGGTACGGGTCAGGAACAGGTAGGTGGCAACGATCGACGCCAGCGCGACAGCAAAGGCGATCAGGCGCGCCATCGACAGGTGGAGCTCACCGACACTGACACCCGGCAGGCGGATCCCGATGTTGCGGAACTCCACCGTGAACACCACGGTTGCCGCCGCCTGCAGGAAGAACAGCACCCCGCCGGTGACCAGCAACTGGTTGATCGGTTCGGCGGTAAGGACCGGGCGGACGATGAAGTGATGCAGGGCGGCGCCCAGCAACGATGTGACGGCCACCCCGAAGGCGAAGGCCAGCCACAGGGGGAAGCCCTGGACCGAGTACAGCCACCAGATCGCGTACATCCCGACCATGATCAGTTCGGCGTAGCAGATCCAGATGACGTCGATGACGCCGAAGACCAGATTGAGTCCCAGCGCCAGCAGGGCCAGCAGGCCGCCCAGCAGCAAGCCGTTGACGACCGCCTCGAGCAGGAAGATGTCGAAGAATTCCATCAAACCCCCAGATAGGCCTTGCGGATCTCGTCACTGGCGAGCAGGGCTTCGGACGGCCCGCCCATCCGGATCCGGCCGGTTTCGAGCAGATAGCCGCGATCGACGACCTGCAGCACCTGCTGGATGTTCTGCTCGACGATCAGCACCGTGTAGCCCTCGGCGCGGATCCGTCTCATCAGCTCGAAGATCGATTGCACGATCACCGGCGCCAGGCCGGCCGACGGCTCGTCGAGCAGCAACAGCTTGGGCTTGCTCATCAGCGCCCGGCCGATCGCACACATCTGCTGCTCGCCGCCCGACATCGTGCCGGCCATCTGCATCCGGCGCTCCTTCATCTTCGGAAACAGTGAGTAGACGAAGTCGAGCCGCTCGCGATAGTGCCGGCGGGCCGCCGGCGTGAACGCGCCCATCATCAGGTTGTCTTCGACGGTGAGCCGCGGAAACAGCCGGCGCCCCTCGGGGACCTGGGCAATACCGAGTGAGACCACTTCGTGCGACGGGATGTCGTTGTAGCGCCGTCCCTCCATCACCATGTCGCCCGAACTGGCGTCGATGAGCCGCGAGATCGCCCGCAGCAGCGTGGTCTTGCCGGCCCCGTTCGGGCCGATCACCGCAACCGATTCTCCGGCCCGGACCGACAGCGACACATCGAACAGGGCCTGGAAGCTGCCGTAGCCGGCACTCAGATTCCGGATCTCCAGCATCAGCCGCTCTCCGCCACCGACCGTCCCTGCCCGGCCATCGGCTGCCCCTGCTCGTCGAGCTGTCGATGCACCGCTTCGGCATCGCTGCCCAGATACACCTCGATGACCCGCGGGTCGCGAGTCACTTCGGCAGGGGCCCCCTGCGCAATCAACTCGCCGTGATCGAGGACCAGACAGCGATCGATGACCCGCATCAGGACCCCCATGATGTGCTCGACCCAGATGATCGAGATGCCACGCTCGTCGCGAATCCGCTTGAGCATGTCGGCAGCCTGGTTCATCTCGGTTTCGTCCAGACCGCCCAGGCTCTCGTCGGCCAGCAGCAGCTTGGGCTGGGTGGCCAGGGCCCGCGCCATCTCGAGCTTCTTCAGGCCGGCTGCACCAAGCCCCTCGACCCGCGCGCCGGGATCGCTCGGCAGACCGACCAGATCGAGCGCCTCGCGGGCGCGCCGGTGCGCCTCGCTGCTGCCGATGTGCTCATCGGGCCCATAGTGGGCGGCCAGCACCGCGTTCTCGAGGATCGAGAGCTTTCGGAACGGTCGCGGGATCTGGAAGGTTCTTGCCAGACCCATCTGGCAGATCCGGTAAGGCGGCAGACCGCCGATCTCGCGACCATCGAGCTGCACCGACCCCGCGGTCGGTGCATACAGGCCTGCAATGACGTTGAAGGTCGTGCTCTTGCCCGATCCGTTCGGCCCGATCAGGCCCAGGATCTCACCCTGGGCCAGTTCGAAGGAAAGGCTTCTGACCGCGGTGAAACCACCGAACTGCTTGGTCAGTCCCTTGACGGAAAGCACAGGGCTGCTCACCGTCATTTCGCGTAGGCATGCCCCTTGGGCAACGGCATCACCGGATCGGCCGTCTTGATGGCCTCCGGCCAGACGACGCGCGTGCTGTTGCCGCTGAACTGCATCACGACCGGCAGCGAACGCTCGTTCTGGCCAGCCATCTGGTGGCCCGGGCCGAAGAACTTCACGCCATAGCCCTGGATCGTTCCGCCCACCGGGATGTCGGTGGCCAGCGTCGCCTCACGCAGCGCGTCGGGCGAAATGCCACCGTGGTTCTTGATCGCCCGCGGCAGCACGTCGGTGAAGAAGATCCATGCCTGGTTGAAACCCATCGACACGTGGGTCGGAACCTCGGTGGCCTTGGTCTCCTCGACATAGCGGCGGACCATCTCCTTGGCGACATCGCCCAGCCCCGGGGCCAGCGTTGCCGGGTCGAGCAACTGGGCAGCGACCGGGTCGACGTTGTAGATCAGGTTGGCGTCATCCTTGAAGGTGGCATAGAGCCGGTCGAACTGGGCATAGCCGGCCCCGTGCCCGATCAGCGCATCCCACTTCAGGCCCTGCTCGCGGGCCTGGCGCAGGAACAGCGTGATGTCGGGGTTGTAGCCCGTGTGCAGGATCGCATCGGGCCGGGCACGGCGCAGCTTGGTGACCAGCGGCGAGAGGTCAGGCGACGTGGCCGCGTAGCCCTCCTTCAGCACGATCCGCATGCCGAGCTCGCCACAGGTGAGCTCGTTGCCCGCCGCGATCCCGGCGCCGTACGGGCCGTCTTCATAGATGATCGCGACCCTCAGATCCTTGACTTCCTTGCCGAGCCTGGACTTGGCGTTCTCCGACAGGAACTGGCACGAGGCCGCGCCGAACTGGTCGGAGTGAACCTGGGGCCGGAACACGTACTTGAGGTTCTTGTCCTTGAAGACGCTCGACGCAACGCAGATGGTCGCCCACATGAAGTTGCGAGCCTGGTCGACGCGCTGGGCCATCGGCACGCAATGCGCCGATGAGAACACGCCCATGATCATGTCGACCTTTTCCTGGTTGATCAGGCGCTCGGTCTCGTTGATCGCGACCTCGGCCTTGCTCTGCGCGTCGACGTAGACCGGGACGATCTTGTAGCCCTCGACGCCGCCGCGCTCGTTCATCATGTCGATCGCGTACTTGGTGCCGAGATAGCCCGGATAGGAACCGGCACCGGCCAGCGGCCCGGTGAGGTCATAGAGGACACCGACCTTGATCTGCTTGTCCTGGGCCAGTGCACCGCCCGACAAGGCGATGCCGGCAGCAGCCACGACCACGCCGATGACACCGGCAGATCTGCCGGCGCGACTGAATGCCGTCAACGCACGATCGAGAATTCCCATCTTCTGTCTCCTTCGGGCTCCCGGCCCGCTGGCCTGTTGTCATAGTGCCCTGCGCCACCAGTGTGAATCGCGCAGGGCCCGAAAAAATGTCTGGCCGAGTGTAGCCACCCTCGGCAGCAATGTCACGCCCTTTGCGAAGCCCGCGGATAGGAACCGACGACCTTGTAGAAAGCCGCGTTGTGCCGCAGTTCCTCGAGCGCCGCCGCGACCGCCGGATCGGTCTGGTGGCCGAGCACATCGATGTAGAAGTAGTATTCCCACTCGCCGCGCCGCGCCGGACGCGATTCGAAGCGCTTCATCGACACGCCGTGGCGTGCCAGCGGCTCGATCAGTGCGTGGACCGCTCCGGCCCGGTCCGGCACCGACAGGATCAGCGAGGTCTGGTCGGCACCGGTGGGCGCGCATTCATAGCGGCCGATCACGGCGAAGCGGGTGCGGTTGTTCGGTTCGTCCTGGATGTCGCGAGCCACCAGCGAAAGCTCGTAGCGGACGGCAGCGTTCTCGCCGGCCACGGCTGCGGTGGCCGCATCGAGCGAGGCCAGCCGGGCCGCCTCGGCATTGCTGGCCACCGGCACCCGTTCGATGCCCGGGCAGTGCTGGTCGAGCCAGGCGTTGCACTGCGCAAGGGACTGCGGGTGGGAAACGATGCGCGCCACCCCGGTCAGGCTGCCGCTCAGGCTCATCAGGTTCTGGCGCACCGGCACCAGGACCTCGCCACTGATCCGCAGCCCGGTGTCGAGCAAGCGGTCGAGCGTGCGATTGACCGCACCCTCGGTCGAATTCTCGACCGGCACCACCCCGAAATCGACCGCACCGGATTCGGTCGCCCGGAACACCTCGTCGATCGACGGGCAGGCCAGCGGATCGACACCGGCCCCGAAGTGCTTCAACAGCGCCTGCTCCGAGAAAGTGCCGGCCGGGCCGAGAAAGGCGACCCGCAAACGCCGTTCGAGTTCGCGGCAGGCCGAGACGATCTCGCGCCAGATCGCCTCGATGGCATCGCCGGGCAGCAGGCCCGGGTTCGCATCGCGCAGCTTGCGCATGATCAGCGCTTCACGCTCGGGCCGGTAGATCGGCGCATCCGTGGTCTTCTTCAATTCACCGACCTCGAGCGCCAGCCGTGCACGCCGGTCGATCAGCGCAAGGAGCTCCCGATCGACGGTATCGATCTTCACCCGCAGCGCATCCAGCGCTGGATCACCGGCCGCATCCTGGCCTGACAGATCATCGTGCTCAGCCATGGCGGCGCTCGAATTCCTTCATGTAGTCGACCAGCGCCCGCACGCCCTCGACCGGCATCGCGTTGTAGATCGACGCGCGCATCCCGCCGACCGTGCGATGGCCCTTCAGCTGCAGCAGGCCGGCAGCCTTCGCGCCCGCCAGGAAGGCGGCATCGAGCGACGCATCCTTCAGGAAGAAGGGCACGTTCATCCGCGAGCGGTCCTGCGCACGCACCCGGTTCTCGTAGAAGCCGCTGGCATCGATCTGCCCGTACAGCAGCGCAGCCTTCTCGATGTTGCGCTGCTCGAGCGCCGCCACCCCGCCCTGGCGCTCGATCCAGTCGAACACCAGGCCGGCGACCCAGATCGCAAAGGTCGGCGGCGTGTTGTACATCGAATCGTTGTCGGCCACGATCCGGTAATCAAAGGCAGTCGGGCACAGCGGATGGGCACCGCCCAGCAGGTCTTCGCGAACGATGACGATGGTCAGGCCGGCGGGTCCGATGTTCTTCTGCGCGCCGCCGTACAGGCAGCCGAAGCGGCTCACGTCGATCTCGCGCGACAGGACATGCGACGACACGTCGGCAACGACCGGGACCTCGACCGGCAGTTCCATCCCGCCCTCGGCCACCGCCTGCAGCCCCCTGAACTCGACACCGTCGATCGTCTCGTTGGTGCACAGGTGCAGGTAGGCCGAATCGCGCGACAGCCGCCACTGCGACGGATCGGGCACGAAGGTGTAGGCGCCGGTCTCGCCGTTGCGGTGCGGCGCCGGCAGTTTCGCCGCATCGGCCACCACATTGATCGTCGCGTAGCGCGCCGCTTCCTTCATCGACCGCGCCGACCACTGGCCCGTCAGCAGATAGTCGGCCTGGGCGCGCCCACGCAGCAGGTTCAGCGGCACGATCGCGTTCTCGGCGATCGCCCCACCCTGCATGAAGAGCACCTTGTAGTCTTCAGGGACATGCATCAGCTTGCGCAGGCCGGCAACCGCCTGCGCATGGATGCCCATGAATTCCGGCCCGCGATGGCTCATCTCCATCACGGACATGCCGGAGCCGCGCCAATCGGGCAGTTCATCGGCAACCTGGCGCAGCACCTCCTTCGGAAGGACTGCCGGGCCGGCCGAGAAGTTATAGACGGTTTGGGACATGACGGTGGATCGTATCAAATGAGGTGGCTGGTTTCGGTCAGGTGCCAGGGCATGTCTGGAGCCCGGTACTCTGGGCAGGACCCGTCGGGAGCCCGGTGGTCCAGTTGCCTGGCCGGGCGAACCCGCGGTCCGGCCTGCGGCCGGACTGCTCTGCGCTGCTCGCCCGCGTGGCCCCGGCGCGCAACTCGCTGCGCTCCCTTCGCTTCGCTTCGTTCGCTGCGCTCGGACAGGCGCGCCGAGTCAGAGTATTGGTGGCGCGCTGCGCGCGCGGGCCACGCAGGCTGTGCTGCTCGACGCGGGTTCTGAAGGCCCGGCCAGGCAACTGGACCACCGGGCTCCGCGCGGCGCTGTTACGGTGAGAGATCGCTGCTTCAGGAACTGACAGAGACCTGGCCTGGACACAGCTGTCGGGCGTCCTGACAGACACCCTGCCTGACTGGTGGCGGCGACCGCAGGCGCCGGCCCGCAATGTCACCCGCCCGGCAGGGGGCAGGCTGGCCCGAAATTCCGCCAGGCGACGATCCTCACGCCACCAGGCCGGCACTGAACGCTGCGGGTCCACTCAGCCCCCCGGCAACACGTACAACAGCAGCGGCAGCGTCAGCGCCGCCAGCAAGGTGGTCAGCGCGATCCCGGCACTGACCGTTTCGGCAGCGGCCCGGTAGCGCTGGGCGAACAGGTAGACGTTGGCACCGATCGGCAGCGCTGCCGTCAGTGTCGCGACCGTCAGTGGCAGAGGCGGCAGGTCGAGCATGAAGCGGCCGACCAGCCAGACCAGCAGCGGATGGGCGATGCTTTTCAGGCCGGTCAGCCCGGCCGCTTCGACGAGGTCGCGGCGCAGATCGAACTGGGCGAGCGAGGCGCCCAGCAGAACCAGGCACAGCGGAGCCGCTGCGCTGGCCATCATGCCGAGTGGCGTTGCGATCGGGCCCGGCAGCCGCAGGCCGGCGGCCGACCAGGCCAGTCCGATCAGGATCGGCAGCACGATCGGGTGGATCAGCGAACTGCGGACGACCTGCGCGAGTTGTCGTGCCAGCCGCCCCCGCTGCGGCGCTCCGTCGGCACGGCCTCCGTCACCGATCTGCAGAGCCGCGCGGGCGGCCGGGCCGACGCTGGCCGGCCGCAGGCTGGCCGACACCTCGATCAGCAGCGTTCCGAGGGTGAGGAAGATCAGCGCATGCAGGGCGATGATCGTCAGCAGGAAAGCCAGCCCGGCTTCACCGAATGCCAGCCTGACCAGCGGGATCCCCAGCATCACGGTGTTCGCGAACACGCTGGACAGGCCCTGGACCACTGCGACGTCCAGGGTGACGCCCCGGCTGCGCTGACCGATCAGCACTGCGGCAAACAAGGGCAGGCCGGCACCGTAGTAGGCCAGCGCAGCCCCCGGCGACAGGCTGGCGAACTCGACGCGGGCCAGCGAACCGAAGAGCAGCGCCGGCATGAAGATCAGGAAGGTGACGTCGGACAGCGCATTGACGGCCGCCGGCGGGAAACGGCCGAAACGGGCCGCGCCGTAGCCGATTGCAATCAGCACGACCACCGGAAAGATGATCTCGAAGAAGATCGGCATCGGGGTGCCAGTGGGTCGCCTGCCGGGCAGGCGCTGTGATCGTCAGTCGGCGTCCGGAGTCGGGGGCTCCTGGGTCTCGTCGGGCGGTGACTCGGCTTCGTCGGGCGGTGACTCGGCCTCGTCGCTCGCGTCACTCTCGACCACGCGCTGGACACCGGACAGCGTCGTGCCCTCGTCGACCGCGATCAGCGTGACACCCTGTGTCGCCCGGCCCATCTCGCGGATCTCCGACACCCGGGTGCGCACCAGCACCCCTCCGGTCGTGATCAGCATGATCTCGTCGTCCTCCTCGACCAGCACGGCGGCAACCACCTTGCCGTTGCGCTCGCTGGTCTGGATCGCGATCATGCCTTTCGTGCCACGGCCATGGCGCGTGTACTCGGCAATCGGCGTGCGCTTGCCATAACCGTTCTCGGTTGCCGTAAGCACGCTCTGGGTCTCGTCGCCGGCCACCAGCATCGAGATCACGCACTGGCCGTCTTCGAGGTTCATGCCGCGCACGCCGCGCGCATTGCGGCCCATCGGACGCACGTCGTTCTCGTCGAAGCGCACGGCCTTGCCGGCGTCGGAGAACAGCATGACGTCGTGTCCGCCATTGGTGACCGCCGCACCGATCAGGTAGTCGCCTTCGTCGAGGCCGACGGCGATGATCCCGGCCTTGCGCGGATTCGAGAAATCGATCAGCGGGGTCTTCTTGACCGTCCCCAGGCTGGTCGCCATGAAGACATACTGCGCGGCGTCGAAGGCCTTGACCGGCAGGATGACGGTGATCTTCTCGCCTTCGGCCAGCGGGAACAGGTTGACGATGGGCCTGCCGCGCGAGTTGCGCGTGCCCTGCGGCACTTCCCAGACCTTGAGCCAGTAGACCCGGCCCCGGTTCGAGAAGGACAGGATGTAATCGTGGGTGTTCGCGATGAAGAGCTGGTCGATCCAGTCCTCATCCTTCATCGTGGTGGCCTGCTTGCCGCGCCCGCCTCGGCGCTGGGCACGATACTCCGACAGGCCCTGGCTCTTGATGTAGCCGCTGTGCGACAACGTGACCACCATGTCCTGCGGGGTGATCAGATCCTCGGTGTCGATCTCGGTCGCGTTCAGCTCGATGCGCGAACGCCGGACGTCGCCGTACTCGGCCTTGATGCCGGCAAGATCGTCGACGATGATCTGCGTGATCCGCTCGGGCCGCGCCAGGATGTCGAGCAGGTCGGTGATCTGGCCGATCACCTCGCGGTACTCCTGGACGATCTTGTCCTGTTCGAGGCCGGTCAGCCGCTGCAGCCGCATCTGCAGGATTTCCTGCGCCTGCGTCTCGGACAGCCGGTAGACGTCGCCCCGCAGGCCGACCGCCGGATCGAGCCCGTCGGGCTGGAAGGCGGCGATGTCGGAGCCGGCCCGCTCGAGCATCTCGCGCGCCACGCCGGCCTGCCAGTCGCGTGCCATCAGCCGTTCCCGGGCGATCGGCGGGGTCGGCGAGGCCTTGATCAGCGCGATCATCTCGTCAACGTTGGCGATCGCCACCGCCAGGCCTTCCAGGATGTGGCCACGCTCGCGCGCCTTGCGCAGTTCGAAGACGGTGCGCCGGGTGATGACCTCGCGCCGGTGCGCGAGGAAGGCCTCGAGCATCTGCTTGATGTTGAGCAGCCGCGGCTGGCCATCGACCAGCGCCACCATGTTGATGCCGAAGGTGTCCTGCAACTGCGTCTGCTTGTACAGGTTGTTGAGCACCACCTCGGGCAGCTCGCCACGCTTGAGCTCGATGACCACCCGCATGCCCGACTTGTCGGACTCGTCGCGGATGTCGGAGATGCCTTCGAGCTTCTTCTCGTTGACCAGCTCGGCCATCCGTTCGAGCAGCACCCGCTTGTTCACCTGGTAGGGCAGCTCGTCGACGATGATCGCGCTGCGATGGCCGCGATCGATCTCCTCGAAGTGGGTTGCGGCGCGCATCAGCACACGGCCCCGGCCGGTGCGGTAGCCGTCGCGCACGCCCTGCACGCCGTAGACGATGCCGGCAGTCGGGAAATCCGGAGCCGGCACCCGTTCGATGATCTCGTCGATCGTCGCATCGGGCTTGCGCAGCAGCAGCAGGCAGGCCTCGACGATCTCGCCGAGATTGTGCGGCGGAATGTTGGTGGCCATGCCCACCGCAATGCCGGCCGACCCGTTGATCAGCAGGTTGGGAATGCGCGCCGGCAGCACCGTCGGCTCGTTTTCCTTGCCGTCGTAGTTGGGCTGGAAGTCGACCGTTTCCTTGTCGATGTCGGCCAGCATCTCGCTGGCCAGGCGCTGCAGCCGGCACTCGGTGTAGCGCATCGCCGCCGCGTTGTCGCCGTCGACCGAACCGAAGTTGCCCTGGCCGTCGACCAGCAGATAGCGCAGCGAGAAATCCTGCGCCATGCGCACCAGCGTGTCGTAGATCGACGCGTCACCGTGCGGATGGTATTTCCCCATCACTTCGCCAACGATGCGCGCGCACTTCACATAGGGACGGTTCCAGTGGTTGCCGGCCTCGTGCATCGCGAACAGCACGCGCCGGTGGACCGGCTTGAGCCCGTCGCGCACGTCGGGCAGTGCACGCCCGACGATCACGCTCATTGCGTAATCGAGGTAGGAACGCCGCATCTCCTCTTCGAGACTGATAGGTAGCGTTTCCTTGGCGAACTGGTCCATGAGCGGCGGGATCCTGAAGAGAGCGAAAACAAGACAGCGGCCGCGAAGACGCGGCCGCGAAGCGGGGGCGGCGGGAAGGCGGCGGCGGAGAAATTCCGCCCTGGAATGCCAGCACTGGATGACCGTCCTGAACCTTGGGATTTTAACACGCGACCCCACCCCGCCCTGGGGGCGCAGCCGGGCATGTGCTTAAATCACCGAACCGCGCCAAGGAAGCCCCGCATGACGCCAGCGATCATCATCGCCCCGCAATGGATCGCCCCGGTTGCGCCGCAAACCGGCGTGCTGTCCGGCCACGCCGTACTGATCGAAGACGGCGCGATCGCCGGGCTGGCCCCGCTCGACGAATTGCGCGAGCGCCGCCCCGACGCCCTGCTCACGCCGCTGCCGGGCCAGCTGCTCGTGCCGGGCTTCGTCAACCTGCACACCCATGCCGCGATGGCGCTGTTGCGCGGGGTGGCCGACGACCTGCCGCTGAACGACTGGCTGCATGACCGGATCTGGCCGCTCGAGACCCGGCTCGTGTCGCCGGCCTTCGTCCGCGACGGCGCGATGCTGGCCGCCTGCGAGATGCTGCTCGGCGGCACGACCTGTTTCAACGACATGTACTTCTTCCCGGACGCGGCGATCGAAGCCGCCAGCCTGTTCGGGATGCGCAGCGTGCACGGGATCATCGTCACCGAGTTCGCCAGCGCCTACGCCTCGGACGCCGGCGACTACCTGCGCAAGGGCCTGGAGTTGCGCGATCGCCACCGTGGCGATCCGATGGTGGGCTTCTGCCTGGCCCCGCATGCGCCATACACGACCCACGACGACACGCTGAAGCGGGTGGCCGTGCTGGCCCGCGAACTGGGCCTGCCGATCCACATCCATGTGCACGAGACGGCTGCCGAGATCACCGACTCGCTGTCCCGGCACGGCAAACGCCCGCTCGAACGGCTGGCCGAACTCGGCATCGTCGGCCCCGAACTGATCGCCGTACACGCCGTGCATGTCGACGAGACCGACCTGCAGCGGCTGGCCGCGGCCGGCGCCACCGTCGCGCACTGCCCGCACTCGAACCTGAAGCTCGCCAGCGGGATCGCCCCGGTGGCGCGGATGCTCGAACTCGGCATCCGGGTCGGCATCGGCTCCGACGGCTCGGCCAGCAACAACCGGCTCGACCTGCTGCAGGAGGCACGCACCGCCACGCTGCTCGCCAAGGGTGCCTCCGGCAAGGCCGCCGCCTGGCCAGCCGAAGCCGTGCTGCGCGCGCTGACCCTGGATGCCGCAGCCGCGCTCGGACTCGACGACCGGATCGGTTCCATCGAGCCAGGCAAGCGTGCCGACCTGGTCGCCATCGACCTGTCCGCAGCCGAGCTGAGCCCGGTTTTCGACCCGGTTTCGCAGCTGATTTATGCGGCTGGACGCGAGCATGTCCAGCACGTCTGGATCGACGGCCGGCATGTTGTCCGAAAACGACAACTTGCCGATGAAGCCGCTAACGCCGCGGTTTCCGAATTGGTTGGCCGTACGGCGCTATGGCACAATCGAACCGGTGAAATCCTGTCAGGCTGACTGACTACCCGTGTTTGCAGCCCGCCCTGGCGGGTTCGAATCGAGCGACCCAGCCTGCCGTGCCCAACACGCTGAATCGCGTTCTACCGAGAGGAAGAAACATGAACAAACCGGTCAAAATGGCTTCTCTGGTCGCTGCGGCGCTGCTGTCGGTATCGACATTCGCCTCCGCCCAGACCACTGCCGATCCGAAGAAAAGCGCCTATGTCATCAGCCCGGACAGCAAGGTTGTCGTGAACGCCTTCGGGCAGTGCTGGCGCACCGGCTACTGGACGCCTGCCGACGCGATCCGCGGCTGTGACGATGACCTGCTGCCGAAGGCCCCGCCGCCGGCTCCGGCCCCCGCGCCCGCCCCGGCTCCGGCTCCGGCCCCCGCGCCGACCCCGGCTCCGGCTCCTGCGCCGGCTCCGACCAGCGAGAAAGTCACCTTCGCGGCCGACGCCTTCTTCGACTTCGACAAGGCCGTCGTCAAACCCGAAGGCAAGGCCCGCCTGGACGACCTAGTCGACAAGCTGCATGGCGTCGCCCTCGAGGTGATCATCGCCGTCGGCCACACCGACGCCACCGGTCCGGCTGCCTACAACCAGCGCCTGTCGGTCCGCCGTGCCGAAGCCGTCAAGGCCTATCTGGTCAGCAAAGGCATCGAGGCCAACCGCGTCTACACCGAAGGCAAGGGCGAAAGCCAGCCGATCGCCGACAACCAGACCCGTGACGGCCGCGCGAAGAACCGTCGCGTGGAAGTCGAAGTGGTCGGCACCCGTACGCGTCGCTGATCGCAAGGTCCCCGGGGGCGGTTCCATACCGATCCCCCGCCGGACAGACCCCGCTTCGGCGGGGTTTTTTTTCGTCGCTTAGAATCGAGGGCGTGACTGCCGACACCTACGCCACCGGATCCCCCGATCGGCCCAACGCCGATCCGGCCGAACTCGCCAAATTCCAGGCCCTCGCCTCGCGCTGGTGGGACCCGGAGTCCGAGTTCAAGCCACTGCACCAGATCAACCCGCTGCGGCTGGCCTGGATCGACGAGCAGGCTTCACTGGCCGGCAAGAAGGTGGTCGACGTGGGCTGCGGCGGCGGAATCCTGGCCGAATCGATGAGCGCGCGAGGCGCCGAGGTGCTCGGCATCGACCTGGCCGAACGACCGCTGAAAGTGGCGGAACTGCACGCGCTGGAAACCGGCGCAACCGTGCGCTACCGCAGGATCGCCGCCGAGGCGCTGGCCGGGGAACAGCCCGGCACCTTCGATGTGGTCACCTGCATGGAGATGCTCGAGCACGTGCCGGACCCCGAATCCACCGTGCGCGCCTGCGCGCAACTGGCCAAACCCGGCGCCTGGCTGTTCTTCTCGACCATCAACCGCAACCCCAAGGCCTTCCTGTTCGCGATCGTCGGCGCAGAGTACCTGTTGCGGTTGCTGCCGCGCGGCACGCACGACTACGACAAGTTCATCCGGCCGTCGGAACTGGCCGGCGCGATCCGCCGCAGTGGCCTGGAAATGGCCGGTATGACCGGCCTGACCTACAACCCGATCACCCGGACCTACGCGCTGGACTCACGCGACGTATCGGTCAACTACGCCGTCGCTGCGCGCAAGCCCGCCTGAAATGCAAGCCGTCTTCTTCGATCTCGATGGCACGCTGGCCGACACTGCCCGCGACCTCGCCGAACCCATCCAGGCAATGCGAGCCGAACGCGGACTGGCTCCGCTGCCCTACGAAAGCCTGCGGCCCTATGCCTCGATGGGGGCACGCGGACTGATCCTGAGAGGCTTCGGCATTGCCAACGACCGTCCCGAATTCGCGGCTCTGCGCGAGGAGTTCCTGGCTCGCTACGAGCAGGCGATGATGGTCCATACCCGCCTGTTCGAGGGCATGGATGCCGTGCTCGACGCACTCGACGACGCCGGTATCCGCTGGGGCGTCATCAGCAACAAGGTCGAGCGTTACGTGCGGCCGATCGTCGCCGGGCTGGGTCTGGAAGCACGCTCGATCTGCGCGGTCGGGGGCGACACCACGCCGTTTGCCAAGCCGCACCCGGAGCCGCTGCTGCACGGCGCGCGCCTGGCCAGTCTCGATCCGCGCCAGTGCGTCTATGTCGGCGACGATCTGCGCGACATCCAGGCCGGCCGGGCGGCAACGATGGCCACCGTTGCTGCCGCCTACGGTTTCTGCGGCAGCGACGAACCGCCCGACACCTGGGGGGCCGATCACCTCATCGCCGCACCGATCGAACTGCTCGATGCACTGGGCATCGCACGCTCGACGATCGCCCGCAAGTCCACCGACGAAGGCAGGGTTCCGAAGGCCTGATCGCCGGCGGCCCGTTCGCTGTCGAGCCGACCGGCGCAAAAGGCTGCCGCGACTTCCGCCGACGCCCCACCGATCATCAACGCCGCCTGCCAGGCACGTGCGAATTCGCCAGCCACCCGGCGCGCCTGCGACGGCTCGATCGGCGCAGCGGTGCCGAGCCGATCGATCAGCGGGGCCGCAAAACGGTCGTAGGCCGGCACCCGGCCGAGCGCCGCGGTGAGCTCGGCAGCCAGCGCCCGGGCGCAATCGGGTTCACGGGCCAGCGCCCGCAACAGGTCCAGGCACATTACGTTACCCGACCCTTCCCAGATCGAGTTGACCGGCAGCTCCCGGTAAAGACGCGCCAGCGGGGCTTCCTCCACATAACCGTTGCCGCCCAGCACCTCCATGGCCTCGAAGGCCATCGCCGGCCCGCGCCGGCAGATCCAGTACTTGGCCAGCGGCGTGCCGACCCGGATCAGCGCGTCGGCGGCCGGATCGGTGGCACGGGCATCCAGCGCAGCGGCCAGGCGCAGCGCCCAGCGCATCGCCGCCTCGGACTCCAGGGCGAGATCCGCCAGCACGTTGGCCATCAGCGGCTGCTGAGCCAGGACCCGGCCGAACGCCTCGCGCTGCGACGCATGGTTCAGGGCTTCGGCCACCACCCGACGCATGATGCCGGCCGAAGCAATCGCGCAATCGAGCCGGGTCAGCGCCGCCATCTCCAGAATGGTCGCGATACCGCGACCGCGCGTCCCGACCAGGAACCCCGCGGTGCCGTCGAACTCGACTTCACTCGAAGCGTTCGAGCGATTGCCCAGCTTGTCCTTCAGACGCTGGATGCGCAGCAGGTTGCGCTGGCCGTCGGGCAGCCAGCGCGGCACCAGGAAACACGACAGCCCCGCGCCGGCAGACGAACCGCCGGCGGCACCGCCCCCGTCGCCCGCCTGCGCGAGCACCAGGAAGCCATCGCACATCGGTGCCGACAGAAACCACTTGTGGCCGCTCAGCCGGTAGGGTTCGCCCCAGCGATCGCCGAAGTCGGTCAGTGGCGCCGGCTCGGCCCGCGTCGTGTTCGTGCGCACGTCCGAACCACCCTGCTTCTCGGTCATCCCCATCCCGAGCAGTGCGCCGCTGCGCTCGGCCAGCGGCACCGAACGCACGTCGTAGTCACGCGACAGCAGCCTGGGCAGCCAGTCGTCACGCAACGCCACCTGTTTGGCGATCAGCGGAATCGCCGCCCAGGTCATCGTGACCGGACACTGGCTGCCATTCTCGACCTGCGAGAACAGCAGATACTTCGCCGCCCTGAGCAGATGGCTGTCGACCGCCGGCGTCCCCGGCAAGGCCAGCCCGCTGCCGTCAGCCGCCGTCCAGGTGGCCGCATGCAGGCCCTCGCCGACCAGCATCGCCATCAGCGCATGCCAGGCCGGATGAAACTCGACTTCGTCGATCCGGTGACCGAAGCGGTCGAAACTGCGCAGCAATGGCGGATGAGCATTGGCCAGGCGACCGAGATCCAGCGTCGCCGCCGTGCCGAGCCACACCCCCAGCTCCGACAGGTTCTCGCAAGCCTGCGCACCCGCAGCCGCGCAGACGGCATCGACCAGCACCTGATCGGACCCGAAGAGATCGACGTCGGACCATGGCGCCGGCTGATTGAACACTTCATGTGTAATCATCGCGATTCCCTCCCTCCCCATCATGCCGCCAATCGGCCACCGCGTCGCCCGCACACCGCGGATTCGCAAGCGAATGTAAAGTCCGCCGCATGATTGCCATTGAAAAGCAGCGGCACCGCCCCATCTGTGAGATCATCCGGTCGTTGCTGTCGCAGCGATTGCTGTCGCAGCGACACTGAACACCCAGGGGCCGACCTGGTTTCGACGTGGGTAGTGAAGCGGCACAGGGCATGCCGAGGCGCCTTTTCCTCGTTAATCAATTGGCAAAACCACAAACGCCAACGACGAGCGTTTCGCTCTCGCGGCTTAAACCCCGCGAGCGCCGCAACAGTCAGCCGACGGGCTGGGTCTGACCGGGTAACCGGAAGGACTGCGGTGTAACTTCAGTCGGATAGCGCCCGGGCCGGGTCACTTGGTCCAGGCGCGAAACTCAAGGTGACTGGATGCCCGACGGCCTGTCGTTCGGCCAATCGGACATCGAGATCAAAATAGAGCGACTAAGCATGTAGAACTGGTCGTAGAGGACTTGCGGACGCGGGTTCGATTCCCGCCGGCTCCACCA
>Ga0172382_10005343_pt1 | contig 19198 bp, 20 predicted proteins | sample Leawel138RmetaG_FD_122245 | JGI IMG/M metagenome (GOLD analysis project Ga0172382, IMG submission 122245) | Leachate microbial communities from a municipal landfill in Southern Ontario, Canada - Leachate well 138R metaG | ecosystem: Engineered > Solid waste > Landfill > Unclassified | place...
CTTCCAGCGCATGGGCTTTCAATGCAGCGGTGGTGATAACTCGCCGTATATTTGGGTTCAGGTTGATCAAGATGCATGGACATTCTTTGATTTCCTGCTCAATGAAGCCGGTGTGATCTGTACCCCAGGCTCAGGTTTTGGTCGCTGCGGCGAACAGCATGTGCGTATCAGTGCTTTCAATAATTTTGAGAGCGTGCAACAGGCCATGCAGCGCATCGAAGCCGCATTACAACAATTTCCCTTCTAACAGGTAGCCTTTATGCCTATTTCTAAAGATTTCAGCCAGCGTTTATACCCAAACCTGCGCAGCATTGCCGAGCATTTTGGTACACCTTTTCATCTCTACGATGAACAAGGTATTCGCGATACCGGCCAGCAATTACAACAGGCCTTCGCCAAAGTTAAAGGCTTTCGTGAGTACTACGCGGTGAAAGCGCTGCCCAATCCCAGTATTTTGCGCATTATGGCCGACCTAGGCTTTGGTTTTGATTGCAGTTCAATCGCTGAGTTGATGTTGGCTCGCCAAGCAGGTGCGCGTGGCGAGGATATTATGTTCACCTCCAATAACACCTCAGCGCAAGAGTTTATGGCAGCGCAAGAGCAGGGCGGTTGCATTGTGAATCTGGATGACATTGGCCTGATTGATAAAATGCCGCAGATGCCTGAACAAGTATGCTTTCGCTATAACCCCGGTCCAGCGCGTAGCGGTAATAGTATTATTGGTGTCCCAGAAGAAGCCAAGTACGGCCTGACTTACGAGCAAGTTTTTACGGCGTTTGAGAAAGTTCAAGCGCGCGGTGCAAAGCGCTTTGGTTTACACACCATGCTCGCCTCCAATGAACGCAATGCAGACTATATGGTGCAAACCACGCAAATGTTGCTAGAACTGGTGGCTGAAGTTGGCGCAGCACTGAATATTGAGTTTGATTTTATCAATATCGGTGGTGGCTTGGGCATTCCGTATCGCCCTGACGAAAAGGTTTTTGATGTCGAACAGTTAGGTCGTGAAACCCATCTGCTATTGCAGGCCTTTGCGGCTGAGCATGGCTATCAGCCCAAGGTGTATATGGAAAGTGGTCGCTACATTACCGGCCCACACGGGGTGCTGGTCACCCAAGCGATGAATCGTAAAGAAATCTACCGTACGTATATCGGTGTTGATGCCTGCATGTCTGCATTAATGCGTCCTGGCATGTACAACGCTTATCATCATATTGATGTGTTGGATAAAGCTTCAGGTCCCGCTGATCAGGTGGTTGATGTGGTGGGCTCATTGTGTGAAAACAACGATAAGTTTGCGATACAGCGTGCCTTACCGCCGATCGTGGACGGTGACTTACTGATTATTCACGACACTGGCGCACACGGCCATGCGATGGGCTTTAACTACAATGGCAAACTGCGCCCGCAAGAACTGTTGCTAAAAACTGATGGCAGCGTTGAACGTATTCGCCGTGCAGAAACGCTGGTAGATTACTTTGCAACTCTGCGCTTTGCGCCTAAGGCGTGGTCGTCTAATTAAAACACTGCTTGGCCACCCCTTGAACCATGTCAGCCATTATTCAGGGGTTAGCCAAGCAGTCCAATATGTCACCCATCAATTGATTTATCACCACATAACGCTCAGGTGTTGCGGCCTGTATCTCGGCGGCGCTCTGGGTCGTCCTTTTACCCGTTCAGGCGCGTATCGGCTGACGTGCACCTCTGCACCAAAGGCGCTAACGATGAACTGCGCGCCTAGACAAATAGCAAGCATGGGCTTGCCGGTGGCCATCAAATGGCACACAAAATCTTTCTCATCAGGCCACCAAGGATATTCGGCTCGATCATGCATACTCATTGGACCCACCATAATAATCAGTGCGTTGATGTACTTTAGGGAGGGTTGGCAAGGCTTAGCAGAATAGTTGCTAGAGCTGATCTGGTGCTGTGTTTCGCTAAGGTGTTGAGCGATAGAGTCCTGCTCGGCAAAGGCCATGTATTGAAAAACGTGGATATACATGTTGAAGAACTCTGGTGATAAGTTCGGAGAGGGGCCGTCATGGCCGGAAAGCCATGACGGGGTACGCTGTTGGTTAGGAGCGATTGGTAAACTCAGGGTAGGCTTCCATACCGCATTCGCTAATGTCAGCGCCTTGATACTCGTCCTGAGCGCTGATGCGCAGACCAAAGAATCTCTTCAGTAGCCACCAGACTATTAATGAGGCAACAAAAGCCCAGGCAAATAGGGTGGCAGCACCAACCAATTGGCCAAGGAAGGTGGTGCCGGGAGCACTTAATGGCACCACTAAAAGGCCCAGTAAACCGGCTACACCGTGCACGGAAATAGCACCGACAGGATCATCCAGTTTAAACTTGTCCATTAATAAGATGGAAAACACCACCAGCGCACCGCCTGCCAAGCCAATCAATACTGCCAGTGTTGGCGTCGGAGTATCGGGGCTGGCAGTAATGGCAACTAAACCGGCTAATGCACCGTTTAAAATCATGGTGAGGTCAGCTTTGCGAAACTTCAGATAACTGATCAACATCGCTCCCAGTAAGCCACCTGCGGCTGCAGCGTTGGTGTTGAGAAACACCACGGCTACTGAGTGCGCGCTAGTAATGTCGCCCAGTTTCAGTACCGAACCTCCGTTAAAACCGAACCAGCCAAACCACAAAAGAAAGGTACCCAGCGTCGCTAAGGGTAAGTTGGCGCCAGGAATGGCCCGTGCCTCACCGTGCTCGCCATACTTGCCCCGACGAGGGCCAAGGAGCATTACCCCAGCAAGGGCCGCACTGGCACCGACGAAATGCACCAAACCTGAGCCGGCAAAGTCTTTAAAACCAAAGTCTTCAGAGAGCGAGTAAAGGCCAAACACCGCTTGACCACCCCAGCCCCAACTGCCGCTGATGGGGTAAATAAGCCCTGTCATAACCACAGCAAAGAGCAAAAACACCCACAGTTTCATACGTTCGGCGATGGCACCTGACACGATCGACATACAGGTGGCAACAAACACCGCTTGGAAGAAAAAGTCAGCGGCTGGCGAGTAGATCGCCGCGCCATTAAAGCCTTCTTCACGTACTGAAAATTGCGTCAGCAGCGCTTCAGGATCAAGCGTGGTAATACCTGAAAGAAAGTAGCCACCGCCATACATGAGTTGATAACCGACAGCTAAATACAAAGTACAAGCGAGGGCATACAACACAATATTTTTAGTTAGAATTTCCGTGGTGTTTTTAGCGCGCACTAAGCCTGACTCAAGCATGGCAAAGCCTGCTGCCATCAACATCACCAAGGCTCCGGCGATTAAGAAATAAAAGGTGTCGAGTGCGTATTGCAAAGCAAACAGATTGTTTTCCATCATGATCTCCTTCGGTACATTCAGTTGTTGAATTACAGTGCTTCTGCGCCGGTTTCACCGGTACGGATACGCACAACTTGTTCTAAATCGGTCACGAAAATTTTGCCGTCACCAATGGACCCGGTATGCGCCGCCTTAATGATGGTGTCGATTGCTTGTTGGAGATTGCCGTCGCTGACGGCCACTTCGAGCTTGAGTTTGGGTAGAAAATCCACCACATACTCGGCGCCGCGGTACAGTTCGGTATGGCCCTTTTGCCGGCCAAACCCTTTAACTTCGGTAACGGTGATGCCTTTTACGCCAATATCAGAAATGGCGTCACGCACATCGTCGAGCTTGAAGTGTTTGATGATGGCTGAAATGAGTTTCATGGTGTATTCCTTGTTGAAAGAATGATGGGAGGCTGGGCCTTAACGCGATCTTGACTTGCCTGAAAAGTCTTTTTAGATAACGCGCCACGTTAGTAAAACCTGAAGTGCCCTTTAGAACGCTAATAGAGCTTTTGCAATGCGTGTGCCAGTTTGTAAAACTCAATATATTTCAAACGCTTAGGTTTTTTTATGGTTTTTTTATAAGATTTTATGATTGAAACTGGGGCGTTATCGGTGCGTGGGGCGCTAAAAAAGTGCGTGAGGGTTTGTACTTGACATAAGCCTTTATCTGTAAGTAATTTGTGGCTCTTGCCTTATCCAAATCGAGAAACTGGTATGCAAAACCGTCAGACCGAGATCGCTCGAGAACTTAATGTCACCCCGCCTTTCTGCAATGATCAAGCGCTGTCTTTGGAGGTCGCACGGCGCATTACCTTTATCCAAAGGACCTTACAAACGAGCGGTTTAAAAACCTTAGTATTGGGTATCAGCGGCGGAGTGGACTCCAGCTTGGCGGGGCGTTTAGCGCAACTGGCGGTTGAGGGGCTACGCGAGCAGACAGGCGATCACAGCTATCGCTTTATTGCCGTGCGCCTGCCGTACCAAGTCCAGCACGATGAAGCTGATGCACAAATGGCGCTCAGTTTTATTGACGCAGATGAACAGCGCACTGTGAATATCGCTGCCGGCGTTCAAGGGCTGTGGCAAGCCCTGACTCAGCTTGAAAGCCTCAGCATTGAGCGTGCCGACTTAGTCCGCGGTAATATTAAAGCGCGCATGCGTATGTTGGCGCAGTTTGCCATCGCCAACGCTGAAAATGCTCTGGTGCTAGGCACTGATCATGCGGCTGAAGCGGTGATGGGTTTTTTTACTAAGTTTGGTGATGGCGCCTGCGACCTTGCCCCTTTGACGGGTTTGGTTAAGGGGCAAGTCCGCGCGATGGCATGCCATTTGGGCGCGCCTGCAGCGCTAGTGTATAAAACACCCAGCGCCGATTTAGAGGAGCTTGATCCTGGTAAGGCCGATGAAGTTTCTTATGGTGTCAGTTATGCGCAAATTGATGCCTTCTTGCATTGCGAAGCAGTGAGCCCAGAGGTTTTTGAACGCATTGTTCGTGCTTATGACGCGAGCGCACATAAGCGCCAGTTGCCTGCAACACCTTCTTTTTAGAGGGTAATTTATGCCGCTGGTTTTAAATATAAATGCAGCGTATTAACAGACGGGTATAAGACTGTCTGTTTACAGCATAACGCCAGCCTACTTGGTGTCGGTAAGTCGGGCTGGATTCATTCTTTTGAGAGCGGTAAGTGGTGAAAGACCAGTGATAGGTCGTAGCGCTAGAATGTCGAACACGCATTCAAAAATCAATATGGGGCAATCTCTACAGTTGCTCAGAGGAGATGATTTTAGAGTGCATTGATTCAATGCGACACACTCTGTCGCAGCACTGCATTACAACTACAGCACGCCAATTTCATTAAGGAGTGTTCTATGCCTGCTCGCTCGCGTCCCTTTAATTTGCGTTGCCGGATTTGCGACTGGACCATCCATTGCCGTCCAACCAGCGACTGCTTTACCCCAAATGAAGTGCCCAACCGCTGTAAGCATTGTGGCAGCGTTGATTTAGAAGATGAATATGGGAAATATTTGCGTCTTAAAGTTTTTTTGAGAACCCATTTTGGCCTGTAGTGGTATGGTGATGGCAAGCTAAAACAAGATTTTATGATTAAGGCCTTGAGCCATCTATTGAACCTGCTTAAACTCGAACGCACTTTAAAAGGACCAATCAGCTCATATTTAGCGTTGATTGACTTGCTAACGGCTAGGAAAGCCCCATTTTTTCTTAAAACTGTGTTGGGTTTATTTATCTGTCCTCTTGAAAAAGATAAAGCTCGGCATCTAATCCTACTTGCTCAGCACGACTGAGCCATTGCTCAATGCGCGTTGTTTTAGGCTTTTAACACTCATTGTGTGATACCACTTTCTGCCGTTTATGAGTAGCTTTAAGATTGCTGCCTTGCTGCCCTAAAACCTGATCACTGTTTTACATAAGAGCTAAAATATAAGTATTTATGGCTGTAAATGTGGCTTTTTACTCATATTTAAGTATTTTCAGTATTGCACTAATGGCGTTTGCATGGACTTAGAGCATTAAAGGAAAGCGCTGAATCACCAGCGCTCTTCATTGAAATGCTCCCAGCGCATCTGCAGATAGGGCTTGAGCTTGTTTAAGCTGGTTACCTCTTGGCGGAATAACTTAAGGTTGTTCATGTCCTGCTCTATGGCTGCTAAGTGGGCGTTAATACCATGCAATGATGCTTTCATGGTTTTTTTATGAAAACGTTGATACAAGACGCCTGTTTTAGGGTCTTCATACGGAATATCTGCGTGCTGCGAACGTAGCTGTGCATATTGGCGGTTGAGTAATTGCGTTGCGTCAGCCAGATCACCACCCAACTCTTCTAAAGGCGACTGACCGATATACTCAGCATAGAAAGCAAACAGGGTCGTGATGTCGTTATTGTCTCGAGCTTCAATAAGCTCACTCATCAGGCGGTTTTTCTCCAAGCGTGCCTCTTCATCTTGTTCACGATCCGGGTGTAGGACACGTGCTACTCGGCGGAATAGTTTATTGATTGAGCCACCTTTCATCAGTTTATTCAGTGCCTGTTCGTCGTCCTTCTTTTGTTGCTCGAATGATTCGTGTTGGCGGAAAAACTCATCAGAGTCGTGCTGAAAATCAGAGAATAGATCATCAAACATGTTTGCGCTGTCATCCTCATCATCCATTTCATCGAAGAAATGTTGGTCACTGTGCATTGCGTCGTCTTGGAAGGGGTCAAACGCCTCCGGGTATATTTTCTTCACAATGGCATCCATCGTTTGATAGAGAGGGCTCAGGTCTATATCAGTGGCAAAGGGGTTGTGCGTAATGCTGTCTATGTAGTCCAGTATCCACTCCATTAGCACTTCGCGTTGCCATGCAGCTAAAGACTTGCGACCATAAAAAACCAATAGGTGCTCGCAACTTTGATATAGGGTTGTAGTGTAGGCTTTCTCCTGTTGCTCAACCGCATCAGTCACCTGCTCGGCGAAGGTTTTGATCTGTTCGCGTAAACGATCGTTTTTCTTTTGCTGATTGGCGAGCCTTTTCCAAGCCTTATTGAACAGCTCTTGGCTGGATAAGTCGGACTGATGGGTGGTGTTAACATTTTTTTTACGAGTGGTGAGATTCATACGTAAGCTCTGTGCATCGGTCTAGGCGAGGGTGGGTGATAAATAATGTGTTGAGGTTAGCACTGTGCAAAACAGGGGAGCAACTGCGAAGCATTTTCGGGTCTGTTTTACAGGGTATTTTATCGACACATTCAAAGTTTAATTCTTTTGCTACGTCACCCAACAGCAATCACCTGCTTAAAGTTTCGCTGGCCACGGCTTCGACCCGTTTTTTGTTATAACGTATTTTCAGCATGCGATTATACGTAGGGCCGTATTGTTTTAAAGATTTATGTAAGGTGCTATATTTTGAACATAAAGCGCTTAAATGGCGTTTAAGTGCAGATAAAGGAGCTTTATGAGCCTTTCAGGTCTATCAGCATCAGCTATAGCAGAGGAGTTAGGCGAGCGTTTAAAGTAAGCGCGACTGAATCTGCCAGACGATTTTGGTAATGCTGTGTTAAATGCTTGAGTGGATTACCGGGCAGACTAAGCAATTACAAACTGAAGGCGTCTCTTTGTCTGAAATATGCATCGTGGCGCGCACCAATAGACTGTGCAGTGACTATGAGCAGATTCTACACAGTGAGGGTTTAGCAACGCATACCTTGTCACGGCAAAAAGTCGATGATCGTGCGTGTGCTTTGCCACTATGTATCGGATTAAAGGCTTGGCGTTCCGTTCTGTTGCGTGTTGCGATACAGGCTCCGCAGGATGTTGTGGAACAGCGCTTAACGAACTTAAATGAGCGTGCTGGCTGCTACACGAGCTGTGTGTTATCTCTATATTTCTAGTCATGGAACGTCGAGTGAATATTTAGGTGATAGCTTAAGAGTGCGTTAAGACGTATTACAGGTACGGCTCCTTCAACGTGTTTTAGGATTGCTCAAACTATACGGCAGCTGTAACTGTTCGTTAAAATCATCTTGAGCAATCCTATTGGGACATTTGCACGGTTAGATATTTTTAATACACATCCTCTAAATAGCGTCCCTCAGCTTTTAAGTTTTCGACATTGGTGTGCAACGGCTTGAGAATCGTGTCAAACACTAAACTCACACACGTGGCCATCTCTCGTCCGCCGCAGACCAGTACTTGTGCGCCTGTTTCAATCAGTTGGCGTAAGGCGTTTTCATCGGCGAGAATCGCATCCTGTACATAAGCTTTTTCTGCTGCCCGCGAAAAGGCTGTATTTAACCCAGTGAGACGGTGATCAGTTAGGTAATCATTGAGTTGCGGCTCATAGAGAAAGTCTGACTGTGGGTTACGGCCGCCCCAGTATAAGTACATGGGGTTATGTGCTGTGTTTTTGCGGATAAAACCAGCCAGAGGACCAATACCTGCACCAGCACCTACCAGAATAATCGGTTGAGCCCCGCCGGCTGGTCGAAAACCGGGATTGTGCTGAATAAAGCCAGAGATTCGATCGCCAGGTTGTAAGTTATGCAAATAACCTGAGCACAGACCATTGGTCTGTTTGCGTACACAGATTTCCAGTTGTCCATCTGAGGACGATGAGGCCAGCGAATATAAGCGGGCGCTATGAGCGTTGGGTGGGGTGACACCAAATAAGTCACCTGCTTCGAAATTTGGTGTTGATTGTCGATTTTTAAACGTCAGGATTTGCCACAGACTCCTAGCATTTTTTATTGGCTTAAAGCGCAAGATACTGGTTGGTGCATGCACAGCAACGCCGTAGTCTGTACGCTCAATCAGTTCGAACTCCGACGTTGCAGCAGGCGCAGGGTTGTGGGTGAGTTTTAGCGTAAGCCCCAGATGCGTACCGATAGCTTCGCCCCAGTGATGAAACTGAGTCGCCGAGCAGCGATTAATACGCGTAACCGGATGCATGCGTTGCAGGCCTTTGCTATTAAGGGCGCCATCTACATCCAGAGCATATTGACAGAATTTTGGGAACTGCTGATCACCAAAACCCAGCACTGCATACTGCAGCGAACTGTCGACTGTAAAGTTTTCTAGGTGGGTGATAAATTGGCTGGCAGAGGCAGGGGCATCGCCGTCACCATAGGTCGAGGTTAAAACCAAGAGTGTAGATGCTTGCGGATAGTGTTGTGCGAGGTCATTCATAGCTGCACAGTGCACCTTTTTGCCTGCTTGGTTAAGGCGTTGCTGCAAATCTTGAGCAAAGCCCCAAGTGTTATTGCCTTCGGAACCCACCAGAATAATGGTATCTGCTATTTCACTGCTACTGCTCTCTATAGGACCCATAGCTGATGAGCGTCGTTGCCACCAGATGTGTATGCCTGTTATGGATAGCGCGGGCACTGTTAATGCTATCAGCCCTAGAATTAGTCCCAGCCACCATAGGCCTTCACCTGTATGCAGGATGCTTATCCAGTGCTGAAATTGGCTGTTAGCTGAGTGCTGCTGAAACTGTAGGAGTTCTCCGCTGGCTTGATCAACAAATCCAGCACCTTGTGTGGTGCTGAGTGAATACACATCTGTAGGGTCATTTGGATAGGGAAAAACCAGCTCGCGCAATTGCTTTAGATCGACGTTCTTTAACGCTATCAATGCGCCTACCGGTACCGGTGTAGTACCTGAAACCTGTGTTGGGAAAGAGGGTTCTGCGCTGCTTGCTTCAGGCAAAAGCTCAAAGCGTAGCGCAGACATATAGCTGCCGGTCAGTGCCGATAGGAGTAAGCCTATTACAGCAAAACGGGCGAGCTCGGCATGAATACGTTGGCTGCCAGAGCCCACAATGGGACGTAAAATTGCACTCCAGCTGCCCAAGCGGCGAACCAGTAAGAATATTCCGGATAGACAGATCAGCACCATCAGAACAGCTAAAGTTCCTGCTAGCATCCGACCTGCATCGCCAAGTAAAAATGAGCGGTGCAAGTTCTTTACCCAACGCACCCAAGCCGATGGCTGATGAGCAGCAATGGCTTCACCATTGATAGGATTAACTAAGACGGCAGCTGGCTGGCCGTTAGTGTTGTGATAAACAATGATTTGGCCGGCGGATGAGCGCTTGATTTGTTCAGTGTTGGGATAGTTTGTCACGATACGCTCGGCCAGATCGGCAACACTGATGTCACCGGTAGCAGGGATGGTCGCGGCTGAGCGCTCAAGTGCTGGCACTGTGGATAAGACCGCTGCAGAGGTCGCTAGCACGAATAACAGTACGGCTGCGACCAGTCCGGGTAAGCCATGGAGCTTGCGCAACATAATTTTAACTCCGGTAGATTACTTAAGTTCGTAAATAAAAGAGCGGACATAGCCGCGACCAGAGACTGACTTGCCAGAACCTGCAGCAGTCAATGGCACGACCACATCTGCGCTGTTGTCACGCATATCTTCGACGGCACTATCAACGCGAATCTGATAGCCGGAATCGATTAAGGCGTCCTCAAGCTCTAGGCTAACTTTCAGGGTGCGACCACTGGTGACACTGGCGCCGCTAAGACCATCATATTCGACCGGCTTCAGGCCACTACCACGAGCCCAATCGCGTAGGTGTTTGTAATATTTGCTTTTTTCACCAGAAATCCACAAGGTCTTCTGATACTTGCCTGCGTCATCAGTGAGGTAGAGAGCCAGATAAGCGCCATCACCACCGTAATCATTGAGCTGGGTAGTAAAGGTGACTTCTCGCGCCTGTGCTTGTGCTGGCAGAGCAATGGCAGTAGCCAGGCCAAGCGCAAATAGAATCTTTTTCATGGTGTTATCTCCGTAAAGTGTGTCAGCAATAAGCAGCGACAGAAACCGCCACTCGTGCAGTGCTTAGCGAGCTGGCTCATTATTCAATCGTTGCTCTGGGTTTGGATTTTGCGGCTTCTTTAAGTGGCATTTGCTTTTGGCCTGCCGGTTTGTTGTAGCGCTGTATTGTGTGACGGTAGTCGTCATTAGCACTGGCGTTCTCTCGGTTGATTTTGATTTTAATTTCCATCAGATTTAGCGAGGCGGGGGCATACGCGGCCTTGATACGATGGCCATCTGCATCCATGCCTTTAACTTCATAGCAGCCGTCATCAACTTTGATACGTTGTACTGTCCAACCTTGATCTTCCAGCTGTTGGCGTAGGTTCTCCCGTGGCTGCCATTGGGCAACGGGGTCACTGCAATCATCATCAGCTAAGACGCTAGCGCTGATCAGCAGTAATGAAAGACCAATAACAGTGGGTTTGATATTCATGGTGTGACTCCTCTTGGGTTTGTGTCAGTCACCATAAGACGCTTACCTGACATTGGCCTGAATAAGCGGATGAATAATTTAGCTGAGTAGTAAGGTTTTCGTGAGGCAGGCTGCTATCAGTGCATAACTGTAGTGTTTTTTCAGAGGGTCAGAATCGTGATCATTCTGACTGCTTTATTAGAGGTGGGAGTGTTATTTGGCCGGCGAGGAGTGCACATCAGTCTGAGAGATTTCTTCTGCAGTAGCAGGCTAATTACAGATTCGCCAGCATGGAGGCAAGCAGTAACTTTACAGAAGTATTACTTAAGAACTAAGTAAACAATTAAAATACTCTAACAGCGCGTTCGAGAAATATACTAAATATAGTTTTAGACAGTTAAAAGGTAATATTTTATTAACTATTCCTAATTATAAGGATATGAGTTAACTATACTTGTTAGAGATAATTGTTATAGTTTTTATTTGATTTAGTGTTGATTTATAGGGTGCGATATATAATTTTATCTTTACTGCCTATAAAGCATAACCACCTATGGTCGTTATGCTTACAGCAAAATAAATTTAATTCTAGTCAACGTCATCAAGTGTGAAAACTAAGTCATATTTTTTAACATTAATGTTTTTAATGGTATATGTGTCGCCTTCCTCATCTTCAGCCTGTACATCAAATTTTGGATTTGAGTAACCTGAAATATTAATTCTTACCGTTTGACCCGTTTCTAGCACATCAATATCGAGCACATCCTCTCCCCACTCATCGCTACCAACATCGCTGACGTATAGGTGGTAAATATCGTAACCCGTGTTATTGGTAACCTTGACGTACATATCAGCAGCGTAGGCGCTGATATGGCCTACGCAAAACAGAATGCAAATTAATGCTAGTTTTTTCATACAATATTTCCTTGATAATTTAGTTTGCGAAAGATTTTTAACGTATAAAAAAATACGGGTCAAGAGAAATAAAAATATTTACATTGGCTGTGCTGTTCTAATGCCGTAGGGCTCTATAATTATCAGCGATTGGCGTGTCAGGTTGAGCTAAACCAAATAAAAATAGTATATTTGGCCGTGTGCTTTGTACTTTAGGCTCAGTCGTAAAGTACAAAAAATCTAAAAGTTAAAGTTGTGAGTTTGCAATTTATGAGTTTTATGAGAAATTAAAGGCTGTAATTTTTAGCACCAAGTAAAGCGGCGGTATTATTTATTATGAAAATGATAAACAATGTTGCTGGATTGCAGATCAACGGGTCTGAATATTTATTGTTATACACCCTGTGAGAAAAATATGAATGGAACGGCTAGCAATATTTTTGAGTGTGTCCCCTATGAAGTAAGAGATGAACTGTTTGATAATATTGTCACTGGAGAAAATATTAGAATAGAGCGCATTGTTTCTAAGGGACACGTCTCGCCGGAATCTGGGTGGTATGACCAAGATGAGCATGAGTGGGTGATTGTTTTAAAAGGTGAGGCAGAAATCGAATTTGAAAATCAAAGCACTGTGCGCTTAGTCAGTGGCAGTTATCTGAATATTCCGGCGCACACCCTGCACAAAGTAGCTTGGACTGCTCCAGACACTGAAACGGTATGGTTAGCTGTGTATTACACCTGAGTGCTTTTTTATTAGAGATGCTGACAGACTTGTTTTTCTAGTTTCTAAGCGCTTAGAAAGACCGGGTGTTATGTCAGGTTCAAAATAATATTTCATGCAAATGAAACCGCCCCAAATATGTGGGGCGGTTTTGCTAAGAAGTGATTTATTTAATGCTCAGCTTGCGACTGTTTTCCACTGCCTTACGCTTGGGTAATATGAGGTGCAGCAAGCCTTCTTCATAGTGAGCTTCCGCCTGTTCTAGGTCGATCTCGCTGGGCAACTCAAAGCGGCGTGAGACACTGCCATGGTAGCGTTCGCTGCGCAGGCTGCGGCTACCTTCGCCGGAGCTGTCTTGCTGGTGGATTTCTGCTTTGATGGTAACGATAGCGCCATCAATATCCACATGGATGTCTTCTTTTTTGACGCCTGGCAACTCTGCCTGAACCTTGTAAGCATCACCAGCTTCTTGAATATCCAGCTTGATGCCTTGTGGCAGGGGATCGCCATGCAGTGGTTGTACATAAAAACCGTCCAGACTACCCATCAACTCGTCGAATAGTCGGCTACGTGCAGGAAACATGCTCATAATTACTCTCCTTTGGGTTACTGTATTTTTATATATAAGGTCAGGTTGTATAGTTTTCAAGGGTCGAATAGTGGTGAGAGTTATTTTTCAGCAGCACACCAATTTGGAGCATTTGGGTAAGTGAGCTTGGGAGTCGTTCTTGGACATAGTTGATGAGGCAAAAGCTCACTACACAAAGCAAGTGCAACAAGCCGCATCCCAGATGGCGTATAAAAGTATCAACATGCCTACTTTAAATAGCTCTTAAAATTTTTCAAATCATCAGGGAGAACGGAGCGCAGCCAATTTAGCAGTCGTTGTGGACTAAACGAGTCCTGCAGGCCTTCTTTAGAGTTTTTATGACCAAGCGTCCAGTTGCGTTCGCCAGTGACAAAGGTATTGCTGTGGCCCATGACCTTGGCAATACGCTGGTCGCGTTTAAGCTCCCAAGCGGTGACCGGGAATTGCTTGTTCCAAGCAATAAATAACCTTTGTTGCTGCTGACTCATCTTCAAATTATAGCGGTCATGCATATAGAAGTTGATGCGCGCTACCATTCCTTTGGCTTCATCTCTAGGTTCAAAAGCACGTTTTCTGAAGTCGACCTTGCTCTTGCATTGGCCGTGTTGCTTGCGTGCGTTAGGCAACTCAGCAAAGCGGTAATTTGATCGGTCGGCATTTAACTCGCCGACTGATATCGTAATATTGTGCAGGTTGGCTTCCATTACATTGAACACAGGGTCGGTTTTGTTACAGTTTTTACGACCACCATTTTGCCAGCACTGGCGTTGTTGACCAAACCAGCTGGCTGGAACCACATGCTCCATTTCTGTGCGTGTACCGCGACTGGTAATGGCTCGAATTGTATAACCGCAACCTTTGGGTTCGACTCTGCCACCGGATGTGCCAACCCATTGCCAATCACAACCACAGTAAATAGTGCCTAAAGCACCGTTTTTATTTTGATCAAAATAGATCTGTTCTTTAAGGATTACCTTGGCTTGCGAGTAGGTTTCGGGCGGGGTATAAAACGATGAATAGGCAAATAACAGGGCCAGTGCAAATGTTATTAGCGTGAGTAGTGGGCGGGGTAAGCGGCGTAACAAAAGGCATTCCTTAAACGAGACAATACACTGCATGCCAAGCACTCATGCTTTAGTGAATAGTTTTGCTTGGTGTGTGACGGTAGATGGCCATTATGCTGGTTGCGCTTGTAATTGCCTAATATGCACAAGAGGGCCATCCTGATCGAGGCAATGACCCTCGTACTCATTTAGACGATTGAAACTGGGCACCATCTCAGCCCATGCTGTACTTTGTTAATACGAGGTAGGGTTAGCGCAGTGCAACACTCTTCACATGGTTTGATCTGTGGCGAAATGCCATAAAAAACAAATCTCTCATTTAGTGTAAGAAATCGCTGCCACATCACGACTACCTATATAGAGTCACACATCTTGTATAACTATCGGAGAGTATCTGATGCGCGATGTATTGCCCTTGTTAGAACACACGGATTTTCCAGCTATTCAGCGCAGAAAACTCGATACGCTGCAAGTTAATCTAGGTTATAAATGTAATCAGCGTTGCCTGCACTGCCATGTCAATGCAGGGCCGCATCGCAAGGAAATGATGGATAGAGCGACTGTGGAAATGATCCTTCCAGTGCTCAAATCTTGCGCTATAAAAACGCTAGATCTGACCGGCGGCGCACCGGAAATGCACGATGATTTTCGTTACTTGGTGTCTGAGGCGCGTGCTGCAGGCGTGCATGTGATTGATCGTTGCAATCTAACGATTTTATTTGAACCGGGCCACGAAGATCTTGCTGAGTTTTTAGCTGAGCAGCAAGTCGAAGTGATCGCATCCATGCCCTGTTACTCGTTGGAAAACGTGGATAAACAGCGTGGCAAAGGCGTTTTTGATAAAAGCATTGCCGGACTGCAAAAGCTCAATGCTCTTGGTTACGGCCAATCCGGCAGTAACTTGCAGCTTAATCTAGTTTACAACCCGCAGGGGCCGTCACTGCCACCCAATCAGCAAGCCTTAGAAGCCGACTTTAAACGCGAGTTGCGCGAGCATTTTGAGATTGAATTTAACAGCCTGTATGCGCTGGCCAATATGCCGATTAAGCGTTTTGGCTCTACTTTGATCTCTAAGGGGCAGTTTCATGATTATCTGCAGCTTCTTAAAGACAACTACCAAGCAGATAATCTTGAGCAATTGATGTGTCGCACTTTATTAAGTGTGGATTGGCAAGGCTACCTGTACGACTGCGACTTCAATCAGCAATTGGGATTGTCTTTGGGTGGGGGCAAACGTCAGCATTTGCGCGATGTGCTTGGAGATAATTTAGCAGGCAGGTTCATTCATATAGCAGATCATTGCTTCGGGTGCACCGCTGGGCAGGGTAGTAGCTGTGGCGGAGCTTTATAACGCAGACGTTTAAATGCTGTAGTGATTCGCCATAGCAGGCTTCAAGGAGTGGGTGTTCATGCGAAGTAAAACGATTATTACGGCGCTGCTGTTGAGTGTGCTTGCGCTGCAGACAGCGCTAGCTGAACCGAGCGCCATGGATGATGCGGTTTGGGATCGCTTGTTGAAAAGCCATGTGCAAGTGATTGATGGCGGCAAAGCTACAACCGTTGATTATCAGGCGATGCTGCAGGAACGGCAAAAACTCAAACAGTACCTGCAAGCACTGTCGAGCGTATCAAGGCAGCAATTTGATCAGTGGCCCAAGCCCGAGCAATTGGCGTTTTTGATCAATGCTTACAATGCGGCAACGGTAGAGCTGATTTTAACCGCTTGGCCTGACTTGAATTCAATCAAGGAGTTGGGTGGGCTGTTTAGTTCGCCATGGAAGAAAAATTTCGTGTCATTATTGGGCGAAATGCGCTCGTTGGATGATATCGAGCATGGGCTGATCCGTGGCTCCGCTCGCTATAATGACCCGCGCATTCACTTTGCGGTGAACTGCGCCAGTATCGGTTGTCCAGCCTTACGTGCTGAAGCCTATGATGGCAAACGTCTGGAGCAGCAGCTCAGCGAACAAAGCGCTTTGTTTTTACAGGATCGCAGTCGTAATCAGGTGGCCGGTACGACGATTCGTGTGTCCTCGATCTTTAAGTGGTATCGCGAAGATTTTGAGAAAGGTTGGCAAGGCTTTACCCGACTTGAAGATTTTTTGCTGGCGCACGCAGAGGATCTTGGGGTGTCACCAGCTGTCACGCAACAACTAAAAACCGGCAAAGCCACTATAGAGTTTATGACGTATGACTGGCGCCTTAATAAATAATGAGATGCAGCAGATGCAGGCGCTAAATCCGGCGTTATCGATCATCGTGCCGATGCTTAACGAGAGCGAACAGCTAGCAGAGTTGCTGGCGCATTTGCAGGAATGGCAGCAACGCGGTTGTGAAGTGTTGCTGGTGGATGGCGGCAGCAACGACAACTCTGTGGAAACTGCTCAAGCGCAAGGCTTTAATGTGCTGCACTCGTCTTGTGGTCGCGGCAAACAGATGAATACCGGCGCAGCTCAAGCGCGGGGCAGTGCCTTGGTCTTTTTGCATGCCGATACGCGCTTGCCTGTCGATGCCGATGTAAAGATTCTTACGGCATTGCAGCACAAGCAGTGGGGACGTTTTGATATCAAGTTGACGGGCGACAGTTGGATGCTGAGGGTGATCGCATTTTTTATAAATATTCGTTCAAGGCTCAGCGGAATTGCTACCGGCGATCAGGCGTTTTTTATAGATAGGGCTACATTTATTGCCATTGATGGATTTCCAGAGCAGCCATTGATGGAGGACATCGAGATTTGCAAACGCCTCAAACTGAGAGGGCGGCCACACTGCTTGCGTACCAAGGTGATTTCTTCCGGGCGGCGCTGGATGACGCGCGGCGTTTGGCCAACAATATGGTTGATGTGGCGACTGCGTTGGAAGTATTGGCGTGGCGTTGCCGTTGAGCAATTGGCTAAGGAGTATCGATGAATAATTGTACAGAAAAAGCACGATTCGACACCTTGCCCGATAACAAGGCTATCGCTTTATCTGGCAAAACTGTGCGCATTGTTATATTTGCTAAAGCACCATTAGCTGGGCTGGCCAAGACACGGTTAATTCCGGCGCTGGGTGAGCAGGGCGCTGCGAATCTGGCGAAACAGTTACTGATACACAGTGTCGAACAGGCACTGGCAGCTGATGTGGGCACTGTCGAACTCTGTGTCACACCCTCCAAGCAACATTCGGTTTGGGATGAAATGCAACTTTCAAAGAAATTGCAGTGGTCGAACCAAGGCGCTGGTGATCTAGGCGATCGTCTTGCCAGAGCGGCCTTACAGGGTATTGCCAATGGTGACGCTGTTTTGTTGATGGGAACAGATTGTCCTGGCTTAACTGCTGAGCGTATTGCTGCTGCGGCACACGCACTGAGCCGCTACGACAGTTGCTTAGTTCCTGTGAGTGATGGCGGTTATGCCTTATTAGGATTGAATCAATATTTAGGCAGTGTGTTTATTGATATGCCTTGGAGTACAGCAGCAGTTGCACGTTTGACACGAGAACGACTCCTTACTCAAGGTTTACGCCTACACGAACTAGCAGAATTGCATGACATTGATGAACCTGAGGATTTGCAGTATTTGCCAGCTCACTTAAAGCAGCAGTATCTAGAGTAACGCACCTCGAAGAAAACTTGACGCAGCGAGGGCAGAGATACTGAAGAACCGCTGCATATTGAACAGATTCAGCAATTTTACGGACAGCAGGCAGCCACAACAGATAGCAAAGCACCACGACTGAATACTTTTGGAGTAACATTATGCACAACGTCGTACAAGACTATTACGGTAAACAACTGCAAAGCTCTGCCGATTTAAAAACCACTGCGTGTTGTGATATCAGCAGCCTGCCGAGCTGGCTCAAACCTGTGCTCAGTCGCATTCATCCAGAGGTGTTATCGCGTTACTACGGTTGCGGTTTAGTCTGCCCGTTGCAGCTGTCAGGTTGTCGGGTGCTGGATCTCGGTTGTGGCTCTGGACGTGATGTTTATGCCCTGGCGCAGCTGGTCGGTGCTGACGGCGAAGTGGTTGGTGTGGATATGACCGATGAGCAGCTTGAGGTGGCGCAGTCTCATCAAGCGTGGCATGTGGAAAAATTTGGCTTTAATAATGTGCGTTTTATTAAGGGTTATATCGAAAAGCTTGATGAGCTGGACCTTGAGCCCGGCTCCTTTGATGTCATCGTCTCCAACTGTGTGGTGAACTTGTCGCCTGATAAAACGGCGGTATTAAGTGGCATTCATCGCTTGCTTAAACCTGGCGGTGAGTTTTATTTTTCCGATGTGTATTCTGACCGTCGCGTACCAGAAAAAGTGCGCGAAGATTCAGTGTTATACGGTGAATGTCTTGGTGGGGCATTGTATTGGAATGATTTTCTGCGACTGGCAAACGCCAGCGGTTTTGCTGACCCGCGCTTGGTGGAGGATCGCCCTCTAGAGATCACCGATGAAAAGCTGGCTCTACAAACGGGTAATCTGCAGTTTTTCTCAGCGACCTATCGTTTATTCAAACTGGATGAACTGGAAAGCGCGTGCGAGGACTACGGCCAAGCGGTGATTTACCAAGGCACCATTGCCGACAGCCCGCACCAGTTTGTTTTGGATAAGCATCATACTATTGCGACTGGCCGTGTTTTTCCGGTGTGCGGTAATACCTGGCGCATGTTGCAAAATTCACGCTTTGCAGAGCACTTCACATTTATCGGTGATTTTAGCCAGCATTTCGGCTTATTTGAAGGCTGTGGTACACGCATGCCCTTTGCTCGTGAGGCAGAAAGTCAAGAGGCCAGCCCATGCTGTTAATTGAGGCGTTGAGTAGCATGAACAAGCAATCGGCGAATTCATCACAGCTATAGCGTAGGCAGTGATCCAGTTGGCACA
>Ga0172382_10005344_pt1 | contig 19196 bp, 20 predicted proteins | sample Leawel138RmetaG_FD_122245 | JGI IMG/M metagenome (GOLD analysis project Ga0172382, IMG submission 122245) | Leachate microbial communities from a municipal landfill in Southern Ontario, Canada - Leachate well 138R metaG | ecosystem: Engineered > Solid waste > Landfill > Unclassified | place...
ACCGGCCGCCCGACCGCCGGATCGCGCGCTATTTTGTCTTCGGCGACATACCAATATTCGGCGATGTCGGTGAGATCGGGATGGCTGACGATGACCAGCAGATCATAGTCGGACTGATAGCCGTTTTCCGGCTCATCCACCCAGTCACTGCGGGCATAGCTGCCGAACAGGATTATCTTCCCGACCTGCCCCTTGCGCTTCCAGGACTGGGTCGCCCGCGCGGTCGCGTTCGCAAATTCGTCGAGCAATATATGCTTCACTCTCTCCAGTTCGCCTTGCTGAAGAGACGGCAGATGGTCGGTATCATGGCGCATGAGCAAGGTTCTCGCGGGCGATCCTAAGGTTGGCAAGAGCAATATGAATAATGGCGATATCCGATCATCGACGGAGCAGCCGACGATATCCGCCCAGAGCCATATGCCGCGCGTCATAAACCAGCCGTCGAACTCGGGATCGAAGCGATTCACCCGCTTCCCTCCAATCGGACTTCACGCGCTCGGCGCCGAATAGGACGATGGCAATCTCACGATGGCTCGCGCCCGCAGTGATCGCATCGTGGACCCGCAACAGTTCGACCCAGCGCCCTATCCTTGGATCGGCGGGAAAAAGGGACGCGGCAAAACGACCGTGACGGTAGAGGGCGAACAGACGCTGCATGGGCAGCAATCCGGTTTCCGCTTTCGTCCAGTCCGAGCCGCAGAAGCGAAGATGTACCGTCGGCGCTTCCCGCAAGCTTCCTACTGCGACATCCAACCGAATATGACGCCAGCCGTCGGACAGGACGGCATGCTCTTTACCGCCCTTCCCCTCAACGACCGTCAGCCAGCGCGCGATCCGGTCGAGCCGAAAACTGCCGGGCTCGGCGAGAGCAGCCGGGACCGCGATAATGCGGAGTATTCCGGGATCGACATCGGCACGCCAGATGATCCGGGCAGACGGGGCTTCCCGTCCCGGATGTTCAACGAAAGTGAAGCCCCCACCGGGCCGCTTCGGCGGCGTCGGCATTTTCCTGCGCGCCGGCATGTGCATATGCCGCGATATAAGCGGGATCGCGGCGCAGCCATTCCCACATGAGGCCGGTCCGATCGATACCTGCAAGCCGCCTGTAGGCCGCGCCATCCCACCAATCGGGAAAGCCGAGGCCTTCAGCAAAGTTCATCCGAGCATCCGACGGTTGGCATCGATGGCTCGATGCCCATGACAAGCCATATGGAAGCGGCACCGAACCGGATCGAAATCCTCATCGGCCACTTTTGCAAACGACTCGCACATGTTATGGGAATCGCAAAAGCGACAATGCCGGACATCAGGGTGAGATCCTGCCTGTCGGCCCGAATGTCCGGAAAGGACGATCACTGGGTGAGGGGTAGCTTGAGATGCTGCCGGTGATCGTAAGAATGCCTGATGGATTTGCAGGCGATGATGATGACGACGCGCATCATCGAGGCCGCGACCAGCGAAGACGAACTTCATTCCATTATGGTCGCCATAACCCAGGAGCTCGGTTTCGAGCGATTTGCGCTTATCCATCACGTCGATGGCGCAGAGGCAAAAGGCCATGCCATCAACCTGCACAATTATCCGCCGCGATGGGCCGATTATTATCATGAGCAGGGCTTTGGCATTCGCGATCCGGTTCACCGCGCGAGCCATCTCAGCAGTTGCGGTTTTCGCTGGGAGAAGTTGCCGGATATGCTGTCTCTCGACAAGGGCGATCATGAAATGCTTGCGATGGCGCGCGACCATGGAATTGCCAATGGTTTCACGATACCGGCCAATGTTCCGGGCGAAGCGCACGGTTCGATCACTTTTGCCAATCCCATCGATTATTCGCTCCCCATCGAAATGCTGCCGTTGGCCCATTGGATAGGCAATGTGGCTTTCGAAGCTGCACGCAGACTGTGGGCGACGAAAAGCCGTGACCGGATGCCGCCCCGCCCGAACCTTACCGATCGGCAGCGCGATTGCGTCCTCTGGGTCGCGCGTGGCAAGACCGATTGGGAAATCAGCCGCATCCTCGGCATAAGCGAAGAAACCGTGGCCACGCATATCAGACAGGCCTGCGAGCGCTATGATGTGAGCAAACGGACATTGTTGTTGATCCGAACGCTGTTTGATGGAACGCTGAGCTTCCCTGAAATTTTCCGGCGCTGATATCCCGCTTTTCCGGGATAGTGCGCTCCCCCTGACCTGCCGACCCTTGGGCATCCATTGTCCAAGGGAGAGCAGCAGTGCTTCACATTCTACAGTCCGCCAAATCGCCTTCGGAATCGAACAAAATCCTGCGCGCGATGTTCGCCGCGCGAAAATCTGTTTTCGTCGATCTGCTGAAATGGAACGTGCCGGTGATTGACGACCTTTACGAAGTCGACGAGTTCGACACCGAAGACGCGATTTATCTCGTTCTTTGTGACGAGGATGGCAATCATCTGGGATCGACGCGGCTATTGCCGACGATCAAGCCTCATATTCTCGATAGCCTGTATCCTGAATTATGTGCTGAAGCGCCTCCTCGCGGGCCGACCATATTCGAAATCACGCGGTTTTGTCTGGATCGGCGCTTGTTCGCAAGCCAGCGGCGCAAAATACGCGACACCCTTGTCAGCGCACTTGCCGACTATGCTCTAGGAAACGGCATCACCGCTTATAGTGCAATTGCCGATCAGCAATGGGCCATGCAAATTTCAAATTTCGGTTGGCGTTACGAACTGCTCGGTTCACCGCGTGCCTGCGCGGGAAGAATGCTCGTCGCGTTCCACATCCTTGTTACCTACGATATTCTCGATCTGCTAAACGGGGCAGACATACGACCAGATCCCGAACTGATTGCCGACCCGCCAAAGCAGCCTGGCATTCTCAGGAAGGAACTCCCTTTGATCGACGCGAATACCCTTCAAACCCGTCAATCGCTCCAGCATCGATAAACCACGTCGTATCGATTAAAGCCGGGTGTTGAGAACATGCTTGAGACATGCGCCGAGCCTTTAACCGCAAGGGTCTGGACATTGTACATCGGCCACCCGGCAATAATCGGGGACACCGTTGCTCAAGCGAGGTTCTCACGCCTCGGCGCTGCTTAGTCAGCAGCACATGAACGATTGATCTTTTACGCGTTAAAAAAATTTATATATTTATCAAATGGTTGAAATAAATTTCAAAGCTAAGACATCTTCCCCGACAGGATGGGTCATCACGTTTCGTTGTCCAAGCGTTCAACAACCATGGCGATGCCCTGTCCGCCACCGATACACATGGTGACGAGGCCATAGCGGCCGCCGATCCGTTCCAGTTCATAGAGCGTCTTGACCGTCAGAATAGCGCCGGTCGCGCCTACGGGATGTCCAAGCGAGATGCCCGATCCGTTGGGATTGACCTTGTCGGGATCGAACCCCAGTTCCTGCGCAACGGCGCAGGCCTGCGACGCGAAGGCTTCATTCGCCTCGATCACATCGATCCGTTCAAGCGAGACGCCGGAACGCTCCAGCGCGACCGGCACAGCCTTGACGGGACCGATGCCCATGCGGTCGGGCCGCACGCCGGCATGGCCCCAACCCAATATCCTCGCCCAAGGCTTGATGCCATGGACTTCGACGGCAGCCTGCGAGGCAAGCACGAGCGCGGCTGCGCCATCATTAATGCCTGAAGCATTGCCCGGAGTCACCGTGCCGTCCTTCAGGAACACCGGCTTCAGCTTCGCCATATCCTCAAGGCTGGCGTCAGCGCGCACATGCTCATCGCGGTCGAACAGCCTGACGCCCTTGCGATCCCTGATTTCGACCGGCAGGATCTGCGCATCGAAGCGCCCTTCGGCCTGCGCGCGCGCCGCACGCCGATGACTGAGCACCGCCAGCGCATCCTGCATCTCCCGCGTGATCCGGTAGTCGGCCGCCACATTCTCGGCGGTGACACCCATGTGCATGCCCTCGAACGGATCGGATAGGACCGCGGTAAGCGCGTCGATCATCCCGACGTCGCCCATCTTCTGACCAAAGCGCGCCGCCGTCACATGATGCGGCGAGCGCGTCATCGATTCCGCGCCGCCCGCAATCGCGACCCCGCATTCTCCCAGCGCGATCATCTGCGCCGCCGAAATAATCGCCTGCACCGCCGAACCGCACAGGCGGTTGAGGGTCAGGGCCGGCGTCTCGATCGGCACACCCGCCTCGATCGCCGCCACCCGCGCAAGATATGCGTCCTTCGGTTCGCTCGGTATCACATTGCCCATGACGACATGTTGGACCGCCTGCGGTTCGAGCCCCGCACGCTTCACGGCTTCAGCGATGACAAGCGCGCCGAGTTTCGCAGGGGGAATGTCCTTGAGGCTGCCACCGAAGTCGCCGATCGCCGTGCGAACCCCCGAAAGGATGTAAACCGGTTCCATATTCTGTTTCCCTGTATCAGCGAGGCGCCATACGAAGCGCGCCGTCAAGCCGCACCGATGCGCCGTTCATGTAGCTGTTGGCGATCAGGAAAAGCACCGTTTCGGCATATTCCTGCGGCCTGCCAAGACGCTTGGGGAACGGCACCGTGGCCGCCAGCGAGTCCTGCACATTCTGCGGCAGACCAGTGAGCATCGGCGTACCCAATATCCCCGGCAGGATGACATTGCACCGGATGCCCTCATTCATAAGGTCACGCGCGATCGGCAAGGTCATACCCTTGACGCCTGCCTTGGACGCCGCATAGGCGGCCTGACCGATCTGGCCGTCCTCCGCCGCGACCGATGCGGTGTTGATGATAACGCCGCGCTCACCATCTTCGAGCGGATCGAGCGTCAACATGCCCGCCGCCGCTTTGACAAGGCAGCCAAAGGTTCCGATCAGGTTGATGTTGACGGTGCGCGCAAACGCGGCGATCCGATGGGCGACAGGCTGGCCACTTGCCTTGTCGCGGCTCGCGGTCTTCTCGCCCGTCGCGATGCCCGCGCAATTGACAAGGATTCGTTCCTGCCCATGGGCGCGACGCGCCTTCGCAAAGCCTGCATCCAGGGACGCTTCGTCCGTCACATCCACCATGCAGAATATCCCGCCGATCTCCGAAGCCACCGCTTCACCCCGCTCTGCGTTAAGATCGAAAATCGCAATCCTCGCCCCTGCCGCAGCCAAAGCACGAGCCGTCGCTTCCCCCAGCCCGGATGCACCACCCGTCACAATCGCGGCCTTGTCCATTACATTCATTTCATTCCTCGCAAACGAAGTTCAATCATTGCTGACAAGATTCAGCCTGCCCGGCTGAACAGGTTGCTCACCAGGGTCGGGAATCGGTAGACGTCCCGTAATACTGAGGCCGAACCCCTCCAGCGCGGCGGGCTTAGCAGAACTCGATGTCAGCAATTGCATGTCATGAACCCCCAGATCCTGAAGGATCTGCGCGCCGATTCCATAATCGCGCCAGGCGTTGCGATCACGATATTCGCGGCGTCCGCCGCCAACCCGCCGTGAAATAGAGGATGGGTCCGGGTCCTGAACGAAGACCGCAACGGCGGGGCCATCAAATTCGGAAAGAGTCCGCAACGCCTGACCCACATAATCACGCCTGGCCGCGCGCCAGCCGAGCAAATCGGCGGTCAGATCGAGTTGATGCACGCGCACAAGGGTTTGAGATTCCGGCCTGATCACGCCACGCACCAGCGCCACATGCTCGGACTGATCGATAGTGCTTCTATAGACGTGGATCTGGAAATCATGCCCGAAATAGCTGTCAAACGGCGCCTCGGCCATCTTCTCGACCAACCGTTCCGAGCGACGCCGGAAAGCGATCAGATCGGCGATAGTGCCAACCTTCATATTGTGGATTGACGCAAAGCGAAGGAGATCGGGCAACCGGGCCATGGTGCCATCGTCGTTCATCACCTCGCAGATAACGCCGGCCGGATGAAGACCGGCCAAGCGGGAGATGTCGACCGCAGCTTCCGTATGGCCCGCCCGGACGAGCACCCCGCCGTCGCGCGCGATCAAGGGAAAGACATGCCCCGGCGACACGAGATCCTGCGCCCCTTTCGACGGGTCCACGGCGACAGCGATAGTGTGGGCGCGATCATGTGCGGATATGCCAGTCGTCACACCCTCGCGAGCCTCCACGGACACGGTAAAGGCTGTCCCGTGGCCTGAGCGGTTATTGGTCGTCATGGGAGGCAGCTTGAGTTCGGACGCGCGTTCCCGCGTGATCGCAAGGCAGATCAAGCCGCGCGCGTGCGTCGCCATGAAATTGATGAGCCGCGGCGTTGCAAATTGAGCAGGGACGATCACATCGCCTTCATTCTCACGATCGTCAGCATCGACGAGAATATAGGGAAGCCCGTTACGGGCATCTTCTATGATCTCCTCGATCGAGGAAAGATCCGTCATATCAAAGCCTTTCTTGTCTTTCCGGTAACCCGTCGGTGAAGTCGCGGACATAGTCGGGATTAGGACGAGCGATCGAAAACTGGGGTTCGGAAAAGGAGTAACAGGCACCGATGCGCTCCGGCTCGTCCCGAATCGAGTTTTCGCTCTCCTGCGTGATCAGATATCTCCGTCCCCTCGCCACCAGGACGACCTTCTGGAGATGAAGGGCCAGTTCAAGGACTGTGCCGTCGAACTGGCCTTCCGCCCACCGCGCAAATCCCCGGAACATGGAGCGTCCTGCATATTCGGCAGGCGCAACGATCGCTTCATTATGGGCAATCTTCCAGCGATGGACCGCTTTTCCGTCTATCCAAGCCTCGACCCAGGCACCAGGGTCCACAAGGTCCGGAACGACGAAATCGAGGATGCGCGCCGCTTTCCCGCTCACCGCATGGGTGATCGCAAAGGCCGCAAGGTCGAAGATATGGGTGCAATTCCGCTGCGGCCGCCCCTCACCATATAGCTGGCGGTGTGGCATGCGCAGCGGAATACCCACCAACTCACCCACCGCCCCGATTGCCCCCGGACAGGTGGAAAAAGGCGCACGCCTGATGTCTGCCTCAATGGCTGTAACAACCGTTTCGTCATGGCGCAGGATGCACGCCATGTCGTGATAATCGTCAAAGAGATCGGCGCGCACCTCTCCCGTCGATGCCCGCATCCTGATCTGGCGCCGGTATACCCCCTGTCCATAAGCGGGATTGGGCAAGAACCGGTCGACGAGCGCCATGGCCCCTTATCCCACCGCCAAAGGCGAGAACTGACCAAAGCCACCCTGGAAGAACAGCAGCGGCCTGTGCGGCTGCTCGACATCCAGCGCATGGACCTCGCCCAGAACGATGAAATGATCCCCAGCTTCGTGAACAGCATAGAGATCGCAGTCGATCCAGGCGACGATATCCTTGAGGATCGGCCTTCCCTTCTCCGAAAGCCGGTAGGGAATGCCGGCGAACTTGTCTTCCGCCTTGGATGCGAAAGCCCGGCACACCGGCTCCTGATGTTCTGCCAGGACGTTGACGCAAAAGTGCCCCGCCTCCCTGATCTTCGGCCAGCTCGTCGATGACCGATCAGGAAAGAAGGCGACAAGCGGGGGATCAAGCGACACCGAGGTGAAGGTGCCCGCCGTCAGACCGACCGGCTTGCCATCCGCCTGCATTGCCGTAATGACGCAGACGCCGGTTGGATAATGCCCCAGGACCCGGCGAAAGGTCTTGGGATCGGTAGCGCCGCTCATGACATCACCGCCCTGTCCACACAGGCTTCCGGCGTTCCGCCCCGGCCCGCTCACCTTCCTTCTTGTCGTCGGTTTCAGCATATTGCTCGATTTCCTCGAAGCGGGTCATCAAAGCCACTTCGAGCGGATAGCCGGCACGTCCCAACGCGGCCGCCTTGGCGGCCTGGACGGCCAGCGGCGAAGCGGCATTGAGTTTCGCCGCCCATTTTGCGGCGGTTTCAGCAAGGTCCGCATAAGGCACGACCTCATTGACCAGCCCATATTGGAAAGCCTGATCGGCCTTGATCCGCTCTCCGGTCAGGATGAGTTGCAGGGCGATATGATGGGGAAGCTGGCGGATCGCCCGATGGACGACGCCGCATTCGCCGATGATGCCAACCTTGGTTTCGGGAAGGCCGAACTGCGCCGTATCCGCCGCAACGATGATATCGGCACACATGGCGAGCTCGAACCCGCCACCGACGCAGAAGCCCTGGACGGCGGCGATCATCGGCTTTTTGCAGGCAACCAGAGGTCCCCCGATGCCGGTAAGACCGCCGCCCAGCGCCATGCGCGTTTTCCGCTCCGCGCCGCCAGACACGTCGGCCCCGATGCAGAACGCCTTTTCACCTTCAGCGGACAGGATCACCGCCCAGATATCGGGATCGGCATTGATGCGCTGCCACGTCTCATAAAGCAGGTCGTCCATTTCCTGCGTAATCGCATTCAGTCCTTGCGGACGGTTGAGGTGGACCTTTGCAACATGCCCCTCGACCGAAAAATCGACATCCGCCATTTTCTACTCCTTGAAACTGTTCATGAGGGCCGTTGAGGAAGGCCCGCGATAATCGGCCAGAACGGCCTTCAACCCTTCGCTGGCCATGCGCTCCCGGATCGCGAGAACCGAAGGAGCCAGATGCAGCAGTGCGTCGGACTCGGCGATCGCGCCAAGGGCCTGACGAAAGCCGGCGGCGTCGGCCGCGCGGTTGATGGATTGCTTCTTGACTCGCAGGACGTCGGGCGGAACCAGCGCGATCCGGGCGGCAAGCGCCTCCGTCGCATCGATCAGGCTGGCCGCGGGCACCACATGATTGGCCCACCCCCAGGCCACCGCCGTTTCAGCGTCGATGCTGTTGCCCGGCACAAAGGCGAATTCCTTCGCCCGCTTTGGCCCCACATGGGCTACCCAGCTCGGCGCGATCAAACCTCCCCCGATCGGGACTCCCGGCTCGCTGATTCGCGCATCATCGGCAACGATGGTGATATCGGCGAAAGCACACATCTGGCCGCCGACACCCGCGCAATAGCCGTGAACGGCTGCGATTACAGGCTTGGGATGCTCCCACATGGCAAGCCACCGGGCGAGATTGGCGCTCAACCGATCGGCATCGGCGACCGGATCGATCGCCGCCGCGCCGCCATATTGATTGAGATCCATGCCCGCGCAGAAGCCTTTGCCGTTGGCACGAATGCCAATGACTGGCCCCCCGCTCGCCTTCAGCTCCTCAAGCGCCACCGAGAATTGATCGAGCAGTGCTGCCGAAAGCGCATTTGCCGCCTCGGGACGATTGAGGACGATCCAACTGATCGCCCCCTTGTGCTCGATCAGAATCTCGCTCACTCCGCGCGTCCGATCGGATTGAACGCCTTCACGTGATAATCAGTGGTCAGCGTCGTGCGCAGTTCGCGTCGCTTGAACTTCCACTGGCCATCCACCTTCACGACGGTGTCGAAATATTGCCCGTAAAGGATGCCGTCGGGGCGTTCCTTCACATAGCGATGAATGGCCAGCACGATCGAACGCACCTGCGCCTCGGTAGCGCTCACGAAATCGACCGTAACGTTCGAATTGTGGTGTGAGGTGCCACGAAAGAAGGTGCCGATGCCTTCCAGTGTCTTTTTATAGGCTTCCTTGCCGGAGGCGCCGAAATTCGGCGCGTAGCTGACCTCGCAGTCATCGACGAACAGGGCCGCCAGTTCTTCGGGATGATTCATATCGAGATGATAGGAATAGTCGAACATCATCCGTTCGATCGCGGCTTTATCAACCAATTGCTCAGTGGCATTCAATGTCATGGAAACCTCTTCTTTCCTGTAATGGTTCATGCAGAGATGATGGATGCCTTTCAGGCGGAGCGCTTCCGGGGAAAGTCGGAAGGGCCGGGCGCGATTCCCGGCCAACGCTGCGGCGTCTCCGAGGCAAAGGCTTCGGCGACTTCGGCCCAGGGCGCGATATGGATCGTTCGCATGTCCCGGGAGCGGATCTGCCAGCCGCCGGCGCCCCGGACATATTCGTCCTCGTACCGCACCGCGCCGAACGTGGACTGCCCGCCGAGCACCAGTTCGAGATGAGCCCCGACCAGTCCCCTGGCCCTGTCGTCGCTTTCAAAGGAAAACAGCCCGTAATTCGGCGTGTGCAACGTCAAACCCATGTTGGCGCGCTGCTCGACGATGAAATCGACGATGCCGTCAGGCCCTGTCCCAACGACATGTCCCGAAACGGCGAAGGTCGCTTCGTTCGAAAACGTCCGGCGAATCGTTTCCAGATCGTCTCCATCCGAAGCCAGAAAATAGCGAACGACAAGTTCTTCAAGCTCGACACGATCTTCAAGCCGACTCACTCGCCTGGAAATGTCAGTCATCACACCTCTCCTGTTTCGTATAGATTGACGGCTAGACCGTTTCTCGTCAACGTATATGTTGACAAGCTCGCGAATTTGATATGTTCACGCGGGGAGGAGAACTGCTATGTTGCGCCTGAAAGACATTGAGGATGAGACGAACCGGTTGCTGGCGGACGTTCCTGAAGGGGCAGGTCTGGACCCGCTCGCGTCTGTATTGATCGCGCTGGCGGTTCGCGCATCGGTCGTTGCGCTACGACCGGACGAAATTGCGAAGGCCATCGCCGATGCCCGCGCGGTAGGTGCCTCCACCGCACAGATTCAGGAAATCATCAACCTGGTCTCGGGCCTCGGCGTTCACTCCCTGATGGTCAGCGCGACGCTGGTTCTGAATAGCGATCCCGCCCCGCCCCCCATCGATAGCGAGCGTGAGGAATTGTGGGCGCGCTATGTCCGGGATGATCCTTACTGGAAGGCTTTTGACGCCGAGCTTCCCGGCTTTCTGGAGGCGCTGCTGCGCATCTCGCCTAGCGCATTTCGGGGCTTCTTCGATTATTGCGCGATCCCGTGGGAATCACGCCATGTCCGTGCGGTGACCAAGGAACTCGCCGCGATGGCATGCGATGCAAGTCCCGGCCATCGCTTCGGCCCCGGTTTTCGGCTGCATCTGCGTAACGCCGTCAAGCTCGGTGCCGGCAAGAAAGCAGTCCTCGACAGCCTCAAGATTGCCGCCGCCACGCCTGAGCATATTGGAGTTAGCTGACATATGACGGCCAACGCATGAACCAAAGTCAACGTATTCGTTGACAGAATTGGGGTATAAGGCAAGATTTGCAGATAAACGCAGCCAAAGGCTGCTGGGAGAGGATTGAATGCCAAAGGCGCCTGAACATATTTTCACGGAAGTTTCGACGGTTGGCGACCTGTTGCTGCGTGCCGCTTATGCGCAACCGGATAGAGAGGCCGTTGTTCTGCCGGAGCGCAGCATCACCTATCGATCGCTGCGCGAAGGCGCGGAGCGCTTCGCAGCCAGCCTTTCGGCGCTTGGCGTCGAGCCGGGCCGCAACATCGGTCTCTTCCTCCCCAACAGCATCGACTATGTCGAGGCATTTTTCGGAATTGCCCTGCTCGGATGCGTGGCTGTTCCGCTCAACATAAGGCACAAGGGCTCAGAAATCGGCTACATCATTGCCGACGCGGAACTCTCGGCGCTTGTCACCAGCGGCGCGGACACCGAATATGTCGACCTGCCCAAAGTGCTGTTGGACGCGCTGCCGTCGCTCAAGCAATATCCGGTCGGGGCGCGTGATCCCTTGGCGCTGCCCGAAGCGCCGGCGCTCAGACATATCATCAACATGGCCGGTGCGGATGCGCCCGGAATGCTGCCCAGGCAAGCGACCGAAGCGCCGGGCGATACCGGATCGTCCGCTTCTATCGAGACGATCAGGCGCAGGGTGCGAGTGCGCGACACCGCTCTCATTCTCTACACCTCCGGCACGACCGCCGCGCCCAAGGGCTGTATGCTGAGCCACGAAGCCGTAACACGCGGCCCCGTCGAGCGCGCGCGCTATCGCCTCTCAAACGGCGACCATGATGTCGCCTGGGGCGCCGGTCCGCTCTTCCATATAGCGCCGCTGGCGGGGCTTATAGGGTCCGTAGGCGTTGCCGGAACCTATCTGACCGACAGCTTTTTCGATCCCGGTCGGGCGATCGAAATGATGGTGCGCCATCGGGTCACGGTCGCATGGCCATGGTTTTCGGCGATCGTTCAAGGGGTTGTCGATCATCCCGACTTCGATCCGAAAGCGCTTCCCGACTTGCGCCACCTGTTCATCATCGCTCCCGAAGCGCTGGTCGAGCGCATGCAGGATCTGCTTCCCCAGACCGAAATCATTCAGGGATGCGGGATGACGGAAACCGCCGGTATCTTTGCCATCAACGAGCCGCAGGACGACCGTCATACCCGCTCGACCACTCAGGGCAGGCCCTTCCCCGGCGTTGAGGTGCGGATCGTCAATCCCGATGACGGACGCGATCAGCCCGCCGGTGCAATGGGCGAAATCTGGGTGCGCGGCTATAATGTGATGGACGGCTACTACCGTAATCCGGAGCAGACCGCCGCGGCTCTCACGCCCGATAGATGGCTTAGGACCGGCGATCTGTACACCAGCACGCGGGAAGGCAACCTCATCTTCGGTGGCCGGCTGAAGGACATGCTGAAGGTTGGAGGCGAGAATGTCGCGACCATGGAGGTCGAAGCTTTTTTGTGCAGCCATCCCGACGTCAAGCTCGCGGAGGTGGTGGGCATGCCCGATCCGCGGCTCGATGAGGTGCCTGTCGCTTTCGTCGAGTTGCGGGACGGTGCCCTCGTTTCCCCGGACGCGCTGATCGCGTTCTGCAAAGGCAGGATCGCGAGCTACAAGATACCCCGCAGGATATTCCTTGTTTCCGGCCCGGACTGGCCCATGTCGGCGACAAAAGTCGACAAGCGGGTCTTGCGGGAAAGGGTAAGGCTCAGCCTCACCGAGCAACAATAGGGGATTGATGGCACTGCAGCCCAAGGCGTGACCAATCCGACACAGTCGGCAAGGGCACAAAAGTGCTTGCGACATGTCTATCAACATTTACGTTGACAGACATGAAATCAGCCATCATGTTTCCCTTGTCAGAGAAGAGGATTGCAGCGATTCAAATCGGCTTCTGCATACAGAAGTACGAAATGTCAGAGTATTGATTGCAGTAAATTATGCATCGTCTTTTCTGATGTTAATGATGTGCGTTTGTTTTTCCAGGTGAACAAAGAATTCACACGGCACTCCATAGGGGAGGATATTCAATGTCCAACAAGCATTTCGGCAGAATTTTTGCCTCTTCCGCTTCGATCAGTGCGCTGGCGTTGATCGTTTCAGGTGGTCCGGCTTTGGCTCAGTCGGCACAACAGGACACGTCAGGCCAATATGGCATTCAGGAAATCGTCGTCACCGCGCAAAAGCGCGAACAGAGGCTGAATGACGTCGGCATCAGCGTTACCGCTCTTGGCGCCGCCCAATTGCAGGAACGACAAATTGTCAGCCTTCAGGATATCGCGCTGTCGATCCCAGGCCTGACCTTTTCGCCAAGCGCCTCTAACACCCCCGTCTATACGCTTCGCGGCGTCGGCTTCAACGACACTACCCTTGGTGCCTATCCCGACGTTTCAGTCTATCTGGACCAGGCTCCCCTGCCCTTCCCCGTCATGACCAAATTGACCGCCTTCGACCTTGAACGCATCGAGGTGCTCAAGGGGCCGCAAGGCACATTGTTCGGCAACAACGCGACAGGCGGCGCGATCAACTATATCGCCGCCAAACCCACATCCAGCTTCGAGGCGGGCGGATCGATCGGGTATGGCCGCTTCAACCAGATCACCGGCGATGCCTATGTCAGCGGTCCCCTGACCGACACATTGGGCGTTCGCTTATCAGGCCATGTCGACCACGGCGACGACTGGCAGAAAAGCTACTCGACCGGCGAGAAAACCGGTCGCAAGCGGAATTATGTCGGCCGCCTGCTGATCGACTGGAACCCCACGGATCGTCTCCGCATCAACCTCAATCTTAATGGATGGATGGAGCGTGGCGCTCCGCAAGCCGTCCAGGTGATCGGAATTCGGGCAGCGATCCCCGGCGTCCCGAACCCGGCAGTGGGTGTACCGCTTGCTCCGGCAAATGCCCGGGCGGCGGACTTCAGCTCGAATATCGATCCCCGGAACCACAATGATCTGTGGCAGGTCGCAGGTCGCATCGACTTCGACGTGACCGACGATATCACCGTGACATCGTTGACGTCTTACACTGACTATAAGCAGCGCATGAGCTTCGATGGCGATGGCATTGTCGGGAACAATGCCGACTTCAAGCATTTCGACGGCAGCATCAAGAGCTTCTCTCAGGAGCTGAGATTTGCCAACGCCGCGAGCAACCGCTTCCGCTGGATCATCGGCGGAAATTATTCGAGTGACAATGCGCGAGATAGTTCTCATCTCGTCTATGGCGATTCCACGATCTTCACTGGCGCCAATATCTTCGAGTCCGCTTTCCGGGCCAATCAGAGCATGAAAAACTACGCCGCATTCGCCAATGGCGAGTTCGATATCGGCGATCTCACGCTCAAGGGCGGCGTTCGCTATACCAAGGCCGATCGCAAGGCGAATTCCTGCTTCTACGGAGTGCCGGACAACAACAGTTACCTCCCCTTCGATCCGCTCTATACCTTCTTTGCGAACACTCTGCGTTCACAGCATGGTCTGTCACCGATCGCCAGCGTCAATGCGCTGTCGTGCATGACCATCGATACGACCGGCCTCAACGGCAATGCCCCCACCTATCTGCCGGGCGAATTCACCGGCACGCTTAACGAGGATAATGTGTCCTGGCGCGCGGGTGTGGACTACAAGGCGCGGCCCGGTTTGCTCCTCTACGCAAACGTGTCGAAGGGCTACAAGGCCGGAAGCTTCCCATCCGTTGCGGCATCCACGACCGAGCAAAGCCTGCCGGTCAAGCAGGAGTCGCTGCTTTCCTATGAGGCAGGCATCAAGGCAACGCTGCTGGATCGCACCTTGCAACTCAATGCGGCCGCCTTCTATTATGACTATCGCGATCGCCAAATCCGCTCAAAGCTGATCGACCCGAATTTCGGCGTGCTCGACGTGCTCGTCAATGTTCCCAAGAGTTCAGTGACCGGCTTTGAAGTCGAACTGAACGCGCAGCCCGTTCGCGGCTTCAGCGCCTATGCCAATTTCACCTATCTCGACGCCAAGATCAAACAGTTCGTCGGGCTCAGCGCTGAAGGTGTGGCAGGCAACTTCAAGGGTGATCCCCTGCCTTACACGCCCAAATATCAGATCGGAACCGGTCTCAGTTATGAGTTCAGTGTTTCGGATCGACTGAAAATGTTCGCCGGCGCCGATCTTACATTCCGGAGCGATACGAATGCGATCATCGGTGGATCGAACCTGTTCGACATTAAGGATTATGCGCTTCTGGATCTCCGTGGAGGCATAAAGGACGCTGGCGATCGCTGGAGCCTCCAGTTCTGGGGCAAGAACGTCACGAACAAATATTATTGGACTAACGTTGCCAGCTTCTTCGACACCTATACCCGGTGGGCAGGTCAACCCGCTACCTATGGCGCCACACTCAGCGTAAAATTCAAGTAGATAGCCATCTTCAGGGCGGCTCTTCCAGGGAACCGCCCTATTTTTCTCGATGTAATCTCCTCGATCAAGTTCATGCTGTCCTGCTTCACGATAACGGATCAGGATTTAACGCTGCGCGGCCATCTTGGTGATCGAGCGCCATACCTCGCACGAAGATGGACCAGAAGGCTTCGGCAATTTCGCGGCCTGACAAATCACCGTCCGGTGTAAACCAGCGATGCGTCCAGTTGAGCATCCCGAACAGAGCCGTTTCGGCAAGGCGATGAGGTATGTCACTGCGCAGCTCACCGGACATCATGGCTTCCCGAACGATGCGGACAAGCATTTGATCGAACAGGCGCGTTTTCATCATCAACTTATGCGCACCCGGCTCTTGCTGTGCGATCGGGTGCATCTGTTCCTGGATATAGACAAAAGTCGCCGGATAATTGGCTTCATAGGACTCCATCATGCGGACATAGATGGCGTGCAAACGCTGCACCCAATTCAGCGACGGGTCGGCGATCAGGCGCTCCGCATCGGCCATATTTGCGTCCAGAACGTTCTCAATAACCCCGAGAAATAGTTCCTCCTTGCTGCCGACATAATAATAAATCGTCGCCCGGTCTACTCCAGCTTCACGCGCGATATCAGCCAAGCGCGCAGATTTGAAACCCACGCGCCTGAAATGCTCGGCGGCGATCTGGAACAGCCGCTTGCGTTTGACGACATATTCAGCACTGCACTCAGCGCGGGCCAACAGGCGCCGCTCGGAAATATTGGCGCGTGACCTACTCTTGATGTGGCCCGATAGCGGAGACGGGGCAACCATGGCGTGTCCTGCCGGTTTGTCCGCATGGTTGGCATCGCCGCCCTTTGCGCTTTCGATCATGCCGGTCCGCGTCGGCGGCCGACCTAGATTTTTGCCCATCGTCCTTCCCCCAACGCGCATGCGGAAATCACGTGCGCCCACCAGACCCGTCCGTCAGGCGGTCATATATCCTCCATCGACAGCGAGATACGTCCCGGTCACATAGGAAGACAGGTCGCTGGCGAGAAACAGCGCCGCGTTCGCAAGTTCGCCCGGATCGGCATATCGACCGATCGGCGTAGTGGCCACCACCTGTTGGATCAGGTCCGGTGGCAAATGCTTTGTCATTTCCGTTCGGGTCGGTCCCGGGCAGATCGCATTCACCCGGATAGCTTGCTGGGCGTACTCCAGCGCGGCTGTCCGCGTCAGCATCAGGACCGCGCCCTTGGATGCGCAATAAGCCGGCATCCTGCTAAAGGCCACCAGACTGGCCGTTGAAGCGGTGTTGATGATCGCGCCACCCCCCGTCTTTAACATTTCAGGGATGGCATATTTCATGCCCAGAAACACCGATTTGGCATTCACGGACATCACACGATCGAATTCCTGTTCATCATAGTCGGCCGTCAGCGCAATCTGCCCATCGATACCGGCATTGTTGACCAAGATGTCCAGCCGACCAGCCCGGTCGACGGTCTGGGCGATGGCCTCCGCGACGTCGCGTGCGATCGAGACGTCAGCATGCAGCGGTGTGCAGCCCGCCCCCAAGCGTGCGGCAAGCTCTTTCTGTCGTCCACTAATATCCACCGCGACTACCTGCGCACCTTCACGGTGAAACGTCTCAACGATCGCCGCCCCGATGCCCGAGCCCGCTCCCGTCACGATAGCGATCTTTCCCGTCAGCAATCCCATGGCAGCCTCTCCTCCGATAAGTTCATGTCGACCAGTGACTTCAACCGGCTTGTTTTCCTCAATTACGGCCAGCCGATGCCTATGCCTTTTTCGCTGCGGCTTTCCATTCCGGTCTGGTGGTGGCAAATGCGAAAGGTCCCTCGTCGATGACCTGTAGCAATTCGACGACATTGCCGTCGGGGTCGCGCCCATATGTCGCCAACAAGGGTCGACCGGAAGCAATCGTCGGCGGGCAGAAAAATTCCATGCCTGCCTCGCTCAGCCGCCTGTATTCAGCCTCGATATCGTCGACCGCGAAGCACACATGTGTAAAACCCGGCTTCGACACCGGCCTGTTGGGCGTATGCTCACCGGGATCGGGCGAACTGAACTGAAAAAGTTCAAGACAGTGATTGCCGCCACTGAGAAGCATGAACCGCGCGGCGGAGTTCGGCAGACCGACTATCTTGTCGAGTTCCGCAGCATCGGACCAGCCATCGTCGCACAACTTAGCAAGGCCAAACATTTCACAATACCATGCGGAAAGACTTTCGATATTCCGCGTCGAAATCGCCGTATGGTGTATGCCCAATATCATTGCATTGATCCTTCGATGGCTTGATCGCAACTGTTGCAGAGATATGGGCGCCCTTCCCATTCATCTTGCCTTCCGCCCCGGAAACGCACCATCTTCGCCTTGTCAGCCTGATTTTCATGGTCATCGTACGGGCGGTGGATGTCAGACTATAAGTGGCAGGCCAGCGCCCTTATACTGGTGTTCCGCCATCGACCATTACATCGGTGTAGCTGAACCCGGCTGCATGCCTGGCATCCGCACTGGTTCCGATACCTTCGTCTCGATGACGCTCGATACGATCGAACATGCCAGCGTAGACAAAGCCTTTCGCGGATTGGAAGAAGTCATGGGGAAAGCCCATCTCGATCGCGCTTGCGGCCTCCAGTTGCCCGGCATGATCGTCTGAAAGTTCGACGTTCAGGGCCGCGAGATTGGTCTTGAGCTGATCCGCACTGGAAGCGCCGATCACGGGAATGATGCGCTTTTGCATCATCCATTTCAGCGCGGCCTGCGAGGGGGTGCAACCGATCTCCTGTGCAACCGCGTCTAATGCCCGGGCGATCGACAAGTTACGATCCGACAAGGCCTTGTATGGCACGGTATCCATTCGACGCGAACCGCCCGTCCCCTTGCGCGCTGTATATTTGCCCGTCAATATCCCCCCGCCGAGCGGAGACCAGGCGACCATCCCGATATCCAGCGCTTGCGACATCGGCAGGATCTCCCGATCTGGAGTACGTTCGACCAAGCTATATTCGAACTGATTGACCACGAAGGGAGACCAGCCCATCCGGTCTGCCAATTCGTTACAACGGGAAATGACCCAAGCCGGCGCATCGCTGATACCGGCGTAGAGCACTTTACCCTGTCGAATGAGGTCGTCCAGCGCGCGCAGGACCTCCTCCGGCCGAGTCGTGAAATCCCAAGTATGAATATAGAGGATGTCGACATAGTCGGTGTTCAGCCGCTTCAGGCTGCTCTCCAAACTATGCACCATGTTTTTCCGCTGGTTGCCGGCGCAATTCGCATGCGCCTGCTCACCCGGTAGATTGTCCGTATATTTGGTGCCCAGCACTACACGGTCCCGTTGGGCAGGCGGAATTATCCGCCCAAGAATTTCTTCCGCTTGGCCGGATCCGTAAAGATTGGACGTATCGATGAAATTGCCGCCATGATCGACGAACATATCCAGTTGCGATCGGCATCCCGCTTCATCGCAACCCCACCCCCACGCCGTACCGAACGTCATGGTCCCCAAGCAAAATTCCGATACGCGAAGACCGGATCGACCCAATAATTTGTATTTCATGATACGGACCTCAGCTGTTATTTTGCAATGTCATTCGATCTTGCATGATATATACCGCATCTGTGCGGTTTCGTTTTCCGGTAGTGAATTCATCGAGTGGTATCGGAGGTTCCTGCTCACCCCAATTCTCGACCTTGTGCCAATCGAGTACAACGGTTCTTTCATCGATCTTCCAGATACCGTCTCGCTTGGAGAAACGATCAACATAACGA